>Ga0179593_1669154_pt1 | contig 21245 bp, 37 predicted proteins | sample CZODoug2_1_08_16_FD_185931 | JGI IMG/M metagenome (GOLD analysis project Ga0179593, IMG submission 185931) | Vadose zone soil fungal communities from Angelo Coast Range Reserve, California, USA - CZODoug2_1_08_16fungal (PacBio error correction) | ecosystem: Environmental > Terrestrial > Soil >...
AACGTTTCGTCGATATACCGAGAAGGATGAAATCGGAAAATTTTTCGGGGAGGGGGGGGGTCAAGATTCAGGAAAAAAAAAAAAAAATACAAAAAAGAAAGCTCAGGAACAACAGGGAGGATTTCTTTAAGGGGAAAAGTTCCCCAGCCCCCTGAAGGAAGCATCGAGGAAAAAAAAGACTTGGGAAGACGCGGTAAAACCTGGAAAGGAGTGGGAAAGGGCAAGAAGATTTTTCCATGAAGGGGGACAACAAAAAAGAACTTACCGCGCGGTGCCCAGATGAAAAAATCCTGGTCACACCAACAACCGCAGCGGGGGGGGGGACACACTGTGAAAGGGGGGGGGAAGGATGGGAGGAACCTATGTCAAAGGCCAATCCCTTATTGAGGGTGTTTGCAATAGAACAACTCTTATGGGGGGGAAGTGCCCAAAGATCACAAAACCCGCTATTGAAAAAAGAATCGACAAGGGGCAGAAAGCAAGACATCGGCAGGGGCAATCGGCCGGGCGTTTCCGAATCGGCAAATAGAAAGATGGGTGATTGTCTCCAGAAAAAAGTCCGAGCCGCAAAAGTGAAAACGAAACGGAAGCGACAAGCTGTGCAGGAAAGGGGTAGGCCCTTCGAGCAGAAAGCATCGAAACAACTGAGGAAGGAGAATAGAGATTATCAGGGGGGGACTGAGATCATAGGACGAACGGGGAGGGCGCTTGCCGGAAAAGGAAATGGGGACCCTTTCGACGACGAAAAGGAGACATCAACTGGAAAAACGACACCCCGAGCTCGGGGGGAGAAAAATGCAATATGCGCAAAAAAAAGGATGACGACGGGGCAAAATGGAAGACGAAGGAACAGAGGGGGGGAACGCGGGAGCGGCCCTATAGTTGGAGTAAGAGAACGGAAAAACGCAGTGAAGGCCATCAAGAAAAAGGGGATGAAGACTCCCATCGAAAAAGACATTAAAAGGGCCGCGGGGGGGGGGGACAGGGAATTAGGTAAAAAGGGCACGAAGAAAGCTTGCGTTTTGGAAGGACCGCCTCTTAATAGAGGGAAAATCGTCAAGAAAGGGGGTAGAACGAGAAAGCACGGAAAGTTGTGCCTTGGAAGGGGGGAAGCAAACAAGGGCCTGCCGGGGAAACCCTTAAAAGAGAGTGGAAAGAGACGTGGGATGAGGGAAGCAGTTTTTTGGCACCGCATAGAGGGACGATCAATAAAAAGGGGGGCATGGACATGAAAGGATCCAGAAGGATAAGGTTGCTTCGAAGCATTGCAAAAAAGGAGAGATAAGAAAAAAAAACCTGCAGGAGACGCAGTGCAGAAGTGCAAGAAAAGCGCAAACGGCAACGGAGAAAGCCGCAAGACGGGAAAGAGACCCGGAGCAGAGGGAAAAAAACCGGCCTTTGCAAGGGGCTCCGGAGGAAAGGGGAAGGAAAGCCGGCCTTCCCCTAAAAAGAAAAATATCCCAGGGGGGGAGGGGGGGAAAAGGCAAAAATGGGAGAGGGATTGAACCCCTAAAAATGGGAACACCAGATTGAGATCATTGTGAAGGGCGGCCGATGAGTGGTAACCCAAAGAGTCAGATCGTCGTGTTGGAGGGGGAATCATCCACGACAACGCACCCTAAGGGTGGGGGGAAAATCTTAACAGGACCCCGGAAAAAAACGGTAAAGCCCTAAGGAAATCCCGGAAAAACTTATTCTCAAAAAGAGCAGAAAGAATAAAATCATCGGAAAAGGGAAAAAGAACAAAAAAGCCGCGGCCCAAAAGAGGAAATTGAAAGCCTATCACGGGGTTTTGTAAACAAGTAACGGACCACCAAGCAGAAGATTTGCGAAAACTCGAGAAAACGACATGGGAAAAATTAGGCGAGAATCAAAGGGGTCACCGCCTGGGTTAGAAAATGACAAGCGGAAACAAAAAGCGTCCGCAAAAAGACGATCGAAAAAAGGGGGAACGGGAAATACTCAAAACTCCGGGGGGGGGGACTCCGCGGGACTGAGCACCAAAAAAATCACAAACGCAAGGGATCCCGAGAACCGCTCAAGCCAGAAAAAAAAGACGCCCGGCTGCGAGTCGAAAAAGAGAGGTGGCAAGGGAGAGAAAGGCAAATCACCGGCTGTTTCCGGGGGACAAAGAGGGGAAACGGTTCCAGCAGGGGAGCCTTGCTCAAAAATTACAACCAAAAAACAAAGCGTCAGAAAAAAAAAGAAATAAGGGCCGAAAACGGGGATCCGCCATCAGCACGGGGGGAAGGGAAAGGCGCGAACAAAAAAAAGAACCAGTATAAGAGGTTTTAAGCAGGAAAAGGGCCGGCAGTGCGACTCCGAAGGGGGAAAAAAGGAAGTGCTCGAAAAAAGGGGCAACAAGGGAGCCGGCAGTGCCTTCGGAGGTCAAAAAAAAAAGGGAGTAAACGGTAACTTCCAGGAACTGTGTCGAAAAACAGCCCTCACGCAAGGGGAGCTTGCTTTGGAAAGATTGTGGGATGATCAAAGCGAAAAAAAAGAAACATCTCTAAAAAAGACTTCGGGGGCCGTTGAAAAAGCATCCAAGAAGAAGGGGAACGCGGAAAGTTCGTTTAGGGGGTGTACCTAGCCTTAAACTCGCTCAAAAATGGGGTGAAAAAAATCAACTCAAAAGAGATGTCTTCAAGGAAAAACCACAAATAAAAAGGGGGGCCTCTGAAGTTGAAGCTACGAACGAACTCCCTCGGGGATCCGGGGGAGATTCGTGAAACTTCTCCTCTATGGGGGGCTGCAAATTTGCCGATTGGATATGAAAAAAAAAAAGTACGATTGTTGACGTCGAAAAAACATATGTTCAGGAGAAAAAAAGGAAACGGTGGGGGAGGGGACTGTGACGGGAGGGGAGCATGTGGCCAAATGAAAAGACAACAGGAAAAGTAACCACGGTTCGAGCCCCGCGAAGCCTAACTGTAAAAAAGAAAAAAAAGAGGGGACGAAAAAGAACGGCCAGGCCAGACAAGGGAGTTGATGTTTGAAAGAACAACAGAAAGATGTATTAAAAGAGAGAGGTTTGGCCAAAATAAAAAGCAAGTAGACAAAAAGTTCCACGGGTCAGGGTAGGGGGGACGAGTTTCTAGAGGAATTTATAGAGGGGGTGGGGGACACGAACGGCTGGGTTCCTTAGGGGTTGTACGGGAGCTTCTTCATGGAAACCAGTCTCAAAAACGAGGGGACCCAAACAACACAAACAAAGGCAGCCTGACAAGGAAAAAGTCGGAGGAAAAAGGAGCGTTCCTGCGAAAGAAGGGGGAAAATCGGCAGGGGGGGGGACAAAACATAGATGAGAAAAAAACGAATACGCCGGAAAAAAAGATAATCAAGGGGAACCAAAGGTGGGGGGGGTGTGGGGGCCCATTCGGAAAAAGGGATGCACTTCAAAACAGCCACCAAGCTCTAAATGCCAGTATGCGCGAAAAAACAAAAAGAGGAGGGTACCTGGATGGGTCAGCATAAGACACGACCCCTGGAACACTTAAGTCCATTCCCGTACGCGGGAAATTAGCATAAGATCTAATAAATTTTCATAAAAAACTGCGAGATCCCCAAAGCTCTGGCAAAAAAAAAAAAACGGGTCAACGGACGCTGGGGCAGCGGAGGAAGGGGGGATTTTCACCAGGAGGGGACCAAAAATAACGTGAACTGCGAAGGACGAGACTGCCAAACTAGTGAGGGGCAATTTTTGGGTTCCCGAGGAGACAAAGCACAAAATGACGGAAAGACAAAATGAAAGCCTAAAAAAGGAAAAATCCTCAAGAAGGGGTAGGGTGGCTCCCGCCCCCCCATCAGGATGTGTGTAAAGAAGGGGTGCGGAAAAAAATCCGAAGTTCTGCTCATAGGGGGCAAGGAAAACTGAGCCTAGAAATGCTGAGGGTGCACGCAAAAAACGACAAAAAATCAGAAGCGAGCCTGGTTTGAGGGCCCAGGACCGAAACCCGAAGTCAGAGATGTGAAGACCCTCGGGAAGCGGCAAAATATTGGGGGGAAATTGCTTTAAAGGAAAGCAGGGGGGGAAAGGAAAAACTGCTTTGGAAGCCTTTCCGATCAAAGCATCCAAAACCACAGGGAGGGGGGGGGGGGGGGGGGCGGTAAGAACGAAAGAAAAATACAAGGAATTTTCCCCGGGCCCGAAGACCATTCAGAAAAAGGAAAACAAAGGCTAAGCGAGGGGGCCCTCGCTCGGTCCGGGTGCCCATAGCGATACAATCACCTGGATGTCTAGGAAGAGAAGAAAAATTCGAGGAGTGTTGGTCGTGGATATGGGGGGGGAACCTTCTTGCAGCTCGTGGGAATTTTTACACAAAAAGGTAAAAACGGACAAAACCAAAAAAAAAAAACCACAGAAGGAGCTCGGCCGATTATGAAAGGGGGGTTAGCGGAAGGGGGAACTGGGTATTTCAAAAAAAAAAAAAAAAAAAGGGGAAGGCGTTCGCGAGGGTGGTCTGTAAAAAGAACCGGATCGGGGGAAAAAAATGGGGTTAACACTTGGGGGGGGGGTCGCCTTACTAAAGCCCTGGGAAGGTTTAAAAAAATGAAAAGGGTTGTGGACGTGATAAGGACGAGGGAAAGGTGCGAACAAAAGCGAAGTCTAATCTAAAGATACTGGGGGTGAAATTACGGCACGTATAAGGAGAAATCTTGGGTCACAGATCTTGGACGGGCTTAACCAGGGTTATTTCAGGTCCCGGTCTGCCGTCCTTGCAAAAAGGTTGAGGGTCAAAACGGGGGAATGGACCGGGGGGGGGGGACGCATTCCGTGAACATAAACAGGGGGAAAAGGAGAAAGACGGCAAACGAGGCGGAGAAGGGGGACGATTTCCGGAGCTACCGTCGAGCTTGGGCAAAGCGGGTTGGAGACTGGGGGCAATAGGAAAGGCTGCACAAAAAGCACGAAACCCCCAAAAAAAGGAGCGATGAATCCACGGACCCCCCAGGAAGAAGGGGAGGAAGAAAACACAAAAAGGTAGGAAGTTGGGAAAGGGGAACCCTAGTCAAAAGGGGGGCACTGTAGGGAAATCGAAGTGGGTCGAATGAGTAACGCAACGAAAAAAAGTGAGCCGGAAAAGCCCTCGGAAAAAAGTATTTCTTTGGAAAGGGTCAATTTCAGAAACCAGAAGAAGCAGGACCCAACTGAAGGGCAATGGCACAGACCTGACAGCCGTAGAGGGGCAGACACTGTGGGGCCAGAAGTGGAAGGAAACGTCTTATGAGGTGTCATGAAACGAGCTGGGCCGCAAAGGGTCGAGGGGCCACGGAGGGACGGCAAGGGGAAGTGAGGACACCAAAAAATCCACCGTCTGAGGGGTCCCTTTGATTGGGGTGAAAGGGGTTTGGGGGGAGGATGGGCCAGAAAGGGGGACCTCGTAGGAAAAAAAAAGATTATTTGGTCCGCTGATGCCGCAAGAGAAAAAAGCTGGGCACGGGTGTCTACATTGCCAGGAGGGAAAAAGTCGTCATCTTCGCATAGGAAAAGAAAAAAGCTTAAGGGGAGGGGTGCGAAAGGGCGACGCTTTGTGAAGTGTGAGTCCCAAGGGTCGGGGGAAGGGGGGGCCGAAAAGGGAACAAAAAAAGACGGCGGGAAAAAAGGGGGGAACTCCATATGTAACTTTTCAGAAAGAGGATTCACGGAAAAAAGAAGGAAAATTAAAAAGGCAACAAAACAACGTATGAGGAGAAAAAAAGAGTATTATCAAGGAAAGGGAAAAAACTAATCAGGGGGAAAGAGAGGGCCGTGAGAAAGGGGGTGGAGAAAAAAAGGACGACTAACTTATAAAAGAACAACTCTTGAATCGCATGACAAAGGGGAAAAAAGGAATATGAAAAATTACGCGGAAAAATCTTCCAAATTTCGGAAAAATTAGAGAACAAAGGGGGTTGGATGAGGTCAGACAAAGACACTAATCTTGGGGGGGCCGGAAAAAAAAACTTCAGAATGGCCAGATGGAAAGGTCCGCGAACCATGGAAGAAATCACAAACATTGGGGGGAGCATGGGTTGGGGAGTAATGCCATTCAGATCCACTAAAAAAAGCGGAGAGGCTGGGGGAAAAATCATTAAAAAAAGGAAAACGAAGGGGCCAAGGGTGATTAACAGAAGATCCACGGAGTTGGAAATGCAAGGAAAGAAAAACGGAAAAGGAACCTTCCGGCTAAAAAAGTACACTAGAAAGGTGGGGAAAGTTGGGAAGGGGGGGGGCCGGAAGGGTTCTCACCGGAAAAAAATGGGGATAAAAAAAAGCGGGGAAGAAAGGAATAAGTTAAAAGGATCAAGGGAATATCTATGGGGGGTCGTTGGAGTCCGAGCAGGAAGAAGGAGAACCCGAATGTGTCAGAAAGGGGGGGTAGAGGGCATTTCAGAAGGGCACCTAAAAAAAAAACGGCAAAAGGGGGGGGAAGAAAAAGGAAAACAGGACATTGGAGGATCACCAAGGAAAGGTGCTCGAGTGATAAACCGGAAAGTCAGGGGAGAAACCGGGAAAAAAGAAAAGAAAGCCATGACAAAAGACGTCGGGGAAACCGGAACTGCAAGGGAAAAATGGAAAGGAGAAAACGAAACGAAAAACAATGTGATCGGAAAAAGGGGGATTTTCCCCCCCGATACGGGGCCGGGGGGGAAAAAGTGAAGATGGGTCGAAGCGGAAGAAGTAAGGGGGTCCCCCGGATTATAGTCATTCTAAAAAATAACAGAAAAAAAAAAATGTGGTGAGAGGGCAAAGGAGATTAGATACTCGAAAATAAAGGGGGGGGTGCGAAAGTTATGAAGGGAAAAACCCTCTCGACAGTCAATGGAAAAACTTAAGTTGTACAAAAAATACAAGCAGAGCGAAAGAGTTATGCCAAGGAAAACTTTTTGTGGGTAAAAAAAGGGAAAGCTGGAAGAAGCAATCAGGGGCAGCCTCGACGACGGACATGGAAAAAGGAGTCCCGCAAAGCGACAAAAGAAAGGGCAGTGAGGAACTGGAAGAAAAGCTCTAAGGAATGACGAAAAAAAAATAAAGGAGAGGAAAGACGGGAAAAAAAAAAGTTGGGGGGGGGATTACAAAGAAGTTACTCTCAAGGACAAATCGAGGAAACCTGCGAAGAAAGGTCATTGAAAAAAAAGAAATCATCGGGGAGCTCTATGTTCTCAAAATGAAAGAACCGTAAGGAACGATTGGGGGAAATGGGGCATCGTAAAAAACGGAAGGCTTTTTGTAGATCAGGGGGGGGAACATCAGAAACGAATGAAAAGAGAGGCCACGCCATAAGACATTTCCTCCAAAAGTAAAACGCAGAGCGAAATAGGATTGAACTGAAAACGGAGCGGGGAATCAGGGGGGCGGGAAAAGGCACGAAAAAAGAAACCCTGTAGAAAAAAGGGGGGGTTGCGGGCTGAGACGCGGGGCGGGAAAAAAAGGGTGGAGGGGGAACCAAGCAAAGGGGAAAACACAAATGGACCAGGGGCGTCCAGCTGCGGGGACGAAGAATTGTTGGACTCGAGAAAAGTAACGTTAGGAAGCTACACCGTGAAAAAGAAAAAAAAACTTGGAAAAATTTTCAAAGGGGGGGGACTAAAAGAAAGGGGGAATATGTGAACCGCCGCCTTCTTCTCAAGGACAGGCGGGGGGAGCTACAATGAAACCGTGCAAGGTGGTCGGACAAAAAAAAAAAAAAAAGGGCGGGAGGAAAAAGGGGGGGTGACAGGCAGAAATCGCAGATGGGGGGGTGGCCGACGATATCGAAAAGGACTGGCAGGGGGAAGAAAAAACCAGGTGAAAACAGAAGGAAACCTTACTCAGGGTGCTAGATATAGGGCGGTCGGGAAATCTCAAGGGGGAGGGGGGTGTACCAGAATGAGGAAGATTTCTAATAAACATCAGGAGGGGGTTCTAACTTGAAAACATAAAGGTTCGTGGTTGAGGGGGTTCAGGAAGAAGGAGGCCGGAGTCACGGGATTTCCCTACTCCAAAAGAAACAACGGAAACCAGAAAAAAGAGGACAAAACCCGGGGCAAGGGAAAGGGAAAAAGAAAAGAAAACCTCAGGAAAATTTGGAAAAAAAGGAAAGCTTGTCTAACTACCTCAGGGGGAAAAAAAACAGAGTATCAAAAAAAAAAGGAGGGGAAAAGAAGGAAGGGAGAAATTGCTTACACCCAAAAGGGAATCACAAAAAAAGGGAACAAAAGAAGTTTTTTGGGAAAGGTACGAAAAGGGGCTGAGGGAAAAACAAGGGGGATCGAGGGGGTTCTGGGGGGGGAAAACTCCTTGCCTAAAGGGGTCTGGGGAACCGGGCAGGGTGAACAACCCGAAAAAAACAGCCGGAAAGCATACCAACTCCCAACAGGCGAGAGCAGGAGGATTGGTAGTACAAAAAAAGGCCAATAGAAAAATGCCCTGCAGAATTGAAGAAAAAAAGCGGGGAGGTGCAAATGAAACAAGAGGGCAACTAATAAAGGGGCCGTCAAAAGCTCTTTTAGGGGCAGGATAGGGAAAGTAACAAAAAAAACAAACAAGGAAAAAGGAGGAACGGGGGCTCTTTAAAAAAAAAAAAAAAAGAAAGGGGGGCGCAACGGAAGGGGTTTCACATTAAAAGAAAAAAGGCCACTAGCGTAGAGAAAAACATCAAAAACCTGGGCAAGGCGTCCATTCTCGAGAAAAATCTGGGTCAAAACAAGATCTAGAGGTTAGGGAAAATCTATAAAAGAGAAAATACAAAAATCGCAAGGAACTTGAACAGAAAAGGGGTTCCATCTCAGCGAACTTTTTCAGGGCGAAAAAGGTTTCAGTTAACCGTAAGGGGGAAAACTCTAAAAAGCAGAAAAAATGAAAAGGAACCGTACAAGTTTTTTTTTTTTGGCCTGTTGGGGGGGGAAAAGGGGTAGGGAATTTAAAAGAAATTCCGCACAGCCAGAAAAAAAAAGAACGGAAAAAGAGGAAATGGAGAAAGGAAAAAAAAAAAAGAATAACGAAAAGGGGGTCTTCTTCCGTCTTCAAATGGGCAAAAAGGAGGTGGGACCATCTGAAAAGGTTTCCAGAAGGAAGGATTGTTGAAAAGAGGAGTGCGATCGGGTTTATCCGGAGAATTATTCCCGAAAACTTTCTTCTGGGACAGTATGTCTCTCTAGTTGGAACCCTAGAGGGAAAGCAAAGCCCTGGAAACTCTTGGGGGGGGAAAAAAAATTGGACGACAGCAGAAAGGTGGGAGGTGTTGGTATCGCGCCCAAGAAACGGGCGAGGGGGGTGGGTTTGGGGGGGCTTCGGAATCCTGGGAAAGGGCTGACCAAAAAACAGAGGGGTAGGTTGATAGTGAAACTTCTGGGGGGACATACAAATGGACTAAGGTCAAATTCAAGACCTCTAATAGATAGTCCCCGATCTAAAGCGATGCCAGTCTAAGGTGGGACGAAAAAAAGGAGGATTCGGAAAGGAAAAACAAAAGAAAGGACCATGGGGCGTTATCGAGGGGCCGCCCAGGAAAAGGTTTTCTCAGGTGGAAGACTTGGACAACCCTTTATCGGGTCGGATCTTTCGGTCGAGGGGGGGAGGCGACCACAAATAATGTATTGGTGTAATGACATGACGAGCCGAAGCCTTTAAAAGGGGGGCTTGGAAAGCGGAATTAAAGGAAACCTTGGGGTTGCAAGGCCTTACGGTTGAATGTAGGAGTAAAAAACCAGGGGGGAGGGGGGGCTTTCGTAAGGCGATGGTCTTTCTCTCAGACGCCCCGCCTAAAAAAAAAAAAAAAAAAAGCAAAAAGAATACTTTTGAAAAGGCGGGGAGCCCAGGGAAAAAGCGAGAATCAGAATGGGCAAAAAAAGGTGTCGTTCAGGGGGAAGGGTCGGGGGGCAAAAAAAAAAAAAAAAAAACTCCGACTTGTAAGGGTTCTTCAGTTCCCTGAATAGGGAAGTGTGGGAAAGGAGTGGCCAGTTATACAGGAAGATAAAAATCTGAACACGCCTCTCCTAAAAAATTCCAGGGAATCGTACCGGGAAGATTCGGCGAATGTAGCCGTCGGCGAAGTCCAGTTTGAAGGTGGGTCTGAAAAAGCTGCAGATTGGCAAATCGCCAGCTCTGAAAGGAAGGATATTATCTATAAGGACCTGGAACAATCAAACCAAGTGAGGTCATTTAAATTCTCAAAAACTCAATCAGGGAAAAACCCCCAAAACAAAGTTGGTGGAAGTGATGATCGACATGGGGGGGTACTAGGAGGGGCCGGGAAACAGAAAGGCTAAAGGCAAGAAAAAGAGGCCTCGATCAACACGAGAAGGGGTCGGGGTAAAAATGGTCCGAAACCAGAAAACAGGCACCAGGCTTTGGAAGGTGCTGTATCAGAAAGGAAAAAGGCCGAAGGTGCGTAACAAAGTCGTGGACCCTGAATTGCGGAACAGGCGGAAAAGGAAGACGGAGGAAACGAAAAATTGGTTTTTGGGGGCGGTTTCCTGGGGGGTGACTTGTTATGGGTCTGCGAGCCGCATACAGGGCCCCTTAGAACTAGCAATTGAAAAGAGAAAGACAGTGAAAAAAAAAAGCTTTCCACCAAGGGAAATGTCGTTGGGAAGGGTGAAGGGGTTGGGAAAAAGCCAGGGGAAGCATGCGCCCAGGTTCCTAATATGTTGACAGCGTGCTCCGAAACAACGATTTAGTGAAACGCTGTGCTGGGGTTAATGACCTAACACCTCCTTTCCAAAACAAAATAAAAGGGGGAATCTCCGGTGTTGCGCATTGTCACAAGGGGGGGCGTCATCGAAGTAGGTGGGAAATCGGCGTTCTGTGCAAAAGTACGAGGAGGCAGAGCAGAAGAAAAAGTTGGGTGATGTTTGGAAGAAAGGGTCGTCTGAGGCTGAAAAAAAAAGGTGCGAACCCCCCTGGGGAGTCATGTTGGGGGGACCTTGAGAAACATGGAAAAAAAAGAGGCGTTCGAGAACCAAGAGATAAAAAAACAAAAACACGGAGTAAAAAGATAGAGAGGAAGGCTCAGAAATACGGAAAAGGAGATGAAAGAATCAGGGGAGCACGTCGTACGCGAAGGAGACATAAAGCCTAAGAGCCAAACAAAGAAAACCGGCCGATATGAAAAAGGGCAACGCCGATGAGACGTAGCTGAAAAAAAATGGGGGCAAAAAAAGCTCGAAAATAGCGGGTTGGTCTGAAAGAAGACGGGAGAACGAAGGTGATGTATTAAAAACACACACTTTCGGGAGAAGAGCTTGAACCCGAAAGCAAAACCGCTAAAAGAAAACTTTTTGGCGCTGGTGGTTTCCCTGGGAAGACAAACATAAGGGGGGAACGACCGGGCGGCAATGTAAAAGGGGAAAAACGGTTTGGGGGAGGGGGGAATTAAATAGAACGAGCACCTGTTCCCTCTGGAATGGCAAAAAAGGCGAAGAAGAGCAAAACCCCAGTAGGGGCCTGCAGAAGCAGAAAAAAGGGGCTAAAGAAGTCATGGGGTACCTAAAATCGGTATTCCAGGAGGGGAGTGGGGAGGGGATTAAAGAACCTCATGGTAAAACCGAAGAAAAAACCTTGGGCATCAAAAAAGGGGGGTGGGGGTCAAGGTCACAAGTGATCCTTGTCTCGAGAGGGGGGCTTGGGAACAAAAGACCGGAGGATCCACACGAATTTTTTCAGAGAAGGATAGGAGCAGGGGAAACACAAGGGGGAAAAACTAAAAGCGAAAAGGGAAAGACAGAACACATCTACCATCGAGAGGACAAAAAAATGTGGGCCTCAAAGCGTGTGGACAAAAACTGACAAATAAAAGTATTTTCCCGGATGGGAACCAGTTGAAGGAAATAAAGCAGAAAACCAAAAGAGACAGTAAAGGGGTGGAAAAGAGAATTCAACAAAGACACCCATTAAAAGAACAAAAAGGAGGAATCGGGGGGGAACGTCGAGGAAAAAAAAAAGAATCTTGTGGAGGAAAAGGATAGGGGAGTCAAGGGGGGTTTAAAAAAAAAAAAAAAGAAGACGACAATCAAGAAACTAACCAACGACGAGTGTGTAACTCGGAAAACATTGCAAGAGGGTGGCGAAAAAAAGCGACGGGGGGGTGGCCAAGGGTCCCTGAGGAGCATTCCCTCGACATTATGAAATGGAAATAAAGTCTCCAAGAACCTTCAAGAACCTCGATCAAAGTGGAAAAAAAGAAGAGGAGGGGTGTACAAACATCTTTCAAAGCACAAAAATCCGGGAGAAGAACTATCACTGGAACATGCCGGGGGGTAGACTTCAAAGGGAGGACTGTCAAAAGGACGATGACAAAAAAAAAGACGCGCAAGAACGCTAAGAAGAAGTCTCAGGAAAAAGGGTCTCAGAAAAGTTGTGCCCAAACGCCTTGTATAGAAAAGGGGGTGTAAACGGGAGAACAGACATCAACGAAGCAGCGTCTAGAGAACTCCGAAAAAAAAAGCCACGGGGCGGCAGGGGGTTGAAAAAGGAAAAGCAAGGAAATTTGCCGAAAAAGAAATGTGAAGCGTTCCGCACGGTTTCGAGCAAAGCGGAAAAGTACGGGTAAAAAAAGGTTGACAGAGAAAACTCAACAGAAACGATCGGCCGAAAAGAAAAGGGGCTCGGAGAAAAAGGCGGGGGGGGGAACGAAAAAATACCCACCTCACAGGTCCCGAGAAAGACGAACCTGAAAAATGTTCTGAGGGTTGGGACGGACGGATGCAGGGGAGCGGGGGCCAGCGCCCGCAGGGAGGTGTCGGGGTGATCGCGGGCAACAAAAAAAGGGAAAGTGAGGCATGGCTCGGAGAGCGTTTGAAAAAAAGGTAACAGTAAGTGTCGGAAAACGTGTCTAAAGGGGGAAAAAAAGCACCTCGAAAGCTGGGAAAAATGAGGGGGGGGGGAAGATCGTCGAGGGGTTATTATCTGAAAAAAAAAAGACCTCCCAGTGAAAGAAACCGGCAGATCGGGGGGGGGAAAGCAAAGCCTGACGCCTGGGAAAGCACGTTGGGGGAGAGCAGGGAAATAACTAAGGGAAAAAGAGGGTCAGTGGTTCAGCTGCAGGAACGAGAATCCGACGGCCTTGGAGTTGAAAAGCGCCCAAAAAAAGGAACGGAAAAAACCTAAAGCTAGAGAAAAGGGCGGATTTCGGGGGGATGACGAAGGAGAGTTTGGGGGGAAAACACCATCGGGTGAAGGGGAAAACTTCTGCGGAGACGTCTAACGACACAAAATGAGGTCATGCGATCCGGGCCCCGGGGGGACGGTTGGAGAGTGGAAGCATGAAAAAAAGAAAAAAGAGGTGGACCCTCAAGAACCTCCCACACATAAAAACAGGAGAAGAAACCATAACCAAAACAAAGGGGGGGGAGGGGAAAGAGGGATGTACAAAAGGAACTAAGTGACCGAATTTAGGGGAGTCTTTTTGGGGGTTGGTAAAGGTTTGTTTTTGGTTTGGAGCAAACGGGGAAACAAGATATGGAGCAACAACACAACGACACAGAGAGAGATACTTGCTTTCCAAAGGATCAAAAGAACGTGGCGACAAAGCATGGTTGGGGAACAAAAGAGGGTTAGGGAGGAAAAAGGGGAAATGTCAGTTAGAAGGGAGGGGGGGGGAACCGCCGGGTGCAAGGTTCAAAGGGAAAGGGGGGGCACCTGGAGTCGGCAAAGGGGGGAACAAAGGGCGAAACAGAGGCCAAAAAGGCCAACCGGGCAGAGCAGCCCTGAAAAAAGGTGGGGTCAGGGCGGATCCACCCAAAAAAGATGCAGGGGAAGGCGAAATAATACTGGTGCGGCCCAAAATGAGAGAAATCCCCAAAGGAGATACTCAAAAAGGTCAGCTTAGGTTGTTTCTTCAGTAAAGCAATCAAGGCAGGGCCAAAAAAGAGATGCCAAGTGGAGTCTCCTGAAAGAAGGGTGGGGGGGAGAGTTTGTGCAGACATAAGGCTATCGAGGGGCCTCAAGGAGGGGCAAGACCAGTGCAAAAAAGTGGTGTCCCACAAGTCAGAAAAATCGAAAAGATGAAGACTGACTCTGAATTCTACCTCCAAATCAAACCTCCAAAAAAAGACGAACTGGTGTGGAGAGGACAGCGCACACTTTTTGAGGAACCAAGGGACTTTTACACGGACCGTAACTAAGACCAAGAAACAAAGAAGGGAATCTGAAACCCGGGGTGTTCCAAAAAGACAACAAAAAAAAACAAAGACAGCACGAGTTCGCAGGCCTTCCGGCCAGAGGCAACAAGAAAAAGAGGGGGGGGTCCGGGACGAAGCAACAGTAAAAAAAAAGGGGGGGGGGACGTATCAACCCCAAGTTTCTTTTCGAAACGGGGGAGGGAGGAAAAAAAGCATCCGGCCGACCTTTATAGGAGCTACAAGGCCAAAAATCAATTGAGCGGGGGGGAGCAAGAAAAAAGAGTGCCAGACGACACGAAGGTAAAAAGTTAAGGAAAGGGGGGGGGGTCGCCAAACTAACGCCGGGAACCGACAAGGGTGAAAATTTGGCACCTGCGAAAATGGTCGATGAGGTTTGGGGGCAGCAACGCGGGCCCACGGGACCGAAGGGAAACTGGGGGGAAGGCGAGCAATGCCGATAAAAAGCCGTCACACGCGTGGGGAGGGGAATCCACGAAGGCAAAGGGGCTTTGGGGGGGGAACGCAGTCGAGAGGGGCCATCCTTCAAAGACAAAAGCTCGTCCCGGAGTCCTGCTCTCGGGGAACTTTTGCATCTGATCCGGAAAAGGTCAATTGAGGGAAAGAACAGAGCGGCGACCATGGGTTGGAGAAATAGGAGTCGCAGGTCCGGGGTTAAGAAGTGAACTACTACGTACAAAAAAAAAAGGGGGTCAAAAAGGTGAACAGGGGGGGAAAGAAAAAAGGGAGATTTCGGTATGCGCCCAAAAAAAAAGGTGAAGATGGAGTAAGTGCTATGGGCCTTGGGGGGGAGGGCCGGGAGAACATTTCGGGGGGAAAGTCTGGACAAGAGTCCCGGGCCAACCAGACTGGGGGGGAAGTTTGCAGCCGAGGGAACCGGGGGGAGAGTCCCACAACAAAGGAAGTGGGCGTGAAGGGGCTATGGGGGGGGGTGCGGCATCTTGGCCAAACGAGCGGGACTCGGCCTCAAGTCCCTCAGGTCAAGTTGATCGGCTTTCAGGAACAGGGGGAGGGATATTGTGGCTTCGCCCAAATTTGGAGAGGGGGAACCTTCCTTTTTTGGACCAAGAGAAGGACGGGCATTGGTGGGGAATTTTAGGGGGGGGAACTAAAGCCAGGGGCAACGGTTGGGGGTAAAAAGGGGTTGAAAAGTGCAAGCCGGTGTTTCGCTCCGGGAGGCAAAGAAGGGTAAGCGGGAAAGCAGGGGGGGGAAACAAGGGGGGGGGTGGGAGGCGAGTTGGGATTTCCTTATAAAGGAAATCGGGATGGGCTAAAGTTCCCGTGGGGGGGGGGAAGGGAAAGGGTTTTGAGGAAACAATCACTGCACTGAGGGATCAGTTGGAAAAAAAGGAGAGGAGGAAAAGACGACCCGCCCCCTGCAGGTGAGGGGAGGAAAGCAGACATAGAAAAAAACAAAAAAAGGGGGCAAAGGAATGGAAAGGGAAATCATAAAAAAAAAAAGAAAATCTGGGGATAGACGGGGGGAAATTGCAAGGAAACCTGCGTGGCAAGTCAAGAAAGGAAGAGGGAAGAAAGGGAAATTTCAGTCAGGGAAAGGAAGTTTTCCCCAGAAAACCCGAAACGGGAAAAAATGGGCAGCGAGATTCCCCTGAAACAGTTTGCTGCAAGTGAATGTCGGGGCAACCCAGGTGTGGGAGAGGCGAAGGGGGAAGTCTATTCATGAAGGAGTCGTACAACAAACAAGGGGCCAAAAGCCAAAAAAGGGGGGAGTGGGCAGAAATTACGTGAAAAGGTCCACAAAAAAAGCAAACAGGCCAATGGCTGAAGTTCGAAACAGGAGGAAAGCGGATGGCACCTGGACGAACTGGGGGGGGGGACTCGAATCCTCAAACGGAAGGTGGGGGTATGGAAAAATCGGGGACAACAACCAATTTCCGAAAATGGGCGAAAAACATTGTAAGTTAAAGGTAGGGAGGGTGTGGTCGTCCAATCATTGGAAGTCTAAGGTGGTCGATATCTTAAAACGCTCAAGAGAAAGTCAGGTGATTGTCTAAGGGAAAAAGCCAGGGTCGAAGGGGAAATTATCAAGGACGGAACTGCAAAAACTTCGGTGGTTCCTTTAAAAAAACAGAAAGCCGGAAAAAAAAAGAATGATACATCTGCGTAAAAACAAAAGGGAAAATAGAGAGATGAACTTTTCTACAAGAATCGAGGCGAAAGGTGTCGCAGGAATCATGGTGAAGGTCGACGACGAAAATCAACCGGGGAAACCGCAAAAAAGAAAAGACAAAGCCTAACGGATGGCAAGGGGAGTCCTATTATCTTAAAAAAAGGGGGAACAAGGGAACACCGGCCAGGAGACAATAGAGGGGGGGGGGATATTCGAAGAAGCGGCCACGTGAAGGGAATTCGCAAAACAGGCAGTCGGATAGTGGCCTTGACCTGCCAGCGCCCAAGAAGCCGACATGGCAACGGGGTAACGAGGGGGGGGTGGAAAGGTTAGGGCAGTCGAAAAACTACCTTTCTGCAGATTCGGGGGACGAACTCATGGGGTGAATCGAATGAAGAAAAAAAAACATCCGTGGAAAGAACTACGAAAATTCTGGTCCTGGTTTTGGTCCGAAGAGGGAAAGCCCAACAGGGGAAGTACCTTCAGAAGTGGTTAATAGGAAGGAAATAAGAAAAGTTAAACGGAAGTGTGATGCCCGTATCCGGGGGGTTCGGCAAAAGAAGGGACGAACACCGTGGGGAGAAGAAACGGGTTCTGGAAATCAATTCACATGATCCGTGAATAGAGGAGGGGGCGGCACTAAAGGGGACAAGGAAAAAAGAAAAAAAAAGCTTCCGGTTTAAGCGAGGCCGAAAGAAGTGCAGAGATCACCCAGTTCGCAAAGGCACGAAAAGGGGAAAAAAAAAAAGTAGAAAGGGTCGACATCGGCGCACAAACCTGCCTTCGAAGGGCGTGCTCAAAGGGAGGTTGGCGAAAAAAAGGGCGAAAAAAAAGTCCAACAAAAAGGAAACATGGGAGCCTCAGACGGAGGTTTCTAGGGGGAAATGCCACCTGGGTAACCAAGAAAAAAAACGAGGGGGACCAAGGGAATCGGCAAGATTATCGAAAAAATTGGAAACGTCAGAAGAAAGGTATAGACAAAAGGATGCGCGTCGGGTGGCAGGTACGACAGAACAAACCGGTAAAAAAAAAAGAAGGGGGAGTAAAAAACCGGGATGTAAAGAAGCCGAACAATGGGACAAAGAATCCGGACGAAGCAAGAAAAGCGAACCAACAGGGGAAAAAGAAGCGTCAACAGTGGGACCCGGAAAGACAAGAGAAGCTCGGTAGGCCCCCGATCAAGGGGGGGGGGGCCCGATATGGCAAACAAGGGAGACAAAAGGCACGCCCAGAACTCTATCACGAAGTGTTTGAAGATTTACGCCGGAAATTACGGACGTATCGATACATCGGGCCACAGAAAAACCGCCGAGGAGGAGCTTAACTTGTAGAAAAAAGGCTTGGGGGATAAAATTGGAAAAAAAGCGGGGGGCTTAAACTTGTCGAGACCACCCTCAAAAGAAAAATAAAAAATAATCTGCAGGAGAGATAAAAGAAAAAAGAAGGCCTCGACAAATCATCAGAACAATTTTTAGGGAAAGTCATCAGGGAGAAAGGATTTGGGCCGGGGCCAGACATCTAGAACAGACTGGGCCAAAAAAGGTTGTGCAAAACAGAGGAACCGGGAGGGAAAAATGGTCCAGTAGGGGGGTAATGTACAACGGCATCGAAGCAATCGGGGGAAAGAAGCCATCGCACCTTCGGGACCGGGGGAAAAGCATTTCAACGGGGAAGGGGTGGTTTTTAAGAAGTGAAGCATAAGACCGAGCCAGCCGCGGGGTAAGGGGGAATCGAAAAAGAAACAAAACTGTCAAGTAGGAAAGTCTTTCTTCTGAAAAAGTGGGAAGGTCATCGGAACTTGCAAAAAAAAGAGAAAACGACGCTGCGAGGGTGGCACACCATTTGAGAGTTTGCGAGGAATATGTCCAAATTGCTGAGTCAAAACTCCCTGAATCTTCTGAGGGGAAGCTAAAAAATGGTAAACCAGAAAAACAGGGGCAAAAAAAAAGGAAAAAAAGGGTGCAAGGGAATTTTTTTGAAAAAGGGAGAGAAGGGTTGACCTTCAGGTCCGTCGACCCCCTGTCGGGACGAAAAAGAAAGAGAGGAACGAAGGAAATTGAATCGCTCTCAGACGAAAACCTAGAGATGAATTGAAAATTGGAGATTGGGGGTGGGGAGAAGAAATCGAGACGGGGAAAAAATTCCCTAAAGGGTTTCGATTGGGGGAGCGAGGAACCAAATGAAAGAATGAAGAAAACGGGGTGGATGGGGCCGTCTGGGTGCGCCCCGGGGCAATTCCTAACTCCAAAAACAGGAGCAATGCAGCCTAGCCACAAAGAGGGGGATATAAAAAGAAGAAAAAAAATCTGAAAAACAACTGACGTCTGGGGAACGAACTACAGTTTTTGAGAGGGAACCTCAAAAAAAAGAACCAAAAAGAGGACAACTAGAATTGCCTTATAAAAACCCCGATCAGGGAGATTCTCAAACACTAAAAGCGGGGGGGTGGGAAAGGTAGGTACAGGAAAAGTTCTGATGAAAAGTAGAAGAAAAAAAAAAGAGAGAACCCTGTGGGGAGGGGGGGGTGAAGGGGGTAATGTTTTCTGAGGGGCAAAAGGGTGTCGGCCAGTGCCCAACGCAAAAAGACAGGGCCGCAGCGAAGAAAAAAAAGGCCTTACCATGAAGGTTCGTCGAAAAAAATCGCAGGCTGCATAATTGGGAAGCCAAAGAGGGGGGGGGGATAACAAGAGTAAGGAAAAAGAGCACGTAAGAAAAACTCACCAAAGAAAATGATTTTTTGCATCAGGAAGCCTTATTGTACAGTGAAAAAAAAAAAAAAAACTTCAACTCAAATGTAAGGGGGGGGAAAAACTGGAAAAGGGCGCGAGGATCTCATAAGAAAAAAGACTCTACCGAAAGGGTGGGGGGAAAAGAGAGTAAAGGACGTTCCCAACAGAAGGGACGCTCAAGAGAAAGTCAGGGAAGAGGGGAAGGATGAAAAGAAAAAGAAATCAAAAAATTCGCAAAAAACCTGGTGTACAAAAGGGGTGCCTTGTTTTTTCAGAAAACGTCGAAGTTAAAAAAACCGATGACGTAGGGGGAAAATCCACGACGAGCAAGAACGAAGAAAAAAAAAAAAGATTTGCCCGAGCGAGCTATTAAAAAACAGGGCGCGCAGAAACCAGGCCGCCAGAGCCTGCGACCCCGCAAAGAAAAAAAAAGTGAGCGCAGAGGCCCTATAAAAAGCCCCGCTGTAACTTTGAAACGTGAGTTGCCGGAGTTTCTCCTCGAAAAAATCCAGAACTGACTGTGAAACAATGAATACCAAGAAAACCCTTCTAAAAGGTACCGAAAAGATGAGGTTGCAAAAATAGGAAGAAAAGCTACTAAGGAATTAATTGATCTATGCAGGGGGCGAGGTCCTTGCGTCAAAAAAGGGTGTTGTGTTGATCCTGTGCCGATCGAGGAGCAATTTCGGGGGGAACTCGTCCCAAGATCCATACAGGAGGTTTGAAGAGTCCAGGAGAGAAGCCCCCTGGCACTTAGCTCGGTCCTACACTCATGGGAGGATGAGAAGAAAAAGGGGAATACCGAGACTGGACAAGGATGGCCTCCAAAGAGCATGGAGTGTTTATCGGGGGGCGGGGTCTCCCGGGGTTTTTTGACAAGATAAAAATCGAGAGACCCAACCCGGGGGGGGGGGAATCATGGGAAAGGATTTTCTCTCAAACTGAAGTCGAATTGGAACGACTTTGGGAACGCTTCCTATCATGAAGGGCCATTTGCCGGGGAAAAAGACCTCGCCGGGGGCGTTCTAAAAAAACGTGCGGGCAACGATCGGGCCAAAAAAAAACGGGGGGGTCTGGCTTTTGGGAAACGGACTCGGAGAACAAGGCCAGAAGATTTCACACAAGGTCGGGAAATGTCGGAGAAAAGATGGAAATACAACTATCGAAAATCGATGATAAAGGAAGAATAACTTTGATCGGCAGGAATGCAAAGGAGAGAGATAATAAATCGGGGGGGGGGGGATATGGGGGAGACGGGGAAGTTGCAGTAGATCCGAGGGGTGGTGAGTGAGAGGGGGAAGGGGGAGCCGGACTGGGGGAGGGAGGTCCATTTGGGACAGGGCCAGATGCCCAAGAAAGGAAATCAGGGGGAAAAGCTCGAGGACGGGGTGAGGCGCTAAGTCCGAAGGATCTTAAAGTTCGGCAGGCTTACAACGAGAAAAGGGGGGGGAATAAAAAGTTGAGGCAAGCTGCACACTGATTCAAAAAAAAGCGGAAAAAAAAAAAAGGAGAAAAAGGAACGGGCGGAGATCCTGTCAAGAAAATGAGGAGCAAATCTGAAAGGGAAAAGGGGGGATCATGGGGGAAGGATAAAATCCAAAATCCGCCAAACGGGCTGAATTAAGCAGACAAAGGTTGGTCAAAGGGGCAGCTTTGAGAAAGGAGAAAGGGGGCAATCAACAAAGAACCAAAGGGGGGAAAAGGGGAAGGGGTCATTCATTTGGGAAAGTGATAAACGGTCAATGCAACGGGGGGCAAAAGGCGAGGCAATAGGGCACAGAAAAACTGCCCAAGTTCCAAAAGGGGGGTTCAATACAAACCAGAAAAAGGGGGGCGTTTGGAATGAAGCGTCGAAAAAGCCTGGCCGCAAAAACGTCGGGGAAAAAAAGACTTTCCACAATCCAAGGAACCACAAAAACATCTGCCAACGGCAATTTCCATGGAGGGTGAGAAAGGGGGGCAAGGGACCAAAGGAAGCCAGGACGGTGTTTTTGCCGAGGAAAATCCTAGGATTAGGAAGCACTGATGAAGGGCCGGGGAAAAACACACCGAGATTGGGGGAAAAAAAAGGGGCCAGGGGAAGATGACAACGGGAGAGCTCAGGGATTTCCAAGGGGTCGGCGGGGGGCGGGGGTAAAAACGAGGGCACGCGCGTAAAAGGGGTTGATAAAAAAGTTCCGGCGGGGGGAGACAGGGGGGGGTGCACAAAGACTACAGACTTCACCGGGAGGGTTAAAAAGGGGGTCCCCGTGCGGAACCTCGATCAGGACCGAAAAAAGAAAGAA
>Ga0179593_1716618_pt1 | contig 21245 bp, 36 predicted proteins | sample CZODoug2_1_08_16_FD_185931 | JGI IMG/M metagenome (GOLD analysis project Ga0179593, IMG submission 185931) | Vadose zone soil fungal communities from Angelo Coast Range Reserve, California, USA - CZODoug2_1_08_16fungal (PacBio error correction) | ecosystem: Environmental > Terrestrial > Soil >...
AAAACGTGGCGGCCGAAAAGACCTTTTGTATCGTTGATGATAAAAAGAAGATTGGAAACTTCAAAGGAAAGCACAAGAAGCGGTCGGCACGCTTGAAAATTGCGAAAGCAAAAATGCGGACCCCGGGGTCTCCCACTATGGGGGGGGGGGGACCCGGGCGGGAAGCACGGAATTACTGTCTCAAGGAAGGGGACGGGGGAAAAGAGGAAGTTCGCTTAGACCGACGAGTCTGAAGGAAGAAGTCAAGCGGCTGGCAAAGGACGCCCGGGTGCGGTGACAAAAAAAGATGCCCGGCTTATGAGGAAAAAAGCCTGGAAGGAGCCAAAAAATGGTTCACGAAGAAATCGAATCTCCGGACAAAGGCGGAAGGGGAACACCCTCCTTTCAACAGAAGAGGGGGGGGGTACGCCCTCTCCCACGAAAAAGGAGTACGTGGAAACCGGCCGGAGGCTCTGTTTTCGTGCGAGGAAACGACCTTCAAAAAAAAGAAAAAAAAAAAAAACCGGCGATTCCCCCGGGAAAACACGATCGATTCCCATTGAAAGAGCCGTGGAATTCACCCCCATACCTGAGGGAAGCCGTCCCTCCAAAGGAACCGTCCGACTGAACCCACAGGGGAGTGCCGTGTCTTGGTCCGGCGATAAACCGGGCAGCCGTCCGCAGAAGAATCAGGGGGAGGAAGACGGAGACAAACGCATCGGTCAAAGAAAAAAGGAGAGAAAAAAATCCCGCCCAGAAAGGGGGGATCATCGAAAAGAGCCCGCGGTGCGGGCGTCCCAGAAGAGATGGGCGGACCCTCAAAAGGAAAAAAAGGAAGGATTACCTCGACCTGTTCGGGGGACCGAAACTCGCCCTGCGGCCAGAAAAACATCGCGGATCACGACGAGAGAAGGGGGGGAGAGGGGAAAAAAAAAAAAAACAGCGAGGTGAACCTGCAAAGAAGGGGAACTCGTCGACGAAAAGGACTACTCAAAGCGGCGAAAGGGGAAAACGCAAAATTCATGGGGGGGGAAAAAAAAGGCACCGCGGGGCGGCAACCAGAAAAAAAAAAAAAAAATCACTAATGATTACTCAAGGGGGGACCAGGCCCTAATTTGCTCGTGGGAAAAAAAAAAGGGGAATACTGGCAGAATCACTCAGGGGGAAAAAAAAAAAGGAATGGTTCAGCAAGCCGGGAGAAAAAATGCCCCCCTCTCCCAGTGAAGAGAAAAAGAAATGGTACGACGAGGGAAGGTCCACGAACTTTGAAGAAAGAAAGAAGATTCCCCCCCCAAACGTCCACCTTTTTGACTCCAAATGATCATGAAAAGGGGAGAAAAGAAAACCCCGGTCCTTTCAGGGAAGGAAGGGGGGAAAGGGGTCTTCGGAGGGAAAAGGGGAATACCCTTGTTGTTACTCACTGGGGTCCTTGGGGGAGATTCCAGCGGAAAAAAAGAAAAAAAAAAAAGCAAGTTAATCGACAGCTCGGGAGAAAAACCGCAAAGTGGTTCACTCTTCGAGGTGCAAAGGGGAGGAGATTGAAGAAGGGAAGCAACCGCATGAAACAAGGGGGAAAAGAAAAAGGATCCTTCGGCGGAAAAGGAATGGCATCACCTCCACCAAAAGGAAGAAGGGGGGGCAACCGACAGAGAAAGGGAAAGAGGGGGGAGACCCCCGCACTTGCGGAAGGGAAGTGTTCTCGGAACCTTTCAGAAAGGAAGGCCGATATCCTTCGCAAAGGGGGGCAAGCACCGCACAAAGGAAGAAAAACTATACACCCGCAAAGAGGGGAGAAAAGGAAAAAAGAAGCTGATGTCTCCCCAGTAAGAGAAAACCCTCGTATCCCGTTGGCGTGGTTTGAGAGGGCGGCTGCAAAAGGGGGGGGGGGGAGTCCTACAGGACAGGGGGGAAAATCCTCCAGATCCAAGAAAAAGGAGGTCCGGCGACCGTGAAAGGGGAACTGGTGGAATGGAAGAGGTACCGCTCATAAAAAAGGAAGTGGCCCTTCTTCCCCAAACGAAGAGCGTGGGAGAAATAAAAAAGTGACTCCAGCCACCATAAAAGGGAAAAAAAACAGCTAGTCTTTGATCAGAAGGGGAGGGAAATACATCGCATTTCTGGGGACGAGAACAAAAAAAAAGCCGAAGAGAAGGGGAAGAGAAGTAATTCCCACTTACACAATTGGAAAGAATAAAGGGGCCGAGATTCTCCCCAAAAAGAACCACCTTCAATACCAACCCAGAACAAAGGGAAGAAACCGTGAACCTCGACTTTGAAAGGAAAAAGAGGGGGGGGGGTCGGACAGGACCCATAGAGAAAAGAGGGAGAAAAAACGGAAAATTTGCGGAGTAAGAAGGGGGTACAGCGCACCCCCAACTCCCTCAGACGGGAAAAAAAGAAAAGGGGTTCACTTTGGGGTAAGAAGGGGGAAAAAAAAGGGCCAATGCGGGCTATGATGAAGAGGGGGAAGAAGAAGGGGAGGAAAGATCGCCGTTTGTGAAGCGAAGGAAAACCCTGCTCGCCTCGTACATTCCTGAAGGAAAAGGAAAAAAAAAAAAATATAGACTCACCAACAACAAAGGGGAAGGGGGGGGGGCACGGGGGGAACCAGTAGGAATCATGACTTTTGGGCCAAAGGAAAAAAAAAAAAAGTGCGGATTTCACGCCGGGGAAAGAAAGATTACGCCATAAAATATCTGGGGCAACAAAAAAGAATTTGGTGTCCTTCGTAAAACCCCCCCCCGTCTACCAAGGGAAGGGATTAGGTCGCATAGGAAGAGGAAGGGTGGGTTGTCAACTTGGCAGAGAAAAAAGGGGCCGGTTTGAGGAAAAAGGGGGGAGAGGAAATTTTGGAGGGGAAAAAAGGGGGGTGAAGTTGAAGTCGAGGGGGGGGGGGGGGTCAGGCTTTCTTACGACAGGTTTGGGGAAAGGAGGGGTAAAGCGAGGAAAGAACAGGGAAAAATTAGGCCTCTGGAAAAAAAGGGGGGGCGTTCAATAGTTGTCCGGGGGAGGGGGCAACCCTTAATGCGGAGGAAACCCTCCCTAAATGGACCGCTGAGAAGGGGAGAAGATATCAAAAAGAAAAGGAAGGAGGGGGAATTTACTTCTTGAGTCATTTGAGGGGGGAAAACGCGGTAAAGATGTCAAGAATCCCACTGATTAAAACGTTAAAAAGAAAAAGGTCCCAAGGAATTGATCGGGGAAAGGAGGGGAGAAATGCACCTTCAAAATTTTAACCTTGGACAAAGTCCCTCGGGAAATAATGGAGGATTTTTCTACGCGGAAACAGGGGAAGGGAAGAAAAAAGGCCTCCTCCCAGACAAGTAACACACGTTGGCAAAGCCCCAAAGAAGAAAAAAAAGAAGGGTGGAGAAACGTGTACAAGGGAAGCCTCGACGAAGGAGAGGGGGGTATATCGTAACTCTAAGGGGGGGAAGGAAGGGTTTCGGCCATCTGAATTAAGAATCAAAAAAAGAGTCGGAATGAAAAGAAAAAAAAAAGAAAGAAAATCCTTCTAGGGGGGAGTTCGGGCGAAAAAGGGGACCATGGAAATGTCTTTTCACAGCAAAAGGGGGGGGGGGGATTTTTTAAGGAAAGGGGGGGCACGATTAGGCAGCGAAAGGAGGGGAGGGCAATGCCCTAATCGGAGGGGAAAAGGTCGAATTTCTACTCCCAAGGAAAACATTCGTCCCGCATTGGAGGGGAGAAAAAAAAGGGGTTATATCGTGGGGGAAAAAGAAATCGGTCGCGGGGGAGGACACCGCTGGAACCGTAAAAGAGGGGGAAAAAAACTTTCGACCAACCAGTTGTAGGAGAAAAGGAAAGTTGCCCTAACTCCAAAGAGAACTAAATAAAAAGAAACCTTTCCCGGAACCGGGGGGGGGACCCAATTGGGTGGAAGGGAAAGGGGGTCATTTCGAAAAAGAGCATCCCAAATTTGCTTCGTTCGTGGGGAAGGGGGGAGTACTTGATCGTTGGAGGAGGTAAATGGGAGAAGGGGGGGATGGGGGCCGATTAACAACTCTGAAAAGGGAAGGAGGGACTCCCGTAGGACAAAGCACAACATCAAATAGGACCAGAAAAAAACCTAAGGGGTCGAAATCATGAGGGTTAAAGAAGAAGGTTTTGACAAACAGCCGTGCCCGTGGGGGGGGGGAAAATCCCCATGAATGGGGGAGGTGAAAAAAGAAGTCTGGCTCGCGAGGGGAAAAAAGAGCACTTTTGTGGTGAGAGGAAGGGAAGTTATCAATCCCCACGATTGGGGGGAAAAAAGTTCACAGAGGAAGAACCTTGGGCAAGGGAAGTAAAAACCCAGGTTTTGGGTAAGTCCTTAATCGAAGAAGGGAAGGGGGGTTTCTCACAGAAGGGGAAAGGCCTATTTCGGTCAGGAAGGGTCTCGAAAAAAAAAAAGCGTATCAGCAGGTGGGGGAATCTTGTGGTGGAAAGGGAGAAAATGGTAAGACTCCCAGAACTCTGCTCTGAAGCAATTGAAAGTCCAACCGTCGGACCCCCCGACGAAAAGGAGGGGAGTTAATTGAGGGTGTTCCTTAGGGAAGGCGGCGTTCCCGGTGGGGAGGATCTCCCTTCGGGAAGAAAGAAACCTAAGCAACGGCAGATCGCAGAAAAAAGCAACTAATCGCGAAAAGGGTGTGTTGTTGAGGTCGGCGGGGTTATGAGGGGGGGGATACCCGCGGTGGGGGAAAAGGGTTTTTTGCAAGAAGGGGGGAATCCTGGTGTGAATCAAAGGGTATCACAGTACCCTTCACACAGGGGAAGAGATCGATTCGGCAGTTCCACATGAAAAAAGAAAAAAAGTCCAGAGCGTGGAGGGAAAAAGGGGGGGGGACGAAAGAAAAAACAAAGAAACCCGAAATAAGAAAGCAAAGGGGTTCCAGTCCTCCGCTCCTCATTGAAGGGAAGGAACCCACCACCCCATCAACCGAAGAGCCCCGTTGGAAAAAAGAAGGACAATGCAGCTCTTGGATCAGAAAAAAAAAGGACTTATATATTTTTTGGAGAAGGGCAGGACATTGGAAAGGCAGCCGCTCTCCCTGTTGAAGAGGGGGAAATACCTCCTAATCTGTCAGGGAAGGTTGGGGGTCAAAAAAAGGGAGAGGCTCGCCGCCAGCAAGGAAAGGTCCCTTCGTCCAGGGAAAAAAAAACGTATTCACCCAAGGGGAAGGGGAGTCGTCGATGTCAGAATAGGGGAAATTCGATGTCCCAGGGGAATTGCCGCCAGAGGTAAAAAAAATAAGGGAAGGGACCCGGGTACATTTGGAAGGGGAAAAGAGTGCAAAAAAAGGGGGGTGTTCGTATTTTTGCTTCGAAGGGGGGATTTCACTCGGGCACCGGAAAAGTGCGTCCGGGGTCTCTAAAGGAAAAGAAGTTCCACTTCGGAATAGAAGAACATCCACCCAGAATACAAGGGAAAAAGAGAAAAACCTTTTTGAGAAGAAAGGGTCTTTCCTCGTCAAAAGGAGAGTCAAAATCGAGTTGCAGAAGAAGACGCCCGACCTTCGAAGGAAAGGGGACGCGTTTGGGGATAGGAAGGCGCGTTGATCCGAAAGTCAGGGTGTGGGGAAAGAAAATGGAGGAGGGGTGAACAAGAAGGGAGGAGGGGACACTGGCCCGGAAAAAAAGCCCTCAAGACCCAAAGAGGAAAACCTCCAGCTTCTATCAATATAAAAAAAAAAAAAGTTAAATTAGAAAAGAGAGAAAAGAATGAGAAGTGAGGTTCCATCCAGGGAAAGGGAAAAAAAAGAAGAGCCGCCTAAAGTGAGAGAAGAGGTGTTAACAAATTCGGGAGAAGACACCCACGAGAATTAAGATAAAAAAGGGGGGGGGAATCCCAAGCAGAAACAAAGAATAACGAGTATCAATGGAGCGTTCAAGCAAAAAAAAGGACCGATCCTTACTATTAACGAAGAGGAAAAGTTTCGAAATCCTAAAACCTTTTTAGAGGAAAAAAGGGGGAAAATCCTAGGTGAAAAAGGAAGGATCCACACAAGAAGGGCGGGCTGGGGGGAGGAACGCTGGACAAATTCCTCCCCCTTGAAAGGAACAGTTTCAAAAATGTACCAAAAAAGAGGAAAAAACGCTACGGCGCTGGCCAGACATAAGGGAGAAAGGGGGGAAATCCTGGAAATGAGGTATCAGGAGAAACAGGAGGGTCACTTTACTAATTATTCAAGGCAAAACCTCGCCGGGTGCTGGACGTGGAAACTAAAACCCGCTTTATGAGGATAGGGGATGAAGAAATGGGGGGGAAGAAGCGACCAAAGCCGTCAAAGGGGGACAAACGAAGGAGTAAATCGAATCTCAAAGAAGAGCCCTGTGGAAAAAAAAAAGAAAATTGTGGAAACATTGCTCGGAGAGGGTTGGGGAGACAGGAAGTCCAACTATCAAGGGGGAAAGGGGAAAGGTCCTTTCTGGCAAAGGGGAGGGTCTCTAACTACTAAGAAAGGAGGGTCTCCCCGCGTGAGGTAAAAAAAATGGGACTAAAAAAATGGGATCCATTCCCTGTGGGGGGAGGAACCTTTGTATTCAAAAAGAAAAAAAAAACCTTCCAGACAACAAAGAAGTACAGAAAAACCAGCGTTCAGCTCTTAAAGTCTGGGTCGGCGTGGGAAAAGCCGTTCCAGGAAAAGGAAAAGAAGGAGGGGATCAGGGGGCCAAAAAAAAAAACGTCCAATCGGCCGCAAGGGGGAAAACCGCGGAAAAAGAAAGAAGAAGGGGAAAAAGAGAAACCGAAGGGGTGAGGGAAAGATCTTCCCGTCGAGCCAGGGGAGGGTCTCAATCTCAAGAAAAAGAAAGGTTCCAGACGACAGAGGTTATGGAGGGAAAGGATCGGAAGGGGGGGAACTGCCGTCCCCATAAGGGAAACCACCGCCGCCCGAGAAAAAAAAATAAAAAGAAGTGCGGGGGGGGAAAAGGACCCGGGCAAGAAGGCAAATCTTTGTTATGACAAAAACCGTGCTCTACGAAGAGGCCGAAAAAAAAAAAAAAAACCACTAAAATTCAGGTGGAGTAAAGACCGCAAAGAACCCGAGAAAAAATCCGCAGGATTTCGGGAGGCCCTATTTGCTGCTGAAGGAAACCCTACAGGGCAGAAATAATAGGAAAAACGGGAAGGCAAACATGAGAAGGTGGGGGCCCCCCACCATCCAAAAAAGAAAGAAAAGGAAATTTGAAAAGGGGAAAAACTACTCCATGGGACGAGGAGGAAAGGAAAAAATTGGGGAAAAAAACTGGACTCGGGACGGAAACATTAACCAATTCCTCCCCACGGTCATTTGAGAGGAGGGGGGGGAGGGAGGTCAACCTTCTTTCAGACACAATGGAAGAACAAGACATTGGGGGGGTCAAACAACCTGTTGATCTATTAAAGAAAAAACACCGCCGCCGATTTTTCAGGGAAGAACTCGCCCAGAGAAAGAAAAAAGAATGGGTTCTAGGGAAGGGGAAGGAGGGAAGACCGCACTCCGACCCCTGTCCCCATCAATCTTTGAAAAGGGGGAATCATCTCAATTATGGAAGAAAAGAAAGACTATGACCGACGGAAAGAAAAATGCTCCCCTCACTTTCTGACGTATTTTCAAGGAAGAATGCCGAGAATAGGAAAAAGAAAAGGCTGAAAGGGGCGGGAAGCCCCGCACTTCGAGCCAAATCTTATACTTCGGCAAAGGGTCCACGTCACGAACTCAAAAAAGGGGAAGGCCAAAGCACGTTTTTTGTGGGGGGCTTCGGCACGGGGGGAGACAAGCTCTCTCGAAAAAAAAAAAAAGAAAAAAGAAGGAAAGGAGGGAACGGTGTAATGGCCGTCCAGAAACGGGTTGACGGGGAAGGAAAGACGCCTAACAAAAAAAGAAGGAAGAACGGGAACTAAAGAAAAAGTAAAAGAAAAAAAAAAAAGACCCGCTCGTGAAGAAAGTTTCTACACCTGGAAGGGAAAAAAGGGAACTTGAAGGGATAAAACCCTGGGGGAAAAACACCTTTTCTCCGGTGAAAAGAAGATAGGAAAAGGGAGCCGGCTCGATCGAGGAAAAAAGGGAAGAAAAACACAAAACCAGGATGGGGAAAAGGGGAACCCGACTTCCCTTCACCCGGGAAAAAAAAATCTCGCCACTCTTTTGAAAAGAAGTTTGCGAGTGAAAAAGAAAAAAGGGGAAGAAGGGGCACCAAAAAAGAACCAGCGCCGACCTGAAAAAGTTCACCTTGTTCGCCCGGGGGAGGAAAAAAAGGGAGGGCTGATGAGTTCCGCCAGAGTTTGAAAAAAAAAAGAAAGGGGTGACATGAAAAAAAAAGAAAAGAATGACATGAGTTTTTCCGACTGTGTAAGACAACAACAGAGGGAAAAAACCACGTGAAAAGTGACGAAAACCGGGCTGAATTTCAAGATCTTCGCCATAAAAGCTTGAAAAACTCCCTTCCTTAACGCATCGAGGGGGAAAGAGAAAAGGAAAGGGCGAAAAAAAACCTAAATTTTCCGGGGGGAGTATTGTGTGGTTTTGGAAGGAAAGGAAGGCGCCGGAAACGAGCAAAATAAGGGGGGGACAAAGGGGTGGAATCCCCTCCAATCGATTGGGACGTTTTCACCAAGGGGGACTGCACGAACTTTGTTTGGGGGGGGGGGGGGAAAAGGAAACTAAGAGGAAGGGATTAAACTTTTTTGAAGTCCTTTACTTATCCCGAAGCCGTGAAGAGGAGGAACGTCAAGGGGGGCAAAGCTGTAATTCCTGGAGACGATCTGTTGCATGCAGGGGGAAGGACTTTATGCAGTGCGGGGAAGGGGGCCAAACGAGAGGGGGGAAGATCCTTTCAAAAAGTTTTCACCCCGGTGGGAGACTCCTAAACTGCAATGCAAGGGAAAAAAAGGGGAAAGGAAAAACCCTTGATCTTTTCGTCTTGTAGTGAGAGGGGAGACGAAAAACCGTGAACACGGAAAAAAAAAAATTCGAACCAACTGCCACGGCAGAGAGGAGTTCGACGTGGAAAGAGAGAGCCCTGCTGCTAAGTCCTGAAAAAAGAAAAGACGGTGGTAGGGAGGGGGGGTAAAGAATGACCATTCCCGAAAAACTCGCGCAGAGAGGAAAGGAGAAATATCCCGTCTCCGAGGGGAAAAAGAGGGGAAAAAACCTTGAGGGAAGGGGTTGCAGTTGTGTATGTTTTGCAAAGATGATTCCCGCTCAGGAGGAAAAAAAAAAAAAGGGAGAGCGCGGCAAAAAAAGGGAAGAAATCGAAAGGGATCTAACTAAGAAAAAAGCCGTCTTTAAATCAGGGGGGAGAAGTATACTTGTTCGATACTGAGGGGGAAGCGTGCGTGGGGGAAAGGGGGGAAAAACTAAGGAAAAGTTTTTCCCGGGAAGAGAAAAGGCCAAAGAACCAGAAAGGAAATAATGAAGTGCCCGTACTCCCCAATCAAAAAAAAACCCTCTCCCCTGCCCCGGAAAGGCATTTGTTCATGAAAAAAGGTGGGGGAAACAAGTGAGGAAAAAAAAAAAGGGGAATTCATTCCCATTGAGATGGAAAGGCTACAATCGGGAAGAAAAAAAAGGGATCGTTTGCGGCCGCCAGGGAAAAAAAAAACAGGGGGGGGGGGGGGAACATGCCTTGCTTAAATCCATCTTATGGGCCATTATCAGGAGAAAGGGGGAAAGTCGTGCAAAAAAGAAGAAACGAATAAGGGGGAAAAAGTGAACGATGAGATATGTTTTGCAAAAGAGAAAGTGTTGGGCCGGCCATAAAAAGGGGAGGTTTGGGGGGGGAGGGGGGGAAAAAAGACCCTCTTTCTTAGAGCCGGAAAAAAGGATAAAGAAAAAAAAAAATTTGCCCTCCTGGGGGAAAGGTGACCGAGGGAGGGGGAAGCAAGAAACGCAAGTGGGAGCTGCTCGCTCTTGAGAACCCTCAATGAAAAAAAGGAAGCGAAGGAGGATCAGACCGATCCCAGTCGATTCAAAGAAAAGCCTCGTTCGTGCTAAAGAGGGAAAAGAAAGTAGATGGAAAAAAAAAGAAAAAACATTAATCTCAGTTTCGATGAGGGGAAGGGAAAAGATAATGGGAGGGGAGGAGGGACCTGTCTCCTATTCGGAAAAAAAAGTCCCCTGTTTTTACAATCCTGCGGAAGCAAGGACCTCCTCCCTGGCGAAAAAAAAAAAACAAAAACGCGAAAAGAGAAAAGGTGGGTTTTCATTCGGGGGAGGGAACTCGCTTGGGAGGAGGAAGTTTTTTTTGGTTTGCAAAAAAGGGGAAAAACAAGAAACTAAAAAAAAAAGGAAACAAGGGAATGGAATCGATCGGAACAGTTCCCCATGGGGGAGGGGCATCCAGAGCGGGTCAGGGAAGGCAAAACAAATCCATCCGGAAAAACTCCGCTCGCGGGGGGGGGGGGGAAGGGTATCTCGGTAAAACAAAAAAAGAAAGAAAGGCACTTTGGGGAGGAAAAGGGCAGGAAATTCAAAATCCTGCTTGGGGGAAGAGATTTCTTTTTCTAAAGGGGGAAAATTGGGGAGGCCAGAAAAAATTCCTTCAAAAAATATCCTAATAGAGAGGTCGGAGGGGGGAGGTCCCCAGCACCCAACATCCAGCGAGGGTTTGGGCCTCCTTTCGGTAGGTAGTCCTTCGATCGTCAAGGGACACTTCCAGATGGGAACGAAAGGGAGCAGAGGGGGCGGGGAGAGTACGTGGGAAGCGGTGAAGTAAGGGGAACTGTTTCGCATAGTTCAGAAAAAAAAAGGGGAGAAGTGTCGGTAATGTGATCATCTTACCCCGCTTAGGGGGACGACTCAACGGGAGGGAAGTTGGTCAAACTGCAAAAGAAAAGGGGAGAGAGGTCTGTCCTCCAAGGGTTGATCCGCACCGTAAAAAGCTCTGTCAGAGAGGAGTTAGGGAAGTATCCCAGGGAAGACGAAAAGAACCTCGTTTAATAGGGACGCGGTTTGGGGGGGAAAAGCCAGCATCAAAGATTCGCCATTTTGTCCCAGAAAATCGTCCGGTTCGGGGACCTGAAGGGCAGGAGGAAAATTTTACCCTCAAAGAAACTAAGCAATCCGAAATTATGAGGAAAAAAGAAAGAAAAAAAAGAGTGACAGAGAACCGCACAATCCCAGCACAGAGGGACGGCCCGAAAGGGGGGAAGGGTGGGGAAAGGACTCACCCCGAGTAAAGGGGGAGACATTTTTGGAATCCCAGAAAAAAAAAACTATACCCGAAAAAAGGGGAGGAGGGGAGTCAAAAACACCTCCGGAAAGGGGGACTAATGACAACCTACGGGAATTTTTGGGCGAAGTTGGGAGGGTGAAAGAGTCCGAGTTTTAATTCCAAAGCTGTCCGCTTGGGATCAAAGCTTGCGAGAAGGGAAACCAAAGGGGCAGGGGCCAGTTAAAATGGGAAAAAAATTTTCCACGCTTACTCGCTTTCCGCCGAAAAAAGGGGGACTCATCTTGAGACATTTCGCTCAGAAAAAAGGAGGGACTAGTCACGAAAAAAAAAGAAGCTTTCTAAGGGTTTTCTGGAAAGTGGAAAAATGCTGCCATCCATAGGAGGAGAAGGGAAGAAGGAAAGAACTAAAAGAAAGGAAAAAGTCAAGGGAAAAAAAGGGTACAAGCAGGAATCTCTAGCCGCAAGGAGAAAGGTCCTCTTCGAGGTGGTGGGGAAAAAAACTCAAGCGCGAAGGAGGAAAAGGAGCATTGGGTTAAAAGATTGTGGGGGAAAAAACGACCAACTCCCTCCCGGGGAAATTCACGCCATTGGACTTCTCAAGGGAGGGGGAAAAGGGTGCGGAAAGGATAGGAAAAAAAAGGAAATATTGAGAAGGGAAACGAAACCATCTATTTCCCAAGAAGACCTTAACCCAAGCCCGCTAGTGGGTGGGTTGATTAGTAGAGACTGGGGGAACTAGTTATATCTTTCCAAAAGAAAAACTCAAAATCGGCCAGCAAAACGAACGCGAACAAAAAATGAGGAGCCTTTTATAAAATCCTCTCTTGCGTTGAGGGGGGGTTGCGGGAGTAAAATGGAGGAGGAATAGGGTCGAAAAGAGATGAAGAGGAGGGGATCTATACTGTCGGGGGGGGGGCATCATTTTGAGGGAAAGAAAAACCGCGCGAGTCCTCTGGCGGGGGGGGGAAAGGGGGAAACAAAAAAACAAAAAAGCAGATGTTAACCTTCACCCGATCAAAAAAAGAACGTCTGCTCACCACCAAAAAAATAGGCGCGAGAAAAGGGGGGACTGAAAAAGGGGGGAAGCACACCGGCTGCGGGCAACCATAGGAAAAAAAGAGAATCGCGCGGTTGGAGGGGGGAGCCGGCCAGAGAGGAGGAGCCAATGGGAAGGGGCAAGGAATTTTTCCCAGCATCCTGTAAAGAAAGTCCCCAGGGGGGGGCGCAACGGACTCCCTGTACGAAAAAAAGAAAGGAAAAAAAAGACCATTGGAAAAAGGGAGTGGTGTTCGCAAATGGAAAAAAAAAATTCTCCCCCGAGAGGGAAGGGTTGCGAGTATGGGGTGATTGAGGAAAAGAGCAACGCAAATAAATCGACCGTGTCTGAAGAAGAATCGATTCCAGCCGGAAAAGGACCCCCTCGCCGAGTTCCAGTAAGCAAGAGGGGGACTAGAAAAGAAAGAAAGGGGGGGGGCCGTCCGTCCCTGAGATTCTCTACTTTAAAGCCCCGCCCATGAGCCCTGTAAAGATGAGAAGACACGGAGAATCGAGAAAAATACAACCACTTCCCGAGGGGGGCCCCTCCATTCATGAAGGGAACCTCCCAAACTTATGGAAGGATTCCCTAAGTAAGAAGAAACGAGGAGGGCCCGATATCCCTTTCTAGGGTCAAGCCGCAAGGGGAAGCCTATCCAGCATAGGAGGAAAGGGAAAAAGGGGGGGGGGGGGGGGGGGGGGGGGAAAATCCTCACCGTCGCCAAAGGGAGGGGGGGTGAAAAGGGGGGGTTTGAATGAGTGGGAAAAAGAACTATCTTCCTACATAAAAAAAGTCAATGCCCTCTTACAGGGTTTTCACGGTGACGGTTTGGGGAGGAATAAAACTAAGTGAAAACTGGGAAAAAAGTGACCCTCCCTCACCGACAACTCAATCCAAGGACACGCATCCCTCCCCCATGGAAAAAAGGGGGAACAGAAGAAACACAGAAGTCTTTTTGCTTCAGAGGGCATCCTTTTCGGGGGAAAGGGGGAACATTTACCGATGCCGAGAGTCGGCCGGAAAAGGAAAGACCATTAAAGGGGGGGACAAGGTAGGGGCCGCCCTCCTAACCGTTGGGGAGGAAAACCCTCGATTTTGCGGACAGGGGATCTCTCCAAAAAGATAAGGGGGGGGGCAAATGGGAAAGGGAAAGCCTCCACCCCAACCTGAAAAGCCGACCTGCGCACCCTAATTCCAAAAGGGAGGCTTCGGCGCACAATGCGGCGGAAGGGGAAGAATATTAAAAGAGAAAAGGAGCGCAGGGAAGCCCGTTCCCTGCCTCGAGGGGGGGGGAAACGACTGGTCCCCTCCATCAGAAAAAGGAGAGAAAAGAAAGAGAGAGATGCGGGGAAAAAAAAAAGGAAGGAATGGAAAAAGAGAAAAGGAGATTTCATCTCTTCCCCACCAGGTCGGTCAACTCGGCGGAAGGGGGTTTTTTTTAAGAAGGGGTAAACCTAAGGAAAGGCGGAAAGGGCATTTCCGGGCTCTTGGGAACCGCTTGTCCCAGGGGGAAAGACTCGCAACTTGGCCCGGTGAAAAAGAGGAGGGGATGTGTGTTAGAAAGTGAATTTATTCTCGGGGGTGACGTCGGGCCGGCGGTTTTTTCTTGCAGGGGGAAAAGGAAAAGGCAACAAAGCGAAAGGGAGGTTCACCTGAAAATGTTGTCCCTGGGAAGGATGCTCGAAAAAGAACCGCCCATAAAAAAGTCCAGAGAGAAAAGAAAGAAAAAAAGGAAAGTTGATTGTTCTTCTGGAGAAAAAAAAAACTCGCGGTTAAGGGAAAAAAAAGGAGTCCCGTTCACCCCGGTCGATGGGGAGGAAAGGACCAACCTGAGAAGTGAAGAACGAGTCCCGCGGGCCTGAAGAGCGAGCTGTGTTGGGGGAAAAAGTTTGCCGTCCGCCCGCAGAGAAAAGAAATTGACAAATAGAGCGGAGTTGCGACCGTTGACAATCGCGCCCCAAAGAGGAAAGGGGGTCGTGGATAGCGAAAATCAGGGAAGGGGGGGAAAAAAAGTACTAAAGAGGGGAAATGAAGAGAAAAAAAACTCCTAAAGACATAATTACTTCCGTAAAGGAAGGAAGTGTCTGAGCATCAACGGGATGGGGTGACCAAAAAAGGGGAACAGGTGCCTGCCATAATTTTTAAAAAAAAAGTATCAGATCGAGATGCGGGCGTGCGGCGGCAGTAGTGCAAAAAAAGGCGTCCTCCTGGAGCGCGGAAAGTTGTCGATAAACTGAAAGAAAAGGGGGGGGGGAATTTGGAAAAATCTACTAGCAGGTCGACCAACCAGAAAAAAGCTTACGAATTTGCCGACGCCAAAAAAACCATAGCCCTTCCCGTCCCAGAAAAGCATGGACTGTTTGGTCAAAGAAAAAAGGAGGGTACAGTGGGAAAAAGGCGTGTTAGTCTACATAGGGAAGGGCGTTTCGCGCAAAAGGAAGCACCACCGGCGCAAGGGGGAATGGTGGGGGGCGGTGCTGAAAAAAAGGGGAAGGAAAGTTCCTGCCCAGTAGGAAAGGAAATAAAAAAGAAAATCGTTCCCGGAGTCCTTCTAGTTTCGCAGGGAGGAGGGGGGTTGCCGCCTGAAAAGGGGGGGTGGGTGGGGAGAAAAAAAGGGGAACCATCCTCTTCGGAGCCTTCTTTCGGGAGGGGGTTCTCTAAAGCCAAGAGAAAAGTTTGAAAGAAGGTGACCGCCCCTTTGGGGGGGAATCAGGGGGAACCTGCGGAATAGAGCGTGGGAAAATGAAAAGGAATGCCGAGGGTCCACCTCCCTTGGGGGACCAAAAAACCTATCCAGGGGGAGAAAGGGGTAGAAAGACCTTATTAATAAATATAGGGGACTCTACTCATAATCGGTTCGAAATGATCAAAAGAAACCCAGACAGGGGGAAGGGGGGTAGAAAAAGGGACTTTCCAAAAATTTCGTCCGCCTGTTTCCAGGGGGGGGGACATCTAATGGCGGAGAAGCAGGCCCTTTACGAAGCCCCTGTCTGCCCAAAGGATCCGTACCCCATAAAAAAAGGGACCTTCCCTTTTTTTGGTCTGCTGGGGATGCAGGGAAAGACGTCTTCATTTGGCCTGATCCTGGGGGGGAGAACCACTTTGTTTAATCCTTAAAAACACAAGGGAAAGGAAATTTCTCAGTTCCCCAAGGGATCATCCCAGAGCGTTGGAGGAGGCGAAGAAACAGCTGCTGAAAAAAAAGGAAAAGAGTAAACAGAGACAATGGGAATCCGGGGGGGGGTATCTCTTAAAAAAAAAAAGAAGCCGGAAAAAGAGGCTGTTTCCAGTAGGAAAAAAGAGGGAAAAGGCGATTTCTCCACGGGAGGGAAGGGGGAACGGGGAAGAAGGATCTAGAGGAAATAGAAAAATATCCTCGAGCATCAATGCGGGGTCCAATCACCCGGGAGGAAAAAAATGCGAAGGGGAAGTTCTACAAGAAAGGTATTCCCGAAAGAAAGACTAATGAGCGAATCGCAGAAAAAGGGGGCAGACGTAAAGGCCGCCAGTTAAAAACGGAAGCGTCGCCCGTTTTTCCCGGGGGAAAATCCTAACCGGGGGGGTGCAGGCCTTGTTTTGAAAAAGAAAGCTCCAGGGAAGGGGGTGGCTATACGGCGGTGAAGTGGGAGAGGAGGAATACGAAATAGCAAAAAAAAGGGGAAACCCCATGTTTGAGCAAAAATGAGTCCTCTTCATGAAAATCGGGGGGGGGGAAACGAACGCAGACGAAGGAACTTGCACGTGGTTTGTGAAAAGGGGGGAAAAGGCCTCGTGGAAATAAAATCGGGGGTGGAGAAAGGAAAGAATTTTGTCAAACCGTCGGCCCGCGGCCGTAAAAAAAAGGAGACCCAGAAAAGATACAATCACCTTCCCGAAAGGAAAAGGAAAAAAAAATACAACAACCAAAAACTTAGGAGAAAAGAGTGGAGGGCCGGGGGACCCTTTTATCTGCAAAAAAAGGACTTCCTCCTTCAAGAGGGGGTTCGGTGGAACAAAGATTCACACAAGATGAAGGAAAAAAGTGAAAATCGCCCACTCTTCAAAAAAAAAAGAGCAATTTTCGCGGATCAAAGAGGCCCCACTCGATTGACTCCGATAGAAAGGGCCTAACCGGGGGGAGAAGCAAAGGGGAATTGATCCCCGAGGGGGGGGACCCGCCGTATCTGCACAAGGGAAAAAAAAAAAAAAAATTTTCGGGCAAGAAAAGAGGAGAAAAGGAACAAAGGGGGGATATGTTCCATTGTAAAATGAAAAAAGGTCACACGGCTACGCTCGGGGAAAAAAGAAAAGAAACCTACTGGTGCCAGCAGGACGGCAGGAAGGTTTGGAGCAAAAGAAAAGAAAGTCAGAAGAAAGCTCTCTTGGCGAGAAAAGGGGCTGGACGTGGACCCACAACTCCCTGAAAAAAGGGGGACTATTACCCTGGAAGGAGCGCCAAGGAAGAAGTAGAAAGTCTTCAAGGACATCATGAGATGGCCCTCCTCTTTCCAAAAAAAAGGGGGGTGGGTTTACGCGCTGAAAAAAGAAGCACAGGGAAAAGGGAAAGGGGAGTTCGGTCAGCTGGTGGGAGACACGCTTGGCCGGGAGGAGAACCAATGGACGGCCGAGAAGAAAAAGCAAGGGACCGGGAAAGGGAAGGATTTTTGAAGATTCCGCCGGCAAAGCGAAAAAAGCGAGGGGGGGAGCCTAACTTAACCAAAAAAAAGTTGTGGAAGGGGTTCGGCGATGGAAAAAGGTCACCGGGGAGGGAAAGCGTCCCCCACTCTTTGTAACAAGCCCCGCCGGAGCGAATACAAAAAGAAATCCAATGAGAGCGAAGGGGGGGGGAATAATTCGAACAGAAGTCGATCCGCGGTTGGGGAAAGGTCCCCCTTCCATCCCCATTCCTTTTTTTCCAGAAGAACCGGGACTGAAAGAAACAGAGGAGGAAAAAGAGGGATCAGGCTGTTTGACCGAACTCGGCAGAGGGGGGTTCTGAACCCGCCCACAGAGGAAGGGAAGCTGGAGAAAAAGTTGCAGGAAGTTTCCCCTTCAAGAAAGTCCTAACCAAATCTTTGGAATGAAAGAAAAAAAACACCCGTGCTCTACGAAGAGGCAAAAAAGGAACAGAAAATGGGGTGGCTGGCAAAAAGAGAGGGGGCAACCATATTCCTCATCAGGAATTATTTCCGGGGGAAAAAAAAGGACCGAAATTTTGATGAGGGAAGGGGGGAGACCATGAAAACGTAAAAAAAAGCCATCCCTTTTCATAAGTCCCCTGCCGCGTTGTACGAAAGCAGGGATCGTATGTCGCATTCCACGAAAAAAAGGGGGCTGGGACTAAGACCTTGTGTGTGCCAGAAAAAAAAAAATGAACCCAATGCGCCAAAAAAAAAAAGGGGAAGGGAAGGGGAGAGGGATGGGTAGAAAAAGAGGAAATTCGGAAAAAAAATCTACCTTGGGAGGACGATTCCCAGCAAAAGAAAAACCGCCGCCGAGTTCCAAAAAAAAAGAGGTAATCAGAAAGAAAACCGGCGTCCCGCCCCTGGGTAAAAAGACGCCTTCGAATATGCGAAAGACAGCAGAAACAAGACAGAGCCGGAGCGGAGGGAAAGGCATCAACTCCTACAAAGGGTCCTCTTTTCACCACATGAAAAAAGAAAAACGCCCCGCAACTTCCACAGAAAAGGGGGTCAGGATGGAAAGAAGCTAAGGAAAGAAGCCGGATATCCTTTCTAAGGGGGGAAAAGAAATCAAGCCGCACTTCCCGAGGGAAGACACGCATCGTAGAAAACTTCGCAAAAGAGTCAAGTCTAAAAAGACAGCGAGGGGGGTTGTGTGATGAACCGCGGGAATACGTCGTACAGCTCGGAAAAAATCAAGGGCCCGCCGGAAAGAACGGTTTGAAGGGGAAAAGGGAATGCAAAGGAAGAACCGTGGTGGAACGGTGCAAGAAGGACGCTACCCAGAAAAAGCCTCCAGACCGACCATCCAGGAAAAAACCCGAGAGGGGTACGACACAGAATTCCTTTTCTTCTGGGGGGAAAGGAAAAAACACCGCCTACAAAAGAAGACTACGTTCAGGAGAAGGGTTAAGGAAGGCCCTCCTGCTCTCCTCGGAAAGACCACACCCAAAACCAAAGGAATGTGGGAAAAAAAGGGAAAGAAAGAAAATTTGAAAGTGGAAAAAAAGACCATGACACATCAACTCACGGGTCCCAATTTTCTAGGGGGAAGAAGGGGGGGACAGCAGCCACCCCCAAAAAAGAAATGCAAAAAAAAGAACTGACAAGGAAAATGGGTCGCCGGTCTCTGCTCCAGAAAAAGCCCGATTTGACCGAAGCATTTCTGGAGAAGAAAAGGGGGGGAAGGATGAAATCCCGCCCCGAGAAAAAAGAGAACACAGAACAGGAAGGAAGTGACGAAGGGAAAAAAACACAACTGATATGAGGAAGGGGACCATTCCTTGACTCCAGGAAAAAAAGAAAAAAAAAAGCCAGGCCGGGCGGAAAAAGGGGGAAGGACGTCTTAGGGAAAAAAAAGGTCAACTCTGCGAACTCAGAAGGACGCCCGCGCCGAAAGGGAAAAATTAGTAAGGAGAGCCAAGGAGAGGTTGAGAAGGTCCCCCGGGGAAAACTGTACTCGCAACGGAAAAAAAAGGGGGCCACGCGTGGCGGAAGGGAAGAGAGGTGGGGAAAAAGGCGCAGGGGGGCCTTCAACGAAACTGTTTGGTTGCAGGTGTAAAGCGAGGGGGAAAGGCCTCGTAACTGTTCAAAAACAGGGAAGACCGACAAAAACAAACGTGGATCCTCCTCACGCAGAAGAAAAAAATAACTGAGGGGGGAAGAATCAAGACGAGCGGGCATGCGGGGAGAGGGGAAAACAAAAATACGGACGTCAGGGGAGAAAGGAAGCGTTACTCCTTCGCCAAATTCCCTGAAAGAGAGACTTCACATTCACTTCAAAAAGACACAGGTCAAGAAAGGTTCCGCTTGGTCAGGGTCTTCCGAGCGAGAAAAAGGAGAGGTATTCGGCCGTGCCAGAACAAGGGAAAGTGCCCCAAGGGAACAAACAAGAGTTCGAGCCTCGGGGGGAAAGGGTACAGAGAAGGAGCGAATTCCCCTCCCGAAAAATGAAAAAAAAAATGAAATTGATTTTGAGGGTCCGTTCCTCGAAAAGATCCTTATAGGGGACCTTCTCTGCAGAACGTGCAAAAAAAAAGGGTCAAAAAGATTTGGACCCAAGAAAAAACGTTTTTTTTAGTGGGAATTTTTTTTGCTATTGAGAAAAAAGGGAAGGACGCCAGGGGGAAAGGGACAGATAGGGGCCTTGGGCTGGGTGTAAGAAAATCCTCGAATCGAAAAAAAGGGTCTCCGCCGGAGGTAGATCTTTTTCTATAATGAAAAGCGTTCGTGTTTTTTGAAAAAGGCTGGAATCGAGAGAGGGAAACAAGGAAACAGACCAAGGGATCTAAATTCTGAAGAGCCCCATCACCCCCAGAAGAAAAAAAAAAAGGAAAGAAAAAAACCCGGTTACCCGTTGGTGTTATGGGGGTCCAGAAAAGAGGTGGAAACCAAGGTGGACGGGGAAAGGGGGGCCGTCCAGTTTCGTGGGGAAAAATTTCGTACAGGGAGTAGGAAGAGAAGTCAGGCCAAAGGCTCGTGGCCCGGGTAACAGGCTGCCGAAAAAGAAAGGACTGGGGATTACGGAAGGCGAAAACGGCAGCAAATCTGTGGAAGGCGAATTCCTGCGAGGGGAGGAAAAAAAAAAAGATGAAGATATGGGGGGTTGGGGAAGGAAGGGGGTCGTGTGGGGGGAACCATGAATTTTTTCTTTGAAAAGGGCGCGCCTTTTCTGGGGGGGTGGTTTGCGCAAATAGAGGTTTCATAAAGCCGTTTGGGGGCTCTATTAGGGTCCTTCGTGTGATCAAAAAAGGGGGTGCCGCGGATCGGAGGGATTGCTGTGGGGGGGAACCGGCAGGGAAAAGACGGGGAAAAAACAGGAGATGGAGGAATGTTCCCCCGAGCGGTCTTCCAAAAGGAAAAGAAAGAAGATGGAGAAAGAACCAAAGACGACAGTAAAGTGAATTCCACTGCTGAAGAAACTTCAAGTAGCGTCGGTTCTGGGTCGTCCGGCGCCGAAGAAGAAAAAAAAAGGCCTGTTCCAAAGATATACTGCACAAAGCCCGGAGAGAGCCCCGAAGCTCTACAAAAAGGGAAAAAAAGCGCTTCCCGGGGGAGGGGATTCTGTTAAACTCAAGAGCAGTTTTTTGCCTCCGGAGAAATCCCACGTGTAAATCCTTTACACAAAAAAGGAATCTATCGTCATTCGAAGTTAATCGCCGGGGCAGCCAGAAGAAGAAGGGGAAAAAAAAAGATTGCAAAAAAAAAAGCCGCGCCCGTTCAAAAAGGCCTCTTGAGGAAAAGGGAAAAAAAACCCAAGGGGGAACCGGTTGAAAGAGGGAGGGGGGGGGGAAAAGGGATCGCTCCGTGTCCCTTGGGGGGGGAGGCGTTCTCAGGGATATCAGGAAGGAAGGAAAGAAAAAATATCCTCATAATAGGAAGTCGTTTTTGGGGGGGAAAAAGGACACAGAAGGCTTCGGAAAAAAAAAAAAAAGATGACTAAAGTCGTTCCAGGGGGAGTCTACTCTTCGGCCGGAAAAAAGGGGGGAGGGAACTTCCATGATGGGCACAGCCTTTGTTGCTGTTCGGGGGACAACGTAGGCTTGGGATAGCGTTGGAAGCGGAAAAAAAAGGGTTACCAAGGGTGGAGAAGGCCATGCGGACAAACAAGGGTTGGGGTAAAGCCCTTTTGGGGAGGGGGGTTTTCCCAGGAAATCCCCCCTTTAGTGGTGAGGGTGGGAAGGAAAAACCTCAGACACCTATAAAAATCTCCAACCAAAAAACCACGTCCGTTCCTCGTCGGAGGGAGGGGGGGTGCCGTAGCTCCTTAGGAATTTTTCTCCTGAGAAAGTGGGTCGGTGGGGTAAAAAATGAGGGGACATCTCTGGGTTGAATTAATGTCCCCTTCAACGCGGCGTCTTTGAGGAGTGCGTACAGGAGGGTGAAAGCTCAAATTTATGGGGCCGTCTGAA
>Ga0179593_1523999_pt1 | contig 21244 bp, 30 predicted proteins | sample CZODoug2_1_08_16_FD_185931 | JGI IMG/M metagenome (GOLD analysis project Ga0179593, IMG submission 185931) | Vadose zone soil fungal communities from Angelo Coast Range Reserve, California, USA - CZODoug2_1_08_16fungal (PacBio error correction) | ecosystem: Environmental > Terrestrial > Soil >...
GGCGGGGAAGTTTGGATACTACGCGAAAATGAGAAAATGTCTACTAGATATTTTTTGGAGTGCTGAATCGGGTCCGAAAAGCGTCAGGAAGGCGGCCTGAAGTTGGAAGGAAGAGCCCGCAAGTTACGCGAACGGAAAGGAATATTGCGTCCCAAGGCAAATGTTAAAAAACCGGGGTAAAGCAAAAGAGGGGGGCCACAAATAATTTTACACACGGGACCCAAGGCCTGCGAATTTCTGGGAGAGAGGCCTATTCCGATTTTCAACAGGGACGGACGGGAACGAAAATCTCCTGCCAACTGTTGGGGAGGGAACAAATAAAAGTTAAAGTCCTGTGGCATCGCACGGATATTTCATCAGAAATGTTAGAGCACGGTTTGAGGTTGAACGAATGTCGAGGAGGGAAAGGAATTGATCTGGTTTATAACGCAATTTGAGGGGGGGGAGGGAATTTGGAGGGGGGCAAGGAAATCTGGACAGAAAAAAGGGATAATCTAGATCAGAAATCGATTCATAGCGTCTCTATGCTGCTCAAGCAAACTCAACAAGGCCCAAACAAAAGATACCCCACGACGCCAAGGGGGTGGACCAAAACGTCGGGGGCATTTGAGTTTCCTCTACGGGGAGGGAATATACTTGTCAGGAGCCAAAGGAGAGGGGGGTGCTCCCAAGCTAACACTTCACGTCTGAGAAGAAAAGGGACGTCTTCCGGGAAAGGGGGGACAGACAAGGGTCGGAGCCGACAAAAGATGTACTTGAAGGGAAAAGACTCGCTCAAACTAGGACATCCAGAAAAAAGGGGGGTCGACGAAAAATCGGGAAGCTCGGCACTGGGGATACAGTGAAATCAAGTAGCGCTTTTTTAAAACGAAAGGAAGGTAATCTCTCTCCCGAGTGGTACATAGCTGAAGAAAGCTTTTTCCAGGGAAGCCTTCCATGGCGATGCATTGGGGGGGAGGAACCACCCCTACGGAGAAGATAAGACTAGAGGAGGAGGGAAAGCAACGGCTATTTCCCTGTGAAAGAAAGCGGAAGAAGGAAGGATATTCACACGTGCCGAGGAGACGTATCTTTGCCATCAAATCACGAGGGGGGAAATTACGGATCCGCAATGTGTCTTTAGGAGGGAGGGGGGGGATAGGAACGGGCACAAAAAGCAGGCTCAGGGAGGGGTCCCACCGCGAAGTGGTCGGAAGGAATTACGATGACTGGAAAAAAGTGCTGCTCTAATTAATCCAAAAGAGGAAAAACAAAGAACGTTACAGGGGAAGGGAGTTCTGACAAAGACTGTATCTAACCCTTGCTCGAAAAGGGGGGAAACTTGAGTCCGACCGTGGAGGGGGGGTGCTGGAGAAAAAAAAGAATCCAAAAACATATTTGAGGAGTAACCGCCATCTTTTTGGAGAAGGATCAGGGTGTCCGTAAAACGCCCTCACGGAACGAGACGGGGTCGTCCCCGCCCGAGGTTCAAGTGAGTGCTGACTGGTTTCTTAGAGGGTGGAAGGATCAGCGCCAAACTGGAAAAAAACAGAAAGATTAGTTTTCAGTCCGTATTGAGGAGGGTAAGCGGAAAGGTATTGTCCACCGAAACTTGTTGGTGGCAGAAAAGATTATAGTGTCAAACTGCTCTCAGCATTGTGCTGCTGGTAAAAGAGAAAGGTCAGAACATCACCTCGAAACCGGGAGGAAGAATTGGAAGTGGTCGTGGGGGGGGTTGCTGCAGGGTTAAAAACTTGCTAAAATGGACCGATCTCAATCCCTTAAAAAAGGGATTGGTGCACCAAGCAAAGAAAAGGGCTCGGATAGGGGCTGAAAAGGGACAGGCCCTATGGCCCGGCGTATTAAGAGAAAGACTCAACAACAACAACGCTGAGGAGGTGGGGACCCCGCAAGAAAGCCGGGCGAGGAAGTAAAAAAAGCCCGCGTCGGTCAAAAGGGAAAGTGCGTCAACGCCATGATTCGACGAAAGGAGATCAAACTAGGGGTATTTTAGGGGGAAAGACCCCGCAGCAACCAACTGCGACACTCCCATCAAAGGGGGGGGGAAGGGATGTTTCGTTATTCGAGGGACAAGGAGAGGGGGTCTGAAGTATCTTCTTTTGAACAGCCCCAGGCTTAAAAGGGCCAATATATACGGAGAAAAAAATTTCAACACAAGGGAGACATCCCTGTAACACGGAAATTCATCTAAATTACCCTAGAAGGAGTAGCCAAGACAGGGGCATTGGGGGGTTTGGCCCGATGATACGGACCACTCTAATACAAACTCACCATGAAGAAAAGAGAGGGAAGAACCTGCCATATGAAAGACAGGTAGCATCCAGGGAGACGGACAAGACGAAGCGTAAAAAGGGACACCGATGTCTGGGGATCATGTTGGGGGAGTTTTGCATTTAGGGGAACAACAAAACAATGGACGGTCACGGGGGAAAGTTCATGTGGAAAAGTAGGAACTACAGTAAGGACCAGAATACAGTTACACAAAGAGGGGGGTGGCTCCGAGGGGGAGGGAGGTTAGTTTCGCGCAGTAGGGATATACTTAATGATCCGGAAAGCAACCTGACCACGTGAGCGGTAAATACCTTCGGCGGGGGGCAGAGACCAGTTCCTCTGCATAAGAGGAGAAGAAAAGAAGGGGGGGAAGTAACTGTCATGAACGTGCGGGATGGCAAAGAAAAAACGCGGGCACGGTCATTGGAAGCATCACCGGGAAAAAAAAGAAAACGGCGTTCAGGTTCCAACAAAAGGGAGTAGTGTGAAAAGAAGCTATAAGAGTCCAAGCCTCTCAGAAGAAACGAAAAAGCGGCTCCTCTCGGAAAGGCGCGAGCTTAGGGAATTGGAACTCTCACGGGGTTCAAAAGAGGAGGACTTCAAGGTATACCATTTCCAGGGAGGGGGATTAAGGAAATACCGGAGAGTGAAGCGGAAAAAACCCACAATGAGGTGTAAAAAGAAAAATTATGGGAAGGAGTCTAGCACGGCAAGGCAGGAAAGGGGGCGGCGCAAAAGTATCCTTGCGGGGGGGTCCGAAGCAGAGAGGGGGACAGTAATTGAAAGGGGAAAGGCCGCAAAATTCGCCAAATACAATCACGTTTCTCCTCCGAAGCAACCAAAAAAATTCGCGGAGGTTGTCCACAGTCAACGTCGTGTGAGGACCGGGATTTGGGTGGAAAAGAAAGGAGACGAGCAGCATCTGAAAGGGAAAAAGAAGGTTAGACAGACACTCTTCGGGGAAGAAGGGAAACGAGATTTTCCAGATTTGACCGAAAAAGGGGTGGTTCCAAGCACAATTCAAAGCTCTGAGAAGGGAAGCAACTCAGTTGCGGCATGAATAGAAGTGGGTGCTAGGCGCAATCAAAGGGGAGAGAGCATCCGTGCGATGGCTGCAAGAATACAACGGACTTGAAAGGGTTCGAGGGGAAAAGGGGGAAATGTTTCGGAGAAATCGAAAGAAAAAAGTGCGGAAAATCTGGAAAAGGATACCAATCCCTAGACAGACTGGGGCAGCAGGGAGGAGGATTGACGAATACCGTGTAATGCTGGAGGAAGATCAGCGCGAACATTGCCTAAAAACAGGGTCGCGTCCAGTGCGGGACTCGAAACCGCCGTTACGAAATGACCAGTCCTCAGCAAACAAAAAGTAGAACTCCTATGAGCGCCAGAGGAAAAAATTATCAAGTGCCGTCATCGCGAGGGGAAGGAAAAAGAGAGGGAAGACTTCTACTTGGGAGGACAAGAAGGAAAGGGAAGATATATTTTGGAGCTGCTCGGGGGATGAAAAATGTGGCCGACAATCGTCAGAAACTCCCCGCGGAAGAGGAAAGGGAACGCGAACTATCTTTCCTTCTTTAGAATGAAAAGGAAAATGGGTCAAACGATGAACGGTAAAATGCAAGGGAAGAAACTGATATTCTCAATACAAAAGGCCACCGGCCTTCGCCCAGTAGAAGAACGACAGCCGAGGCAGAGTTCACAAGGGACTTTTTCTGAGAGTGTAGACGAAATTTTTGGAGATCACAAGTTCAGTCCGTTGTTTCAAAAAGGATTATTTCATAAGGCCAGGGCACGGTTGAATGCGCGTAAAAAAAAAAGCGGGTCTTTCAGCACAGAAAGCGGTGGAGAGCAATTTACATCAAAAAATTTGTAAGGAACCTGCGAGGAAATGAACGGGCCTTTAAGCGGAAAGGAACCGGGAACTTCGATTGCAGGAAGGGGCTTCGTTCGGAACGAACGCTTCCGCACAAAAAAAAGCACTTTAATAAGCAAAGAAAAGAGACTCAAGGTGTACAAAAACGGGAGGGAGTGGTCTTGCTCTGACCGCTATTGTGAAGGCTTAGGAGAAGTTTTGACGATTTTTGGGGAGAAGATACGCCCAACTTGAAAACGGCATCACCAAGACTTCGGAAGATCCCCGAAGGCTAACAGAACCGCAAAATGTACTGAGGGACTCGCTCAAAACCGGCGGGTGGGACACTCAAGAGTTGAGTTCACGCCAATCGTATCCGACTCAGAGGGTATACCTTGAAGGGGGGGGGGAAGGCAAGGACCACCGAATGAAGGAGAAAGCTCGCGCAGAGGCTCCTCCGCAAAAAGCTTGGGAACAGGGGGGGGGGGGACTGTAAAAAAAAAAAAAAAAAAAAAAAAAGTGGGGAGGCCTTGGATTCACTATACAAGGAGGGGAGAGCTTCGGCAAAAAAAGAAGCGGACGGAGGAGGGAAGATTTCCCTGGTGAATCGATAGGGACCGAGGAAAGCGCGAGGGAAGATTTGTTTGGAAGCTAAAAAGTGTGAATTACATTACTTAGAGATGGGAAAGGTTATTCCGGAATGACCACCAGGCACGAATGTATTGGAAGAAACCAACCGAAAGAAGGGCAGGTTTCTTTGGAAGAGACGTATATCAACGAAAAATGAAAGCCTTAACACCCTTCGTTAAAAACGGTGAGAAACCTATCAGGTCTATATACGGGAAGAAAGGAATTGCCCCAGGAACAGGGAAGTCACTCGTTTCAGAAAGGGGAAAATCCAAAAGAAATGCAAAAAGAAAAAGGTTGTCCGTCTTCGTTGGGGCCAAGGCGAAAAAGGTTCGGCAGGGGAAAGTACCCTTGTGAAAATGGCGGTTCGTCCACCCAGCAGGGGCAGGTTGAGAAAAAAAGGGGAAAGGTGTCTTGGAGGGAAGGAGCAGCGGCCAAGCCAATACGAGGATTGCTGAAAGTAGGAATGGGAAGGAAGGAAAGGTATCAAAAAAAAATGTCCGGGTCGTGAAATTTTGGGGCCGGGGAGATCATGAACTACAAAAAGCATTCGTGGCGGCGGGGCGGAAAACTATCTTCATAAAAAGAAAACCGCGAATACCGAAGAGGGGGAGGAATGGAGTGGAAGGAGAAAGTGGTTTGAGGAAACAGCGAAACTTCCTGAAGCAAAATAGTTAAGGAGTGAGTCCGAAGAGTTGTTGGACCGCAAGAAGGGCTGGGTGTGGACTAGATAGGCTGAAATCGAAGGTTGGAATGTAAACTCTTAACTCGATTAAGATCTCAACAACCCCAAAAAGATACTCGATTTTCAGCAAGCGAAAAAAAAACTAGGGCCGTGCGATTCATCCAGAGAAACTGATTTGCTTGCGGTCACCAGGAAGGGAAAAAAAGAACGGCTGCCGATTCGGCACTAGGGGGATTGAGAAGGGGGTCTGAACAAAAACTGCTCAAAGAGGTCAGAGGTGGGGCTTTCCGGTATTCGAGGGGGCGATTTTCGGGATGACCCGAGCAGAGCTGAGATCATTTATCCCATGTCTACGGAACACAGTTGCAGTTTCCGTCCACTGTGAACCATGATTAAAATGACATCGAAATTCAAAGAGCCACAAATGAGGGGGGGTTGGTGAATAGAAAGTTTGAAGCACTTCTAAGACAAGAAAAATTTTCTCAACCTGAAAGGGGGAGAAAACAGGGACATCTGTCCGGGAGCACACATCCGAGGGGGGCGTCGTTCCCCGAGATTGAAGGGGATCCGCCCTTGCGCAAAAGTAGTTAGGGGTACGACAAATCATGTTTTTGGGGGGGACGGTTGGGTTGGGGATAGCAAGCAAAACTATGGAAAGGAAGGAGAAAGTCAATGTGGCAGAGAGGGGGGGTAGGACCTACAGTATAAGACTTCGGGTTCATAATCCAGTGTAAGTTTATGGGTGGCCAGAAATAGGGTGCTTAGTCATTTCAGCGCAGACGGCAGCCTAGGGAGAATTAGACGTAATTAGAGGAAAGCAACCTTACCACGGCGGGGTGGGAAAAATCCAAGAAATCGGCCTTCCTGGGCAGTGAGCTGCCATGAAAGTGGCATCCTCAAGGGGGGGATCCTTAAAATTGAGTGAGGGATAGGATGGCAAACTGAGAAAAAAAGGCGTGACACGGGAATAGAGCATGCCTTCGAGGGAAAGCAAATCAACAAAGAAATCGCGTTTGGGGAAACACGAGTCTTAGGGAATGGATCTCTTCGGGGGAGAAAAAAGGCCCAAAAATGTAGGAAGAAACTGTCCAAAAGCTTAGAAGGGCGGAGGGAAGTCACTCGGAGAAGCATCGTTGAACTCAACACGTGGTTGCCGTTGGTCACAATCGGGGAACCTTCTTCACTTGGGGGCCATTGCCGCGATTCGAGTAAAGGGAAGGGCAACTCGCCTCTAACATCGAGTCCTGAGGGGGGGGGTTCTGAGCCGTCAGAAGGCGCGATAGTCTTGTCAAAAAGATCTTTATACAAAACCTGGAAGGGACACTGAAGAGCTCAGGGGGAACCGTATACGGGGGGGCGTTTAGCTGGGAAAAGAAAAAAATCCGTGGGCCGTGAAGACCGCCTGCCATAGCAAGAAAAAGAAATAGCCCAGATCAGAATTTGGGAAATTGCGTCGTGTGGAGGGTCTTCCAGGCGGCGGGCTGGGACCACGACCGGAAGAAAACGAGAAGAAAAAAAGCCGCTGTTCTCCGGGAGGAGAAATACACTCTCATAGTAGATTATCCAGGCAGGGGATTCGCATTGGTCAGCCCAAATTCCAAAAAAAAAGGATTGTCGCGCGATGGGGGCGAACCGATCAAACGAAAAAAGGTCACAGAATCGACATGAAGGACGCAATCAACCTGAGAGAATGTGCCTGGATGAAATCATCGGAGAGGGAACGAAACTTTTGGGAAGGGGTAAGACCAAAAAGGTTGGAAGCGTCTTAAGATCCAGACCAAATCGCCGGGGTTCGGCTACCAATAAAAGCCAGACTGTTCGCAAAAGGTTCGGGGACGAATATCAGGGGAAGACGCACTTGCATTTACCCCAGGAGGAAACATTTGGCCTATGGAGGCCATCTCGGGGAGGGGGGGACGGGACTCGACTCGGGAAGAGAAAAAAAAAAGGTACTGAAAGGGTCTTCCACAAAAAAAGCCTCCAAAATATCTCGGAAAAAGGGGACTCATTTCGCGATAGAACCGCCATAGAGCTAAACAACAACACCTGTAGTAGGAAACTTACAAACAGACTCCCGGACTAAAGGGAAGAGGGAGTTTTGGAGCTGAGAGGGGTGGCTTGATATGTGTCCGGGGGAACGGCGGAAATGGAAGGTTAAAAACTCAACGCGTCGAGTCCCGCAGGGGTGGAGACTGGAGAAGATTCGTCCAGAAAAGGGAGGGGGCTTATCGGGTAAGGGGAGCGGCCTTGGCACAAATAAGGTATTCGTCCAAGGCAAAGAATGCGACCATTTCCTGAGAGGGGGGGGAACACACAGCGGACGATTTTGAAGGGTCGGGATATTTAAAAGTTCTCCCGAGGGTCCGTAACTTCGACAAACTAAAAATCAACGGGGTATTCGAACAGGGAAAAGGAGAAAAGAATTTCATCCGGCAGAGAGCACGGTTGAATTGAAAAAAGGGAAGATTCTTGGGAGACACATAGTTGATCTGGTGGGAACACTAAACGCGAAAAGAAATGGGAAATTGGGCTTTGGGAACCAATGAATGTAACTCGCGGCAGGGAAATCTAAATAAGGAGGTCTAAACGGCAGACAGCGGCTTCAGGGAATGCCTCGGGGGCGTGGTTCCGAGCACGCCAACAACTAATGGAAATCCCAAAGGAAGAATTTGTGACTGTAAAAAAAGACGGGGAAAAGGTGCTCGAAGGCGGTTTCGGGAAGGGTAGTGCTTACTGAGCTTATGAACAAAGGGACAAATTGGGCCCAAGAGAGATTCACGTCTACGGAACGGGCGGGCCAATCCGGTGTGGGGACTAGAAGCTACGGAGCCCTACCTAAGAGAAGGAGGGATAGAAGATCAAATAATCTCCATGCTTTTGGAAGAAAAAAGGAGGGATGATTGAGTTCCCTATAGGGATGCCGACTCGATCGCGGCACTGGGTATCCTTACGGGGGGAAAACTAAAATTACCCAGGGAAATAAAGCGAGTGAAGTGCTCCTCAGAAGAGGGGCCAGTTTTGCTGCCCAGAAAAGTGAATGCATGCTAGATCACGTACAAGAGGATATCTTCTGCAACGAAAGGGGGGACGGAAAGGGTGAAGCAAAACAGGAGAAAAAGGGTGATGCTCGGATTAAGAATGAAGGTATTTCCCGGAAAGAAGAAAGCTTTTCCATCCCGACTCAAAAAAAGGGGGTGTGGACAGTAACGGATCCAAAGGGGAGGGGCCAATTCTTATTGAAAAGCGAACTGGCTCTGCGAAGGTTTGGGGGGGGGAAAGGCCCAAAGGGGGGGAAAAGGGGGCTGGGAATATCATTAACGTTACTAAGGGAGTCTGAACGGACGAGGAAAGTGGAATCCGGAACCTTCGTAACAAAAAAAAACGTACCCGGGGATGTCAAACCAAAAAGTAAGGCTATATATGTAAAGGGGTTGCTCTGCACAGGAAAGGGGAGTCGACCGGGGGGGTTTGGCTTGGGCGGGAAAAGCAAAAAAAAGAAATGGCAAAAGAAATCCAAAAAGTGTTCCGGGGGTTGATGGAACCGGGCGCAGGGCGAAAGGGCGTCTGGTTTTCCTTAGAAAGAAAATCGATACCTTGGGGCGGACAGATTGCGGTTGCGGCGGGGCGTGATTTTAAATTGGGAGAGAAAAGTGTGGGAGAAAATCTGCACAAGGAGGGGTTCCCAACCACAAAGAAGGGGGGGGTCGGGCCTAGTGTCAGGCAGGGGGGGTAATCAGAGGGCTGTCCGACGGTTGAAACCTGTGGCAGGGAGGAGAAAAAGATGGGAGGAATGGAAAAAATGGTGCGGCGGTCATTAAAAGCGGAAAGAGCCGACCGCGATAAAAAGACGTGGATGGGGGGTCTTGTGAAGCATGGAATTCCGGGGGCGACAGCGAAAAGGGGGCCGATCGCAAGCCGTAGATCTGGAATTTGGTACCGGGAGACAGACGCGGAGAAGAAGGCCCTAGTGAGTCAGGGTGCCGGAAAATCGGGGGAGAGGAGGAGGGGGACAGGGAAAGGGAAGTTTCCGCAAGCGAAAAAAGTTCGATCCCAAGACGGCGCACTTGGGCGGGAACCAAGGCCATGGGAAAAGGCGATTCGGAAACTAGGAGTTGAGAAGGTTTGAAGAACACGCACACACAACAGAAAGAATATTTCCCACCAGGGGGGAACAAACGAGGGCGTCGAAGAAAAAGGGGTTATAGTCTGTTAAGGAAAGGAATGCTGAGAGAATTTTCCCATAGTACGAGACCAACATTTTCAACAAAGACAACCCTGTCACAATGGGTCATCGAAATTCCACGGCCTGAAAACGGCTGTGAGTGTTGTTTGGGGAAGAAAGTTTGCCGCTGCCAAACCTCCACCACACCTACAAAAAAAATAAGTGTCTCAACAGGCCCCGAGACAGGGGTCCCTCATTGAGGAAGGGTGATGTCGTAGTCCAGCGGACAAAACGGTCCGGACCTGTCGACCGAAGGGGACAAAGTCCTAAAAAAGTTTTTGGATTTCCTTTTGTTGGATGGAAAGCAAGCAAAACAGTGCGGCACGGTACCAGACTAGTGGGCAGAGCAAGTTTCTGAAAAAAGGGAGTGTTCAGATCCAGTTCCAAGTTTACTGGGTGGCTAAAGAGGATTTCATGGAGGAGCGTCAAAGGACACCAAAATAAAAAAGGTTGGAGACGTAAGAAAATGCAAAAGGTGAGCGGGCTGCTTCCAATAACGGAAGGCACTGGTGGGGAAAAATAGAAGGCCTTTTTGAAGGAAATTGTATCCGTACTGAAGGACACACTTTGCAATTGAGTTGCTTTGATGGAAAGAGGCACGAAAATTAATCGAGTACGGCTTATTCGGCAGAAAAGATAACCATTGAATCCGCGTGTTGGGAGAAGAAGAAAGTACGGTGAGGGCCTAAGAGAGGGGTAGGAAAATCCAATGTCCTCAGCATGCAGGCCGAGAAACAACGGGCCAAGACTGATCCGCTCGAGGGGGAAACCATAGCATTTCATCTGGGAAAAAAGAAGTGGTCCTTTCCTTTGAGGGAGGAGAACCGCTGGGGAAGGGCCAGTGCCCGATTCGTAGTAGGTAGGTTCTATTTACTCACAAACAAGGAGTTTCCCAACCTGATTGGGAAGAGTCGAGCACGGAACCGAGGCTGTGCCGTAGTCGGAGAAAAACGATCGAAATCACGGGCGCCGGTGTGCCGTGGGAAATTTGGGGCAGGAAAAATCGGAAAAAAGAAGGGGGTGGGTGCTCCTCTCAAAAAGATAGACTTTTCCCAGAAAACGAAACTCCAACGAAAAATGGTCCACAGTCACAAAAAGGACGGGTCTTGAAAGTAGATTGGCGTTAAGGACAAAAAAAGTACGCCGGAAGGTCTCCTGAATCTGACCGGACACGATCTGATCTAGATATAAATTTCCTTAGAAAGGGGTTCAAAAGCACAAATTCCCGGGGGAGGCCAGGTAACCACTCAACGCAGGGGAGAAAAAAGTCGTTTTTTGTTGCTGAAGAGAGCAACCAGGGCTCTAAAAGGGGCCTGCGATGGGCTGCAGAAGACAAAGGGGAACTTGAAAGGAGGGGGAAGATACGTTTGAAAAAAAAAAAGTTGGCTTATAAAAAAGGAAGACCCGACCCCCGTAAAAAAAGCGGAATAGGGCCTGGTACCATAACCGGGTCGGGGAAAGGGAGGACGAATATCGTTTAATAGGGGGACGGCAGGAAACCTTATATCGAGAAACAATTGGGGGAGAGTCCAGCAGGCCAGCTCGTTCAGACTTGCGGGACTCAAAGACCTCCGGCCGGTTAAATGAAGCTGTCGCCAAAAAGGAAAAAAAAAAAAGCCTCAAAAAAGTCTCGTATAAACTCAAGAGTAGCAGGAGTAGAAGTGCCCCGCCAGGACTAGCAAACAACAAAAAGGAGAAGGAAGGCGCTTCATTGCTTGGAAAAGAAAGAAAAAAGGAGTGATAACGAGATATTTTGGAGGAAAAGGGGGTTGTTGGGGAAATGGACGACGCACGGCAAAAAAAGAGGAAGGTTACGCCTAAAAAGTCGAGTCCCGCAAAAGACGTCTTGAAGATTTAGTAAAGAAAAAAAGAGACTGAGCCTGGGTACATTCAGGAAGAAATCAAGGATTTGAGGAATTCCACCTGCCCTGAACAGGAGGGGATTGGTATCCGAACCCAAGCCGGTCCAGCGGAACGGGGGAGGGAGTTTCTCCGGCCAACTGGGGGTCTAAACGGCTTCGGGGGTAAATAAGGATGACAGAAGAAAGACAGTCAAGCCTGCAATGTTAGATCACGGTAGCGTCCAAGGAAAATTCGTGACAGACAGGATCTGGTTGATAACGGGAAAAAAATCGACAAAGACATGGGGAAGCTGGAACACACAAAAATGAATCAACATCTCGGAATGGGAGAGAAGAGAGTGTTTCGACTCGATCAGGGGAGAAAGGCTTCGATGCTGCTCGAACAAGGGGGTTCCTCTTCAAAAAGCCCGAAAAGGCAAGAAAACGAGGACATTTGTGACTGGGAAAGGGGAAGGGGGATGTGGACGAGGCTGGGGGGAAGGGCATCTAGGGGGCATTAGAGGAATTCCCCATTTGAGGGACATTTTGAAGCTCCCACCACTTTAAAAGAAACGAAGCGTCTTTCCAAAAGGTTTTTCGCACCGACTGAGAAGAAGCCTCGGAGAGTGCTGGGCTCGACGAGGGGGGAAGAAAAAAAAGGCCATTGCTGGTGTTACAAAAAGAGGGTGGAGGTTGAAAGACCACTAGGGGAAAAAAAGGGGGGCACTGGTAACCTTGAGGGGGTAGGACGCTTTTGGGAAAAGAGGAGTCCAATATTGCAGCCGAACGGGAGGGATCCGCTTTGGGGAAGGTGGGAGGAAAAAAAGCAGGCTGCAATGCAAAGTGGGAGTTAAATTACAAGGATACGGAGGGGAGGCACTACACTGAAAAAAACGTTGGAAAGCCAAAAGCGGGAGCTGTGAGATCGAGAGAGGAAAGACGGTCCGTTGTAAAAGCCGGACGTAAGGGGAAAAAAAAAAGCATGGGGTGCATGCCTACGGAAAGGTGCTTGAGGCTGCAAAAGGAATTCGAGAGTAACACAGTCGAATGGGTGGGAGACGTGTCTCAACCTGCTAGGAGAAAAAAACATTTGGGGGTTTCTATACCGGGGGAAAGGGGTTCAAACGATCTGACTTCTGAGGGAAAAAAGGGAAATAGGACCTCAAGAAAACCACCAGTAAACGGGAAAGGGTAACTGTATCTGAAAAAAAAACGATGGGTTATTTGTACAGGAAGGAACAAATTGACTTTGGAGTCGAACGTGAGAAAAGAATGCAATCCAAAAAGAAAAAGGAAAAAGCAAAAACATGATTTTGTCGGACGCATCGTTTGAGAGGAGACGCGCGGTCGGTACGTAAAACCAAGGAGGAGTACCTTGGAAAAGGTGCGGGTGAAAACCTACCTCGGGGAGGTGCTTATTTTCCGGGGGGGAAGGGGGGGGTTGTCCTTAGACAGAACACAAAACTAATTAGGGAGGTTCATCCTAGGTGAGTGAAAGTAATAAGGGTCTTAAACTGGGACAGTGTCCCGAGAGGGAGAGGCTCTCATCATTCTGGGGAAGAGGGAATTAAATTCCAAAAAAAAGCCGAGAGAATACACTCAATCTAGTCAACATCGTGGTGGTCTGGGGGTAGGCTGTGGGAAAAAAAAGACGAAGCCCTAAACTTCTCAATGAAAAAAAGGGATCGCAAGCCTGTGATGTGTTACCGCAAGCAAGTGCGTCTGAAAGACTCTTATATTGGAGGGAGGAAAATATGGCGAAGTTGGCGGAAATCGATTAATCTCTAAAAACAAAAAAGTAGGGGGGAGAGGAAGGGGGAGGACAAAGAAAATATTTTCCGGGAAGCTCTCCGGAAAAACGGAGCACGGAGAGTCCATTATTAGAAGAAATGGCGATTCTCACTAGGGGATGACAAAACGCTGTCTAAACCGAAGAAAAAGAGTCACAAGACCAAACTCCATCATAAGAGAGGTGCAAACTGTCGGAGAAATTTCCTAAGAACTTCCGAGGAATGACGCACCTAGATGAAGGGCCATTCTCCATATCAAAGAGGATCACGCGGCCACAGGGGCTCTGCCTACAAGAAAGGGGAAAAGTAACTTTCCATCGAAAAGAGAGGCGTCAATGGTCATTTTTTTGGTAATAAGAAAAAAAAAGGCGGCCACACCACTGAAAAGAAAATTAAGGAGAAAATGCCAAAAGTCGAAGGGAACCTCCAGTCGTGTGGGAAAGGGGACACAGTAAATCCCGGTCGTCCAGAACGTACACCCGGGAACGCGGCACTTTCTCAAAAGGGGCGGTTCATCAACGAAGGGGAATGGTGGGGTAGGGTTCTTTTGGGGGGGGGCAAAACATATTGAGAAGAACCAAAGGGGGGCATGTCATATCAAGGGAAGGGAGTATAGCCTTGACTCGGTGGGAAAGGAACCACGGGAAAAGTGTACTGGGGAATGAAGGATTTCAATTTAGAAAGACAACCTCGTTGGAGGAGGAAGATCTGCACACAAGGGAACGAAAACGGTGGACACTGTCCTCCAATACCTTGGGGCATGGGGGCAAAAGCTCTGGGGAAAAAGAAGACAGGGGCAGGCCGGAAAACGTACTGTCAAGGAAAGGCTTGATCGTGCGGGAATGGGGGGCGAGAGACAGGGGAACGGGAAGATTTTCATGCCTTAGGCAGAACTCGTCACCATGGGAGGGGGGGGGCAGTAAAAACTCCTAAAACGTATGAATTGTTTAGAAAATATCCGGAGGGGTAAGGGGACGCATGCAGGCATGCGGTTCGGCAGGTCCAAAAGCGTATCCGCTCGGGCAGAGCCAGCACTAATCTTGGACCTCCCCCGGGGGGGAAGAATCTTGGAGGGGGACGTGTAAAAAAAAAGCTGAAAGGGGTACCAGGGGAAGAGGAAAGAAGGGAACCGATGTATCGTGGAAAAATTGATCGCCAAAGAACTTCCTTATTATTTTGAAGAAGGAAACGGAAGGTGGGTAGGAAGGCGCGGTCTGCTCACCAGGGGAAAAAAATCCTGATTGGAAAGAAGAAGCGCCTTTGGATGCTTAGGAGTAGGGGGGGAGGTGAGTTTATGGGAAAATCTTCCCAGGAGTTTCTCCCCCCACCATGTGGAATTCTTCCTGCCCTCGGTAAAGAGAAGTCTCTCCCATCCCAGGACTTGTGGGTTCCCCCCGGGGAAAAACCCGGTGTCGTACGGGGGATTTCCATTCTCGGAAGGGTTGGGCTTGAAGACTTAGACTAGTCAGCGAGAAGGAAGGTTCTCCTTAATCGAAGAAGCAACTAGATCTATATTAACAGGAAAAAAGATTTCCAGGGTTCCAAGCACAAAGGTTCGACAGCTTGGGAGAAACAAAATCAGAAAAATGTGCTGCAAGAAAAAAAGAAGCAAATTCGTTTTGGGGTGGTGGGACTTTGACGCGAAATCACAGGTTAAAGAAGAAGGAGGGGAGGTTCGAATACAACGGACGGGAGGGGGAAGAAGGAAGTTAAAAGTTTGCGGAGAAAGAGAGAAGGGGACGCGACCGGTCAGAGTAAAGACGGAAGGGTGCTGAGTACAAAACTTTGAAACCGGGATTTACGAGACGTTTAAATTATTGGGGGGAAGGGATTGACCCGTATCAAGAGGAAAGAAAGGGACGCAATCCTTCAGCCAGCCAGCTCCAGGGAAAAAAATGGGCAAAGGAAACCTTCCAAGGCCGCCGTTACTTGACGGCAAAAAGAAAAAAAACCCGAACTCCAAATATCTCAGGAATAATTCTCATTTCGGTATAACAAGTAGATTATCTCTCAAAAAAAAAAAGAGGGAAGGTTAAAAAAATATATTTGGCGCACGTCTACTTGACAGCCGAAATGAAGGAAAAGAGTTTTGAGGATGCATCGGGGGGGGAGGGAAAATGGTGGCCGACAGCGCAATTAAACGAGAGGGGATCATCGGGGGGTCCCGCAAGGTTTCGCAATTTGAAGAATTGCGTCCAGGAAGAGGGGTCGAGTTAAATTCAAGGGCAGAGGAGGAAAATAATTTACACTTATTATTCAGGGAAAAAAAGTACTGAAGTTATGGCTACGGATGGGGAACAGGCCGATTCGATTTTTCCGCCTGGGGGTCTGGGAGGGATCCTCCAACCTTTTGGGGGGGGAACGGATTCGACAAAAAAAAAAAAAGGGCAATCAAACATCGCACTGATGATGGAAGAAAGCAGTTTGATTTGCGCGGAAAAAGGAAAGGTCTATTCTTGAAATCTGGTTGAGTAACGGGCAATTTATAAGACGGGACAGATACAGGGGAAGTTGTGCCTGGGAAAATCTTGGGAACATCGAAGAGTGGGCATTTCCCTAAACCCGGAGGGAAGAAAAGCTGAGAGGGGGGCAGGGGAGAAGGAGTGGGTTAATACTTCACGCCCAACATCAGGGAAGAGAACTAGCATTTTCCTTGTGGAAAAAAAAGAAAAAGGGGGGGAGGTTCTCATGGGGCGGGAGAAGGAAGGAGAAAATTGAGCGTAGGAGACAAGGAAACGGCTTTACTAGGGAAAAAGCCCAACCAAGTACTACTTCATACAAAAGAGGCCAATCCGGTTTTTTCCGAAGGACGAGCGAACGGGGGAGAGCCGTGCTAGAGAGCTTTCAAAAAAAAAAGAATCATGCAGTGAGACAGGGGAAAGGCTTTGATGTTCACTAGAAAATAGAAAGAGAATCGCGGCAACTGGTATAGGGGGAAAGCATGGGATCCGGGGGGAAAAGGACCCACGAGGAGGGAGTTCCAGAAAGAGAAGGGGCTCGCGCCGCTCTCCGGGGGGAGATCCAAGGTTCTGCATTACAGGAAAAAGCTTGGATTCACTTAAGAAGGAGAGCTTCCGTCAACAAAGAGGGAGGAGTTGGGGGAAAGAAAGAGTTTACCCTGGTCAGCTTTGGATGAAACGGATAGGACCTTAACGCCTGGACAATCCCCTCCGCGAAAAGGATCCCAAGGTGGAGGGAAAAGAGGGGGAAGGCGGATTCTATCTTAAAACTAAGTGGATGGTGTCAGCCAGTTTCCCAAAAAGAGAAGTTGCTTGGTCAGATCATTCTACGTATCAAACGAGGGAAAAGAAAAAGAAATGAAAATCCTAGCTCATCAAACCCGTCTGGTGAAAAAATGACGGTACCGTGGAGGGGAACACCTATTCCAAGGTGTTAGGGGGTCTCTGAAATGGGGTGGATTCTACCTGTGGATTGTTGCGCTTTCATCCAAAAAAGATGGGAAAAAGGGATTTGTCAAGGTGAATACATTGGGCTCAATGGGAGAAGAGTCACGTTGTCCAGGGGACACGACAAAGGTGAGTACCGGGGCATCAAAGATGGGATTAGGCCCTAAATCGGGCAGGGGGGATGCTGAATTTTCTTTGGGAGTGGGGTGGGAACACAAACTCTTAAAAAACCACCATAACTAGGGGGAAATAAGGGGTTTCAGTGGGCCGTCTTCTTCGGGAATCAATTGGACTTTACTTGTCAGTCGGAGGACTTTGGCAGGAGAGTGGGAGACTTTCCAAAAAGAAAAAGTCTTTGGCTGTAGGGAAAATACGAAATCGAAGACCTCTAATACCGTAAATCTCTGAAGAGGGGAATATGGATGGATTTTAGGGAAGATCTGTGGTTCGACGAGTCTCAAATAAGAGGCGCGGAATCTAATCATTTAATGGGGGGGGGGAAGAAAAGTGCGCCGGCGCGGAGAGGGGCCCTATGGGACTTTGTCGCTTTGCACGGAACACAAAAAACAACGGAGGAGAGGAGAGATTAATCGATTTCCAGGGAGGGGAAGAACACGAGAACTCTCCTCTTCGGTCAGGAGAGGGGAAAAAAAGGAGGGCGGCACCATTCCATGACGACAACGGCAATTTTGTATGGGGGACTGTCGAACCCTCCGCAACGAAAAAGGAAAAAACGAAGAAATATGAAAGGAAGATCTTTCGGTATTAGGGAGGAAGGGTCACTGAAGATCGTCAGGTGGGCCAACCCGTGCTTGAGAGCATTTTTCCCATGAAGAAAGGCCACATTTTCCAAAAAACCCAGGACAGCCCTGTCAAAGAAAAGGAAATTCCACAAGGGAAAAATTAAGCACCTATTCGTTTCTTGTGGGGGGTGTGGCCGCTGCGAAGGAAAGAAAGAAGAAGAATGATTCATCAAAAAAAGGGCCTGACGAACGATCCAGGGGAGGGGAGACAGATCAATCAAGGGGGGAGAAAAATCTACGGACAAAGAGGGCCGGAGAAGGTTTCATCAACAGGAATGAGAAAAAATTTTGCTTTCTTTTTGCAGGGGAGGCAAAAAAAAAACATATTTCGGCAAAGGGGAAAAGAAGGGAAGAGCAAGGGTAGGAAACGACAGTAAAAGAGGGGGAGCGTTGGGAAGAAAGGAAACGTTAACTGGGGGGTGGAACGGGGGGTGCGGGGAAGGATTGGAAGCCGGATAATTAGACGGAGGATAGCAACCTTACCACGTGAGACGGGGACACTGTAGGAGATTGTTGTCAAGGAAAAGGAAGCGGGGCAAGGCACTGGGCCGCTCAAGAAAGGTACCCACTTTTGCTGAGGGAGGAAGATTACGAGCGCGGCAAGGAGAAAGGAGAAAATGACTAACAGGGAAATCGTCGGTTGCTTGTCAGACGGACGAGTCTCCAGTGAATTTGTGTGAAAAAGGAAAGGGTGGTAGGACCAAGGCCGAGGCAAGGCCCTGCTGTAAGAAAACGGGCCAAGCGGGGGAAAAACACTGCGGCGCAGCTTAAAAAGGGAAGGGACTCCCTTCATCGTGTTTCGGAGGAAAAAAGGGGGGAGTGGGAGAGATGAAGGGATACAAGTAGGAGAGGAGAGTGAACTCAACTCCTTCTCACGGGAACACCAGCACTGCCGATTAAGTTTTAGCAGGAGAAACCGGAGTCGGTCGTCCAGGTAGCCGAAAAAACCGATTGTCGAAGACCGAGAAACGGGGTTTGGCGAGTAAGGATGAAAAGAAAATACGTGGTCCGTGTCTCCTCCGCCAAAGGAGAAATAGCGGAAACCGGAAAAAAGTCGACAAAGAAAGGGGGGGCCACATCACAAATGGGTCGTGTTATTGAAAAATTTCCATGCCGGGCAGTGCTGGGGGGGGGGGGGCGGGAAAAAAGAACCAAAAAGAGCAGCATCGAAGCCCAAACTGTTTCTCCTGAAAATAACGGGGGAGGAATGCCCACTCTCTGATCTGGAAGGAAGACAGGGGGGCCAGAGTTCGTCGAGGGCCCTGTCTCTTGTCAAGAGGGCGGTTACAACCAGATCAAAAAAGGAAGGAGGAAGTTGGGTTGGGGGCGCGCACTCAAAAAGGGGAATGAAATCATCCGTGCGATGTCTGCGGGCACGAAGACCACGACGTGAAAAGCGAAGCCGTGTAAAAAAAAAAGTTGGCTTCTACTGGGGAAGAAAAAGTCCAGGAAAAGGAGAACTACCAATCCAGTAGCCAGAGAAGGCCGGTGTCAGAAGGAAAATTATTTGGGGGCCAAAAAAACATTTCATTTACCAAGAAGAAATGCCAGGGGGAGCAATCTTCAAAAGCGCGTAAAAACACTGGCGGACAAGGGCGAAAAGAGAACTTCCAGGGGGGGAAGGAAAAGAAAGAGAAAACACCTAGTCACCTAAGGAGAAACTAGGTATAATTTCGCGTAGTCAGAGGACTCTCACAACACCACCCGAGGAGGGGATATGGCGGGCACTTCTAAGGGGAAAATATTGATGGGCTAAGTATTTTGTAGTCTTCTCTGTATGTTTGAAAAGGGAGCAGACGGAGGTCCTGGAGGTGTTAAAAGAAAGGGGGGTTACGCGAACGATCTGGCCTGGGGAGTGCGCCCAGAACGGTTGTCCATGACAAGGGAAGGGGACAAATAATTACACTTATGAAAGAAAAAAAAAGGACTGAGAACATTTCTTGGGGAAAAGGGAAGGCCCTATGCCGATTTTGAGATGGCGGGGGAGGATTTAACTCTGCCGCCACTGTTGGGGGGGGGGAGGGGAAGATTCGACAAAATCACAATTTCAAGGAAAGGAAAAGCGCAGAGGGGACATCCGGCCATGTTAGAGAAAAAAGTCCAAGTCCACCAAACTATGTCGAGAAAGGCCCGTGGATCTGGGTTGGGGAAAACAGACAAGAGACTGTGAAGGGGGAGGAACACATTGCTAAGTTGAACTCGGAAAAATGGAATCTAAAGACAAGAGTAGTGTGCAGGGGAAAGGAAAGGGACACGCTTAGAAGGAGACGTCTCCGTCCGGGCAAAAAACCCTCCATGTAAAAAAGGGAAGACAAACCAAGGGGTGACTTTGGAAGCTGGAGGTGAAAGATGGGGGGGAACGCTGTGCTGGGGGAAGGAATTCTACACTAAGCGAGTTAGAAAACGCTAACGCCCAAATGAAAAGAGTAACCTCTTGCTTACGGCCAATCCTGATCCCGAAGGTCTGAAGAGGAAGAATAAATCTTCTACGATTTACTTTTCCTGACTTAAAAAGAGGGCCCTTGGGAGGGGGGTGTGGATCACTTTTTTTAGAGGCAGGGGGGAGGAAGGGTATCCTACTCTGAAATCGGGCACGGACCCTTGAAGACAGGGGAAGGACGCTTGAAAACTTTCAAATTACCCCAGGAGAAAAGGTAGCCCGTGCTCCTCCTCCTAGAGGAGATGCATTACAGCGTCCTGCATGCGAGATGGATTCACTTACCCCTAAAGGGGGTTCACTACCTCCGTCGGGGATTTGTAAATCAACGAACAAAAGGGGGAATGGGCGGGGAATGCATTAATAAGAGATATTTCCCCTGCCCGCGCTCGGTGCATCAAGCAGAGACAAAGTCAAATTTTTTTAAAAAAAGGGGAGGTAGACTGAAACAAGACTGCAAGCGTAACAGGAGAAGAAGAGAAGGTATTGAAGACAGTGGAAAACGCTCACGTTGTTCAAGGGTGCAAGATCATAGAAAGGACCGATTCTTACGTCTTCGCGAACCGCAAAAAAAAGACAACCCTTCGTTAGACAAAAAAAGGAACCGGTAACTGTATTCTGGGAAGCAAGGACTTATAATGTAGGATGCTCTGCAAAAGGGGGAGGGCGAACCGTGCAGAAATCTGTTTTGCTTGCTGAAAAAAGAGGGGAAAATACAAAAACAGGGTCGTACGTCTTGGAAAAAAAAACAAAAAACAAACAAAAAAAAAAAGAAAAAAAAAAAAAAAAAACAAGCATCGGTTGAAGCAAAAAAGGCGTCGTTGTCCTTAATGGAGAACAGAAAAACGTAACCTGTCCTCAAAGGAAAGAGTCGGGCACGACCGGTGGTTTTTTGGGTGGGTTTTTTGTGTTTGTTTTTTGTTGGTGTGTTTTGTGTTTTGTTCCCTTTTGAAAAATTTTCGAGAATGGGGGGCCGCTCAGCGGCCAAACTAGGAAAGAAAGGACGAGAGTCTGTCTAATGTGGATGAATTCGATGAAGTAAAGACAGGGCTGTCCGTGGGGTCCGTAGAAGAGGGGTAATGTAACCTTCTCTCATCAGAGAAAAAGAAAAAAAAAAAAAAAGAAGATGAAGAAATCTTCCAGAAAAAAGAAAAAATCGTGTAAACTCCTTGATGAGTGGGGGAAGCAGTTGGTGAATCTAACTGAAAATACAAAAGTGCCGAATCTCAATCCTTGAGGAGAAGGGGGGAAAAAAAATGGCAAGGTCTTACGTAAGCACGCCCTAGAGCTTCGCTTGAGGGAATCG
>Ga0179593_1409883_pt1 | contig 21240 bp, 14 predicted proteins | sample CZODoug2_1_08_16_FD_185931 | JGI IMG/M metagenome (GOLD analysis project Ga0179593, IMG submission 185931) | Vadose zone soil fungal communities from Angelo Coast Range Reserve, California, USA - CZODoug2_1_08_16fungal (PacBio error correction) | ecosystem: Environmental > Terrestrial > Soil >...
GTGGTAAAAAAGGACAAGGTGCGTTACGGGAGGGAGTTAATAGCCACGAAGGAGACAGAGTCGGCATCAGCACATCGTATAAAATCATCGCGCGCTCGGGGGGCTAAGAAAGTCAGTTCTCTCACATTGCCGACGCCGTCCCGGCCGGTCAAAGAAGTGCTGCAGAGCACTTAGGACGAAGAAATATCAGGGGACTGTTTCCGGTCAAAGTTCGTGATGCAATTCTGCGTGGCCGGTTGACAGGGATGGAGGGGCCAAAGAGGGCGAATTGGGCTCTAAAAAAAAAAGAAGAACGACATAAAGATACAAAGCTTACGCTTATTGTTCGTAGGCGCCGCATTCTAGTTTGGGATTTCTGATGCTAGAGTTCCTTCCAATGGAGGGGATGAAGCGACACCTAGTCAAAAACGGAAAAGGAGAGAGAGGAGATTGGGGGGGGGAGTGAAATGCGTACGATCTAGGGAAGGGGAGGACCAGCGCAAAAATACAGACATCCCTGCAAATATCTGGAACGGCATCCTTAAAAAGTCCATCGACGGGGTATCCCACAGGGAGGAGCCGTAAGAGGCGCAAGTCTGCCGGGGGATGCCGAGAGCAAAGGAAAGAAAAATAGAAAAAAGGTAAGGAGGATACCTCAACGCTCCTTTAAGGAAAGGACCACGGCAGAAAATCTATAAACAACAACTTAATGAGGAGGAAATTGCTTACGTGGTTGCATCGCAGGAAAAGGACTGGGTAGTTATCAAGAGGAAAGGGGCGATGCCGACTGCCGTAGGGAAAGAAAGAGAAAGGAGGAAGAGGACGTCGAGCAAGGGGGAGAGGACGGAAGGGGACTTGGGGTAATTTTTGACCGAGAAACCTTCCAGTTTTTGGATGGTCTGCTCTTTTTAATCTCCCTCAAGGGCCGCAGCAGCAGAAGAGGAAAAAAGAGAATAGAAGGAAGGAACCTTTTTTGACAAAGGTGTCGATAAGCAGACACACGGGGAACTGCGTTTATTAAGAACGAATAAGAACTTCGCGCACACGGCTCTCGCCGTAAAAGGGCAGAAAGTAAGAGGGGTAAGATAGTCAGGAGTAGAATGCAACTAAAGTGCGTCAAGATTCTCTCGGCCACGAAGGAAAAAAAAAAATGCCAAGCCTAATTTTAATTGGAACAAGAAGTCGTCAAACTAAAAGATAGTTGTGGGTAATCAACTATCCGATAAACACGGAGGGGAAAAGAGTCCGGCGACGCTAGGAAAAGAAAGAAGGGGGTCCGTCGGCACCGGAACAACGCGCCCGCGCGAACGGAAAATTGAAGTCCATATCGGGAAAGGCGTCAGAAGGAGAGGGAGAGGACCGGGAGGACAAGAAACGAAAACGCTGACAAAAGAGTAAAACGCGGCTAAGGTCGACAATGAAGACAATCCAGTCAGCAAAGAAGGGCTTTCGTCGTTTCTAAAAAAACGAAGAAAAACAATCCTTTTCCTAACCAAAAAAAGGAGAGGGGGGAGTGAGGGGCGAGGGAGGTTGGAAAAACTGCTCCGGAAATACAGGGTACGCATGGGGCAATCAATCCAAACCTAGACAAGTCGTCTCTCCTAGGATAGAAGCAGAAAGAGGGGGGGGAGGGGGGGAGCAGATCGTCGTTGAAAAAGGCCAAGGACCTCTGCACTGTAGGACGATGAAGGGGGGACTGAAAAGTAAACACTCGGCGAACGAGCCGGAGGGGGGGTTTGCCAGGAGAGGTAAGGTCAAAGATTTAGGCCTACAGCAGAGGACCAGGGGTGCTTGAGCAATTAAGCGTTTTCTTTCTGTTACAAACAGGCAGGTGGCGTGATATTTTTCATAGAGGTGATCGGGGTAAAACAGGGAGCCCTGAAGAAACGATTAGGAGGTCTTGGTCGGAGCGCTGCAGGGAACCGAAAGCGCAAAGAATAAAACTAAGAAAGACGCTCTCTTCTTCACGAAAAGGGATGGAAAAAATTAGAGGCAAAAAAAGAAAGGAAGAGGAAGGAAAGGAAAAAATTTAACTGAAACCAAACTGTCAGAGCTCGCAAAACATCGAGTAGTAAGTTGAAGAGGGGGGATGCCCAAAACTTACTGTTTTCGGCTTGGTGAGATTCGGAAAACGGGTTTCGCTACGGACACCCCCCTGATGCAACATACGGAGCCGCTGCCGGTGATAACAGGGCTCAATGGGCTACCGAGGGAAGTTGAGGGGGGCTGGAGAAAAAAGTCTGGGGGCGAAGCGCCTGTGGACTGTTCAAGAGAAGACAGTTTGCTACGATTGAGCGCGTGGGGAAGAAAAAACAAAAATGAGAACCTAGCGGAAAGAGAACAATAGAGAGTCAAGCGATCAAGCAACCGTACAGAAGAAAAAAAAAAAAGAACTCTCTATCGAAACGGTTTCAGGACATAATCGAAGTTGCCATAAATGATCGTCATGGAGATAAAAAGGGAACTGTGTTATCGGGGACTGGGAAATATGACCTTAACCGATCTTCATCCCGGCTCGTCAAAAAGACTTAAATCTGGTACATAGACGAATATCCTGCGAAGTACCCACTGGTACCTATTGAAAAAGGGCATTTCAGATCCCTCATACAACAGGCAAAAATAACCTGTTGGAAGAGTATAATAACTTGAAGGTAAGTATTTCGGGGGGGGTGTGAATTCTGGAAGGAAGAGTGAAAAGGGTGACGGGCGGCGGGGAAGCCGTCTAACGCAGGAAACCGGAAAACATGCGGAGGCGGGGAATCTGGCTTCATAATTCGAACTTCAGTATAAGTCTTCTTATGAAAGTAACAGCCTGGAGAAGAGTCTAACCATGGGAGGCGTTTGACCAGGGGGTGTGCGGACGTTCTCGGGAGACAAAAAACAGCTAGGCTGAGGCATCAATATGGAAATCCCCTTAGTCGCCACCTCCTGTGGCCCAACCAGGGAACTAAAAAACATCAACTCCAGAGCTTTCAAAAACACCCCCCTGTGAACTTTGGAACACGTGGGAACGATTTCTGAAAGCCATCCGCACCTATACCAAACGACCAAACCAAGGAAAGTCAGCAAGTGGAAATCAGGAAGACCCATAGGGCGACGCAAAACGGAATTTCAGGCAGGATCAGCCAGACGGCTCCTTGAAAAAAACCAGATTCTCCCGAGAGACCCGAGTCGAAAGCAGCCTCAAATATCTAAATACGGACCATTAAGAAGAGAATGCTTTATTAATTCTAGAAAAAATGGGGTGACAACCTGCAAAAAGAGCCGGGGGATCTGGACCTACCCTCTCGACCGAGCCTGATGTCCATCTTTCAAAACAGTAACTCCGGCAAATAGATCCCGAGGTTGAGACGAAAAAGAATCTTGAAGAGTCCGACTTAAAAATTCTGCTTTTATTCGACACCGTGACCAACTGGGGGAGGTGGATTTGACCTGAAAAGGTGCATGAGATGGTGTGGCACTATCGGAACTATCTTTGAAAAAAAACGTGGGAGGGGAGGGGCTTCTCAAAAGATGGAATGTTTCGGGTGTAAGAGAAAAAAAGTATATGGAAGACAGGGCCAGAGGCTACTGTGAGGGACGATAGCCAGGGAGAGCCTTGGAAAAAAGGGGGGGGAGATTCTACCCTGACGCGGAAGCAACGACCAAAAAAACATTTAAACTGAGCGAAAAGGTTGCCCTTCAGGCCAGAGAAATGGGGATGATCAAAGAGTTGCTCATTAAGAGCATTCCCCGCGAAACACTAAAAAGTAAAATACAGCTCGCGCGCCGGATCTGAATTCTGGGTCGATCAAACCGACCTCGTCGGAAATAAAGTATCCTTGAGGCTGGAAGTTTCTCGAATCGATAAACTGGGGAAGTCGGCATACAGGACAGGGGAATCGCATCACCGGCAGCGCGTCACGAGTCATCACGTTGCGTCTGGACACAGTAAGACGCTTGGAAAAGCTCATGGACTGCTGACATGTACCAAGGACTGAGGAAAAGCGGCTTGAAAGCCAGAAGTGTGACTCGGTCGGAGTCAGGGGTCGCCAAAATGATGGGTAACACGCTCCACAACGACCAAAGGGGCGCGGTCCCCGTTTACAGCCTGCTCAAAAAAGAAATGCAAAGAAGTAAAAAAACAGAAGCCCGTAAAGAAGCCAAGGCTTGAATAAGGGGAAAAGCCGTACTAAACTAGGGGCCGAGAAGACGATCACCAACAACAAAAGATTGGGTGAGTAGTATCTATAGTCATGCAGGCGCGTAAAGGAAAGACTGGATTCAGGGAAAATAAGGGGCTGTAGGAGGGTATAATTGATGGGGGCAAATTCAGCGGTGTTGAGAGCAGTGGGGCCACATCAAGAGATTGGGCAGTGGAGTCCTACACCAGGGCGATAGAAACAACGGGGTAAACTGATTCTTCTAGCGAAATTTTAAAAAGGCTCAATGGCGTGAATTTAGGCCGATCGATGAGCATTCCAGCCGGGCCCGCCGAAAGAGATGACGAAAAGGGGTAGATATCTTCTTGGGGATTCTAATGCCCATCAAAGTCAAAGAAGAGCAACAAAGCAATAAAAAAGTCTCAGGTCCTAAAGGAAGGATGCGACAAGAGAAGTAGGGATCGAAAAAAAAAAGAGAAGTCCGAGCGAAAGGGAGAAAGTTTTAGAGGCTAGAGTGAATTCGTATATAGCAAACTCGGGCTATCAACAGGATTAAAAAAAAGAGGCGAGGGAAGGGATGTGGGAAACATTCAGCCTGAGAAGGGTACATACCCAGCGACAGGAGGGGCCATGGAGGGTCGACGGGAGAATCCTTTATGTGTCCTAAGATCTGTGTCTGGAAAAAATGAAACTTACCAAATCAAAACGCTCAAGGGGCAGCAGTGAAGAGAATTAAATAAAAGGAACTTCAGCAATTCAAGAGAAACACTCTGGAAGAAACACGCAAACAGGTAGACGGGGAAAAACCGGACGCAGAAGGGTTTTAACTTCTGTGCTAAGTCTAGCCTATTATGAAGGCCGAGGGAGATGAAAAACAAAAAGGTCTACAGGGGGGCCGGTTGGGGAAGGGGTTACACGGGGAAAAACGAAGGGGGAGGGGCTTTCTTGGAATGAAAGTCGTGAGAAGGTGGCAACCTTTAAAGTCAGCTACATCTTCATGGGACGGCTGAAATCTTCAGGGAGGAACTTCGTAGGGCGGCTGCTCTACGGGGTAAGAGCGGGGGCCCGAGCCTTTTCGGATGGATTGAAACGTCTGCATTCACTGTCGCGCCGTTTTACCAAGGCCCGCGGCATTTACTTCGTTGGAGGATGTTTTGGGGGTGGCTTTACACAAAGAATAGGGGGAAAAGTCTTAAAAAGTCGCCTTTTTTTAAGAACAGCACAAGCCCCAAAGAAGGAGGGGTACGCAGGGTGGCAGGGGGGGGAACGGAGGAAAAAAATCAGGGGGCGGAAGGGGAGAGTTGATTGCATCAGCGGACCGAGGGGTTGGTGCCGAAAAACGAAAAAAAGGGAAACAAAACGAGGGATACGATCGCAAAACTGTACTGATCGCAGACGGGGCTTATAACATCCAAATAGAGGTGTAAGAAGTCGGTAGAACGGGGGAGGAAACACCGCCCAGGAAAAGTGTGGCCCGGATGCCGAATAAGTGAAATGTCCAACCAGAATCGCAACCTGGAACGTGCTTCGGAAAAACAGGGTCAGTCGAAATGTACAGAGGACTGATCTGAGAAATGCCCGAAAGAGGGAGGTTCTTCTGGTTAGAAGATTAACGATCTTCAGTCGAGGAAATTTGCCGACCAACCGAATGTCGTCATTAAGTAAGCGGATAACCACAGTTTAGGGTAGGCCAGCTCCAGGAGAGAATGAGAAGCATTAGATGATGTAGAACGTGCGATCGAGAGGATGTGACCGTTTGCCGGGGGGTCGTCTTGACGGATTGAGAACGCGGCAAGAATTTTTCAGAACAATGGGGGAGTCCACTGAAGATGAAAGGCGACCTTATACACAATTATCCCGGGGAAAGACAAAAAGGATCGCCGCCTGGAGAAAACGAAGTCGCGGAAAAGAAAAGGCCAGATGCGCCGAGAGGTAAAAAGTCAGCGGCTCGGCATGGGTGATCAAGAGGGTGTTCAAGAGGAGCGAAAAGAAGGGTGGACAGGGCATCTCAAAGCCTGAAACAAGGCAAGGTGGTTAAGCAGTGGATGAAACAAGATATTGGAAAGAGGGAGTCTTCTGGAAATACTTTGTTGGAAGGGGGAGTGCAAGGGGGAGAAGCGGGCCAGTGAAGGGAAGAAAGGTCAATCCTTGGTAATCCAGCAACGGAGCCTAATACATCGCGTTCTACAGGGGGAAAACGAGAGACCGGACTCAGGCATCAGGGAGGGAGGCGGAGGGGTTAAGGTGTAAAAGACTGACAGAGAGACATGAGCCCTCCAACTGCTTCAGGCTTTCGTAAGAATGGAATACTCTTTACGCTCACAACCCTTGGACGCCAGCTGGACAAAAGGGAATAAATCGGTGGAAGGAGCGAAATGTCAAAAGAGTGAGGGGACGAGGAGTGAACGCCGCCCGCATGAAAGATGGAACAAACCCAAGCTGTATGGTTCAAAAAGAAGGCTTCACGGCAAGCGAAAAAAGAGGGGGAGACCCAATCATGGCGACGGTCTGGGTGTAATTTCGTAACCGGAAAAGACGCGTCACCGACCGCCCAAGGACAAACGAAAAAGAATCAATTGGTTGGGGGGGGGAAGGAAAGAGGCAGGGTTGGGAGGAGTTGAGGAAAAAGCCAGGTGAAATGAAAAACTTCCGCCACTGACGGGGATGTCCGTTTCGTACGGAGCGTCGGATTACTAGGGGAAAGATTCGTTCAGAGAGGGGAAAACCGAGGACCAAGAGACGGCGGAAAAAACGGAGAGAAGAAAGGACGGAACGAGAGCGCGGAAGGGCCGACTACCAAGAATGACGATGAGCGCCTCGAAGGCAGATCCACTCAGTTCTGCTCTAGATACGAAAGAAAAAAAAGTAAGTTCGAAGTTGAAGGAAAATGTAATGGTTCAACAAGGAAAAGTCGATTGGACCGGGTGCAGGGGGATAGGTCGGTGAGAAGAGAATGGACATGGAATGAATCCTACCCGCGACGATCAACAGAAAATTAAGAGAAGGCCTTTAAGGCGGAGCCGCCAGGGCCAGGAACTGAATGGGGGAGAGTATAAAATCGTCCAGTTCCCGTGAGGAGGAAATCACCTTCGTCAAAAACGGGGAAAGCTCCTCTTCGATTGGGGACTGAAAAAACTCGTACATTTTCGAAAAAGCGAAATCTCATAATAAAAAAAACTGGCCCTGGCCGGATAGAGGGGACGGCAACAGCCAAAAGAAAGAGATCGGGGGAGAAAAAGGGGCCGCCGTCAGAGCTCCCGCTGCCGGATCCTAGAAAAATCAGACCGTCCTCGTAGGCTCATCAAAGCAGGTTCCGGCGATGGAAAAAAATCGCACGAAAAAAAACAAAAAAACTGAGGGAAGACAGAGTGAGATTGAATCGTGAAGGGTGGCATAGCAGAAATGCGTCTTGAGGGGGGGGGAGAGAAGAGAAGGGGAACCGTTGCCTCTGCCGCATCCAAAGATACGCGCCGCGGACGCTATCCAAAGGGATCATCGATGGGTTAGGGTTTTCCTGAAAGCGGGGAGACAAGGAAAACATTTATTTCTTAAGCGGTTGGGCGGGGACCGCAAGGTAAACCGAGTAGATTCAAAAGACTAAGAGGGAGAGACAAGGTTGTGGGACGAAGGTGTGCGATAAGGCTTTGCGCTTGGGTCGAATAAACTCTCACCAAAAAGGCCGTGAAAGAAGCAGTCACTGCAAAAGAAGGAAAACGGGGGAGAGACGCGAGGAGAGTAAAGCCAATTAGGTAAACGCTCAAAGCCACTACCATACAGAAAACAGCCATTGAAAGAAGGGAAAAACGGAAAGATAGGGGGTCCTCAAAGCTCTCAAGAGAGAAAGTTAACCGGCAGGAAAGGAAGGGAGGTCAGTGGCGGGCCATACTTGGGTAGTCTGACCCTGAAAGCGCGCCGCCTCTGACTTCGAAGGTGGGTAGAAAGGGGAGCGCCGAAGGAAGCGAGGAAAGGAGTTAATAAGATAAAGCCACGAGGAAACATCTCTTCATCGCGTGCTAAAGGAAAGAAAATAAATAATTACCATCACGCAGGCGGAGGAAGGGAGGGGGGGGACAAGACGGCGTTGCAGGAAAAACCAAAAAAAAACAAGAAAGGCGGGGGTGAAGGAAACAAAAAGGGAGCGTTGAGGTGTCCTTGGGAACGGGGGCGGTTTTTCAGCAGGATAATCAGAAAAAAAGGGCACCAGCTCGCAGAGAGGATAGGAAGGAAGCACAGAAGTGGGATACGCAGCAGTCTACCCACTGTAGAAAAAACAAAAACAGCCTAGGGAAAGGTTGATCCGGAATGCTTGGGATCTTGAAAAGTAAGGCGGATGGGGGGGGGTCAAGCGGACTCCCCTTTGGTGGAAACGGGTGTGCCGCATGAAACAGGGGGGTGCTTAAGACAGAAGACTTAGTTGCAGAGTTAGAGCGAAGGAAGTTGAGGATATTTTTCTTACGAGGGGTTTAGGAGGTACACAGGCACCTGCAGCCGAGGTGCAGAGTCATTCAGGGCAGGTAGATTCAACTGAAAGAAAGAGGAATCCGATACTCCGGGCGTCGAGGGGAATTTAAGGCAAGGGGAGGAATTACGACAGTCATAACGGACCGGCTGGCAAAGGAAATGGCCAATTTCCTGAAAAACGCTTTAACAGGAAGGGACCAATAGTGAAAAAGGGAGGGGAATTGGTGCCACCAACACTTGAACGGGGGGAAAGGCTCTGGGTTTACTGACGTAACATAGTCAAGAAAAAAAAATATGAAAAAAGCCTGATGGCAACAGGCAAGAGAAGAGGCAAGTCGAAAGCTCATCGGGACTCATGACACGTTAGGGCGAAGTCTGGAGCGGGGGAATCGGAAGGGGGGTGGGGCATTGGTAGGAAAGATAAAGGGTGTTCTACGTAGACGGGGAAGAGTAGTGTAAAAGACAACACGTCGGGCAAAAAAGCTGGTGAAAATAGCAATATGAGTTCAAACTACCTGAAAAGGAAAATCCGAAAGCTACTTTTCGTACAAGTCAGAAAAGGGAGACTTACAAGGAAAGCTTTCATGACGGAAAACTGTGTGAAGAGGGACAAGAAAAAGGAACAGGGAGCAAGGGAGGTCAGAGTCCCGCGCACGAGGGGCTCGGTTTATCGACGAATCCTTCGAACCCATGTACCTTCTTAATTTCCTTACTGAATCCAGAAGCTGGGGAAAAAGAAAAAAAAAGAACCATGTGGGAGTCACATAAGTCAAAATAAGCAACGTGAAGGGGGTTGCGGAGGTCGGGTTGAAGAAGGACTTCGAAGGAGCACTTTCCTCGGCTGAGGCAAAGCAATTCTAACAAAAAGAAAACAGGTCAGAGGGAGGGGGAGCCGGTTCTTCTTGACAGTCTGCGAGAATACAGCCTGGCGAATAGACTAAAAAAGCTGTTGACAATTTTGGGGGGGAGGGTTACAGTTCTCTGCAACACACTCTAAGGGGGGACTGATAGAACAGGATCAGGACGCCCCGGAAAGGGAGAAAGTCCGAAAAAAATCAACGGGCCCACGCATAACTCGAAAACAATAAACATCGGGTCGAAAAATTGGTGAAAGGACCCAGAAGGGTCACAGGGGGATAAGCATCCAGCAAAAGAGAAAACGCCCACGTCGTTCCGGCACATGATAAAAATGGGGGTTGGGTGGGGAACCATTCGGCTACTCAAAATAATTTCATAGAAGGGTGCCGGTAAACATCCGCACGGAGCCGGCCAAACATGAATGCTGACCTCGCGGCCTCATACTACTCCGACAATCAGACAGAAAGCAGCCCATGCAAGCTTCGCTGAATGAACCTGAAATGTGACACATGGGGCTCAACGAGTCAAAAAACTCCCCCTAAAAATCAAGCGCTACGTGAAAAAAAGAACCAGGGAAAGCTCGCCCGGGTTGGGGAGACCTTCCAAAGAGCCGTCTATGGAATCCAAAAAAGAAGGGGGAAATTGGTCTCGGGCGTAAGGGGACCAGGTAGAAAAGGGTTCGGGGGGGGAAGGATTGAAAGCAGGTGTTGCGGGAAGCGGTATACACTTGGGAAAACTATCTTAAAAAACTAGATGGGAAAAAGGTCTAAGGGAGTGTACAACCAATGGGGAAGGTGATGGATCGACACCGAGGAAGGGAAGAACATCAAGGAGAGAAAGTCGGAAGACGCGCAAGAAGCCCTTATCTGGCGGTTCGGACATTCTCCTTGGGAAGGAAAACAAGTACCGACAAGGAGAAGGGGGCCTTATAAGGGAAGAAGGATGATCACACGAAAGGTTGCTAGGCAACCAACGCGACCCGCGACCGGGGCCGCTAGCTAATTTACCTGATCATCTCTCGACGACACTACAAAAAGGGCGCATCGAATAAGATTCAGTAGGACCTGGAGACGTGGGGGGAAAAATAGGAAAAAACGCTTCGGGCAAAGAGGGGAAGAAACGCAGGTTTCAGAGAAGGAACTACGAGAGGCGAAAGGCTTCCTCAGGTGCGCGCGTCACCGCTCTGGATAAGCAAAAGAGGGCCCTACCTCAACGCAATGGAGGAGGGGCAAAAGGGCTTCAGCAAAGAAGAGGGACCGGTCTGACAGAACTTTCGCCGCTGGGGGAAGAGCCACTAAAACAAGTCGCTGGACGGGTGGAAAAATGCTCAACACTCGCTTAATTGACGCACGGGCAGAAAAAGAAGACAGAAACGTGGAAGAAGCCAAGCAGGGATAACGCGCATGCTGGGCCATTTCCGGGGGAACAACCCAAAAACAAAAAAAAAGATCCTTTGCTCAAAAAAGAAAATTAGTCGGAAAAGAATAGGCTGGGTATCTTCTATGAAGGCAGGACGTATCAGACAAAGGGGGCTTCGTAACTTGCTGTAGAAGGGAAAAGGGAAGTTATTCCGCGAGGTTGGGGCAAGTCATTGTCAATGGCCGCTACTTGGGCTTGATCTGGACACCATAGCCCAGGAGCATACAAAAAAATGTAGGGCTGGCAAAAAAGATGGAACGCAGCTCATTGCGGGAGGGTAGGACAGATCGGATGAGCCAGGACCGAGACCGGTGCCGCCGCCAGCGGGACAAGGGTGAGCCTCATCCTTTGTTGAAAAAATGAAAGTCCTGGACTGCCGATCGTCTAAAGAAAGATACCGATGAAAAAAGTACTCAGGGAAGAACGAGGACTGCGAGCCAGCAAAAAAGAGGCGGGTATGAGAGACAGAGCGTAGCCTGCGCATTGGACCATGGGGGGCATCGGGGAGAAGGCTTTAATTCTATTGCAACTCTTTATGGGAGCACGATTCAGCGAATACAACAATTCGCAGGAGGGAGGGAAGGGTGGGACGGTGCATAATAGGAATGGTACCTCGCGCACTCAACCTTCCTGGCGATAAACGAAGAGACTAAGCATGATGGTCTAATATCGGTGTCGGGTAAAAAACCGGATTGGGGGGGGAAAGAAACCACTCAAATAAAAGAAAGGAAAAGCCAGGGGGCTTCAGCCCTGGCAGGCAAATCCTCCACCGCCACAGGTACGAACAGGAACAACCGAAAGGGGTTTCCTGCGTGGAAAAATCCTAACAAGTAGTTCCTTGGACTCAAAAAAAGCAGGTAAGGGGGGGAAGTGTCACGATAAACGAAGCGAGGGGGAGCGGAGGGCAGGGCGTGAACAGGTTTCACATGGCTAAGGAAGCGCATAAGCAGTGGCAGGGGCAGTGAAAAAGCGGAGTGGAGTCGGCGTAAAAAAGACTGCTCGACGTGGGAATCATCTTGGTTGCAAAGCGCTGTCAGTAGTTTCAAGGGTTGACAGGCCTGAAGGAGTGCGGCAGCCGAGGGGCCTCGGGGGATTTGAATGCCTCGGAAGGGGATGTGCTTGGGAGAAGTGGTGAAAAGAGGTGAGGACTTAAGGATCTTGACGTCAAAATGAATCAGGTTGGTTTGCTACGCGCACGGATAATGATGTAAAAAAGGCGGGGCAAGGATTAGACAAGAAAGGTCTTCCCTAGATTAATAAAATCCTCAAATTCAATCAGGGGGTTTCCAAAAACGACGCAAACATAAAAGAGCCTGGAGACTAGAGCTCAGGCTGTACTGATCGCAGAAAAGGATGTAAAAAAGGGTGCTGCAAAAGTATCACTGAACAGACGCAGGGAAAAGTGGCCAATGCCTTAGATTCCTTCGCAAACCAAATCCGCAACTCTTAAAATGAGGGAAGGGTACAGAACCATTTTCTGCGTGAGGAAAAAAATAAAAGGGAGATATAATAAAGCAGCGAAGTCCAGGCTTCGCAGGTGCGTCGATGTAAAAAAGGCGGAACGAGAGGGAAAAAAAAAAGGAACACCATACCCATGGCCCGCAATCAGTGAAGTCGACAAAAACAAGGTTGAGAGGGGAAAAGAACATGACTAGAATGAATGCCTGAGAGAGGGCGAAACGTTCGAAGTCGAGAGGATGTACGGCCGGGATCGATGGAATATGGGAAAGGGATGACAGCTGAAGGGGGTCGGGTCAGAAGGGGTACTTCCAACAAGGGGACACATTCATCCGAAAGGGATAGCCTTGAACAGACAAACAACAGGCGAGTCCGCCTTGGAAAAGACTGTCGACGTAACCTAACTCGGCAGCTGTCAAAAAATTAGGCCTTTAGCCGGAACATCTGAAGACTGAGGGAAAATCAGAGTTTTGTTCAGGACACGAATCCAGGGGGGGAATGACACACAAAAAGAGCCTAAACAAGTCAATTGGGGTCTGTTCCCATATACAAAAAAAAGCATATAAGAGTTTCACGATTAGGGGACAAGGAGGAGCTGGTTGGTCACATTATTGGAATAGGGGCGACGCGTCCGTGATTGAATAGAATTTCAACCTTGCCGGGTGGGAAAAAAAACCGTGCTAGGCGTATTCAAAGGAGTAGAAGAGAGGAGGTCGTTCAAAAGTCTACCACAGAAGAGCAAACGCTCCGAATGAAGCCGAAGCGCCAAATGCTTCCTTTTAAAATAGGGGGAAAAGGAAATATCCCTCCTTCGATTGGGACGTACAGGGGGAAAAGACTACCTTTGAGAGGGAGCAAGCACCCTGGAAGGCCCTTCTGCCAATGCAGACGGAATGTCCTATCAAAAAAATCGGCGCTAAATATGGGATGTATTAAACGACCATGACGGGAAACGAAAGAGGCCTGGAGTGGTCAACGAGAGAGGGCGCCAACACAAACAACCGTGCTTTGCATAAGAAACTCTGAGAGTGGGTGAATTGCGTACCCTTGAAACGAAAGTTGCCACCGTAAGCGCAACAGGCACCTCAAAACAAGTGTTGGGGGGCAAGCAGCACGGCTGTTTGGGTCTTCGTGGTGAGGAAAAACCGTGACGGGCAATTCCTCCTACTGCCATGGGAACGTTGAGAAAGAAGATGATCCTCGAATGAGCTGCTGGGGCATAAAGGTTACAACGGCGGGGGAATCCCTTAAGCGAAGACTGAAAAAGGAAGACTAACTTAAATCTACATCCAAGTAACAAAAGGGGGGGGGGGGGTGGGGGGGGGGGGGGGGGGGGGGGGGTGGGGGGGGGGGGGGGGGGTGGGGGGGGGTGGGTTTGGTTGGGGGGGGTTGGGTGTGGTTTTGGTGGGGGGGGGGGTGGGGGTGGGGGGGGGGGGGGGGGGGGGGGGGGGGGTGGGGGTTGGGGGGGGGGGGGGGGGGGTTGGTTTGGTTTTTGTGGGGGTGGGGGGTTTTTCATTGGAAAAACATGTAACGAACGAAGAAGAGTGGAACGCAATTTGCTACTAATTCTGCCGGCCGAGTTCAATAGTGCGATCAGGAGAGCTGAAGAACTAAGAGGGTTGAGTATTGTGGCCAAATTGACTGGGGAATAATTAAATTAGGGAATTGCCGTGAACAGGGATGTGGAGTGGACGCGATCAGCTGGGGGCGAATGGCGTCGAAGACATACTCCAAGCCGGATAGTACCCACGGACTGAGACGGATGCCTTTAGAGGGTGAGAGCAAAAGGCAGGTGAGGATTTTCTGGGGTACGCATCTCAATGTCCCATGAATGGGGAGGAAAAATAAGGGACAAAAACGGTAGCGACATCTTGCGATGGAGGAAGGCGGAAGAGCTGCGGAAATTTGGGCGGAAACCAGCTCAAAACCCCAAACGAGCATACATAAAAATTTCTCTGCAAGGATCTCTCCTTGCCTTCAATTACAAAAGTCCAATCGATAGACCAAATGCTCAAATTCAGCGGCCCGTCTGCAAGGGGGGATGTCCGATCGGCAGCGGAAAGCGACAACAAATCGTCTGCTCAAAGAAAACCTCAAGGGAATAGATGCCAAGAACACGATGAATATCAGAACAACAAAACCTATTGAATGGGGATCAGTGCCGGAATTTGGATCTGGAAGGGAGGGGGCTTTGACGAGCAAAGAACGGGTCGATGGAAGCCTGCAGATCGGCAAGACAAAGAAGAGCCGGCGGGACGGGAAGAAAGTGAATCTCTCTCTTGTACCTTGGAGGAACACATGAGCAAGAAAAACAGGGCCGTTGATGCTAAGGGAGTGGGGGGGGATCTGGTCCGAAAAATGTCCGCACTCGCAGACTTCAGAAAAAAGAGGAAGAAGGGAAAGGGGGGGTTTGACGAGTGAAACATAAAAGCACTTGAAGTGGGGGCTCTTTACTAAAACATCAACTTCTCTCACTCAGGACCAAGGAATAAAGGCATCCGCGTAAGCCGGGGGTACTAGGCGCGAGGGGAGAGAAAAGCAATCCGGGAAAGATTCTCTCAACGAAAAGCAAATGAACAGGGCCGAAAAAGTAATAGGAACAAGGGAAGGGAATCGAAGTAGGGGAACTGGAGCTCAAAAGAGAGCAGCAAGGGGAGGGGGGAAAAGCAAGGCGAACGGAGTCCAGGGAAAGGGAGGCAAAGGACTTGGTGGGTCTTAAAAGGCACCTGCCAGAAAAGAACGTCTCCTTTAGGTAAGTAGGCGCAACAGGGAATCAAGCGCGGCCCTGCCTTCACTCCGCGGAACGCACGAGGACGAAAGAAAGAAGGAATAGAGGCGAAGAACGAGGGAAAACTGAAAGTCAAAAGCCTTCGTGTCTGAATGACAATGACGAAAGTGGCTAGAAAACCAAAACGCGCGGTCAAGAACCAAAAGGGATCGTTTGAGGGACTGTGGCGCGTGAGGTTGTGAAAAATGAGCGGCATCAGGATCAATGCAGCAAAATACTCCTCTGCTCAGCAACTGGAAAAGATCTGGGGTTAGCGGGCGTCAGATAGTAAGGTGTACAAACTTAAAGACGCGGTCGGGGATAAAGGAATGCGTGGGGGGGCGGAGGGGTCATCGATCTGCTAAACCGATTTTTTTTCCCATGATTCCAGGGGCCAGGCCAAGAAGGTACGGGAACAAGGGGACTTTAGGAGGATAAAGAGATGGAGGGCCATGGACGAAAGCCGGACGCAAGTGACTGATATTGGTATGTGCTCGCGGAAGGGAAAACCTGGAACATGGGCCCTTGAATCAGGATATTGCTTATGGGGGGCGGATAGAGAGGAAAGTAAACCATCTGGAAGAAAATCGCGGACGTCGGACTTGTGAACGTCAACGGCTTGAAAGGAGAGTCACACGGAAGCGAGCAAGGCTTCAAAAAAGTAAGGGGAGAACGAGGTCAACTGGCGGGGGAAGGAAAATCGGTGAAGAATAGGAGGGGATGTGTGTAACCCCTTACCACTTGACTGTGACAGGGTGACTGACGTTCACACTGTATGTTGCGAGAAATGACAAGACCTGAATGCAAAAATGCCGGAGCAGGAGGCCGGCTAACTCATAAGCAGGGACGATTCCGGAGTTACTAAAAAGGATGGGAGGAAAAGCCGTGGGGGAGTAAGGCGAGAAAGGGGGGTCGAACGGGCGAAGGGGGAAGCAAGGGGAGGGGAGACAAAAATCGTAAGAAAAAATATACTAAGCAATCAAGAAGGAGACACCGTACATCCAGAACAGTGAGGTGACATGAAAAATCTAAGGCAAAATCACATAAGACGGAAAAAAAGGAATGCTACAGAAAGGTGGGATTCTAAAGGGGAAAGCAGGACAGGTTCTTTGAGCGCGAACCGCACGAACGAATTGGGAAAACGGTTGACGTCGACGAATCATAAAGCCCGGCAGTTACAGGGCATGGGACAATCAAAAAAAAATACTCGCAGAACATTTTCCTCTAAAAAAAAAGAAATAAAGGAAGGAGAGATCGTTGGTAGAAGGACGCGATGGGCATCCGTGAAAAAAAAAGGGGAAAAGGAGCGCAGAACGTCCCTTCTACAGGCCACGACGTCGTATGATTCAAAGGCGTCTGGATCTTACTGAAAGAAGAAGCGAAGGCCGGCGATCGTCCTACCAGAGCTGTGGGAAAGGTGCGGGGAGGATCCTTGACGAAAATTTCACCAAAAAAGAATCATTGGAGTATTTAAACAGGAAAGAGGCCCCTGGGAGGGTCGAACATACCTTCCCAAGCCAAGAGAGAACAGCATGCAAAAGGAGGGGGAACCTGATAAAGGTACAGAGGAAGGATTCAGTTAAAAAGAAACAGCGCCAACGCCAAGGAAAGGCAAACGCCGCTCAGGGGGTAGGACAACATAGGCCACGCAAGCAAATTTAAGGACGGGTCAAATAAACATCACCGGGTACCGGGTTAAAACAAAGAGGGAAAAAATTCTAACACCTCGTCTACAGAAACGCCAGCGAAAGCTGACCGACCCCTGCAACACGACGGAGACAGTGCCGACCTGGGTGACGAACCCTGCTCGAGCTGAATCCCAAGGAAAAGTCAACAACAAAAAATCGAATTTCGAGGGAATACAACCAGAAAAAAACGGCAACATACTCGCCCAGAGTTGGAGACCGGGGTCCTTCATCCGATACTAGATAGCCGAGGGGTCCCCTCCTGAAATTTCTTGAAAGTCTTGAAAATGTTCAACTTCTACCAGGTTTAGGGTGGGAAGGGATTGGAAGCAGGGATTAGGAAGCTGCTTTCACGATCTGAATAAAGTGGCAAGGGGGGAGCAAAGGAAGGTCCAAACGGAATTGTATGTGTATCGACACCAATTAAAGACTCAGCCAATTCTTCTCGCTTCAAGTAAAAGAAGGGTCAGGGTAGAGGGTAGGGATTGATGAAAAATGAGAGGGAGCAAAATTCCAAAAAATAAGCCAACCCAGGACTCTAGCGCCGATTCTTCTCCTTAATCCTGGATTAGCACAAAAAGTTGCCGAGTAGCGGAAGTCCCCATTCCCAAGAGAAACGACAACCATTGGGAGAATCTCGCTTAGGGGAAGGCTCGCTATTGGTTCTATGACGAACAAAAGAAAAAGGATGCATAAGATATCCCGGTGAAATTTGGAACGTGGAAAAAAATCGGAACGTGCTGAGGGGGTGTGCAACGATAGGAGAAAGACTGGGGCAGTCTCATCACAAGGGGCATCTCTTCATAAATAGGAATATCTTGGCGGACACTTCTAATGTAAAATCGGGGAAATACATCAGACTAAATTAGAGCGGAGAAATCAGGCATTACACAAGAAGAAGTTGGAAAGGGGGGAGGTCGACTGTGGGCGGGACTCGTGTATCTCCCGCAAGAAAGGAATGGAGAGCCTGCTCACAAAATGGACAGAATGAATCGATCGACGATCAAGGGAAAAAGTAAAGAGAAAAGATTGATAAGAGCCTGAACGGACACAATGGAACTATAAACTATGGAAATCAACCAAATTATGAGGAGTAAGAGAGAGAGACGGGGGCTATGTAATGAAGGCGCGGGAATAGGGATAGGAAAACGGTAGGTCGGTTGGCTGGGAAATGAAAATTCCAGGGGGAAAGTCATTGGCAAAATGAAAAAGAATTGGCTTGTAGGTTTTCAAAAAAAGAATGCTAAAGGTAGCAGACCGTGTAAAAAGGAGGGACTTGCTGAAAGAAGGGATTGGCCGCATCGAGTGGACGGATTATGTAGTACAATAAAAAATGAGCATGCCCATAAGGGCCTCACAAAAAAGCGAAAGGTATACAGAGGCGGTTGATGCGAAAAGCAACATGCCGGTCCGGCAAGAATAGAAGAAGAAAACTAGGAATATGATACCCGTCTCCAGGAAACAGTATCGGAACGGCGCCAAAAATAGGTTAGTGGAGAAGAGCAGAACGAGGAAGACGTGGATCCCATGGGTCAAGCAGGGGTCGCAGGGAAATGCGAAGGAGCAACTCGTGGAAGACTATCCAGGCTTACAGGAAAGGGTAAACCAGTGCGGAGAGGGGGAAGGTTAATTTGTGGGAAAGGGCATCCTCGCATGTTGAGCACATCTCTTGCTTAAGGGAGGAGGACGACGAAGGTCTACTCCTTTCTTCTAATCATAGGGTCCGAATGAACAGCAAAAGGACAGGGGGGAAAGGAAAGAGAGGGGCCCGACAAATCTATTTAATATGTACGAAATCACTTCAGCAAAGAGAAAATATCAAAAAGAGCCAGGTGAACTGGAAACAGGACGCAAAGAGCAGAAGGGTGAAGGCGTGGCGATGACCACCAGGAGGGAGGGGGGGAAGGTAGAAACGAGAGTCCAGGGGGCAAGGTGGAGGGGGTTTTCATCCGATTGCTATTTTGATGTCAGGCAGAAAAGGGGATAAGGTTTTCAACAATGTGAGGAAAGGAGCTGCAGAGAAGGTGGAGATTCAGGAAAGTCTAGTTCGGGAGGGCGCGATGGAGAGACTGACGTTGTGAATCAGATCCCACGCAGGTCGTGTCCTGGAACCGGCCTTAAATTCGGGCAACGAAGTGGGGAAAGAATGGTGACTGGAAAAGGCGGCCAGGGGGAAGGGGCTTTGGGGAGAGTTGTATGGGTGCACGAAATCTGGAAAAAGTCGGAAAACGGTCATAAGGTTGGGGGTTGAGACAAGCGTGGAAAGGCTATTATGGAGGGAGTGAGGACGGGGTAAGTGAGACAGCAGGGGAGAAGGGAGGGGCGGGGAATAAAAAAAGTGTTTGGGGGACCAGAACCCGAAAACGGGTCAAAATCAAGGGAACGATCGCCAGGCTGGGATAGAAGAAAGCTGATCCACCAGACGAAGTTTGACAAGGGGGCAGAGGTAGAAAACGGGCGTTCCTCCGCCCGTCAGGGGGCCCGGAACAAAATAAGTCCTTAAAATCACAAAGGATCCACCTTCACGTTATGAATGGGACTGGGAGAAAACAGGTTCGTGCCGAAAAGGGAGGGAAAATTTCCAGAAATTCTTAGAGGATAATGCCCCGGGCATAGGGGTTCGCAGGGAAAAAGGATTCGTCAGAAGAATTCAAGTCGAGGCGGATAAAGAAAATAAAACTTGGAGAACGCTTCTGGGACGTAGACCAAACAGGGAGGGAGGCCACTAACGTTGAAGAGACAAAATGACTGGAAGGAGATGATTCGAAAAGGGGCGATCGGAGAGGATTTGAGGGTGAGGCGTTCCCCTGACGCAGATGACGCATGTTCAAGCACGTAAGGAACTGAATTTTTGTCGGAAACACCGAGCCGCTTCCAAGTCAGCCGTAGAGCAAAAAAGTGAGCGGAGGGAACAGCCAACAGCTCTAAAAAGGACGTCAAAAAGGCTCTGACAACAACCGGCGTGGCGAACTCGTGAGCCTTTAGCACAGAAGAGGATTCAATGGTGCATCAGTCGGGTGTCATGACTAACTAAAACTGTGGACATCAGCGTCAAAAAAAACAACAGGCAGGAGGGAAGGTGTAGACCCTATCCCACCGTCACGATATGGCAAAAGAGGGAGAAAAAAGAGGGTCGGAATCGTTTTGCGAAGTGGGTAAGGGGAACGATCCGCGGACCTGTATTGAGTCGAGATCAAGGGGGGAAAAGGGAGAAAAGAAAGCGGGGAACGTCTGGGAAAGAAGAGGCTTTCGGAAGCAAAGAAGAAGAATCTCTAATAACCCGCAGCAGGGGCTGAGGGGATTGGTAATGGTACCAGACTGGCAAAGCTGGGGGAAAGAAAAGAAAAAAAAACGGCGTCGCGTTCTTAACAGGTCCAGAAATAAAATGGATCGGAAAAAGGGGGAAACCCGGAGCACGGATGGACACAGGCATATCTGTGTAATTCGAGAACTTGCAACCCCGATCTCGGCACGGGAATGAGTCCCCGGCCCGCATGACTGGTCAAAGGGACAGAGCCTGGAAGTGGTCACGACGAAGGAGCCCGGAGAAAAAAGCTGGGCTTGAGGGGGGCATCAGCAGCCGCAATCAGGGGGGGATGGTATTTCTTAACCCGTTGAGCAGCAAACCGACTGAACCCATGAAAAACACTAGACGGTGGGGGGGAAAGGAAAGCGAGTGGGGGGGAGGAGGTGTTTCTCCACAGTTACATTGACCCTTCCTCGCAGGGCCAGAAAAAACTTTCTTCACGTTCGAGGAACTAGATGAATAAATCAAAAGTGCAGTACGAGGATGGAAGAAAGGGCCGAGACTCGACGGGACGCCAGAAAAGAATCGAAGAAGAAGAGACGAAAGAGGGATGGACGCTGTGCCTGTCCTAAGACCAGAAAATAAAAAAAATTGACCTAAAACTGCGTAGTGTACAAAAAAAGCTCTAAATCAGGAGATCATAAGAAAAAGTAAGTTCAAGTATGGGGACGCCATGAAACGGTGCCAGGAACAAAGGAGGCTGGAAGGTGGGGGGGAAGGTTATTTTCGTGTTATGCGAAAAAGCAGGAGGGGGTACGAACTGGAAAGCAAAACGTACGAGCTAAGACGCGGAATGCATGAAAAAGGCACGGCAAGTGGAGATGAAAAGGGGTGACTTGAGTTCGTAATAAGCTACGGGCCAAGGGGCCCTGACTGAAAGAGAAAAGGAGGGACAAAAATTCGTCGAGAGAGTCGAAGTGGGCAGGAAAGACGGACTGCATACATTAGAAAAAGAGTGCACGAAAAAAAAAGCACCTGGCCGGTCGCACGTTGGAAGGAGAAAGGAACAAAGGAAAGAGGATCGGGGGGATTCCAACAGGGGAGAGGAAGGGGAAGAGGAGACAGGCATGCCAGGTTATATGACCGATCCGAAATCTAAAAAAAGTAAAATCTGCTCTCCCTCAAGCCTCCTTTTAGGCGCATGCCAAGCTGGCACGAAAAAAA
>Ga0179593_1562804_pt1 | contig 21240 bp, 29 predicted proteins | sample CZODoug2_1_08_16_FD_185931 | JGI IMG/M metagenome (GOLD analysis project Ga0179593, IMG submission 185931) | Vadose zone soil fungal communities from Angelo Coast Range Reserve, California, USA - CZODoug2_1_08_16fungal (PacBio error correction) | ecosystem: Environmental > Terrestrial > Soil >...
GGAAGGGGGCAATGCCGAAGGGCGCGGTGGGTGATTTTTGAGACATTTCAGAGCGCATGGGGGGCGAAAAGTCAAGACCAGTCCCGTGAAGGGGGGGATGGTCAAAGGAAAGGAGAGTGAGAGCTCGTGTTGATCAAACGCAGGCAAATAGACCAAGGGAACGAACTGTACCGCATTCCATGTGAAAAGAACTGGGGACCCTCTAAAAATAAAAAAGAAAAAGGTAACATCAAGATCCCCAAAAGGGGGGGGAAAAACGATGTGTTGGGGCAGAGGAGAAAGGGGGGGACAGGGAATGACAGACTGCGGTTTGAACAGGGGGCAATGGGGAAAGGCCCGCAAAAAGAGCGACAGGTCATAGCGGTCCATTGGGAAAGAACCACGTAACACAAGACAAAACAGGGAAAACTGGGGAAGGCGTCTAACTGGAAAAATCCCATTTGGGGGGGGGGGGGACTGGGAATTACAGGTGGGTGTGGCGGGGAAAAGAGGAAGGTGGGGGGGGGGGAGGGAAATTTCCCTAACTCGACAGCAAAGGATGGGAAAAGGGGATCAATGCCAGCATAGTGCCGTGAAAGTGAGCTGACATCGGGAAAGACAGGGACAGCAAACAGGGTGTCGCACAAAAAAAACACGGGGATCAAAAGGGAGAAAAGGCCGCAACTTCAAGGCAAAGGGGAATGAAACGAATTTATCTATAAAAAAGGGTGGGCCGGGGAGAAACCAAAGAAGGGGCCAAAGGGGGGAAAGGAGAGAGCAGGACTGAAAAGACGATAACTTCCTCGTCAGCAGGGGAGGCGGGGGAGGATGGGGGCAAAAGTTTCAAAAGGGTGAACGAAGAGGAAAGAGAATCATCATTTGTAACAAAAAAGTCAGGGCCCATTTGGAAACCGCGACCCCGGGCCCTGTAAAAAGCCAGGAAAAAACCACAACGTTGAAAATCCCAAAGCAAATTCAACACTACCAAAAACTCGCAAGGTGTAAGCACGCAGTCAACAAATCAGGGCGGAAAGGGGCAAAACGGAGGGCCAAGAGGAAGAAATGTGGATTCAAGACAGCCTCAGGAAAAAACAGGTCAGCCAATCCGGTCGAAAAACAAAACCAGGGAAGAATCGAACCAACCTAACAGGGGGGAAGGGAAAAAAAGAATCCAGAAAAAAGATTTAGGAGAAAAAAAAGGGAAGAAAGTGATCCAGGGGTGTTACACGCCGGCGGGCTATGTGTAAGAAAAGAACAAATGTCAATTTGCCGCAACAAGAACCAGCACGAGCAAACTAGAAAAAAAAAAGGAAGCCCAAGCGATGGAGAAAGAACAAAGGACCAGAAAAAAGGGAAAACTGCTGCGGTGAAACAAGGGGAAAAAAAGGGGAAGAAAAAAGAAAAAAGAGACCAGGAGGCAAAGGAAAAGGCAGGAAAGAGGGGAAGAGGAGGGTCCAAACCAAAAAAAGGCAGTCGGCGAGGGAAAGGGTAAAATACAGCCAAAGTCTCTTACAAAGAGGTGCGCCAGCCCACTTGTGGTATAAGAAGAGGGGGGCGGAATCAAGTGAACCGAACTACTGATCAACACAAAAGAGATGCCTAGGAGGGGTTGTAAAAGTGTCATATGGGACCGGGTGAGGGAAGTAAAGATAGGAGGACAAAGCGGTGACCAAGAAAAAGAAATAATGATCTAGTAAATTCCAAGCAATCCTAAGACAACTATTGCGTGTCAAAAGAAGGGGCTAAAGCACAAGGGGGGACGGTTACCATGGGTCCAAGCCGCCGTTAAAAAAGGGACCTAAGCCGGAGGGGCCTGCTAACCGAGAAAGTGTATTTTGCGCGAAAAAAAATAAGCTCCCCTGGGCAAAGAGGTAATGTGGGTGAGCGGTCCCGACTTGCCCTGGTTGAGAGGGCCGGGGGGGGGATATGTAGGGCAAGCAACGTGGGGGGGGGGGACCAAGTAAAGGGGGCGCCAGAACGTTGCCTGGAGGAATTCCACACAACAAACAAAGGTAGGAGGGGGGACATGGCCGCGGCCGGCCAGGGAAGAGGGTCCCGCTTCTGACGCAGGAGTGGGGGTGACAATGTTGCAACAAAGCAACTGCGACTCAGCAACGAAGAACCTGGGGGGGGGAAAAAAAAACAATATGTCACTGTTGACGCAGGGGCAAAGAAATCAGGGAATCGTTTTGGCCTGTGGACGTCGCTACGCAAATGCCAGGGGGGCACGGACCAAAAGGACTAGGACACCCCTAAAACAAGGGACTTGTGACGGGACCGAACGGTGAGGATTCGAATCGCAGACTGAGCCCTGTAGAAAAACCCACAATAAAGGCTTCAGGAGGGCCGGCAAAACCCACAAGAAAGATAAGCGCCAGAAGAGCCAAACAAAGACCTTCTTCTGGTCGTATAGGGAGGAATGGAAAAAGGAACCTAGGGGGAAAAGAGTGGAACGGGGGGGGGGGAAAGACTCAGAGGCAAAAACAAGCGGGGCTGAATCCGTGCAACCGTCAGAGAAACACAAATGGGAACGGCGGAGGACTTACGGTTGGGTTGAGAAAGTCCCAGGTGGGGGGGGGGGGAAAACGAACACGTGGACAAGGAAGGGCGCTTGGGGATCACGAGTGCGCAAACAAACAAATCTGCGGTGTTTCACGGAAGACATAAGTATTGAAGACTGCAAAGACCCAGAACGCCATGTGGGTCGGCCTGGACCAGGGTACTGAGTGGGGAGCTACTGAAGACAAAGGTCCGAGAGGACTATGGTAAGGCACAGGGGGTGGTACAACGAAAAACGCAAAGGGCGGCAATGTGTAGGACAAAGTGCCCTGAAAAATAAAGAAGTGCTCATACTAGCGGGGGCAACCCGAAGAATGGGAAACAAAGGGAAGCCAGTATGGGGGGGGGTGGGGCGGGTGGGGAAAAAAACAAAGACGGATCCCCGCTACATGTATCATGTGACACAGAGGGGGGGAACGTAAGGGCGGAGCATGAGAAAGATGAAGAGGAGGGGGGGGAAAAGAGGGGGAAGACGTACCTTATAACTGGAGAAGACACCGCCGGTTTTCGCCCGCCAGCGTCAGAAAAAAAACCAAGTGAATAGCGTTTTGAGGAAAAGGGAACTTGGTGATGCGGATCAGGAAACCTCCCTTCCCCCCAAGGCCGCATGGTCGCAGAAAGGATGAAAGGTGCCAAAGGAATGCGGAAAAAAACCGTGGGGACAACCGAAGTTATGAGGGGAGGTCCACGATCAATGTGAACAACCAGATATGCCGGCCGAAGGCCAGAACAGCAAAACCAACCTATAAAAAACGAAGAAAACGTGGGAGCAAAGACGGGGCAAAATGTTCAGGGCAGCGGGATCATCGAATCAGGAAGGGGGAAAGGAAAAACCTATCGGAGGCCGGGCCAAAGGAAGGGGGGGGGCAAATCAAAATAAACTTCAAAGTGAAATGACGGTGCCCGGGGTGGCCTGGGGCCCGGAAAAGGTATAAAGAGAAATGGTTCCAAAACCGCAACGCAGTCGGGTGCCACGGACGCATCAAAGAAAAAAAACGTGACAGAAAAGAAGTGAATAAAGCATGAAGAAAAGAACAGCAAACACAGATGAAGAAAGGGAAGGAAAGCAACCTGTGATGTCATTCAATGGAAAAAAAAAGGGGGGGGGGCATAAGTTGGAAACAGGAAACTGGGGAAAATGCCCGCACCACACTGTTACGGCAGGGGGAAAGTAGTTATATAGGACACCATAACCATCAGCTAGGCATCTAACACGGAAAGGGGAAAGAAAGGCGAGGGTGAATGTTGGTAAGAAAACGGGGGGGCCCCAAGCAGTTCGCTTCATTAGGGAACAAATTTAGGGGAAAAAGGAGGCACATTGTCGGAAAAAAAGGAAATAGAAGAACAAAAGGGCCGACCTGTTTAGCCCTGAACTGGAAAAAGCGAAGGAAAGGGAGATGGAAAGGAAAAGAAAAAAGAACTACGAAACATCCCGGGCAGATAAAACGCCCCAACATAAGGCCTCAGGGCGGAGAAAAAAGGGGGTTGGTGATAGGCCACCGTGCAGGGGGATTCCCCCATCCACCTGGAACGAAAAAGAACCAAAAGGGGAAGAAAGAGGGGGCCAAGAACCATGTAGAAAAGAAAAGAGGAGAAGGAGTTGCAAAAACGTAGACCATGAAAGGACTTGGGGGACACCCTTGGAGGTCCAGGGGGAAAACAAACTCGGGTCACACCATCTTCAAAACCATTTTGGAATGGAGGTGGGGGAGGGGGGGTACACATGAGTTGGCTTGGGCAAGACAGAAAAACCCCGGTCCAGGGGGGGGGTGGATGGTGGTTTTACTGGGATGTTAAAGAAGAAAAGCGAAGAGGAAATCTGAAAAAAACACCGGAGGAAGTGAAAAGCGAGTGGGTCAGGATCGGTTGAGCGGGGGAGGTCAAACCGGGAAACCTGACAAAAAAGGGGGAAAAACTGGAACGAGGAACGCAGAAAAGAGAAACACACCCAATGAACCCCATGAGCTGAGGAGTTTTGCCTGGACCGATGGGCCCGACGGCAGAAAGGGGGGGAAAAAGCCCAATGAGGTACCGGAAGGGAAGTGTGAAAAAAAGGGAAAAAAAAGCTGCGGTACAGGCCTTAAGGGGCAGAGGCGGGAGTGAGACGCCCGGGTGACATGAACGGAAAAAAAGGACAGCAGAAGGGAAAAGAGCTAAGGGGGCGCGTTGGTTGATGCCGGCTGGCGAATTTCAAAAAAGGACGGCAAAAGGACGTGTTCCCGAAGAGGGGGGGGGCGGCCAGGTCTATCTGGATTCAGCGGGCGCTGGTTTTTTGAAGGGGCCCTGGACGTTCCGAGGACGACCGGGTGGCCAGTGGGGGTCATGAGGACAAAACCGGGTCGAGGTTAAACGGGGTGACGCTTCTGAGACCCAGAGGCCCAAGGGCCCGGAGAAAAAAAGCCAAGGGCACCTCTCCTCCAGAAAATGCGGGGCAAAAGAAAATCATCGTCAACAAAGAATCAACAGGTGTGGGTGAAAACAACCATGTGTGCCCATCAAAAATAAAAGGAGCGGGGGGGGGGTACCTCGCGAAAAAATTGCCAATCGGCCTTGAATGCTAGGGCACAGCTACGGAGCTTTTGGGGACCGGGTAAGAGGAAAACTTCGACTTGGGGGGGAATGACCGTAAAAGGACTCAAAGAGGGCGCGGGTGTCATTATTGTACAGGGCCCCGGAACCTCGGTTTTGATGGGGGTCGAGCACGGGTCAGCCGGAAAAACCCCTGGAGGACCGGGCCCGATCCGAATCGGGGTGGGCCGTAAAATTTGGGGTGGGAAAAGTACCGCCCAGGTGCATTGGGAAGGAGGAAAAGGACTCATAAAATATATTCAAGAAGATAGCGGTTTGGGGTGGGGGGGGTCAAAAGTTTGAAAGACAACTGATGCCATTCCCGGGGGTACCCAGGAAATAAGGGGTCCCGAAGCACCGGAAAGGACAAGCGAAGAAAAAAAAAATAGACCAATATGACGGGTGAAAAGTCTGCAGGGTGCGTGACCCGGGGGGGGGGAAAAGAGGGCAGTACAAAGTTGGCCGAAAAGACACGGCATGGGGCAGTAAGCCCCGGTGAGGGCTTCGATGGGTTGGAAAGCATCACGACAGAACAGAAGAAAGGGGAAGACCACCAAACGAAAAAAAAAAAAACGAGGGGGGACAGAGCCGTCGGGGGGGGGATCCCAGGGAGGGTGACAATGGGACGAACAACCAAACAAAGCAAAAGGTAGGAAACGCCATAAAAGAAACAGGAAAAGAAAGAAGGGGGAGGGGAAGAGAGGATGGGGAATAAGGGGGGGGGGGAAAGGAGAAAGAGAAAGAAAAGGAAAACCGGGAGAAGTAGCTTAACACAGCAGGTAAAGGAGAAAAAAGGATGGGGGGAAAAGGACACGGACCAGAGAGGGTCAAAAATTGGGGGGGTGGCCGGGGGATCTAACATGCAGGCCTCTCAAGATGGAAGTGGAAAGAATAGGGTCACGCAAAAGGGCTCCTCTGTTGTTTAGTCAAGGACAAAAAATCTGTGCACGTTTCCTGGGTGAATAACCGCCCAATTAGTTACAGAAAAAAAAGGGGGGAAAACTACAAGGGTCCACCGCGGGAAGGGCACCAGAGGAAAGACCAACCAGGGCGACGTTTCAAAGGAAGCGGCGTGCCTAGGGCAAGCGGAAAAGAAAGAGAGGAGTCCCATGAAGACCAGTCCCACTGATCGCAGCAGCAAGGAATTCATTGTGGAAGATGCACCAGATCCTAATGGTTTCGGGGACGAAGAGCGGTGTTTGGCAGGGGCAAATCTTTTCATGCAGAAAATTCAAAAAGGTCCCAAAAATAAAAGATACGGAAGAGATTTATTCATCGTCAACGCGCCGAAAACAAGTGCAAAAATTCGACGAGGAGGAGGGGGGGACAAAAAAGGGGGTCAAGGCTAAGGTCCACTACAAACAAGGGAAAATGTGGTTGGGCGCGGAGGAGTAGCCAGGGAGGGGAGGGGAGAAAGGAGAGGGGGGGGAACCTAGAGGAGAAAGCTTTATAAACGAGATCAAGTACCAGGGGTGGTGGTGGGAAAAAAATAAGGGACAGATTTTCAAGCCTTGAGAAAGTTTGAGGAAGAAAAATCAATAATCTTCATATACAGTGCAAGCCAAGATATAAACAAAGGCACTTGATTCTGGGCCGGGAAGGACTGATAGAAAAAAGCTGAAATATCTGTAGAGTCAGGGACCGGCTCCGTCAGTGAAGACAAGAAACTCAAGAACCCACTCGGGTGTGTGTAGGTCGCAGTGACACGAAAGAGGCGACCGGACGGAGTGGGTGGAGAGGAACAAAACGCACCGATCAATCCAGAGCAGAAAACCAGACGAAATCCTCTAGCCAGCGGGAACGGCCAGACCCCGGAGGGGGCAAAAGTCAGAGATGTGGGAAAAAAAAACAAAACCAAGTCCAAGGCATTGGACAGAAGCGGAAGCGATATCTGGGGAGCACGCCTCGGCCCGGGAACCCCAACAAAAAAAACAGAAGGAGGGCAGAAAAAGCCAGTAGTCAGGCAAAACCGGAGCAACCGTTTGCGAAAGAAGTGGTAACAGAAACAAATGGGGGGGGGGAAACGTCCTGTCGTCAAAAGAACGGGATTAGAGGAGAAAAAAAAACCAGAAGGTTTCCAGGCGGGGATTGAGATTACCGGCCTGGGAGCGCCACGATAAAGGCAGGATCCGAGCTGTGATTGGTGCGGGCCCAAGGGAACCCGGGAGTGGGGCGCCCTGGGCGGGTGTGGAAAATAAACGTCGCATTTTACAGGGGATGAGGGGTGAAACGAGGGAAGGAAGGGGCCCTAAGTGGACGCAGGAAGACGGGCAGCTGGTGTGTATGGCAAACGTCGGGGAAAGACAAATATCAAGGTCGAGGACGTGTGTGAGAACAAGGGTCAGGGAAGCGGGGAACTATGGGCAGGAAAGGAAAAGAAGTGGGGAGTGATGTGGAGGAGGGCTGCACAAAGAGATTGTCGTTCTAGTGGTCGTATGCCACGGAGGTATGGTGAGTGGTGCGGTCTCAAGGGAGATCTGAGAGGAACTGACAGGGGGAGAAAGCCGAGAGGAGTTTGCACAGCGATATAAACAACAGAAAAACGAAGAAGTGGTGCAAAAAAAGGGGGGGACAAAACTGAGGAGAGGACGAGGAACGCGGGGCGGCGGAGGAGGGGGACGAAGATAACAGCGGAGGGGTGGAAAGGGGGGGGTGGGAAAGACCGCCCGCTCAGCCACGGATGATCTAAGGCGCATGGAACGCGGAGTATGCAGGCATGCAAACAACAGCGGTTCCCTGCAAGACCGGGCTTGGGGGGAACGGGTTCGGGGAATCGAGAGAGTACAGGAACCGGCTAGACGAAGGAAAAAAAGCCAACAGATCGGGGAAAAGAGATGACTTAATAGGTGGAGGGGAAACCCAGAAAGGCGGGGTAAGTCCTGGTAGTAAAACACTTCAAAAGATTGAAAAGAGAACTTTGGAGAAAGAACGGAGAGACGGCGGGGGAAAAAAATGCATTACCTGGATAGAAAAGTCCAAGAAGGCGGGGGGAGGCGATCGGTATTGGGTAGTGGATCATAAGGTACAAAAAGGGACGCTTTGGCCAGCAACGACACGAAGTCAATGGGGGGGAAGCGGCCCGGAAGGCGCCTGTCTGTGGGGAGCGGGACGCGAGGCAGGGACAGCTGGGGTTCACGAGGAGACAAGGACGAGCTTCATTGGCGCACACAGTCAGACACTGAATCAGGGGCAGATGACCGATGTTAAAGGAATACACAAAGAAGCCACTAGCGAAACAGGAAGCAGTGGCGACGAATGAACGTGAAACAAAGGAGCGAGCATGCGTGAGTGTGCATGCTGGCGCGGGATGGCGACAGGCCTGCTGGCCGAAGCTGACCGACTAGCGCAAATGGGGTGCCGTAAAACGTCAAACGTGCAAGGGTGGTCGGGAGACACGTGGCACAGCTGCAAAGCCGCCACTGAGATGATATAACCACTCCACATAAAACAAACTACGAGCGACCGACAAAGGAAGAAAAAAAAAACACGGGCGCCCTCAGGTGGGGGTGGAATCATGAACCGTGGGGACAAACCAGGCAAAAAAAGAAGAAAAACACCGAGGGGGGGGGGGCGTCCCTGGGGAGAGCTCAAATTGCACTGTCAGAAAGTCGAACGGCTCGCAGGAATTTGGCGCCTTTCGTCGGCCCGATAAGAAAAAAGAGTGCACCAAAGGAGAAAAAATCAACCGGTTATGTTGTTACCTTGGGACACGCTTGGCATCGAAACAATCCGTCCGGCCAGGCCCCGGAGGTAGCAGCGAAACTGGGGGTGGCCAAACAGGGGGACTGAAACGTGGGTCCGGTGGGAACTCGGAGAACCGGTAGACGGGGACCAGCACGGTAGAAAAGGGACGCCACCGAGCAACGGGAGGCAAAAGCCCGGACGGCAGGGGGCCAAGAAGGGCAAGTCATGAGCCTTCAGCAGAAAAAAATGCAACCGAATTCCAGGGACCCTTGGGAAGGTTAAATCTAAGCGGGGAACAAAACCATTGAAAAACAGCATCGGGAACCAAGAAAAAAAGACCAAGCGGGAAAAAAAACAAGGAAGCGTTCCGAGAAAAAATGAATTTATAAGTGTAAAGTGTCTGGCAAAAAGCCAACTGGGTGAGGAGGGGAAGTGGGAAGAAGGTGCCAACTGGCACCCGCAACTCAGACGGACGAAAAAAGGGTGGGGGCGACACAAAGGAAAAGATAGGCCACGACCGGTTGTAGAAAAGTTTCTAACACTAGCCAGGTCCTCAACAAAAACGCGGGATATTCTAGGGAAATTGGGCGAACCCGCCCCCATCTTAAGAAAGGGGTACGATAGTAACCAGCGAAGGACCCATGGGAAGAAGAAGAGACAGCGCCACAGAAAAGTTAAGCCAGCACCCCTTTTGGATTGGAGGAAGAAAAACCCCAAGCCCAACAAAAAAACATGTCTATTGTTAAATGGTCAGATCCCGAGCGCAGGTTTTCAAGACACGCGTTCGGCTTGAAAAAAAAAAGACCTTTGAAGGAGTTCAACAAGGCCAAACTCAACGAATTTATTAAAAAAGAGATTGGCCGTGTGGGGGGAAGAAAGGTTTTTTCATTCGCGACCGAGTCAGGGTGACCCATTGGATTTAGGGAGGAAACAACTCAACATCTCTTCTCACAAACACGGAAAGAGATCTTGAGGTTGGGGGATCAAATTTTTTGACTGGGGTAAAGACTAACAGGTGGAAGAACCGCTGAGTGAAAAAACAGGGACAAGGGGAGAAAGAAGGAGGTGCCCCGGGCCCGACCAGTTCCTGAATGGATTAGCAAAAAAGAATGTCTCTATGCCAGAAAACGACGCGTGGGGGGGGACCGATGGGGTGACCGGCCTGTGACGACGTGCGGGGGAGGTATGGGTTGGGACGCGGGGGGGGGGAAACGCGTTTGGTGGTCTTCGCAATCTTTCAAGCAGAGTGTGGGGAAAAGGGCAAGGGATAAAGGGACCACTGATCAGAGCGTTACTGGTTTTTTGCAGGGCAAACACGATCAAAACGAGACGGGGGCGGTCCTGTCGCTTGTTTCATACCTTTAAAAAGCGAGACCAGTGAAAGAAACTTGGGTCAAACCTCAACGGCTAGGACAGCCCAGGGTGTGGCGGGGGAAAAATCATCGGCAAAAACAATCAGGAGCAAGGTGCAAAATCAACCTGTCAGGGGTTTCCCCGGCCTCAAAACGAGAGGAAATTTTCGGTTCGGGAAACTATCTATACCAGTTTAGAAGGAAATGTGGGTGGGGAGTCTATTCTAACCGAAAGGGTTTACACAGTTGTCCTGACACTCGTCGTGACGACACATTAAACAGAGACCAGCTGCAGCGACCTGTATGAGAAAGGGCCCTGCCTCAGCTAATAAGGCCCAAGCCTTGGAAAGAGCTGGCGGGCAGGAGTGATTGGGACCACACTTGGGGCCGGGGGCTGTAAAATCTTGGGTCACCAACCGGGAAGGATCCTGGAAACAAATCTCCTCACGACGGTCGGTTTCAGTGAAGGTTTTGTAAGCCATTGTAAAAGCCGTGGCTATCTGGGCCAGGGAAGCAAACTTTAACGCTCAGAACCATCCGTCCAAATAGTTGATGCGGGCACTGTGGGAACCCTGGTGGTTAGAGACCCCCAAGTCCACAAAAATACTCGTAGGAGTCCAAAAACCATTTCAGGAGGGCTCTCGTTCCCGCTGACTACTGTAAACCTGGACCTCACAACCACACTGCCCACGGTGTAGACAGCGGATCCTCGTCAGCTGGGGAAGTTTGGATTTGAACGAAAAATTAAGTCAAGTGCACTATAGAGTCAAACAAAGTAGGTAAACCACCATCCCTCAAATAAAAGCTCCGCGGAGAAGCGAACCCCACTTCCAGTCAAATACCAGCGCACGCCAGCCCTTGTCGATCGTACCAGCGAAACCGCAGCACGTGTCCTTGGAAAATCAGTGGGAGACTCCAAATTGGAGAGAAAGGCCATAGCACAAGAGGGCAAAATTGTATACAGAGACCCATAGAGAAAACCAAGGCGGTCCCCGACAAGGGAGGAAGTTCATGAAGTGAGGACATGTAAGGAGGTGGAACATCCACTTCCCCTCGGGCGGACCCGTAAAACTACTACCACTCCTTCTGGATTCTGGGTTCGTACGAGGAGGGGGTCCCTGCGGTGATCGACTCAGGGGACGAGTTGAACCCAGGCAAATCTAAGGGAAGTCCGAAAAATTGACAGGGACCGAGCGGAGAAACTTGGAAAAAAAGAGCGGGGGGGGGATCCAGTACCAGCGTGGTACTCGAACCCCAAATGGAGCCTAGGGGGGAAATGTTCAGAGCCGCAACGCTAGGGCCAATCATGGGCACCCTAGGGGACGGAGAAAATGGGAAATGCGCCCCCATGAAAAACCCGCCGGTACCTAACAATCTCCTGAGAAGATTAACCCGAAAACGCCCCGCCCCCGGTGGGGACGTTTAAAAAAAGACTGTGACGAAAAAGAAATCCCTATACTGGGAAAAAAATACACAAGGAGCCCGTGAATCAAAAAAAACGAAGACAGCCAAGGAAGAAAATCAAGAGAAAACTATACCATGACTCGAAAAGGATTATCAAACCACCGAGGTGTCAAGCGCAAACAGTAGGTCCGACAGGGTCCTCAGGACAAATAATGAAGGGAAACCTCCCATAATGCAAAAAAAAGGTCGCGTGTCCACCTGCCCCAACACAATAGTCAAAAGGGGGGACGGACAGTATGTAACATTTAGGGACAACCTCGAAGGGAAGAAGGGATCTGTGTCTGAAGCCTGTGGTTCCCTAAAACGAAATATTAAGGTAAGATCCCCCTCGGGGGGAATATGGAGCCGTTGGGAATAGCGAAAAAGCTGCTTCACATCTAAAGGTCAATGGGGCACGCTGTTTACGAGGGGTGGGACTCCCGAGCTCCCTTCAACGACAGTCGGAGTCCCTGCTGCCGGGACATCGTGTCAGGCGGTCCTGTGAACGAAAAACTCGTCGCCGGGGGAGTGGGGAAGGGCTTTCCCCTAAGGGAAAGTAGGGACAGTTTAGGATTACCGTTTGTTGATCTTGAAGATTCTTCGGGTTTCCAAGAGGGGGGCGAAAATTCCTGGAAATTCCAAATCATAGCTTTCTGCAAAAAACTGGCGGGTGGGGGGGGGGGGGAATGCCGGCCAACGGGGGCGCGGAAAATGTTAAAAAATGGGGGCGGAGGCACGCGCGCTGTTGTGGATTAAACTTCGCTGACCTTGTTATCAGGTTGGGGAGGAGCAGTAACACCCCAACGTGAAAAAACTAAAAACGACTGGTGAAAGGGGCGCCTGGCTTCAGGGGGGGGGAGTTGCACGAAATCGCTCGCCATTTGAACTGGTGACTTAGACTAATCACCTCCTAAAGGACTAACGGAAGAACAAGCGAGCCAAAGGGGTTGAAAACTGAAAGAATAAAAATGCTGTAATGAATAAGAACTTACTGGGGGGGGGGGGAAAAACTAACCCTCTGTCAGCGGCCTGATCATGGCCAAAAGCTGCCCACGTGGCTGGGAAAAGGTGTTGATTGTCTTTGGAAAGGGTCAAAGGAAAACCCCAAAGGCGCGCCACTGGACAAAGCACAGGTACAATTTATTCCGGAGGGTCGGAATAATACCATGGGGTGATTTACGGAAAAGCACAGGAGAGTTCTTCACCGGCAGCGGCAACCACAAGGCAGGACCACTGTTTTGGGGAAGGGAATCTTCAAGGGAATGCCGTCCTGGGGAGCCCAAGCACAGACGCCAAGGGCAGTGGACGTCGCAACGAAGATCCCTGAAAGGGGACCGAGCTCCGACCACCAAAGGTGGGAAGGGAGTCAAGACTTTAAACTTTATAAGTGGGTCCACTCACGAAGGGGGGGAGAAGGATGGTCACGTAGGATGGGTACGGCCGCCCCTCCTTTGTCAAGAAGTAAATCATAATATTTGGGGGAGGTGGGGTCATTTTGCTGTAAAAACCAAAGGTCTGATCACAAAAACAAAGCCAGATACACCATGGTGGGCCACAATGAAACGTCACCGGAATTGGGGACCACAACACGAAGTGGATAGAAAAATCGGATCCCGGAACAGCTCAAAAGAAACAAGGAGGAAAAGAGTCGCCTGCAAAGGACCCTGCGCAAACGCGCGGCAGGGTACATATCATGAGGCAAAAGGCGCGAACAGATGACAAAGAATTAGAGGAGAAAAAAGTGAGGGTGAAGGAAAACGTAATCCGGACCAAGGGGGACCACCAAAAGCGCTCGTGCGAACATCCGGGGGAATGGAAAAAGAAAGAGAGCGGGGACGGCCTCATAGAGACATCCCTAAGCGTGGTGAAAAAAAAAATTTATGTTGAAAAGTTTTTACGATGGACCTAAAGAGGGGGCGGAGAGGAAATGATTTTTCCCTTCTCCGAGCTGGAGGGAGACAAGCGCACGTTGGTTTCTTCGCAGTTCCTTCCAGGGAAGAGCTATCCCTGGAAAACGGGCGGGAACCAAAGGGAGATTCCCGTGCCCGTAGCAACAAGGAAAATAAGCTGGAGATAGTTACCAAACCGGAATCAGTAAACCATGACCAGGAACCAAACGTCTTTGTTCTTGCGGAGCCAAAAAAGCGTGCAGAAGAAACGCGAACAGCGCCCTTTTCCGGTGTAACAAAACCTTTAAACTCCAGGGTCCAAAGCAAGACAACCCCATCTCCATCTGGAAACAAACAGCGATTTTTACGGTCGAGGGGAATTTTTCAGAGACCCGACCGGCAGGGCGTGTACCCCTTCGTTGCAGTAAAAGTCAAGAAATTCAAGGAAAACAAGGGGGGTGTTGGTGAAAGTGGTTCTTCTTAAACCGGTCTTTTCCGTGGGGGAGTGTCAAGAGCACAGTAAAAGGAAGACACCGCTAAAGGTCCTCCACAACAAAAAAGGAGAAACAGAGCAGGGGTGGAGGGGGAGGTCACTTTTTGAAAATTCAATCGTAAACAACGCGAACATCAAAAACTAACAGACAATGAAAAAAAGGAGGGAAACTTGTGCCCGGAAAGGGGACCACGAACGGGGGAATCCCCTGACGGCAGGATGAAACTCTCCCCGGCGGAAAAAGAATGGTCACCTAGGAGGAGGGGGGGGCGGGGGTGTAGACACATGGAGCTAGAAGGCTGCCGGTGGAAAGGGTTGAGCCGTTGTACGGCCACTGAGGTTGTTGTATTCCGGATGAAGGGGTACACGTTCATAAAAAGGTTTTTCCAAGGGAGGTTTGCCAGGGGGTGGAGGACCTGGAAAACAGAAGTTCGCTGGTGGTGTGTCCCGCCCCTAAGAGGTCATCGTCTGCCGAAACCACGGGGAAACTATTAGCGTCAAATGGAAATACGCTGTGGTAGACGAACGTTGCCGCTATCACATGTGGGGCAACTTGTACTTGGGGAAATCTCCACCCCCCGTGGGGGGGGGGTGGCGGCCCAATCATAAATAAAAAGGAAAAGGGGCAATCGAACATGTTGCAATCTCCTGCGGGGGCGCAGGCGACATCTTCTTTGGGGAAGTAAAAATGACCACTAAGTAACTCGTTGGCTTGTTCTTGGGGTGGGGTGGAGTGGGGATCGGGTTCGACTGTTAAAAAAAAGGATCAACGCACGGCGTCTATTGAGGACTGAATTGCATTGGGAATGACAGTGGGGCCCAAGGGGGAAAAACTGTTTCCAGGACTCAAGAGAATAGAGGGACATTGCCCCGGAAAGAGGTGAATCCAATTGGGAGGGAAAGGGCTCGGAAGCAAAAGTTCAAGGAAGGAAGGGCCTATATCACGGAAACAAGGGAGGGGGAACACGGTTTGTGGAAGTTAAGGGTCCAGTTTTGATAAAAATGGACGACTCCTGCGGATGGGAGGATGAGCGAGAGAAACAGCAAAGAAAAGCAGATCTCAAAAAGCACAAAAAAGTTGATGAGCACAAGGCGAAAAAAAAAAGACAGGGGAAAGGAAAGGGCGCCCATTGAAACGCATCCCTAAAAGGACATCGGGGAGCAGAGCGACCTCAGGGGAAAGGTATTGAGAGAAAAAAAACAGCCAAAATTTGAACGGTCCACTGTCCAAATAGGGGGCGAGAAGGGAATCAGTAGTCTATTAAACACCCGTATCCCAACTCAGAGATTTCAGTGGGTGAGATACCGACGGGAAGCCGTGGGGAGGGGCCCTCATAGTAATTGTGCAAGTATGAAGGAACGAGGACGTCTGGGGTGAACGTAAGTCTCATCAGCAACGAAAACAAACGTCCCAAATTTTACCGGGGGGTCCCGTTAAATAAGAGGTAACGTGGAAGGGGAACGTTGGGATATTAAAGGGAACGGTGGGACGCGCGGGTGCGGAAAACCAAGGAATGGGAACCTTCTCGAAAAGGGACACAACTCCACCACCAGCGCCCGGTGAGGGAAAAAGGGGGGGGGACAGCAGGGCCTGGGGGTGGGGCCGCTTTTGGGTGTCGGCAAACGGGTATTCAAGAAAACGAAATAAACTAAGAGGCCAGCAAGAAAAATCTGTTTTGCCTTCAAATGCTATAGGAAGAGGGGGTGCGGGGTAACGCTTCGGAAAATCGAATCAGCCAGTAGGGAGGACCCCAAAAGACTAGAGGAAGCGGAAGGAACTACTTCGGGGGGAGGCGAAATTTTGACCACAATTAGGAGGAGGAAAAATTTGTGACAAAAAACAAGGGGGGTAAGAGACAGTAAAACGCCTACAAAAAGGTAAACCTCACAGAAACACTTTGTGGTGTGTAAGGCGTCAGCCCAGGTTTGGGTGGGGTCCTTAAAAAAAAAGAAGGAGCCGCAGGAAAAAGAAAAGAAAAGTTGGCAGCGGTAAAAACCAATGGAAAAAAAAACGACTGCCTCAAGGAAAAAAAAAGAAGAAGAAAAGCAGTAGAAGAATCCCGAATGGGCAAAAAGGCCCACTCAGAGGGGGCAGTGGGAGAAATGAATCTCCAACAGGGGGGTACGCGCAAAGAAGTGGAAATAAAACAAAGAAGAAGCACGTGGCCAAATCACGGCCTCTAGAGGACACGAAAGAGAGTGAAAAGAGAAACGGGAACAGGGACGAGGGTGCGTCAAGAGAAGTTGGAGAGGATGGTCGCAAACAAGCCCTAAAAAACAACCAGAAAGGGGATCAGTCCAGCAGTAAAAAACAGGATGGGGAGCGAACGGTAAAAAATTAATAGAATACGTGACGACCACCTAGTGGAGTAAAAAAGACAGTATGAAAGGGAATACATCAATTAGGCAGAGCACACTAAAATCGTTACATCAACGTAATATGGGGGGAAAATCAAAAATATTAGGGAAAAGGAAAGTAGAGATACCACGGACTTCAGAAGGGAAAAAAAAGGGAGTAATATGGGCCGCAACCGCAAAATCCTAATGGGGGGAAACTCAGCGACGTTGGGGGGAAAAAAAAGACGTTTTGAGGGAAGGGGAATCCGACAGGGAAAGCCGATGTGTCCTGATGTGCGCCAAAGGTTTTGCAGGGCGAAATCCTCTGTCGGTGACGAAGCCGGGGCCCTGGCCGGTGGGGGTTGTCGCCATAAAGAAGGGAGTCTGGCGGTGAAGGAAGACGTTTTTGGGGGACACTCCTGAGAATAGGTCACGCACAGCAAAAGGGGTTATCGGAGATAAGAGCGACGAGAAACTGGCTATACAAAAAAAGACCAACAACAAGGAGGCGGGGGGATAATTAACACTCTGTGACGCATGGCGGCGGGGTGTGGTTTCAAGTCCTGTCCTCTGCGCGCCGCGAAACTGTTGTGTTTGTGAAAAAAGTCAAGGAAGAGGGATCCCATCGATGTTATAAAAGGGTTGGGGTCCCAGATCAAACCTCTGGACCAATTTCCACCTGGTAGTTAAAAAAAAGAAGCTAGGAAAAAAAACGGCCCCTGGGGCTAGGGACTCTAAAAGGGGGGGGGAGACGAAAAATCCTTCTGGTCAAAGGGAAGCGACCAGCAAACTAAGCTCGAAAAAAAACGAATAAAAAAGTCTCACACAAAGGTCTTGGACGGTCATGGGACGGCCTACATGAAAGTACCGTTTCAAATGATCCACAACAAACGATCCTGTGCAAAAGGTAGAAAGGGGGCGGATCGTTGGGGACAGGAGTCCCAAAATAAACCAAGTCAAAACACAACGGGCGATTAGAAAACTGGAAGAAAGGAGAAGACGACCTCGGGTGATTTGTCGGAAGGCGGTAATTGAAGGCAGTTGGTGCACCAGGAGAGAGCGCAAGGTGTGGTTCAACTGAAGGGTGGCCCGGATAAGCCACGCGGGAGAATTGCGCACAACAGCTGAGCCCCGGAAAAAGTCGGGGAACGGGCAATCAAACGACCGAGGCCCGACACTCCAGGCCAACCACACGGTGGAGAAGTTGGAACAAAAAAAGGAAGGACGGGAAAGCAGCACCTAATTGCGCGGATCGAAGGGCTACCATGATGTTCGATTATCATGACCGCAACCCGTGGACAGCATACCATCAAGTGTGATATTAGAGTGGGGGGCGGAGTGATCCGTGCTTAAAAAACAAGGGGGGGGGGGGGGGGGGGACCTCCCTCACGCCAGAACGTTAGCAGCACAATTAAAACAACAAACGGGGAGAACCAAAGAAGTTTGCTGACGGCTGTATATAGCCCGATGATAAAAAATTGGACGACCCCCAAAGCGCCCATCGAAGAGACCAAATTCAACGAGGTCCCAAATAAGTGGCTCTCGTCTCGGCGGCGCGCTCTGCGAAAGCAGGAAACCATGAATGAAAGGGGACTGCCCTCACGAATGAATAAGATTGCCAGGGCGCGGAGATAAGGAGAAAGTCAGGAAATTTCCAAAAAAAACAATTACGGAAAAGGAGGAAATAAGGAATTGACTACCAGCGAATCATCAGGGAACCAGGCGAGATAGACTGCAAGATGGGGAAGAGGCCAAGGTGGGAACCTGACTTTGGGACCGCCAAAGGCCTGAAAAGGAGAGGGGAACTTTGAAGTGGCCCCTGATCCTTCCTGGGCAAGAAAGGAGGAAAGTTTTTCTAAAACACATTGAAAGCGAAATATTCCAACGAACAGATGGGGGGCGGAAACCAAGGCGAGGGGCCCAAGTTTACAAAAAACCCACGCGAGATCAGTCAGGACAGAGAAAGGGTGGGAGAACCCGCCGGAAAAACGTACCTGCTCCAACGTACAAAGACACGGCCCGAAGAAAAAACCTCTGAAAAAAAAAAAAAAAAAAGTCGCTCCCGGGTCAAAAAAAACAGAAATTTCACAAGAATAGGAAACAAAAAAAGGCGCGGGCCCATCTACAAAGACATCGAATCGATGTGACAAAGGAAAAGAAAAAGAAGGTTTTTTCAACGACCTACCGTCGGCAATTGCTCAAACCGTCCACAATCAAAAAACGTGGGTAGGGGGGGGGAGTGGGTTTCAGGGGTCATTTGTTAGTCTTCCTGGGTGATAAAATCATGAACACAAGGAGGTGGTAAAGAGAAAGGGAAAACCAACAAACGGGAAAGGAGTCCTGAAATCTCAAAAAACAAAAGGAAAGGGAGGGGGTCAGGGGAAAAAAGGGGGGACTCTTGGGAAAAATCAAAATTCAAATAAAGCGAAAAAAATGAAACAACATGAAAAAAAAAGTGGGCACGCCGTGTTGCAGGGAAGTTGCCGACCGCAAGGGGTTGTCCCAGCCAGGACGGGAAAGGGGGAGATGCACGTCCCTAGGAGAAAAAATACACAAAAGGGAAAAGACGTGACGCAAGGGGAACCCTGGAAAATGAGATAGAGAGTTCAAAACAAAAGAAAGAACTGCGAGGAGAAGGGTCGACCATTTGAACGAGGGTGGATCCAGTTAAGAAATTCCAAGCCGGGGTCAAGGTCGTGAAAAGTTCGTGGCCGATCGTGAGAAAAAAAAGCCCCGGTTGCGAAAAGCCCCGTGCAAAAAAAGGACCACCGTGTGTTTTTTTTGTCCCACCCCCTCCAAGGGGGGAAATGGCCTAGACCGCTTTTTAAACAAAAGGAAGAAAAAAATGGAATTAAAAAAATCGGGGAAGGCAAGTAAAAAGCACTTAAAATCCATCCCCGCACAACCCCTTTGGTGGGGGGGGGGACGGGCAAGAGCCAATAAGCAGTGCAATCAGACATGGGTTTTGCACAAAGATCGGGGGGGGAACACCCCAGCACCCGGGGCTGTGGCGGGGAACGGCAAGAGGAGACGTGAGGGTCCAAGTCACGGGTTCAGGAATGGACGCTTTAGGGGGAAACAAGGGGGGGTGTGGAACCATGGGTATTAAAACGGAAAGGACTGGGGCAAAAAAAAAACTATCAAAATAAAGCAATAAAGTCCCTGGAGAATTTGGAGGGGGGGAACTCAAGCTGAGTAAGCCGGCTTCCTGCACGGTTGGCCCAATGAAATCAAAAAAAAAAAAAACCCACCAGAAACAAACAACACAAAAAAAAAAAAAAGAAAAAAAACAAAAAGAGAAAAAAAGAAAAAAGAGACAAAAGGTGATCTTCAACATTCACCACCCTGTCAAAAGGGACTCCCTTTGATCCGTTTCAACACTGGGTGCAGAAAGGAAGAAGTGCCCTATTCACGGACACACGGGTCACGTAGTAGGAAAACGGGCCAGGGGGTCTGAATTGGGGGCCACCGGGTACACTAACTCAGGCCCGGGGGAAAGTAAAAAAGTGCCGCGCCACGAAAAGCAAGGCCCCGTCCAGAGAAAGAAAAAGCTCAAATCAAAAGAAAAGAAGGGAAAAATACCGTGGGGGAAAGGGTGCGTACTGAAAAACAACCAGTCAACGGTTGGGAAAAGAGGACAATTACTAGGAAAAAAGAAAAGCTTCTTAGCAATGAGAGAGTTAGGGCAGGCCGAAGTTCAGAGTCTCGATAAGGGAGGGGAAAGGACAAAAGCACTAGGGTTTTAAAAAAAAAAGCTGCTTAAGACGGTAAAAACACCGGAAAGGGATCTTTTAAACGGAAGAAGATTACTCTAAATCGGAGCCCCTGTCACAAAAAAAGAGGAGAAAGAGACGCTTGAGTAAGGATCAAACCCCGAATTAATTCGAGAAAAAGACAGAAAAGAAAAGAAAAGGTGGGGCCTATCGGTCCAACCAAAGTGCACGCAAGACACAAGAAAAAGGTCCCATGGTTCCAATTGACCGATGGAAAAAAAAAACGAAATATTCGTTGGAGAACTCGGATAATGTCGCAGCAAAAACGGGAGGCCGGGCGGGAAAGAAAGCCTGTTACAAAGATTCAAAGAAAAGACCAAAAACGAAAACTTTCACACTGGCTAAAACGCGACCTGTGAAAAGAGCAAGCCGGGTTTGCTTGGAGACAAAGCCACCAAAGGAGTAAACAAGCGCAATTAAGGGGACCAAACAGACCAGCAAAGTCTGTTGGTCCGGTGAACTGGGTGCTAATGTGCTTGGGGGTAGGGGGGGAAAAAGGGGATCGCATCTGCAAGGAGATTCAAGAAGGGCATGCGTCCGAGGAAAAATCGCCGTTGAGAGAGCAAGTCAAGACGGGACACCGCGGAAGAAGAAGGAAATGTCCAAACTTGGTCCCCTCAAAAACCTAAGGGGGGGTCCGTAGAAGGTGAAGGATCTCCTACCTCCAAAGAACTACAACTCATACCAAAGGAGGGCGTCCTTACCTCTTTTGTTTTCAAAAGGTTGTCTCCCAAGCAACAAACAACCAAAAAAGAAAGAAACCAACGTGGGGTCAAAAAAAAAAAAAAAGTAGGGGCCACGTTGAAAACAGCAAAGAGACGTCACCGTGAGATCGACGATCTGGAGGAAGAATCCGGGGAAGGTAAAACACCCGCTCAAAAAAAAAAACGAAATTGTGTGGCAGAGAGTCCTGAAGAAAGAACTTTAATCCTTCACTCCTGACGGGGGGGTGAAAAGAGAACTACACGTAATTCTTGAAAAAACGACATAGAAAACGTATACTACGAAACGTGACCAATAAAAGCGGGTGATCCAGAAAAGAAAAAGGTCAAACTGTAACGAGAGGGTCAAAACACGAAAACGAGAGACGGACACGTGAAACCAGAAAAACGAGGTACCGGGGAGAAAAGAAGCCCCAGTCGCGGGGGGAAATGCGATAAAAT
>Ga0179593_1466021_pt1 | contig 21236 bp, 34 predicted proteins | sample CZODoug2_1_08_16_FD_185931 | JGI IMG/M metagenome (GOLD analysis project Ga0179593, IMG submission 185931) | Vadose zone soil fungal communities from Angelo Coast Range Reserve, California, USA - CZODoug2_1_08_16fungal (PacBio error correction) | ecosystem: Environmental > Terrestrial > Soil >...
CGTAAGGAAAGGGGTTTGTCAAAAGGGGGTGCAGGAAGAAGGACCAAGCAAAATCAACAGATGGCCATCACGGACTAAACGTCGGGCCCGAAACTGGCTGTCGGCGGGTGAAAGAGGGACAGGGGGGAAAAAAACGCTACGGGGGGTAACAGGGGTGGAAGAGAAATAAAAAAGCGGGAAAACCAGGTGGGGGAAACGGGGGGCATGTTTGGGTTCGGAAACTTTGTTGACGGGGAAAGTGCGGGGACCGCAGGGACGCAAAAGAACGTGGCCCCCTGGCACGAACGCAAATGGTAAAAAGCAAAACAAAGGGGGGGGGAAAGAATCTAAACGTTTGGTGGGTCCGAACTCAACGAGAAATCCCATGGCTGGAGAATCGGTGGGGTGGTCTGCAAAAAGCCTGTAGTAATTCTTTTGGCTCAAAGGGGGGGGAAAAGAGAATTGACAAACTACATCGCTCAAAAAAAAAGGGGCTGGTAATTCCTGTTTAAGGGGGGGAAAGCAGGACAAAAAGCGCCGGCAGGGACAAAACGCCTTCCGAAGAGCGCCCCGCCGGCTCATGCCAAAAAAGCCTCAAAATCAGTTAGGTTTGACCTCGTGGGGTCGGGCAGGGCCCTTCAGGACCTAGGGGGGGAGGGCAAACGGAACAGCCAGGAAATAAAGCCGGTGCAGAAACCGCAAACCGAGGCACAAGAGGAAAACCAGCGCCCGAACCACTGCACCCCGACCTCCCGAAGGGGGCATTTGGGGGGTCCCTGGGCGGGCTTGCCGACGATCGCGGGTGCCGGAATACGAAAACCAGGGAGGACCATAGGGGGGGGGGGGAAAAACAACGATTGAAAAAACGCTACGGAAAGCCAAAGGAAGGGGGGGGATGAACGGCAAGTTGGGAGATTGTCGGGATGACCGTCTGCCGGGGCGCAACAGAAGGAACACATAAAAAGGCTCGGAAGGTGCCGAAAACCAGTCAGGCATAGGAGGGGGATACACACCTCCGTGATAGGTGGAATCGGCAGGGAAGAGAAAACATTAAAGGTGTCGAAAATCTGACCCAAAACACATGGATTGATCGACGAAAATGGAGTCCAGACGACGACCACCTAGCAGGGAGGACTGGGGGAATGAAAAAAGGCGAGAAACACCACGCCGGCAGATAAGTCAATCATGTCTAAAGCTTGAAATCCACCGAAAAAAGAACCCCCAAATCACAGTTAACAGTGGCACGGGAACGGGGAAAGGGGCCCCGTCGGGAGACGAAAAACGGCAACGAAAGAAAACTTCAACCAAAAAACCAGGTTAAAAGAAGGGGACGGACCTTCAGCCAAGAGATGGGGGCAAAACGGCCCAGTTGAGGGCAAGCGGCGAGTGAGAAAAGAATTGGCAGAAGTCTCCCGGCATCAGGAACAGAAGAACACGAACTAAAGAGGGAGACGGAAGAACCAGAGGAAGAAACTCAAACCGTCGAACACCGAGGCCTTTAAAGGAAAATAGAGCTCAAGGCTTCATATAGAGATTGACCAGGGGCAAAAAGGGGGTAGAAAAAACCAGGCTCTTGCAAATCGCCCGCTGCGTCAATTTGCTGATTCAGATCTCTCAAGAAACAAAAACACACAAAACGTGGTATTGAGTACTTACAAAAGGAAAAAAGGATATATGGTTTGCAGAATCAAACTGCCGCAATCCAAGGACGATTGCAATAGAAAAGGGGAGGGGGGGGGGACAGCGGGAAAAGGGGACACACAGCGGCCTATATTGTTGTGATCAGGTCTCAGGGGTGGAAGAACATGAATCGGTTGCCCAGTGTGGGGAAACAGGATGGCTCGATGACGGCCGAGCTGGAGGAGAACTTCAGGGAAAGGAGGACTCAAAAGGGGAGCTCATCAAAGAAAAAAGGATGCCCTCTGTGGAACTGGTGAAGAGAAAAAAATCTAAAGGGAAAGGGGGTGGGACCAAAAAGCTGCTGGGGGGGAGGTAATCGAAAGGACGGCAAGCAAAAAAAGGGTTTCGCTAAATGGTATGAACCATGGGTGAATGGGGGAACGGGGGGGGGGGGGGCTGGGAAGGAACCGAACGATGCGAAAAAAAAGCAAAGAGGAGAAGGCGGGGAAGGAAAAACTGTGAAAGTATAAAAGGAAAAAAAAAACCGCAATAAATAAGGCGAGGTCGTCCGAAATTTCAGGCAAAGGCAGGAGAGCAATAAAAACGCAGAGATTTGTCGCGAAGGGGAAGGGAAGTCGAAAAAGTCAAATACGCCAAAAAAAGCTGTGTGGGAGCCAGAAAGACTTGCCGGTGAAGGATGACTCCGGGACATGTCAAGCAAGCCAAAACTTTGCGTATGGAAAAGGCGGTGGAACAGCCAGTAAGAGGGGTCAGAAAAAAGATCAAGGGGAAAAGGGGAATCCACAAAGGCTTGGGGCGAGCCAACGTTCAATAAAAGGAACATTTTCCTAAAGGGAAAGGCAGTGACGGCACATAGCGTCACCGTAAACACGCCAAGGAACAGCCAATGGACAAGGCAAGGCGGGAATTGAAGGGGAGGTTGGGACCAGTGGACAGGTTAAAAAACCGACGGGTGGTGCTGGGGAAAAAAACGGGGGGTAATTTGTCTTGGGAAAAGCGCTGGACCGAACAACAAACAGAGCGTAAGGTGGGAAAGGCTCGACGAGGGGGAAAAAAAAACCAAAAAAGAAAAAACGAATGCGGGTTGGGGAAACGGCGGGGAGAGAATTCTAAAGCCGTTTCCAGCCGCCGCTCGTGTCGCTGCCAAAAGAGAATTTGGGAATAAAGAGGACGGCGAAGACGGGGGAAGACACTGTCCCGCGTCAAACTACGATGCCCAATAGAGAAGAAAAAGAAGGAAGAAACTGGCCTCACCAATGAGTCCCACTCGAGGGAAACGGATCACCACGACAACCAGGAGAGATTGGGAAAAAAAAGGGAGGGACAGAGAGCGGTGCAAGAAAGCCGCAGCACCTGCGACCAACCACTCAAGAAAAAAAGCCAAAACCAAAAACATTAGGAAAAAAGCTAATCGCGAAAAAGGGACACACGAGAAACCAAGCAAATAAAGCCGCGAACGACCAGGGAAGAAACCTAAGGCGCAAAATGGGTTGCTGGTTACGAGGGTTGCCAAGGGTCGCGGCCAGCATCCCCGAAGGTGCAAAAATGTTTGCAGGGCTTCCTGCAGAGGAATAAAAAAAAGACAAAACCGCTTGCCAGCCTGAAAAAACGGATCAGTGCCAGAAGGAAAAAAAGGAAAAAAGATAAAAACAGCCGTGACTACGGAAACCGCAAAGAAATCGGTCGGCAGAAGGAGACAGGAAGGAACCGCAAAGGGAAGAGAAGAAAACGCAGCAACCGACGACAAAATTGGGGATCAAAAAAAAGAAAAGACGAGGGGGCACCCAAAACTGCAGTAAAAAAACATTGAGGAGGTTAAAGATGATGATCCAACAAAGGACACTATACGCAATTCGCAATCGCCCCGAGGGAGCCAGGGGGGAAAGAATAAGTGCCCATTGAATGAAAAAAACCTAGTGCCTTGTCGGAAACTCATCCTCTAAGGGAACCAGGGAAAAAAAGGTGCCTGCTCGTCGAGACGCGAAAAGCGAACAGACACTTAAGGAGAAAAATAGGAAGACCGCCCTAGAGACCCTAAAGCCGCTGCGCCATCAACCCCCGTCGTCCCGAAGGTACGTCCGAGTTACCTCTCCAAAAGAGGGGAGGCAGAGACCGCTGGACAAGGGGCCAGGCAAGCGAGCCAAGGGGATCCCGAAAAGAAACCACCCAAAGGGGTAATGTCGGACACCGGAAAGGCAGTCTTGTGAGGGGACTGGGTTAGAGACGAAAACCATGCCCTGCCCGACGAGGGCCTCTCGGGAAAATCAATACAAATCAGGGGAAGAGTCGACGGTCGCAAGAGAATCACCAGGCTAAAGAACGGGTGCAGGCAATGAATCAAAAAGGCCATGAAATTAAAAGAGAATAGAAGAAGACAAATCCCTGTCGGGGGGGGAGCAAGAGAAAGAGGGGGAACCGAAACCGCGCAAAAAACCAGGATCAGCGCTGCACTAGACCTGGAAAATAAGAATACTGTCAGACTACAGTGACTCCAGAAACGGCTGAGGCACCAGTCCAGGTCCACGGGTCAATTCGTGTCATTAGTGAGCGAGAAATCAAAAAGACCAGCACGGAAAGACTAGTAAGGTCGCATCATCACGCGCGCGCACCAGTCTCTCTGACAGGGGAAGGGGAAAACAGAAAGGGGAAGGGGGAAAGTGTGGGGGGAGGAAGAGATCTGAGGACCGTTCCCGAGGTAAACGTCGCCTAAAACTCAATGTCAATAGTAGGGGGAAAGTGGGGGAAAAGGAAGTGGATCAGCAAAAGCCACGTTCTCAACGGTAGTCCAGGGGACAATCAAGGGGGGGAAAAGAAAGCGCTGCGAGGGATCGGGTTTGACAAAAAAGGTCACGGACCAAGGAGATTAATCAAAACAATCCCGGATAAGGAGAGAGGGGGGTCAATCCACGCGGCGCCCGGCCAGCTCACCTGCGCTCAGGGGGGAAAGAAGGGAGCAGAAAAAAAAAGCGATTTGCAACGTAGAGTACTAGAGGTCCAGAATTAAAAAAGGGAATTTTGGGCCGATATCAAAAAAAAAGCCAACACGACAGGGCCGATGGAAAAAACTTAGGGAAGAAGAAATGAAAAAAAAAAGGTTTTGTAAAGGGCTCAGAATAAAAAAAAAAATTCCTGCAGGCGAGCTTTTTCGGTAAATCAGGGAAGGGGGTAATAAGGCCTCAGAAGGGCGCGTTAATTCGACGCGAATCTGAACGAACGGCACAGAAAGGCTTGGAACGCAGCCGCGGAAAAAGGAAAAAAGGGGGGAGGGAAAAAAGGAAGAGGCTGGCTTGTTCCAAGGGAGGATGGGGAAGAAAAACCAGCCAAACTAGAAAGGGGACCGAGAAAAAGAGCCAAGTAAAACATACGAATGGACTGAGGACCGACAAAAGAAACATCGGATCGTTTCGGTAAATTGTAGGGGAGAAAAATGGAAATCCTGAAAACAAAAAACGAAGGCGCCTAACGTTTTTAAAAGGGGAAGACAGCAAAATCGGGGGAATACTCAAAAAACGGTAATAGCCGGGAAGGTCAAAGGAATGGGTCGAACGGGGGATGGACACAGGCCTGGCGCGGGTGGGGCGGTCCGGGGGGGGGGGGGGGAGGAGATGAAGGACCGTCCTTCAAAGGGTGCGGAGACAATAGGGAAAGGGGTTCAAAGGAGAACCAGCCAAACGGGCGAAACAGGCCACGTGCAAATCCAAAAGACCCGTTTGAGGTCGGAAAATAAAGGGCTGAGGGGGGGAAAAAAGAAAGGAAAAACCGGATGCAGAGAAGCGAAAGAAACTGTTTCGTGTTGATGAAGCAGCTAAAACAAAAAAGGCACTCGACAAATCACGGCAGAAGTCCTGGGAAGAAAACGGACCGTTCCTTGAACTTGAGAAGGCTTGAATGCTCTCGTGTGGGACTGGGGAAAGAAAAAAAAGGAGCACTGGGGGAAAATTGTGCATGTTGGTGTGGCGAACAGGTTTGTAAGGGAAGGGGGGAGGGGTCAGCAGGCTGCGGGAAAAAACGTGGCGGGCGAACACGCTAAACGGGAGGTGAAAAAAAGGAGAGAAGTGGATGGGGAGGGTGGATAAACGCCTAACGACCTCACTGGCGATCAAGAGGGTGGGCACAGCAAAATGTGGAATGCCCCATTGGCGAGGGACCGTCAACGTGTTGGAGAGAAAGGGTGGGGGGGGAAGCGAATTTGGGTCCACTAAGGGCACCAAGGAGGACTTAGGGAAAGGTGCAAGAAGCACTAAAAAAAGCTGGGTCAAAAAAAGTTCGAATAAACCCGGGAAGGACTCATGAAAAAAAACCTCGCAAAAAAATTGTTTTGAACCGAGTCAGGGGGAGCATGAAGATCGAATCGTTGAGTTAGGCCAAAAGCTCAGGGGGGGGGGAAGGGGAAACACCGCAACCCCCCAAAGAAAAAAAAAAACGCCCGACCTGCACAAAAAAAAGACGAAGTACTTTTGGGGCCGTGGGTCCCGACTGGGGAGGGGGGAGGTGGGGGGGGGAAGTTCACTGGTACTAAGTCGCGGTCGTAGTGAAAGGGCCAGGTCCCGACATATGGGAAATGGGAAAAGAAAAGGCCCTCGTAAAAGCAGGGGGCCTTGGGGGGACGGGGGGAAGGGAAAAAATTGTTACGCAACGCCAGAACAGGAGCACCGAAGGAAGAAGAAAAAAAAAAGGGGAAGCGAAAAGCGGGAGAAGCCAGTGACGGGCAAGATTCAGGGGGGCTGAAAACAAAAAAAAGGCGTAGGTGGTGGAAGCGACCGACGCCGAAACAACAAGGATGGGAAAAAAAGACAAATATAGCAACGGGGAAATGAATGATCAACAACTGGGGAGGACAATCCCCGACCGAGGGGAAGGGAAAAAAAAAGGCCTGGCGAAAGACGTACAGCTGACGAGAAGGCCGGGATAAAAGACTTTCCTGTTTCTCAATAAACAAGCGCGTTCATCCCGTCAACGAACAGACCCTTTACAAGGGGCCCCGCAGTAACGGAAAGGGACTAAGAACGGAAGGAGGACGCCCAACCGAATACATTTCATAAACACGACAACAAAAAAGGGTAACAGAAAACAAAAAAGAAGTGGGGAAATTACTCATACTGACCGAGTGCACCACCGGCCAAGGGGTCCGGCAAAATAGGTCGAGGAAAGAAAAGAAAGGCGAGAGGTCCTTGAAGGGGAAAACGGTAACATAGAATAAGGGGACTAAAATGGGATTGGGGGAGTACAAAAAAACAGCGAGAGCCTAAAGGGAAAACAACGTCCAACACGGGAGGTCAGGGTCCCTCCTCACCAGGGAAAGCGATAAAAAAGGTACCAGAAACGACAATCTATAACCCAAAGATAGGGGGGGGGACAATCTCACAGGAGGGACAAGGACAAACTTGCCCTCGCCAACATCTCGAGTCTCGTCAAAAAAAACACGAACAGGGAGAGGAAAGAAGAAGAGTTGGGGGAGTGAAAGGCTGGTAAAACAGGACGGGCGGAAAGAAATAGCCTGGGCTGATCCATCGGACCGGGGGGAGCAAGGGCTATCAGGGGAAAGCTTCCGAAAAAAAATAGAAAAAAAAAAAAAGTGGTGTGACCTGGAGGAAACGCGCAAAACTAAAGGGGAAGGGGAGGGGTTGGAACTAGGCCGAAAACTTGGAGATCGACTCAAAAGGATCAGCCGAAAGATGAAAAAAAACTGGCCCTGGGTGATCAGAGGAAAAAGTTTTGGCGCCCGTCCAACCTGAAAAGGATGGTCTAAAGGTGCTGGGAAAGGGGGGAGAAAGCAAAGACCAAGAACGGTAGGGTAGAGAAGTACTGAAAAAAAAAAAAACACTGGTAAAACGGCTTGGTCAGGGGAAATTAGAAAAGCCTACAAGGCGGAAAAATATAGAAGCAAAAATAAATCTTTTTTGTCGGCGGGGAGACCGCACCTGACTAGTGGGGGGGAGAATGGGGAAGGGTGCCAAAAACCAACCCCCGCCAAAACGAAATCATCAACAGGGCAAGAGGAGTTGTCTCAGTCCTGTGAAGGGGAGTCGAAAGCGAAAAAAGACGACAAAAAAGGAACAACCGTGTGGAGCCAGAAAGATGCAATATCAAACCGTACAGGGAAGAAAAGTTTTGGGAGGAGTCCAAAGGGAAAAAAGGCATCCGGACAGCGAAAAGGCCGTCCCATCACCAGGCCTTCTTACGAGCTACCTGTCAAGAAGGACTGGGGGACGACCCTGGGGGACACCACCGTCATGGGAAGGGGACCCCGACTTCAAAAACCGGCAACGGAAAAATACAAGCCAGGGACAAGGTCCAAGCGAGTCTGTTTGTAAGGTGGAGCGCCAGGATTGTGGCGCTTGGGACAAAAAAAAGGGGACAAGAAAAGGGTTACCAGGAAGAACTACACAACCGCTGGAAACAGGGGTCCCCAGGGGAACACTATTTTTCAACAACGCCCAAAAGCAGAGGGGTGGGGGGCAGGATCAACGGCCCGCGAAAAACGAAACGGGTTGTACCATACTGGGGGGAATAGTGGTGAGAGAAAAAAACATTCCCTACGTAAGAAGCCCGGGGGCACAGTGGAAGGGACTGGTCGAGGAAAAAGGAAAGGACCATTCAGGAGCTGCCAAGCAAGGGGAAAGGACAGCCGTGAAACGCACCACTGATCATAAAAAATGAAGTCGAGGATGAAAAAAAAGAAAAAAAAGGGCGAGATTTCCAGAAAAAAAAAAACCAACGGCAAAAAATCAGGAGTGCTCAACACAACGGGAAGAAAGGCGACAAAAAGCAAAAACCACGGGAACCCCACCGGATCAAAAAAAAAGAAGTCGCAACTGCCTGCTAGCAGAGAATGAAGCAATCCCGGCCGCGAAAAAGAGAAAAAAGAGGAGGAAAATAAGGACAGAGAAGGTTGTTAGAGGTTTGCGGTTCGCGGAAGCAATCCAAACAAAAATGGCTCATCACCTGCATCGGCCAATCATAATCCTTTCCAGCTCTTATGGGGCGCAAGAACGGGCCGAAGGGAGGCCCGGGGAGAAAGGGGGTAGAAAAAAAACCCGCTCCTAACACGGACGGTCGCAAACCGCGATCAAAAACTGAAGAAACCGCCAGAAGAAGCATACCCCCGGGAAGGAAAAACACCGAGCGCCTGCTTGGTGTGGAAAGAAAACGAGAAAGAACCGGACGTTAAAAAACAGGGGGGGATTGGAAGGAAGGAAACTAGAATCCCACACCTGAACGGGTATCCGCCTCTCCCAAAAAGCTCTAAGAGAACTCAGGGGCCGACCAAGGGGAAAATTCGGACAACATGAACGAGCACGGTGCCGGAAAGAAAGCTAGGGAAGGCTCTGGGGAGGGCTACGGGGGGCCTATCGGGAGATTCACCAAACGCGAGAACAAAGACCTCGTCACCAGCAGGAAAAGGAAGTAAAGACGGAGGGGGGCTGCGTAAAAGAAAAGTTCCTTCTAGGACGTCGAAGGAAGCCCGAAAAACCCAACGCGGGGGATTGGAATACGAACCGAGACAGGGGGTAACGCAAGAACTCGCCAGCTGAGAAAAATGATCCCGAGGGGAACAAAAAAAAAACCTGTTGGGACGATCGGACCAGAAACGACAATACGGCAAAACAAAGGAGGTGGCTGGGGGGGGGGGAGGCAGAGAGATTAAAACAAAGGGGACCTGTCACGGGGAAAAAAAAAAAGGTCGGTACTCAAAACAAGCGCATCGCTCCAAAAAGTTGGTGACTGAAGAGCTCAGGGGGGACATTCGCGCACAGGGTTAAACCTATGGAAAAGATTGGGAAGGGTATGTAAAAAGGATGAACCTCGAACAATCACGGGGGGAATTTTGATCATCCGACGAATTGTGGGGGAAAAGGGAAAAGTGAAAACAACCTATCAGACGAAAAAGCGACCTTGAGAAACGAGATCGTAAAGAAAAAAGGCGAAAACCCGGGGCTTCAGACGTCTGATCACAAAGTTAAGGAAGGGGAAAAAGGAATGGACATGAAGGGGGGGAAGCAAGGAGGGGGGAAAAGCCAAAGCCTCCAAAAAAAAAGCGATTTTCCAAGATCGCATCAAATCCAAAGCGCTGCACCAGCCGCGAAAAAGCAAAAAAAACAAACCGTAGGATTAAAAGGATAGAGGGGGGGGTCAGAGGGGATGGGGTGATGGCTTATCGATTAGAAGTGTCGGCGGATGGGGTGTTCTTAAATCGCAGGATCACATGAAAAGGGCATCCGAGGGGAAGGGGAAAAAGAACGTGGTGGGATCATCAAGCGACAAAGCCCGGTCGTCAAAAAAAAGGCAGTGCGACGAGAGAGATCAGGTCGAGGCCAAGAATAGTGGGGGGTTTTTTTGGAAGCGGTGGGGGAAAGAGAGGGAGGGGGCAGAAAAAACAATCCCGGAGGCGTTAAAAGAAGCGAGTCACATAAGAACAATCGGGGAAAGCAAGGGCAACCAACTCATCAAGAGCCCCCTGGGACTAGAAAAAGACCGGCGAACAGCGCGAAAAGAAACGACCCTTGGGGTAACCTATATTCACAGGCATTCATTGACGGGGGGGGACCGGAAGAGGATCAAGGACATCACACAAAGAGGGTCACGATTCCGTCGGTTGAGGGGCCATATAATAACCAGGGGGGGGGTGATGAAATCCTAGTCATTCACAGTTCCGCAGCTGGTTGGGAAGATTGAAGAACAAGGGACGCGGTGAGAGCCCTATATGGGGGCCAAAAAAAACGGTAATCGACGGAACGGAAAGTACTGGGAGGGAGTGCGCAGCCAACGCTCTTTTCGCGAAAAAAATGGCTCGGGCGAGGTGTTTTTAGCGCGTCTTGGCGCCTCAGAAGGAAAAAAACATCCCTATCAAAGAAACGATGCGGCAGGAAAGGAAAAAGGGGGCAAAAAGAAGGGGAATGATGTCCGTTTAGTAACAGGGAGGAAGCCATCGGCGAGGGCCGAGCGCTCCCCGAAATGACGATCTACTGTACGGGGTATCAAGGACAAAAAAAATCTGGAAAAATAACGCAAATTTAATAGGCCGGGCAGAGAAGGGGGGTGGGGTAGGGGATACAAAAGCGGCGTGAGCAGGGGCGGGTTTTTCTGCAGGGGGAAATGGAAACGAAAAAAAACGGTATGGAAGAAGAAAAGAAAGTAGACCTGTGGCAGTGGACTGGGGAAAATCCCGGGCGCAAAAGGCGGCATCAAAACATACCCGTTTCCGAGGAAAAAGAAAAATCGTAAGACAAACAGTGCGCAACGGGTAAAAAATCCAGGAAGGGGCAACGGAACCAAAAAATGTTTCAAAAAAAGGCAGAACGACCGCAAAAATCAAAAATTCTGGGAAAACCACTGGAAGAAAAATTCGGGGGGGGACGAACGGCAAAACAGTTGCGTTGTGGCACGAAGGGCGGGGTCGCTCGGGGGGGACAGTCTCTATAAGCCCTGTTTCAAATAGACATGGGGGGAAAAGGGGTGGGGTGGTAGAAAAAGGGGCAAAAAAGGCCGGTTGCGGTAAACGCAGGCTGCGGGCGGTTGGAGAAGGAAAGAAACTCAGGGGGAAACCGGGAACTGGGGGAAATCTCTAGTTTGTCGGGTGAGAAGGACCAGCTACAAGAACGGGGGGGGAGGAGCATCTTTGTTCGTAAAAACCGGGGTATGATTGGAAAGAATCGACGTGGTTAATAAGGGGGGGGGGACAGGGAAAAAAAAAAAAACAAAAAAAGGGGTGACCAACGGGGAGGGCCTTATTACAAGGAAGGGTGGCGCAAGAAGAGAGCGCAATTGTACACAAAAAAGAGGTAGAGAGGGAGGACACGCCTTAAGAAGGAAACCAAAGAAAAAGGCAGGCGGTGGGGGGGGGTAAAGATTAGAGGCAAAATCGCCGGCCGTTTTGAGTAAAAAAGGAGAAGAAGCAAGCAACGTTTGCGCCAAAAGCCAAGAAACCGCCGAAGGAAAAAAAGCAGCAAAAAAAAATCCTGCCTTTGGGAACTTGGTAAAAACCTGGGCTTTGTGTAAGGGGGCAAGGGGGGAAGGGAAAGAGAAGCTGTGCAGGGGGAAACATTTCCTGGCCGGCAAATATCCCGAGTTAAAAACGAGGGGAGGAGGGGAAACCATGACCCTTGTGTGGGGGTCCGGAAACAAAATGAAACGACACGTCCTCCACAACTACAACCGCCACTGAAAAAAAAGATTCAAATTCGAGGAAGGGATCGAGATCAAAAGCCAGGACCTACTGGGTAGGACCTGGAACTCCACACAACGGAAGAAAATGGTGAAGCAACCCCAAACCAAAAAAAAAAAAAGAAAAGACCGCGCCCCTGATAAGGAGAAAAAAGATCTGACAACAGTGATCTCAGCCGGTGCGGGCCATCGGAAGAACCGAAGCAAATGGAGTGGGGGAAGGAGAAAAAAATAAGGACAGGAAGAAAATTTCTCGCCGACGAGAGGAAATCTGGCGAATCTGTCGTCAAAAAGCCTGCACCGCCCACCCAAGGGCAAGGTAGAAAGTAAGCCACAGGAATATCCTAAACAGAGGGGGGAAGTCGAAGGCCCTATACGCACCATAAAAAAAGAGCGCAAGGTCCAATCTTTAGCCAGGAAAGAGGACAGGGGGGAAAAAGGTTGACCCCAATGGGCCCATAGTGAAAGAGAAAAAAAAACTCTGATGACGAGGCGAGCCACCACGGAAGAGGAGGGAAAAAGCCGAAACAGAATCCCAAGGAAGCAGACCTTAATAATCGGAAAAAAAACCACAAAAGGGACCAGTTTGGGGAGGAAAACTCAGAATTCTCATATTATCCAGACCTTAACCAAGCAAACGCCTGTGCCATCAGCAGACCCAAGGCTCTTGCAACTCCCGCGACGGCAAAAAGGGGATCCAAAACCAAACCCCCCCCAACACCCCCCCCCCACAACAACAAAACCCACCCCAAAAACACCCCCCCCCCCCCACACAACACCACCCCCCCAAAACCCCCCCCCCCCCCAACCCCCACCCCCCCCCCCACCCCCCCCAACAAGAACCACCCCCCCCACAACACCACCTTCCCCACAAATAACCACCACCCACCCCAAACCCCCCACCCCAACCCCCCCCCCCCCCCCACAACCCCAAACCACCCCCCCCCACCCCCCCCCGCAACCCACCCCGCAAAACCTCAACCACCAACCCCCCCCACCCCCCCCCTCCCCCCCCACCCCCCCCCCCGCGCCCCCCCCCAAGAACACCCCCACACCCCCCCCCCCTACCCACCTCAAAAAGATATCATAAAAAACCACAAACAAATAGGGAAGGGAGGGAAAAGATATTATGTTGACGAGCAATCTGCACGCAGCGTTCCAGAATTGAAAGACTGTGGGTCTGAAGCCATAGAGGGGTTCCAAACTTAGAAAAGGGAAGACACGGGCAGCGAAAAGAAAACAAAACCTCAAGGGGTGGCCGTTGACCAGAAAAGGGAAGGGCTCAGAATTAAAGAGACAGCGTGGGGAGGGCGGGGAGGGCACCAGAGACAACGCAGGAGCGCCTCAGTATAAGAGAAAACAAGAGCCCTACTTTGCCCTTGGTAGAGACTTCGCGTCCACAATGGTGAAAGGGGTGGGGTGCGCTGTACTGGGGGAAGGAATTGAAGAAAAGCTAAAAAAAAAAAAACCAAGACGTCATATTTCCCTGTATTCGAAAACTTTACCGCTTGGGGCAGGACCCGAATAAAAGGATTCTCAACATAACAATATAGAAAAACAGAGAAGCGGTGTTGAAGGGGGACATAAAGGGAGACGGGGAAAGAAAATAAGGGGAGGTCGAATTTACGCACCGGCGAAAAGCAAAGCCCGTTGGGGAAGATCTTTGGAACGAAGTGAAAACGTGGTGTTCTTTACTGAGCATGAAACCTACGCCCACAAAGGCGGTGGGGGGGGGAAGAAAAAAAGAAAGCTTCCGTGGAGGGGGGGGAAGCTCAAGGTAAAAAAAGACCGCGAAAAAACTGTTTTGCGTATTGTCGTCCGGTTGACAAAGGGAATAAAAAAAACGGTCCAGCGTAAAAAAAAGACGAAAGGGAGGAGGAAACGACGGAAGGGGAGGATAAGGAAAACTTCAAGCGAGAAAAAAAAAAGGCCCACGGGGGCAATTAAAAAGGCACCTCGAGACCCGGACTCCCTACAAGCCCAAGGGGGACAAATGTCCAACTTCAAGAGGGGGAGGGGGGAAGGGTCCGGGGATGGGGGACGCTTTAAGTGAGTGTGTGTTCTTGTTGAAAACACCGGCGCCCTTTGATCCCGCGAGGGACGAACTCAAACGAAGAGAAGAAGAAAAACAGGAACCTCACCCCCCCCTGAGGAAGGGTCCAACACCCTCCCTAAGGCGGAGGGGGGGACAGGAATGCCGGTCAGGGAACTCTAAAAGTCAGGAATCTTGGGGAACCAACAGGAGGCTGAAGGTTCAGTCTGCGTAAAAACAGTTTCCCTACGTACAAAGGAGCAATGATGGAAAGAGAGGAAAAGAAGTGTTGAAAAAAGAAAAAGGGACAAATCCAAGAAGACTGAACTCAAGGGGAGGAGCGTGCCTCACCAACTGATAAAAAGAATGGGTTCTATGCACGGAAAAGGAACAAAAGAACAAACATTAGAGTTGGGACCAACAACTGTGGGGAAAGAACGCGGAGAAGAACAAAAACTCCTCAGCCGGGAGGACAGGGGAAAAAAGAAAACAATGTCATCAAAAAAAAAAATTTCAAAAGGGGAAACAAAACCGGCTACTATCGCAGACTGGAAATAAACGCATCCAGAAGGACACCAGAAAAAAGGACCATTTCCTGGTCAAAAGACGTCTCCCAAAAGGCGGGAGGGGAAAATTTTTGGCAGGGCGGGAGAACAAAAGACCCCTAAAGGGGGGGGTTTGGTGTGCGTTTTTTTCTTTTGGGGTTTTAGGGCGACCCCGACAGGAAGAGGGAATCAAACTGCCTCCTTTGAAAGGAAGATGGAAGACGGGGCAGAAAAGGGGAGCCTGCACACTCAAAAAATTTAAAGGGGGGGGGACTGGTCCAAAGAAGGAAATAAAACCACTCGGTCCGAAGAACGAAAGAGACACGAGAGCAACAATACAAACCGAAGAAAAAAGCCCGAGCCCGCAATGGGGGAAATGAACAAGTATAACATACCTAGAAAAAGGGAAAGAGGAAAAAAAGTGAGAGGGGAGGGAAAAAGGAACACCCAGACACTTCCCGAGACCGCAGTTCCAGAAACAAAACAAAACCTACAACAACAGAAGACGACCATGGCCCGAACGAAAAGTTCATGGGTAAAAGAACGCGAAAAAAAACAAAATAAAGGAAACGCAGAATAGAGGGAAAGAAAGCAGTGATGAGACGTTCTGATCAGAGTACAGAAAACTCCAGGAAAAAGTCAACTTCGCAAAAGCCGCCTGCGCGAGCTGCGATGCATGAAAGGAAAAAGTCCTTAGTCGAAGTGTCATAAGAAAACCGAGAAACCAAGATAGGGGTCCTAGACTAACTCATGGGGAAAAAGAAAAAAAAAAAAAAACTTTCGCCGGAACGATGGAATAGCGCGAGCATCAACAAAAGGGGGGTCGAGACGGCAACCAGAAAGGCAGCTGGGGGGGGGGGGAAGGGCCGGGTTCTTTCATGCAGCTGACAGGAAAAAGGAAAAAAAGGGAAGTCCGAGAAAAGAAAAAGGGGAACAGAGAAGGTAAGAAGAAAATGCAATCGAGCCTGGGGGAACGATCTAAAGACAAAAGGCCAACGCGAGGAGAGAAAACCCAAGGCACCGGACTGAAAGGAAAAAAAGGGAGACTCTACCGGAAAGAAGCATGGGGGTGGGTCGAACTATTTGGGGAACCGGAAAACCGACCAACCCGAATCAAAAAAGAAAATAATACCGATATAGGACGAAGACCCTTGTACTAAAGGGGAGAACGCGAGGATGACCATTCAGTGAACCAAGGTACAAACGATGGAATGAAAGGGTGGGAGCTGAAAGAAACAGAGTCCTACGAGGAAAAGAATCAGAGCACAGCCTCCACCCGCAGCACAAACAATCTCTCAAAACAAAAACAAACAAAATAGATTATAAATCTATAATGGGGGACAGAAATGGGGGTGTGGGGAAAGCAAGAAAAAGACATCGGCAGGAGATGGGTTCAAAAAAAAAAAAAATACAAACTATGCAATCGAAGGGGAAAAAAACGGGAACAGAAGGGGGTGGGGAAGAGCGATCACCCCTTTGAAGGAAACAAAGGTAGTGAACGAAAATAGAGAGAAAAGGGGCTCGGTCATGCGGAAGAGTTTGGGGGAAAAGGGGGTCCGTGTAAAACACCCAAGCGTCGATGATCAAAAAGCATGATGGAGTGCAAAAGATCTCTGACATAGAGAAGCCGGCACCCACCAAAGAAGAAAACTGGAACTGGGCGGAAGAGGGGAAAAAAGATGCTCCGAAAGTTGCACTCGGGGTGTAGATTCAAGAAGAGCCAGAGCGGTTCATTCCTGTTGGGGGAAATATAAATCAAAAACAAAAACAAAAGAAAGAAAAAAGGGGCCAAGGCCGGCCGATCATGACCAGGTTGGTGGAAGCTCAAAGTATCAAATTCGCAGCTTTCGAATTGAAAAAGGAAAAGGGCAGAGGGGGGGAAAGAAAGGTGGATCAAAGATGGGTCAGCAGGGAAAGATACTTCCACTCTGACGACTTTTCTGAATGGGCGCAGACTCGCATATGGGAAGGGCAAGGGCGGCCGTTGCGATTGCGCAAACATTGTGTTTGACATCCTACTGCTGGGAGGACTGCCAGCCGAAAGAGAAAAGGAAGAACGAGAAAGAAAAGTTCCTCAGCCCTGGCAAGGAAAATGTCATGACCAGGACCAAGACAGATTGGGGGATAAGGGTGGCACTGGAAAGGAAAAGAATGCTTCAAACCTTCCATTCGGGAGAGGCCAGGGCAGCGCTAAAGTGAGACTATAAAAGGTTTCGGGTGAGAAAGAATGCGGGACCTGAATCCTCTCAAACAATGTTAATAGGCAAGAAACAAAAAAGGTCAGTAAATTTGGAATACGGGGGGGAGAAAACAAAGAAAGGTAGTCAGGAGGTGGCGGCGGGGGTATCATCAAGGACGGCGTGGGAGTACATTAAGAGAGTCTACAAGAAAGGGAAATGGGGTTTTGACGAAAAACAGCGCACAAGGCTCAGAGAAGAGAACAGTTTCGCGCAAGATAAAGGGATTGGGAAAAAGTGCAGAAAAGGAAAGGGAAGAAGTCAGTTGGAAGAAAGAACCTGGGTGGTCAGGGGAAAGCCGGCCGCGACAGCAAATAAAAATAAACAGAACCCTGAGAAGGAACGGGGCCGAATGGGAGGAAGGGACAAAGGGGAGTTAGTGAGCCCTCAGGGGGGGGTGGGAGGTAAGCGAGCAGGACCAAAACGGGGGGTTTCGAACATTGCAATGTTTTGGTGAGACAGGGGGCTGTCGGGTTTGAGTCGAGAGGACGCAAAAACTTGGTGGAAGGGATAAAAGACGCATGGGGAAGCTGTGATAAAAAAAACTTTGTCAGTGGTGGATCACCGCCGCCAAACAATCGGACTCCCGGGGGGGTATAATCCTTTTGAGGGGGCAAAGAGTTAGGTAAATTGAGTTAACAAGAGGAAACTGGGGGGGGGGGTGAATAGATGGGGGACGCGAACCAAGAGCTTTCCCACGAGGAGGGAGTAAAGGTAAAAAGGGTTGCAACAGGAAAACAAAAAGAAGGGGAGGGAAAAACGAGGACTAAGAAAAAAAAAAAAAAAAAAAAAAAAAAAACCCAAAGCGCCCGAAGGAGAAAACATGCCCCAAAAAAAGTAAATCGGGGAGGTGGTTTGGACTCAAAAAGTCCAAAAAGGGCCCTGCATAAGGAACCAGCTGTGGGGAAAAGTGGAAAGAAAAAAAAAAAAAGCGAGACGCCCCGGTGCCGGGAAAAAAAGCACGCACAGAAGAAATCTCCAAAAAAAGAAAAAACTGCACCAAAAAACGAAACAGGGGGGGAAACTGGGGTGAAAAAAATTGGGTCCCCTGGCTTGGAGGGGCTGTTGACGTGACGGAAGAGGTGACGTAAGGACTTGAAAAGGTTCGGCCAAGAAAGACCTATTGGGAAAGTCGCAAACCTAGGAAAAAAAAAGTTCAAGTAAAGGGGTTGGTAAAGACCTGCATTTAAGATTGTAGCGGAAAAAAAGACTGCCTGGCGGGAAAAAAAAGACACGAATGAAAAAAAAGGGGGATGAGGGGACGGATCAGGGGAAGTAGATTTGACTGGGAGACAAACAAAGAAAAGGCGGCGTGGTGAAACGAACGCGCCCAAAGGAAAGTCGACAAAAAAAAATAGGGACAAACTTTTGGAATACGCAGCACCGGGTGGACTGGGAAAAATCTAAGACAAAAACACGACGAAGGGGGAGGGAAAAGGGTGAGAAAATCGACAAAAAAAAGAATGGGAGAAAACCGGCAAGATATAAGTCTGGCGACCATCGTCGTAAAGTCAGAAAAAAAAAAAATCAAAAAAAAAAGCCCTTTAAAAGGGTCCTCACAATGTGACAAAGGGTACCAAAAAAAGAAAGGAAAGGGGGAGACGGGGACCGGCAAAGAAACTACTCAAAACCACAGCGCAGGAAAAAAAAAAAAAAAAGGTAAAAGTCAGAACGGGAAGAAAAACAGAAGAGAAGTCACACAGGCCCCAAGTCTGGGGGCAAAAGAAAAAAAACGACTGATCAAACGAGCGAATCGCCGGCGAAAAGAAAAACGTTGAAAGCATCAAGATGCCTCCGGAGGGAAGTCATCGAGATCCGAGGAAAGGGAAACAAAAAAAGAGGGAGGGGAAGAACAACTGGGGGGCTCATAGAACCACTCAATGAAAGAAAGGGACTGCTGGTAAACACACCCATTCTTAATTGGCAAGGAAAGAAAAAAAACCAGTCTGAAAGTGAGAGCTTTCAGAAAAAAATCGATGGGATCCACCAAAAAAACAAAGGGAAGGGGAGAGGATTTTTCGAAAGAAAGCTGCAACTAAAGGGGGACTATGTGAAAGAGACAATTGGGTAAAGAATTGCGCGGGTCAGCAACTATCTGAGCAAGCGCGGGACACGAAGGAAAGAGTGTGGTCCTTTGGTCCCGAGGGAAAAGAGGGACGCAGAATTCACATGGGGGAAGGGAAAGGTCGAAAAGAAAGGAAGGAAGATAAGCAGATTCCATCACTCCCAGATGCAAACGAAGCAAATTCAAATCGCGACCAAGCAAGCCGAGCCCGATGGGGGAGCTGCGGGTGGGAGAAGGTGGTAGAGCAAGGGTAAGGAGGGGACAAGACGGGTCACGGAACTTATTAAGGGAAGGAAAAAAAATGGGAGCAGGGACTGTGTGAAAGGAAAGCTTGAAGAAAAATGGCGCAAAAAAACAGACCGCCATAATCGCCGGCGAGAAGGTTTGAGGTAAGGTGAGAAGTTCCTCAACGGAGGAGGGAGAAGACAAAAAACAAAGAAAGTAAAAATCCAGGGTGAAGTCGGGGGGTCCGCAACTCCTGGGAAGCGTTCGAGCTCACCAAAAAAAAAAAGGAGTTGTTGGATAAAAGACAGTCCTTACGGAAATCACGGAAGTAAAAGTCCGCGAAAGTTGGAGGGAGTTTGAGGGGAGTTCCAGCCCGAAAGAAACGGGAAGAAACAGGGGGATTCAAGCCGGAACATCACAAGGGACCAGAAGCTTTTACGAGCCGACGGTGACAATCGGACGAGTTAAGAAACGGGACCCGTCAACTTACATGCAAAAAGGAGAAAAAAAAGTGACCAAAAAGAAACGGAAAAGGGAAAAGGAAAAGGAGAAGGGGGTGTCAAAAAAGGTGGGTCAAGGGGGAACGCCTGGTGTCGGGGGGGAACAGACAGGTGGACAGTCAAACGGGTAAGTGATTAGAGCCACGGTAAAAGAACTCAAAACGAGGCCGATCCGGGCCCCTGAGCGAAGAAAAAAGTGGAACAGAAAACCTCACCTATTCGAGGGGTGTTTCATTATAAGGGCCGGCGCTCCGGAAAGAAAGCAGTGGGGGGGGGGAAAACCACCACTTCGATCCGGTGGAAAAAAAACAAGCCCCACCCCAAACAAAACCCCCTTTCCCTAAAATAAAAAAAAAAAGCGTTGGAAGCTATTTCGCAACTGAAAAAAGAGTATTACCACGTCAAAAAGAGCTCGAAAAAAAAGAAGGGGGAACGTGACCAAAGCCCCACCGAAAAAAAAAAACCCCCCCAGCAAGATCCTACATGAGTCCGAAGAGGGAATAAACAAAAACAAAAAAAAGTGCTCTCATTTGACCCCCGTCACGGACCAAGAGCGGGGTCTCCAAGACAACGAAGGAAACTGTAAAAAATACCGAACAAAAAGAAAGGAAACACGGTCAAAAAAAAAACATGGAAAAAGTTCAGCACCGGCGACGAAATAGGAACACACGAGAGCAGTCCCCGAGAACCAACGCAGTAAAGCCCCAGAAAAAATTCTGTCCAGGAAGGGGGAGTGTGGGGCGTGACTCGTGCCAAACAGCATGAAAGAAAATTCGCACCGGGAAAAAAGACAAAAAACTGACTCAAGGGGGAAAAAGGCTGAGGGGGGGCAGACGGCGAGAAAAACAATGAGAAACTTGCGCGGGGGGGAAGAAGGACAAAGCTACCTAAGCTCACGAAAGGCCGAAGGTCCTTAATAAAAAAAGAAAGAAAAAAGAAGAAAAGAAAGCCCAAATAGAAATACAGAAGAAGGAGTGTATCCACTAGGAAACCAGAAGAAAAGAAGGAGAGGGGACGAGCACATGAAACAAAGAAAGGAGAGCGCAATGGAGCGGTCCTCTCGGACTACGAAGCTTGCCGACGAATTCAAGGAGACAAAAAAACAGAAAAACAAGAAAAATTCCGGAGGGAACTCCAGCCGCTATGCTGGAAAAAAAAAAGCGCCTAGGAGTATCTCGAGGGAAAACACAAGCCTCTATAAAAGAGCCTCCAGAAAAAAAAAATAACTGCATCGAAAGAGACGCTGCTCAAAATCCCAGGTCCTTAAAAAAAAAAAAGAGGAAACTCGATTAAACGCAGACAGCGTCTTATCTACCAAAAAGGGTTCTCAGAGATAGACAAAAACACAAGTGGAATCAAAAAACAAAAAATACAACAACATGGTCATGAAAATCAGAACCCAAAAACGGCCATCGGCAAGTCCGTGGGCTGCGAAAAAGCTAAAAAAAAAAAAAAACAAATTCCACTTGCCGGCAAACGAGGGGACAAGAAACACAGGGACTCTACAAGACGACAGATAAAAAGGGGGGTGAGGGAATTATGGGACAACAGGGACTCTTCGAGGCCCGGAAATCCGCAAACGGAACTGAAATGAAGATCCTCGGAAAATCATAAAAAAATGAAAAACAATCAAGGGGGGGAAGGAAAACAGCTACAAAAAAAGATCAGCGCCGCGACAACCGATCTATATCGTTCACGACGACCGGGAAAACGCCGGGGCGGCTGATGGGGGGGGATCACCTTGTGACAGGAAAGACAGGTCAATCGAAAGGGAATGAGGGGGAATCGGGAAGAACCTGAGGGGAAGAAGCAGGGAACTAGACATCAATCCAAAACGAGGTCGCCACC
>Ga0179593_1504500_pt1 | contig 21235 bp, 27 predicted proteins | sample CZODoug2_1_08_16_FD_185931 | JGI IMG/M metagenome (GOLD analysis project Ga0179593, IMG submission 185931) | Vadose zone soil fungal communities from Angelo Coast Range Reserve, California, USA - CZODoug2_1_08_16fungal (PacBio error correction) | ecosystem: Environmental > Terrestrial > Soil >...
CGGAAAAGACAGGGAAAGAAAGTCCAATTGGGAGGTTGCGGGGGGTAACCCGAGCTAAAAATTAAAAGTGCTAGAGGGGAGATGGGGTCCGGTCTTGGAGATTTACTGAAAGGGATTACTAGAACGTCAGCACCTCTCATGCAACCGCTCGGAAAGAAGGAACCGGCCGAACATGCTCGCCGTGCGATGGGGGTTTCCGACAAGTATTTGCGGGAGTGAGGAGCACAAGGAGCGGCTAGGGTTCTTGTGGAAAAGTTTTGGTTGGGGTGGGTTGGTTTGACGGAAACCTGAGTAGAAAAAAGAACCTGGCCACGCCGCGACCGCCAAGGAAGGCCGGGACGAGGCGACCGCTAAGATAACCAAAATCCAGGGGTCAGTGGCGATCCGCCGAACAGTAAGTGCATGATACTCAGAAACTAAGCGGGCGGAAAGGTCAAGAGGGACTGGTGGGAAGTCTCGGGAGCAGAAGCGGATACGCCAGGGAGCGTGGTCCAGTGTCCTTAGGGGTAGGCGGGAAGCGAGAGACAACGCCATCATTGGACACGAAGTTTGTCCGGTAGAAAAAGGTGCGTATTACGCCCCAACTCAGAAGAAAGAGCGACGAAAAGGGGAAAGGAGGTGAGGAAACTAGCGGTGGGGGGAGAGGGTGGTTGCGATCGCGATGGCGGTCCTCGCAGCCCTTTGAAAAGAAGGGGGCTTGATCGCGCTCGCCATGCGAGAAAAAAGAAAGGGAATTGTGTGAAGATGAGGGGCGCATCGTCGCGAAAAAAAGCGCGGGTGTGAGGAGACGAGGGGGGCCCATGAGCAGCGGACCAGCCGCCCGCTTGAACTAAAGCTCTCGCGCAGGCGGGGGAAAATGGGTAAGTTCGGGGAGGGGCGCCGGGGGGCTTTATTCGGAAAAAGGAGGAGTCGGAATGCAGTTCGCCATGGCAGGCCTACTTCTAAAAACGTTGACTCAAGAGCAAAAAAGGGAGAGGGGACTCATTCACAGGAGGGGGGCGCTACGCGTACGCCACGGCGGCAAAGAAAATGTTCTTGGTGAGCAGAGGAAAAAAGAAGGGGGGGGGCAAAAAAAACAAACCAGTCTTCTGATCGCGACAAAAATGCAGCAGGATCCAAGGATACTTGTGGGATTAAAAAAGCGGAAATATCACTCAGAAAAGAACGTCCAACCATAGGCAGTAATAACTGCCTTGCGGGGGAAAAATAAGCCGCCCTGGTGGGGTACCGTCCGGCTGCCCCACAAACGGAAGAGAATGGGAAAAAGGGAATGGCAAGGAAAGAAGAAAAAACTACGGCCGAATCGGGGGCAGGCCCATAATGAAAGGCAAAGGACAACATGAAGTACACGGATTTCCAAAGCGACAAAAGGAAAGACGAGGGTAAGGAGCGGGTCGAAACCGAATGCTAGAGGAACTTAGAGGTAAGTTCTCTCGAACTAAAAAAATATTGACCCGACACGATGCGTGTCAGGGACGGGAAAAATTGGAGGAAGTGGGTCACGGAACGAAAGAAGTTTTTCCACTCCGAGGGAGCACGTAGGGGGAAGGGACCAGGGTTCTCGGCGTCTCTAAGGGCTGTCGATGACGGTCGCTACTCCTCCGGGGCAAGCTCAAGATTGAGAGGAAATGGAGGGCCAGGAGGGTTCCGGCTAAAGGATGAAAGCAGGTTGCCAGAATCCGGCACCTAAGGGGGGATTCAGGGGGGGGCTTCTAATCACTCTCTCATCTATTGGGGGGACGGGGGATTCCCCGCCCGTAATCCTATGGAAAGGGAGGCCCTGGGGCTTAGGGAAAAATGAAGCACTTCCACCTGGAAACGTGTAAAAGGGGGGGGACGACCGGAGACCGCGTACCAGCGAACTTTTGTGGCTAAAGGGCGGGGCTTTGAGGAGAAGACCAAAGCCACGTCAAGGGAAGGGAGAGGGGAAAAGCGGAAAGGGGGTATTGTCGTGGGCAAGGGGAGATAGATGCTGCGGTTTTTTCAACGGGGGGGGCGCGCACGCGGGTGATGATAAATGGAGGGACGAACGGAACAAGAGAAGGGGGGGGGGTCTAAAGCAGATGGACGATGGGGGGAGCCAACGATCATAGCCTATACGAAGCACGGTGTGGGGAAGGGGGTGAAAAGGGCGGAGGACCACATCCGGAGGGAGTAAAAAAAAAGAGGCAAGCGCATTTCATAAATGAGGGTGAAAACATAACGGTGAGAGGTTTTGGGGAGGGGACGCTGAAAGGGCACAAAAACTGAAAACCGGAAGGATTCCGGGCTGCTCTTGTGCGGGCGTTCGGAGCGATCACACGGGGAGGAAAAACAGCCCGGAAAATTTGAATAGGTGAAGCAGCTCCGTCAACACCAACACGGAGAGGTTCAAAAGCTGACGCAACAGTCGAAAAATGGGTATGCGTCTCCAAATGAGAAATTAGAAAGGAAGAAAAAGAAAGCGAGAAGGAATCGGGTTCAGGGGCCGGGTTGAGTTGGGAAAAAAAAAGGGGGGAAGTAAAGGCGCCACACAAAGGACAGGGTCTGGAATCCTCAAACTCTGCCAAGGGGGGATTCACTCGGGGCCCGGCCCGAAGGGGTAAAAAATTAGAACCTGGGAAAGCGGGGAAGGGGAGTACTCAACCTAAGCCGTGTTCCATCTTGCTTGAGGGCTGTTGTCGATGCGGACGGGCAAGGCAGAAAAAAAACAAGCACCTAACTGGGGGCGAGGAACAAGCAGAAAAAGTCATAGGGCAAAGGGTCAAGTTGAACTAAACCATCCAACGTGGGTGCGATCCGACCCAGGGAGCGGTCATGTGGGGGAGGGGCACGCGTGGTGGCATTGCTGCCCTTCCCCGCTTTCGGGAAAAAGGCGGGTGGGGGAAGCCTTAAGGAAAAGCCGTTCTTCACAACCGGCAGAGGACTCGCTCAGTCTAAAGGCAGGGGAAAAAGTGGGGAAGGCCGAGAAAAGAGGGTGTCATTCAAAATCGTCGGCGGCGCGGCCCCGTTCATCAATCAAGAGCTCTAAGAAAAACCGAAAAGAGGCGGTCTACAGGCCTCCGTGGGAAACAGAATTTAAAACAGGGCTAATGAACCCATACGGGGGAAAAAGATCGAAGAAGGTGGGAGGCTAACAATTCTAGGGGCGTCCGAGGACAATCGGGGAGGCGGTCTAAAGCCGGGGAAATGGAAAGGTCCACTCGAATGCGGCTATGAAAAAACAGGGCAGTGAGACATCGATTCAAGGGGGGCAAGCAAGTAGCTCGAAAAAATCATGTGGATAACACATCGTGTTCCGGGAAAGGCGGGCGTCGCCGAGACAAGAGGACATTCTTCGACCCGCAATGAAAAAACCGAAATTCGACCCAGAGGAATCTGGAGCACTGGAACGCCGTTTACGTCAGATGAACAAGGGACCTGGTTTGGACGGAGGAAAAAAAAAAGGAGGCGGCGGGGAGACGTTTAACGTCTGGCAGGGGTGGCCCATATGGGGGGGGGAAAACGCGAAGAATTTAGTGATCTAATATGAGTGGGGGGAAGTTAGGACTTTATTGTAGGGTTAAAAAAAGGCGGGAGGGGCGGAATGTCCGCTAGAAGGTACTAGATAAGGGCCTCCTTGGAATAGTCAAGGCGCGGGGACGGAGGATGAAGAAAAGCAAGGAAAGGAGGGGAATCAAGCAACGAGGAACTGATGGAAAGCATTCCCGCGTGCGTCGAGCGGGGGAAAAAAAGAAGACAAGTAGATAAAGAAGGGAATTTAGGAAATATTTTGGAAAAAAGAAGAGAGCTCCCCCAGGAGGATCCATGGTCCAGAAAAACGAAAAAGAAAAGGACGGATTACAAGACAAATCCTCTCTATCTCTTGAGGCAGCGGGGTTTAACTGCGGAGTATGCCATTTAAATAGGACGGAGAAAATGTCCGCAGAAACAAAGGTCATGGGACATGTCGCAACCCGTCTCAAACATCAAAGTGCACTTGCTGACCCTAGGCGAAAGAATCGAGAAAAAACTCAGGAGATAGAAGACTTCTAAAAAAAAGGGATGATAAGGAATTAGCTAACAATCTCCCAGAGATGGGAGGCCACCCACTAGTCAAAAACGATAAGTCAAAGGCATCGGAGTTCTCTCTAATTGAGGATAAGGGAAGAACGCACAAAACCGCTGGACTTCAGTAATCATTGAAGTTTTCTGAAATCTATAACCACAGAAAGAAAGCAGGAACTGCCATTCCAGCAAACCGATCTGGTGGATGTACCGTAAAAAAGACACCAGGGGTGGGCCAATTTCCGCTAGGGGGACATGAGCAAAGATGAACATTTCTCTATGTTGGCGTGGAGCCGCCCACGACCAGCCGGTTCGGGGGTTAAAGAGGGGAAGGGGTCTGAGAACGTAGATGGGCGGCGGGCCCTCGGGCTGAATGGGGGCGGCTGAATAATGAAACCGGGGATCAAAAAAAGGATGAAAGAAGAAAAGGAGAGGGTCTACATTACCTCAAACAAACTAAATCCTCGCACGCAAAGATGGGCTAGGACCGGTAAAGAAGAAAAAGCTGGAGGGGGAGGTCTCCAAAAAACAGGGGCGGCGCCCTATCCACCACACGTCATCCTCAAGAACGGCAAAGAAAAGTATTGAATAAAAGAGAAAGGTTTAGTCTCAAGGGGAGGAGCCCAAAAGGAAAGAGGAATTAGGACCGAAGATTTGACGAAATCTGAACACGGAGTGAGTAAATAGGATGGGTGTCGGGAGTCAATAGAGAAAGGAAAAGGTCTTTTGCCTTGTATCCTCCAGGGCTCCGGGAGGCGGCAAAAAATACGGCGGAGGTGCACGGGTTGGCGCATGACGGGGTGGTTAGGCCGCACGAGAAAGGGGGAGGCAAGGACGCGAAGAAGGCAACTTCTGAAAGAAAGGGTTTGCCGAGATACAAAAAAGTCGAGAAAATATTTTCGGTTGGTCCGCCAGAAGAGGACGGTGACATCGTAGTTGGAGAAAAGAAAAAATAGACCGCCAAGAAGAACTGCAGCAAGCCGCCAGCACGACCGGAGTCCTCACAAGCCAGATAGTCCACGCAAGGGTGCTGGAGGGGCGGCAAAAGCCCTAAACATCTATTCAAATAAGCATGATCAAAAAGAGGCAGACAGGGAGGGTTCCGGGGGCTCGACGTTCAATAATGCAGCGACGAGAGAGAGGACGAGCATGAGGACTGACATCTGGACTGAACTTTAAATCGGAGGAAAACGCCCTGTAAGATTCCCGAGGCCAGTGGGAAAAGTAAGAACGGGGGATTCAGGAAAATCTCCGATATAAGAGGGGGACAAGCGTTCGCAGAGAGGGATATGTGGGCAAGAGGCGGAGACCGGCCAGGAAGGATCGAAGTTGGGGATCCGATGGCGCTCGTCGCCTAAGCCGAAACGTGCGAGGTGGACAGTGTGAGAAAGGCGTTGGAAAATCGGGGAGGCAGGGACTTCTGCCAAGGGCGGGGTCGCCAAGCCAAGCGTATGCGCCAGCGCAATTCCGTCCGAGGCTGAGCGGTCGGGGGGAGGGGGGGAAAGGTACATGGGGAAAGGTAGGGGACGAAGGGTTCTTTGTGGGAGTCAAATGCTTTCGCCATGCGGGCGTCTGACTGACACGGGTGAAAAGAAGGGGACGGCCGGAGAAAGAAAAGGTGGGAAGGAGAGACCAAAAAGGCCTCCACGCTGCTGAAGAACTTTAGGAGGGACGTGGTCGGATAAATGAGAGGATGACCGCGACCGAGAAGATAAGCGGGGGGCGGAAAAGCGATCACTCCCTGAGTCAAGAAAAGGCGGAAGTAACTGCCATCAAAAAAATGCACGCACGCACTTAGGGATAACGGGGCTTCGAGGGGAACATAGGGGCAAACCCTGAAAAGGTAGACGTCAGAGCAAGACGGCCGAAGAGTTCGAAGGGGACTCAAAAAATATTCACTGCAAAAAAGGGACCTCCAAAACTGAGGCAAGAAAAAAAACTAGTCCGGAGTGGGGACCATGCAGGGTTCGACACTATCCAGTTCTTGGGAGGGAAGAGCCCATAGCGTAACCCGCGGGCGGGGTCGGGAGCTACATATGTCTAGGGGGCCGTGATTGGAAAAGGTCAAAAGTGCATCGTTTTTAGTCCCACCGGCGGTAGACTCAAGGGAGATTAAAGATGGGGAGGGAGGGAGAGAGCAAGAGATGTCTAAGTAGGGCTGAGGAAATTGACTTAGGGAACCTCTCCGGGGAAGAAGACTTGCGAAAGAGTGAAAGGAGGGACAATGGGCATGGGTGCCATTCAGGGTCCAAAAGGAAGGTGGCGTAGCCCTCGAGAAGTCGAGAGTACGGGCCGGGGGAGACAAGAGGAAAAAAAAGACAGGGGATGATTGTTAGATTACAGAAAGAAAAAAACAGGCGGGCTGGCGAATCGATTGGACGCGGACGGAAGGGAGAAAACAGAGGGGTGAAAACGTCAGGCTGTGCCGTTCTGCGGCCAAAGAGAGACCACCCAGCTCGAACCGCGCGAAGGGGATTGTTGCCAATTTGACCGGGGGAGTGAATGCTGCGGGGGGGTTACTGGGGACGCGGAAAAAGAGTATGAGGGGGGGATCGTAGAGTGCCTATCGAACAACTTTCGAAGGGGCGGTCAGCTGAACAAGACAGGGTGCCTAGACGGAGGAGAAATGAAAGAAAAACGTATGGAACAGTTTTTGAAAACCAGGTTGAGAAAAAATCCAAGGCAGGGGGATCCGGCGCGACGAAAGCGTTATAGCGCGTTTCGGCAGGGGACGGAAAAAAGAGTTCGCCAGGGGGGTGGCAAAGGGAAAAGCTGAAATTCACAAAAACTTCAAAACTTAGGGAAAAGCCTGGCGCTTTCCGCGTGGAGGGGGAGATCCCTGACCGACTCCCCCGGTTGACAGCCTTGGGGGGGATAAGCGGTCGGGGAAAGAAAAAAAAAAAGGAGGAGGAGAAAGAGAAGAGATCACAACGTCAGGTAAGCAACGGGCTGGGTCATTTCTCCGGGGAGAGAAAAACCACCGGGAAGGGGCAAAGCCAAAAGAGCAGGACAGGTGGAAGTGTTGTGAACTGGCAGGTAAAGAAAAAAAACCCGGCGAAAGTGGAAGGCGGCAAGGTGGGCAGAGGACGAGCGGGGACCGGGAAAGTTCGAGAAAAGAAAAAAAGGAAAAAAATGTCAGAACAAAGAAAAACACCGCTTCGGATAGAGCAGGCTCGGCAAACGTTGGCGAAAAGGGGGGAAGCTGGGTGAAGAACAAGAGGGACTCTGTTTGGGTCGATCGACGAAAAAGCCGAATAAACGACGCGCCAACAACGAAAAACGGGGGGGGGAAGGAAATGGGGAAAGACCCAGAAATGCAACGCCAAACGTCTATTGTCCACAAAAGGTCGAGGGTGGTTCGAAAACCCAAGGCAAACGGAAACGCTGAGGGACGAATAAAAAAAGGAGAGGGAGAAGGCAAGGGGGGGGGGGTAGTGGGGCCAGGGAACGCGGGGGGGGGGGGGGGGGGGGGGGGGGGGGGGGGGGGGGGGGGGGGGGGGGGGGGGGGGGGGGGAGGCCCGGGGGGCGTGGCTAGGGGGGGGGGTGCGGGCCGGGCGGGGGGGGACGTAGCAAATTTGGGGGGGCGGGTGGGGAATCGGGAGGGGAAGGCGGAGGGGAAGGGGGGGGGGAGGGGGGGGGATAGCCAGCCCGAGGGGGGGCTGCGGGGTGGGAAAGTGGGGGGAGTGGGGCGGGAGGGTGGGGGGAAGGGGGGGGGTTGGTGGGGGGGGGGGAGGGGGGGAAGGGGAGGAGGGGGGGGTGGGGGGGCGGGTGCGGGGGGGGGGGGGGGGGGGCGGGGCGGGGGGAAGACAGGGGGGGGAGGGGGGGGGCGGAGGGGAGGGGGGGCGAGGGGGGGGGGGAGGTTGGGGGGTCCGTGTGGGAGGGTAAATGTCTGCGTCCCCCAACCTACGGTCTTGTAATAGGCTAAACGCTGAAATGACCCCGTCCGGTGGTCAAGTAAAAATCAGACCTGGTCGCCCCCGGGGAGGAGCGGAAGGGAATATTCGCAGTTCAAAGTCATAGTATCCCGAAAAAATGAGGGCATCCTCATGGGTCAGTAAAACAATAAGACACCTCAGAAATATAATCTTTCATGGGCCTTCCAAAAAGAAGGTCCGGAGCAACGTTTCTCACGACCGACATCATGTGCGGACAACCGCGGGTTCGGGGTAAAAAGGAAAGGCGCGAGGGGAAAGACAGAAAAAAAGTCCTGGATCAGTGGTCGAACCCGAAAGAAACAGGTCGCCCATAGCCTCAGCAGTTGAACTGTGTACGGAAAGGACGTATGGGAAAAAAAAAAAAAAATCCTGAGGGGGATGGGGCGGCTTCAACAAGCGAAAAAAATGGGGGGGGAAGGATAGACATCTTTTACTGGGACCTATTTTCATTGTGGGTCTGTCCCCTTAGAGATCGGAAAGGGAAAAAAAAAAAAAAACTTTAACACCAAGGAGAATATAAAAAAAAATCATTTCTGGACTGTGCTTAACCCAGTTTTAGGGTTAGATTTAGAAAAGCTATAGAGAAGAGAAAATTCATTTTGAAAAACGTTCTTAAAAGGAAATCAAAAAAGAAGGCCGTTCCGGGACATCTTACCAAAACGACGGTGGAACCGTGTCCCAAAGAGAAGAGGCAACAAGGAGGGAAGATCCAAAGACTAGGCGGAGCGGGAGGTAGTGTTCACATTAAAAACGGAGAAGGGCCATGGCGAAAAGTGAAGTAAGGCCCTCCGCCTAACAAATCTCCAAAAAGACACCTACCAAGGGAAATAGGAAGCTCGAGCTCGTTAAAAGCGGCAGCTGGATAGTTGTTAATAGGGAAAGAACTTTCCGCAACGACAAAATCTGTAAAAAAAAAAAAAGGAGCAAGGTCTCAACAATAAGGTCACAAAAAAAAAGTGCGGGCGAGCGAGAGGACGTGAGCAGGATTGCTCGAAGAGGCAAAAGTGGAATCTTGCCCTAAAAGGAGAAAAATCGCCCACCCTAGGAAATCACAGGGAATGGGGCCGGCCAAAAGAAGGGCCGTCGTCTCAGGGGGGGGGAATGAGAATTTCCCATGGACAAAAAAAAGACCGAAAGACATGACAAACCGTTCGATAATGATGGCGTTGTTGTCGAAAAAAAAGAGAACCCCGCGATAAGAGGAAAGGAAGCAAGCTCGGCGTCGATCCTAACCGGGCCTGCCAAAAAAAACTGATGGGACCAATTTCCTAGAGGAGGGAAATCCGAGGCACTCATGTGATGAATTTACGGGATGTTTGGGGGGCGTGTCTTCGCAAACGAACCAAGAAAGGGGTCTGGGGTTCTATGTAGAGTGCGGAGCGCCGGAAGGGACCCGGCTGTAGGGAGGTCAAAGAGGGAAGCCTGTGGGGTAAAAAAGTAAAGGGGAAAAGAACAGAAAAGCGCTTGGTGTCTTCAAGGACAGAACCTCAAGACCAGTCACGGGCGACGTCATGTAGCGAGGCGTGACCGGAATATCTGTCTAGCGTTAGGAAAAAAGCAAAGGGCTGCGAGAAAAAGAACCAAGGAAAAGTCGCAAAAAAAAACAAGCCCCTGCACCATCACGTATTGGAAAGAATGGGGTAGACGATCGAGGGCGGGTACCAGGAGAGAACCCCGGGGCTGAGGCGATTTTGGGAACGGTACCAATCTAGCAAAAAAACTGAAAGAGGAAAAGAGAAGAAATTGATCGTCGTCAAAGAGAGTAAAAATAAGACTTTAACGGAAGGGGTATCCGCCCTTCGTAAAATTGATGGATGCAAGAAGAATGGTGTCCGAACCTGGAGCGCATAGGGTCGAAGGAAAACCGAAGAGGAAACCCTCGCAGCCTCGCTAACGGTCGAAAACCGCAAGGGACGTCGCCGTGCGCGAGGGCGAGGAAGCCAGGAGGTAGGTCCTTGCGCCCAGCGCGCTAGAGTGAAGGGATCGTAAAAAAACAAAAAAAATCGAACGAAATGAGCGAGAGAGGGGGAAGAAGCCACACCATACGCCGCCGCCCTATAAATCACAGCACTAAAAAGGGAAATGGCGATAAAAAAAAAAGCGCAACGGTCCAGGGGAAAAAAGACCTGATTAACTCAAAAAAAAAAAAATGGGAGGGCCTGGGTGCGCGGCGGTCCAAAAGACGATCTGGACTCCTAGGGCGGAAACCTTGCCAGTTACGTGGGAGGTGAGGCTGAAGTTTGAAAAAAAAAGAGGGGAGAAACCATCTCATTAAGAGAGGCAGACGCAGTGGCCAGTAGATGGTGGGCGAAGGAAGCAAGCAACTGACCAAAAAAAACAGCCATGATGAAAAGGGGACCATGCGGTTCGCCGCCCGAGAGGACTGAACCAAAGTTGCGGGGTCGAGGGCAACTTAAGATCCAGGGCAAAAAGTATGAGCATAGACGGACCACGACGACAAAACGAAAAAAGGGGGGGGGGTTGATCGCGTGCCTCGAAAAGAGCAAAAAAAGGGTCGCGGCAATTGAAAGAAAAAAAGGCCGGAACGCGATGCAAGAACAGCGCCGCCCGCGCCGGCAAAAAACGAAAGAGCGAGTTGGTCCATTGTCTGGTCAAACCACTTGGGGCGTCGAGGGAACTTCGGTCGATTTAGAGGGCCCATCCTAACCGTTGAAAAAGAAGCATCAGTTACGGCGGAGAAGACCCGACGGGGTGAGAAAGAGACCTCGGCCGCCACGCAGCGAAATACCCTCAGGGAGGTGCGGGGCAAGGAGGAAATGAACTTCCGATTGGGACGAAAAAAAAACAGACAGGGGATCCAAGGGGGGGAGAGATATTCTGAATATCAGCGTAAAAAGGCTGACCAGCACAAACTGCGGAGGAATCCTTGCGATAATATAGAAAAAGAGGAAGGGGAGGACCTGTTTCAAAAGATGCCCAAGGGAACAAAGGCCTGGCGACCAACGATCCTTACTGCAGCCGGTCGGGGTTGCCAAACGCCCATACCACAGAAGGAGGAAAGGGGAAAAAGCGCAAAAAAGGAAGACGTACGGTTTCCAAATCGCCCAACCAAAGAGAAAGGCGGACAGGCAGGGGGAAACTAGAGGCGCTGGGCGCAGAACGGAAAACAGCAGCTTGAAACAAAATAGGGAGGAAAAAAATGTCTAGAGGCGTATGTAACGGAAGAAAAAAAAAAAAAGGGTTTTCACGTCGGCACCCAAGCCGGAAGGAACGCTTGTAAAAAAAAGCGAAGGAAAAAAGAGGTCGAAGACTACTGGCAAGCATAGAGAAGCCCAGGTAGCAAACGGCGAAGCAAACGGGAAGGGGACAGGAAAAAATTGGCAGGTGCCGCGAAAAAAAAAAAAGCCGTCGGTTGGCGCGAAAACGCAAATTTCATTGAAAGGGACTGAAAAAAAAACAGCCGCCTCAGAAAAACTTGCTGGAGGGAGAGGCAAAGTTAAAAAGCCGCAGGAGGAAAGCAAGCAGTGACCGCGGTGAACCGGCTGAAAAAGAACAAGGACAATGTTTGACGAAGTCGAAAAAACCGAAGGAAGCAAAGCCCCATTAGAAAAAAGCAGAAGAAAAGGGGGTCGTTCGCGCAGTCGACGGGGAAAATGGCGTTCGTGTAGGGATGGGTTAAAGGGGGGAAAAGAAACGGCGGGAAGGAAAAGAGGGACAACAGTTGCCGTGGGGGAAGCGGGAAAAAAAGGGCGCCAACGGTGGGCCGACCGAAAAAAAAGCAGGGACATTTTGTTAACACTTGGATGATAGAAGGCGGAGGAGGGGGGGAGCCTGCCCGCGCGCGGGCATGGAAAAAGCGGTGCGGACCAGAACAAAAAGGGCAGTGTGGTGGCGAGGGACAGACCGTTCACAAAAGTCAGAACTTCTGTCAAAGCTGAAGGGCGAGACGCGGTGGCGTTTCAATCATAGAACACTTGAAAACCCAGCCCGGTGACGCAAACTGTTGAGTCAAACTTCGGGAAAAAGAAAAAACAAACGTTAGGGAGGAGGAAATAAAGATATTAAAGAAAACAAAAAACAAGCCGGGCTTTGTCAATGGCCTTCTCCAAAAATGAGCCAAACGCGGCAAGCAAAGCAGCAAACGAGAAAAGGACGGTTGAAGGTGTGGGGGTACAAAAGGAAAGAAACCACCCCTGCTAAAAAAGGAAAAAGAAAAAAGCGCATTTGGGGTAAAGCTTAAACCGATAACCGAACGCTTATATGCATATCAAAGGATGGAATCACACCCACACCAACCTCGCTCTAAAGAAAGACATGGCAGGATAATAAGGTCCAGTCTTTTACTTCCGTACAAACGCGAGTTTGTTCTATCGAACGTAAAAAAAATCCATCACCCCGTTTCAAAAAGAATCATGCGCCGCAACACGAAAAAAACGCAGCAATATATGGGGTCAAAACAATAAAGGGTCGCGACGAAAAAGAGTTCGACGTGTTGGAAGGTCGGGACTAAACTACCGGGCCTCCCGAAGGTAAAAGAAAAGCAAAGCACCAAAAGCCGGGGAATCCCCTAAACAAAAAAAAAAAAAAGAGCTCTGGTAATTTCGAACCTTATCAAAACAAGGGAATTCTCGTTAGAGAAAGCGGGGAGAGCGGAATAAAATAATAAGAGCATAAAAAAAGTGGTTCTCCGACCACCTCGAAATTGGTCGGGGGGAGCGAACATAAAATGATGGCCCCTGCAAATTGAAGAAATGTAAAGCAGCACGAGGCCGCAGAATGAAAGGGGCGAAAATGGGAAGAAAGAAACCCTTCAGTCTAATCAGAGAAAAAAAGCGCACAATCTGAAAAAAGAACGAAATCCGAACACCCTCGAGAAGGTAAAAAGGGAGGAAAGTTCATCCGTTCAAATAAAAAGGAAAAGAAATCATTTCGCGAAAAGAATCGGGTGCCGGAAAAAGCAGGCATGGGCTCAGGAAAAAAACATACAAAAGAATCTAGCCTTCTTGGAAAAAAAAGAAGGTCCAAGACGATTCCCCAGAACGGAAGATGAACTCATTGGACTCGGGTTTGAAGGGAAGAATTGGTTTTCTTTTCTGTCTTAGAAACGCTTCGCCTTAGAGTCTGCTTTCCAGTTCAAAATTTCAGGGGGGGGGAAAATGATGGAATCTAACCTTCTCTAAAAACCCCATTTTAGAGAAGTAGGGATCCAAAAAAGGGGGCGGGATTGCGAACTCTAAAAGGGGGGACAAAGTAACGCGGAATCCGCTGATACGAGAATCAACATCTCCGGAGCGGTCGAAATCGGAAAAAATAGGAATAAGGTGGCCTATTACCACGAAAACGGAGAAAGCTTCGTCCGCGTGGGCGGCCGGGAGAAGGAGGGGTGAAGCCTCAGTGAAAGGATGCGGGATAGAGAACAGAAGACGTAGGGGAAAAAAAGAAAAGCAATCCTAGAATAAAGAATCGACGGGAAAAACAGTCGTCCAAAAGAAGGGAAACAATGGAACTCTAATTCGAAGCAATTGAAAAAGCGGGCGTCGGCGTGGCGGTCAGGGGCCTCTCTACGAAAAGCCTCCAACAGGCAGAGGGAGAAGAAGGAAAAAGGGCAGAGACACGGAACACTCAAAAGGATTGAACGGGGAAAAAAAAAGCGCGAACCGGTGCACACATTAAAATCGGAAAAGGGGAGAGGGAAGGAGGGAAAAGTAAACCAAAAGGCCTCTGAACTCTGAGCACCAACTATGAAACCAGGGGAAGAGGGAGAAGTCGCGCCGTCAAAAAGTCGTTCTATGTTAGAAAGCTGAAAATTAACTTCACAGACACTAAAACTGAAAAAAATCGGCTGGGTACAATAAAGGGAAGTGGAAAAAATCACACCCAAAAAACCCAAGGTAACTTGAAATGGAACAAAGCCGCAGGGATCCGAAAATCACGAGACGGTAGGGGAAGGGTCCTATAAAAAAACATGAACCGGTAACGAAGGCGGTAGGGAATCGCATGAAACGGATACCGAACTCTGATGTTAGTCAAAAAAAAGGGTCCACGACCATCCCTATGCTTGGTAATATAATGGCTCGGTCAAAAAAGCTAAGAAAAAGGGGAGGAGCTCGTCTAAGGCGATGAAGGGAAGTAATTAATGCTGTTGGTGGGAATGCACCTATGAAAAAAAAAAAAGCTCAAAGAGGGGAGTCAAAAGAAAACTCACAAAGAAAAGCGGTCAATAGACTCTAGACAAGTCGAGGAGGGAAAGCAAGGAGAAAAGGTTAAAAACGCGATCAATCCAAAAAAAAAAAATGGCGGGAAAGGGGAACTCTTCGCGTCGTCGCCGGAAAACCAAAACGACCGTTCATCAAAACTCAAGACCGGCACCAGACTCAGGATTGAATCACGAGAACGATAAAGCATAATAAAAAAAAGCTCACCTTTACTTATACGGGGAGACAAAAGACTCACAACAACAACGAGGGAGTAAAGGAGAATCAAATAGGGCCTAAAGTCAGGTTGATATGGTACTGGAAAGCCCTGCACATTATGGAAGGCTAAGGGGGAGTGGGGAAAGGTATTGGAGCGCATGAATTTCTAAACGAAAAACGAGAAGCTGGGGCAACAGGAGGTCGGAGCGTCTGTCACGCAAAGGGGAAAACGCGAACATGAAGTCCGAAGGATCGAAAAAGAGGCGTAGGTCCCCTTGACCCCAAAAAAGGGGTTTCTTTTTCAAAGGCGAACACGCATCCCCTAAAAAGCCCATGCTAAGGGACGGTGTCCTCAACAAAAAAAGGCGCTCCCCCGCGCCAAAATAAAACCACTACGGGCTGGAAACTGCGATAAAAAAAGAACGGCGAAGGGTATCATCATTAGGATCCGAAAAAAAACAGCGGAACCTGGAAATCATGGGGTTGAAGGAAACGGTCCATAGCGACGAAAGGAGCGGAGCACAGGGAAAAGGACAGAAAGTCTTAAAAAAAAATTGTTCATCTAGTCGACAAAACTCAAAAGGAGGCCAGACGGCCAGTTGGTCCATGGAGGTGAGTCAGGAGACGCATTAGGAAAAAAAACCATGAAAAACATTTCGGCAAAAAAAGGATAGTTTTCGCCAGGAAAAGCGATTTCGGGGCCGTCGCCAGAAAGACCGTAAAAGGGGGGGCCGTTAGAGCAAGAGGGACTCGAAAAAGAGGCATGCCCAGAAAAGATTAAAAAGGGCACGTGAAGGTGAAAGGGGGAAAAAAAAACGCGGGGAGAAAATCAAAGTCGACGCTTCACGTCCAGAGGGAGAAATGAGCAGCTGACCTCAAAAATTACAGGCGCGCACGGCACAAAAAGAGAGGGGGGAACGGTCCAGTGGGAGTGGGAATTGCGGCTTTCTCGGAAAGCTGATCTTGGCCATGGAGAAAGCATCCGAGGACCGGGGAATAAAAAATCTAAAAAAAATAGGAACTCATTCGACCGGAAGATCTCGAATTCTGGTCATACAAAAAAAAAACGGGCTGGGAACCGAAAAAACGAGGAGGATCGACCGCGCTGCAAAAGACCTAGAGGGAGGGGGAGACGTAAGGCGGAGATAAAAAGCTGGTCAACACCAAGGCGTAATAACTGAAAAACAATGAAAAGAAAATAGGAAAAAACGACCGTGATACACTTGGGAAAAAAAAAAGATGCAAAATCAGGGCAGACCCTGCCAAGAACGTCAACGAGATCACGCGAACGGAGGGGGAAACCCGCCAATCCCCAGAGGAGCAATACCCCAGAGTGCAAAAAATCGACGAAAACGCGTTAAAAGGACAAAGGAGAAAAAATCTTGCGGGGACCTGCATGGTTCGACCGGGAAACGATTACGTGCAACTTCTGGCGACGAAATCTTGAAAAAGGAAAAGGGTCGCAGCGAACATGATGGGCGGATCGAGAACCAAACTGTTTTTTAAAACAGACCGGGGAAGGGCAGCCGGAAGGGTGAGCTTTTGCGCGGCGTCGCGGAATAGAAGGAGTGCTTCAGGAAGAGAGTTAAAGAAAACATCTTCAGGCACGCAAAGGCTGCGAAGGGGGCATTTCGACAGTGAGGGAGGGGGAAAGGAAACGGGCAAAAGTATAACAAAAAAAAGGGATGAGGAAAAAAAAATCAGGGAAAAATAGGAATTCCTAAAAGAAAATACCGCCGCCTCGGAGAGAAAGCCCTTGTGCTGTTTGAGCAGGGGTCACACGAACCGCCGAGGCAAGCGCCTATGTTCGCGGGGAAGAAAAAAGAAAATTCCCTTTTTTAACGACTTAAAGAGGGGGACAGGGAGCGCGCAAACAAAAAAGACCAAAAGTCGAACCTCGGTCTTTTAAAACTCAAGGGCGGGCCACCTTGGAATATCGATAAGCGGTGGGGAAAGTGGCGAATGGGGAAACGAAACAGCCCGTGCGATCACGGAAAAAAAAAACGGGGAAAGAAAAAACAAAAAACTTGCTCCACGTTGCCGAGAACCTGAGGGAAAGAAAAGATGACCATTGTTGGTAACCTTTTGAAAAAAAAACGCGAAAAAACGAACGAAAGTATAGCCGAGGGAAGCGGAAAAAAAAAAAGAGGAAACGGTGGTGGGCGCCTTGAACGATGAACGAAAAATACCAAGGCGGTCGGTCCCTGCTTCTGGCTGCGGAAAAATTCGAAGTCTTCTGGGAAACCAACCAAAAAGAAACTGTTGAGAGAAAAGGGAAGAAGAAAAAAAAACGAGGGAAGATTCCCGAACGGAGCAGGACGCAAAAAAAAAAACTGAAAGGCGTATCAAGGGAGAGGCGATGAGCAGAAAGGAAAGCCAGCCAACCCAAAAGTGGGGAAGTTTTGGGGGGCAGACAGGACCAAAAAAAAACCCCGAAATCCGGGAAAGGTGTCAAAAAAACATGGGGACTTTCGCGCGCCGGACCGCACTCGATGGCAAGGGTAAAAAGGTCATCACGATGAAATCAACGGAATAGGAGGTGCGCAACGAGAAAATAGGAAACTGCTTTCCTGACACGGCGACCGGGGGGGAACGGGCCAGCGAATGCCAGACAACGAAGGAAAACAAAAAAAAATGAAAACCAGCTCTATATGGCCAAGAAAAAAAATATAAGATGGCGCGAACGACACCGAGTAAGGTGGACTCATGGCACAAACGGGGGACCAAAAAAAGTCCTTCAAAAACTCTTGAAAGAAAAGGCACAAGGGAAGACAGTCGATTCCTCCAGCCGAAATCAGGAGACACTTCGAGAACTCACGTCGGCGTCAAAAAGGGCGGTGAACAAAAACAAAGCAATCCGGCGAGGTAAAAAAAGACAAACCCTCAGGCGGTGAAAACGAACTGATGACCTATTTCAAAATCACTTGAAAAAAAAAAAAGTTGGAAAAAGGGTCCAAGGAAAAAAGCCGTGATACAGAGAAATAAGGACTGACTTATGCATCGATCGGCGGGGCGAATACGTCGCCCCGCTGGACAAAACGAAAATCCCTCTGAGCCGATCGGGATTTCAAGTAGATCCGTAAAAAGAAAATAAAAAGAAAGGGACCGAGAATGTCTCTACCTAAAAAAATTTGAAAAAAAAAAAAAAAAAACGGGTCAATCTTGCGGGCTGTCAGAAAAACAGAGCATCGATCAGTAGAAAAACCTGCCGCCCAAGATCAAAAAAAAAAAGAAAGGGAGGTCTCTTTGTGAACGAAGGAAGGTAAGGCCGACCAGTGGGCAAGGTAACCTTATGGGTAGAAAAAAAGGGGCGGGGCAAAAAAACGGGCCGTGTTGCTGAAATCGTTGACGGGCGCAAGGCCCAGGGAGAGCAAAACAATGTATAAACCGGGAAGGCAGAGGAAGGGGGAGGACAAGGGCAAAGGGTTGTCAGCTTTGAGGGCGGGATGACGGGAGTGAAGCTAGATTAAAGAACCAGAAGAAAAGTAAGGGCATCGCGGACGCAATCCTCAGAAAGGAAAAAAAACCAAAAACAGACGCCGAGGAAATCATTCTCCCGTGACGAGAATCAAGTAAGTGACAGAAGGATCGAATCAAAAATAGACGAAGGAAAAAAAGTGCAAAAAAAGGGAAAAGTTACTCGACGACAAAAAAAAAAGAAAATCAAAACCTGACGGAACCGCAAACTAAAAAAAAAGGCGCGGGGAAGAGCGTAAGCTGGGGGGAGAAATCGCTGAGATAAAAAAGCGAAAAGAAGCAGAAACATGCAAGCGGGGGAGGGAAAGAATGAAAAGAAAACGAAAGCTAAATCAAGGCCACGGTCGGCGAATCGACTCGCGAAGAAACAGGGGATCTAAGAAAAGTGACAAAAAAGGGGGGCGACGTAACCTACTCTGGATCGCCCCTCTACCCTAGTAAGTCACCAAGGAAGAAGGGAAAGGAAACTCGAAAAGCGTCTAGATTGCGGATGAAGGGCATTCCTTTCAAAAGTCAAGGAAACTTGAAGGCGTTCTCGTTATCATAGGGGGGGGGCGGTGTACGGAAAACCAAAGAGAAAAGAAGGAATGGCAGGTTACGCAAAAAGCTCCAGAAAGGGCTCCTTCAAAATTCAAGGGGACCCTAGGAACTCCAAGGAGGGGAAAAAGGTCAGAGGAAGGGCGGCTGCGCCTGACGGATGTAGACAACACCAGAAAAACAAGAGTGGCGTGATGGGGATGGGGGAAAGGGGGGGGAGCGAAAAAAAGGAAGGCGTGCCGGGAGGAACAGAAAAGGAAAAGAACATGGTCGTCTTCAGCAGGAAAAAAAGGGGTTCGAACATATGAAAACGAAAAAAAAAATGAAATAACATGAAAAAATCAACTAATGCTAGACCTCAGCGCACGCAGTCGTAGGCCAACCAAAAGAACGGAAGAAGCGAGGCTACGAGAAAAAAAAAAGGGAAGGCGCCTATAACCTCGACCGGAGGCGCTCAACCAAACCAACCCCCGTGAAGCCCAGTTGAGCGAAAAGCGGAGAAAAAGAAAAAGAGGGAGGAGAGATTTAAGAAGATAATAGAAAAAAAAAAAAAAAAAGGGAGGAGAAAGAGGAGAGTTAGTCGTCAAATCGAAGTGTCGGCTACTGGGACGCCCTTGCGCCGGAAAGGAGGGAGTAAAAAAAGTGGAAGGTCTTGGCTCGCATGACCGGTAAAGAAGAAAACGGCCAAAAAGCGGCGCACGCGCGCCCAGAAACGTCAGGGGTGGCCGCGCAGAATCACCGGAAAAGAAAGGACGATAAGCCCAGGGGGGATGGACGGTTGAGAAAGGGACGAAACAGCAAAGCGGCGCGTTTCTGGGCATAGAGGGAACCGAACCAACAGGCAAACGTCCGAAAATGAAACAGCACAGAGAGGAAGACGGAAAGCCGAAAAGAAAACGCGAGAAAAGGAGCAAAGGAATAAAAAAAAATGGGAGAAAACGCCCAAACATCGCCGTCACTGAAAATCAGCCAAGAGGCTCCGACGCGGACATGGAAAGAAGTTCCTGGGAGCAAAGGGAAAAGAATGGGAACGGATGGAAGCCGAGCTTCCTGAAAAAAAAGCCAGGGTGCAGTACATCGAGGTCGACACGCAAGTGGAAAGAGGCGGAAGGCCATTTGAAAACATTCGACAAGTACAGGAAGGGTAAGAAAAACTTAAGGGCCATCGCTAAGAAAAAAAAAAGGGGGAAGGCCGCCTCGCGGGGTGCGTGGTGCCCGGGGTCCGAGTTAATTCAACGTCAAAAAAAAAAAGAACGACCTTTGCAAGAGGGACATAAAAAGTCAGACGCCTTTCGCCGATGGTACCGAAAAAAAGAAAGAGGGGGGGAGCGCGTTGCAATCGCTAAAAAAAGGCGGGCGCGAGTCGCCAGGATCAAAAATTATCAGAACAAGAAAGCCAGCGAAGCGCGGAAAAAAAAAGAAAAAAAAGCTCAAAAGGGAAAAATGACCGGTTTTCGGGGCGGAAAAAAGGGGGGAAAAAAAAGGGTGGGAGAGGGAAGTCTGTCTTCAGGGCGTAGTGGCGGGAAAAGCCGCCTCTGAACCGTGGAAATCCAAAAAAGAACGAAGCAATTCACCGAAGTGAGGAAGCTCGGCACCAAAAAAAAATTCTTTCAAAGAACTCTAGACAGGTGGGGAGAACGGAAAAATGTCGCGGCCGCGCTGAAGAAAAGAAAGGAAAAGGGATGTCGTATAGAAGACGAACTCCGGGTCCACCATAAGGCGGAGGTAGAATGAAAATTGACGAGGTCGAAAAAAGAGGTGGTACCGTGTCCGTCGCGGGCCCAAAAAAATCAACAAACGGCTGACTCAACGGAACCCACTAAGATAGGGTCGGGGAAAAAAAAAAAAACCATAACCCAGGGAGCACGTGCAAAAAGAAGCCAAGAAACGGGCGTAAATCGCACTCAACAGGGCACGGGAAGACCAGGCTGGGGTTCGACCGAAAGATCGGCTCGGATGACGCGCGGACCCAGCAAATGACATAAAACGTTCGCGGAAAAGATTGGCGAGCGAAAATGGACGCAAAATAGAGGGGGTCACTAAAGCGACCGGGGAAGCCGAGAGGGGGCAAAATGGGCGCGCGTCAGGAAGGATGGCGAGGACGGGGTAAAAAAAAAGAAAAAGAGCCCTTTTTGGTTTTTTGAAAAAAGGCGAGCGACGGGCGGCGAAGCGGGCGCAGGTAATGAGTAAAAGGATGAAGAAAAAGGTTGCATTCAGGGGCGGAAAGGGGCGGGTGGGCGTAGAAGGGCCAGCGCATGCCGCTTACTCTGGGGAAGCCAAAAGAGACGCCGCGAAAGACTGCTCCTGGGGATGGAAATTGGACAGGGAGGCTGCACGGCGGCGAAAACATCGCCTGGGAACAGAAAAGCGGCCGCTTCCTCAATGGGGGGACGAAAAGGCCGGGCGAGAAGGACACAGGAAAAGAAAAAAAAAAAAATAAGGGGTCCGTTTCGCGACATCACGTATTTGTGAAAAAAGTGGCCATGGACAGGATAGAAAAATGGAAAGAAGGTTGGCTTGCGCAGAAAGGAAAGTGAGGCGGAATAAAGCCGGAATAAGAAAACAGCTCCTTGGGAGGGACAAGCTGAAAAGCACCCGTGGCCATCCTAAAAAAAAGCGAGCGGTTTTAACTTTTAAGTGCATCGAAGAGAAGCGGGGATCGGCAAAGAGCGAAACGCAAAGGGAGGGAAAAATGAAAAAAGCGTACCAGAACCCCTGCGAAAAAAAAAAAGGAAATGACTGATGCCTCGTTCCAAAACACGCAAGCGGCGCCTGACAAGCGGGGGGGGAGATCATAGGCACAGGTGTGAGACACCACCAAAAAAAAAGAATTGAACCTGTTGTCGTCAGCGCTTTCAGTCTCTCGAAAAAAAAAGGGGAAACGAA
>Ga0179593_1519038_pt1 | contig 21234 bp, 19 predicted proteins | sample CZODoug2_1_08_16_FD_185931 | JGI IMG/M metagenome (GOLD analysis project Ga0179593, IMG submission 185931) | Vadose zone soil fungal communities from Angelo Coast Range Reserve, California, USA - CZODoug2_1_08_16fungal (PacBio error correction) | ecosystem: Environmental > Terrestrial > Soil >...
CTAGTTGAAAAGAGCAGGGGTTTGTGGGAAAAGGGGAGAGAAGACCACCTAAATTGTCGCACACCAGAAGGATGTGAAAATCGAGAAGTTGACCGGCCACTGTGGGGGAAGGGCGCTATAGCAGCTAAGCGGGAAAGCGCGGAAAGAAAATGAGACTCTAGGGATTCAGACCCGTCTTCGAAGGGGGATTGTTAGGGATGTGGGAAGACCGCTAAACCGGGGGAGTTGTCGAAAGGGGGAGGTTCTGAAAAACTCGGGGAAAACATGGGAAGTACCTTGCAAAAGGCAAATAAAAGCCTGGAGGGGGCTTGACGTTCTGTTGACTTCCCGAACCTATTCAGGGGGGCGCCAGACGTCCATGGGGGTCGTCCATCAAGTAACGCCACCAGACGAGAAAAAGAAGCGGGGGGCGAAAGAGCCCAACCAAAGGTAGAAAATTGGCTTCGGAAACGGTCCGGGGTTACAAACGAATGTAGCGGAAACCCAAAAAACGGCAAAAATCGACGTGGGAGGGGGAAAACATTAGCAAAAGGATAAAAAATGAGGATGGTCCTTATAGGTACGGCTAGAAAACGAGGGGGCTGGTAGACAATAAAAAAGTAAACAAGCAAGGCTGGTGTGAGTTTGAACGGGCCGTGTGGGACAGGAAGGAGGGTGTCGGGCGTTTTCAAAGGGAAAAAAGGGAACAAACAGGGTTGGGGAGGGACTGAGGAAAAACCCGAGGATCAAACGGATAAGACAGTTGCGGCACACTGTGTTCGAACGGCTATACTGCGGGGTGATTTAATACCAAAGAAAACTCGTTCTCTGAATTAGTGACCTTCGGAAAAACAGGTCCAAAGTCGACGCCGCAATGAGAAAGAAGGAGGGCCACTTTCGTCAGCCTTCCAGGCAGAACGTAAGCCGTGAGTCTGTGAAACCTTACTCCTCGAAAGGGCTGGGCGCGGGATGTAAGAAGTTCGGGTCGGAGGGGGGGGGGTCGTTCCAAAAAAAATGTAGGACCAAGGTACCCAAATTACAAACATATACGGCTTAGCGCCTGAGCGCCACAAGTGTCCAACGCCTGACGCAACACGACTGAACGTGCCAGGGTCTAAATCCGGACCAGCTGCGACATAAATAGCTGCGGTGTTCACTTCAAAGCCTAAGACACAGCCAAAGCACGACCCCCACACCACTCTATTTAAAAAAAAAAAATGTTCACCTCGGGAAAACACTTAGAAACTTGGAAATTACCTTATCCAAAGACTCTCGCCGATGAGCCTAACAAGGGTAAGCCAGGTTCTTAGTTCGGCAGTCGTTTTAAGGACAAACAGAATGTAGCCCTATGAGGTCCCGTGTTATAAAAAAAACTTGAGGCTTCTTGCGTAAGTCAAACTTGGGGATGGGTGCCAAAGAACCAATGAATGGACCCCTCCGGGGGGGTTGAAAGGGGCGCAGACACGCAATCAGGGTTGTTCTCGCCGAAGGCGACGTACCAGAGGTTGGGAAAAAGGGGCTACGAAAACACAGGGGGGGGATGATCTAAATGACTTTCGCCGTCATGGGAAGAAGTGAACGTGGTCACAGAACAAAGCCCCACGAAGGCGAAAACTTTTTAGTGAGTAAATAGCCGCCTGCAAGGGTGGTCGCCCTTTGGTTTTGTCTCCGTACATTCCCAGGCCATACGGCTCGGTTACACACTTGCCCCCCAAGGAAATAAGAAGATTCACTGGGAAGACGGGGGGAAAAAAATAGTTTACATGAAAAATGTAATCTGTGGAAGGTCCGGACCACTCGTCGTCACCGGGGGAAAGAGGCCGGAGGGGGCCCAGCAGGGGCCTCCGTACAAAGAAAAGGAGGGTCCAAGGAAAGGTGTGTTCCGGGAGGGGAAATCTGCGTGGAAAGGTCATTCCAAATTGGGCAACAAGTAAAAAGGGTTAAAAAGAAAAGGGAGTAAACTTATTCCTAAAAGTACCAACCGGCGTCGGTGTAAACAACACGGGGGAAAACACAGCCTGCGCAACGCGTCCACGAAAAGTGGCGGTTTTTCAATCTCCAAAAAAAGGAGGTAACCGCCTCCTTAAAGAATTGCGGGCCTCTCACCTAGCGCTTCTGAGTGCTTCACCTTGGCTGGTTCAAAAAAGAAAAACAGATGAAGGGGTCCCGGTGCGGGCAAAAGACCTCCGGAAAAAATTCGGGGGAAAAAGCAAGGAAGGCCAGGAAAAGCTTACCTCACCGGAGGGCAGGCCGGTGATCTTCTGGACCTAAGGAGGGTACTGAAAGTCCTGCGCCTTTCTCCGTATGGCAAGCAAATTTGGCCATCAAGGAGCTCACTTGGGGTGAAAGAAAAAAAAAGAAATAAAAGGCTATATGCCATACACGTGCCTGAAAAAGCCAGGTGAGTTACGCCGGAAGGGTGAGATCGTCGACAAATTGGACAGAAAAAATGGGGGGGTTAAAAAGGGGGTGTGGTTAGGGGGTAGAAAGCCAAAAGAGAATAACTAAACTTACATATAGAACCACCGGGGCCCGGAAAGCTTCTAACGTCACTAGAGAATAAATACATAAGTATCCGTATGAGAAAGAAAAATGAGTGACTTGGTCAAATATGTCGGTCAAAGCTTTGGCCAATTAATGGATATGTAATGTTGCTGAAAGGGCCACAGGGTTCATAACAAATGATTCGGGGGAACAAACGAACATCAAGGAAAACAGGAGTTCCTATAAAAGAAAAGTCTTTCAATGAAATTTGGGCGTGAAAAAGGCACAAGAGGTCCAGACATCGGGGGATTGATGGATCTGGTCCTGAACAGGGTTGGCCCTGTACGACTAGAGGAACTTCGAAGTCAACCAAATCGAGCGGTTTTTAAAAATATCCCAAGGAGGGGGCGGGAAGGTCAAATGATAAAACCAAAACGAGATGTGAGGCGAGGGAAAAGAGTACATCCATTACGGAGAGCCGAAAAACTGGGGGGCATTTTGGCGTAAACGAAAGCAGAAGATGAAGGCTGAGGAAGGAAAAGAGCAACGAGACACTAACGAAAAAAAAAAAGGTAAGAACTGCAGGAAATTGGTTGATCGGCATTGAGGAAAGATTAGTATTGGGGGTGGCGTCTGGGGGGAGGGCCGACGATCGGGCTAAGCCGTGGACCCGGGGGACAAAGGGGGACTTTGGGAAATTTTACCACTCAAACTGGGGGTCACTGAAGAAGGATCACCGACAAAAAAAACATCGGGGGGGGGCCCCAGAAGATGGGGGGCCTTAGAGAAGAAAAAAATTCTCCCAACACAGCGCAGCGGATGGGGCTCCTCAAAAGCAATGTCATCAAAAAGAATATACCGAACAAAGGGAGGAAATCATACTGAAAGAACAGGACTCAACAAAAAAGTGACGTACACGAAGCGCAGGGGGTGAAGAGAAGTTCAGGAAATAGAAACCAGGGGGGGGGGAGTGTTTTAGCTGCTCAAGACTAAAGAAACCTAGCCCGGGGAAAAAAGTGCCACACTATGAATCCATGGAGGAACGACATCTGAGTAACTGCTGTTTGTAAGGGGGTAAGTAGCTTACGGGAAAAATACTGACAGACGGAGAAATACGCCGGGGAACTAGCTGCCTTCGAAAGAGAGGAAACGAAGGAAAAAACTAAAGTCAATAAAGCCTCCCAAGGGGGGCAAAGATTGGGAAACCGAGACCGAAACACACAAAGCGACCTGAGAAACTGACGACGGGAAAGGTCTCAAGACGGGCCAAAGATTTATTGGAAAAAGAGGGGAAACAAGTAGGCAAATCGAGGTCTGGAGCAACAACCAGGCAGGGTCCCGTAAAAATAAAAAAGGTTGACTCTAAACTCAAAAAAAAGGAAACCAATAACTAATCCATCAGAGACAGTGGAATAGGGGTGCACAAAAAACAATGAAGAGAAAAACTCGTCAAGGGATCACCCTAAATGAGGGAAGTGGCAAGGGAAAAAAATAAATGTGACATGACGCAAAGAAGGACGGTATCTAAGGGAGGGAATATCAGGGGGTTATTTTAAAACGAATTTGCGGAATCAAAAAAACACAAAAGAAGGGAAAGAGGGGGGAAAAGGACACTGGGAGAAGGAATGACGATTCAAACTAAATTGCTCTACTTCTTAAAAAAAAAAAAAGCAAACAACAACACATCGGCGAACAAACCGCAGAACTAAAGGGATCAGCCAATCCGGCGAAACCGATAAGTTCCGTCAAAGGGAAATACAAGGAACGATACATGAAAACGAAAAAAAAAACAAGGGAGGGTGGAGGGAGGGGGGGAGGGGCGGGGCAAGCGGTGAAAAAAAAAAAAAAAATAACAAAGTAGAGCAACAGTTCTTGCTGTATTTTTGGGGAGTGTTGATGAAGGTGTAGGTTGGTTGGGGGGTTTTCTTCTTAGCTTAAAGTCACATTATAGGGGTGGGGTAATTGGGCGGGGGGGACGAGAGGGGGCAGCTGGGATTTTCGAATCTCTCGGTCTCTCCTGGGGAACAGTATTAGTATAAAGCCCTCGCTAGGGACCTTGCTTCTAAGGGGGGAGGATATGTGCGGTAGCGGGAGTGAAGCATACACAGTGCTGATGATGGTTAGGGGTGGATGCTCCGGTGGAGGGTCGGTAGGCAGGGGGGTGTAATAACGGGGCGAGTGATATTCACGCCGGCGATCCCCTCGGCTTTGCATAGTAAGAACTTATGGAAAAATGCAATCGATGGCCTTTGTGGCGGAAGAGGCACGGCGGCGGCGTGCAGCGGTTAGGGGAAGATTGCATTTCGAGGGTTTGATTAGAGGGAGGAAAAGTGACTTACAAAAGGCGAGGGGTTATACTCGCATGGCATGAATGATGTGTGTTAAAATAAACGGACAGCGCTAAAATTGCCAGGCCAGGGCCATCAGGATTGTTACCTAATCCAACTTTGTTGTGTAGAAGAAGGCATAGCGGGTGTCTGACGAAATGGTCACATCGGGTGGGTTATAGTGGAGAGAGGAAGCGCAGGGAGGGAATTAGGATGAGAATGGGAGGGTTGGGGATGGGGTGGGTACAATGGTTTCTCATAACGGAAGATCAGTAAGCGGTCGGGTAAAGCACAATGGCATGTCAAAGTGGGAGAACCGACATCAGGTGGGAGTATGCGCCGTCACTTACTGTGGGTGGATATGTCCCTTTCCGAAGACAGCTAGATAACGGAGTGTTCCCTGGTGGGAGAGATAAGATCTCTAAGATCGCAGGGTAGACCAAAGAGGAAGGAGGTACATTTAAGGCTTACGGTGCTCTTCTATATGCGGGGGGGAAGGTGTCCGAGGGGGAGGACCGGAATTTTCCCGCGAAGGTATCCACGTGTAGCTCGACGTAGAAAAAGGGGAAGGGATTCAGCGTTTGAACGAATCTCAGTCTCTTATAAATGTGGCGGGGATATAGCACTTGGAAAAGACGAAGCGGTCAAAACAAATGCTTTCCTAGAATGCCTGCGCGATCTGGAGAGTGGGGGAGGGAGACCGTAAGAAAAACCAGATCTTCAGCGAAACTCTAACAAACCCCAAGGGAGGTTGTTTTGGTTGTGTGGTTTTTTGGGGGGTTCTTAGCACTTCAAAAAAAAAAAAAAAAAAAAAAAAACCTAAGTTTGAGCGGGGACTTCTATAGAAGGAGGGGGAGGGGGTAAAAAGAAAAGACAAGTAAATCCCTCGGCAGTAGGTCACAGGAAGGGGGGGACGGTGCACGCGAGATTTCACCGTGAAAGATGATGGGAGAAATCAGATTAACTGAAGAAAAAGAAAGGGAAAAAATCTGGCTTAACAGATAAGAAGCAGAACCAAAGGGGGATTGTTCTCCGTGCTCTAAAAGGGGAGAAAAAAAAATGGCAGCGTCAATAAATTGGGGCGGAAAGTTTTCATGCCCTGCAAAAGGGCACGCAGTAGGGGGAAATCGGCAAGAAGGAAAAGAAGACAGTGCCAGGGGGGCGGGAAGGCGGGGGAAATATAGGCTATTGGAAGTGAAAAGGCCGGGCTCTGGTGGTTGGAAGTGACTGAAAGCTTGAGGAGAAAGGCGCATAGAGAGCGGCCATTGGGAGGGGGAGTTGAAGAGCCAAAAAAACGAAAAACTGCGTCCCAGGCCCCCGGAGTTTGCTTCTACAAGGGCGTGATACCGGTCTAAGAAATGAAAACACTAACCCAAAGACGCGGGGGGGAGCGTCTGCGCAAAGAAGCATGCAAGTAAGAGAAAGTTTTGCATGGAAATGCGACGTCCCATGACACACGTCAATGCTCTCTATACGCTGAGGGGAAAAAGAAGGGGAGGGTTAAGTCTTATTTAAAAAAAACACGAAGCACCTAATCAAAACTAACTGTTCCAGGGACCTGGTGGAACAAAAAAACGGCTTACCCTCCAAAAAAAAAAAAGGGAAGAAAAAAGGGCAAACGAAGCCATCATCGCCAAGAGAGAGGCAATCGTGGCACTTAGGGGGGCTCTCTAAACTTACCATGAATGGCTTTTTCTCTAGAATAGAAAAGCAGATGCGATTCGGCCTTGGGGAGGAAAGAGAGGAAAAATGTGAGAATGAAAAGTGACTAAGCGGACGAGTACAAACTTTGACAAAAAAAGGACGGAAAAACTTGCGGGGGGGGACTAAGGAGGAGAAAAAAAGCTAGTAGGCTGGCAAAATCTTTCGGGTGTATCGGAGGAATGCGGAAGAAGGATGCCTCTGCAAAAAACCAAAACTCCGAAAAAAAAAAAAAAAGAAAACCGCCGTTTCAACAACAGGCCACACAAAAAAAAAAACACCAACTCCGAGGAGAGGGAGGTAACCTTTTGAAAGAGACAAACTGGTGAACTGGCTAGTAAGTCTTCGAAAGAAAGACAACAACGGGCTATCTGTATGTAAAGAATATATAAAGCCATCTGTAGAACTGGGCGCAAGTTTTCAACTTTGGGTTCTAGATAGCCGAATGAAAAGGGGGGGGAGGAGGAACTGCGACGAAGGTGCAGAACGAAATTCGGGGGGATGTCAAGCAGTGTAACGCTAGGACAAATAGGACATTATGCCATTACTATTCTCGTCTAAATAGTCATGCGCAATTACGGGGGAGTACGGGCATCGGAAAATTGAAAGAATATGTTTTCGATAGACAGTCAGTCGCAAAAAACGTCTGCCAAAATGAGGACAAAAAACGTGGTCTTCTATGCTTAGCTGGGCCAAAGCAAAAAAGGAGCAGGTCGCGATAGTTCACCTAAGTCTGGCATGATAAGCGAGGGGAAGAGGCAATATGGGGGATCTACGTTAGGGATGCTAAGGGGGGGTCTCACATTTCAAGCGACGTCCGTGGAAAGAAATGGAGGCAGGGGGCGTTATTGGGGTTCTTGAGAGTGAATATATACATGGAAGGAAGACAACATGTGTCCTGAGATATGTAGGGGGGGGGGGACATGTCCTGCCTGTGGACAGAAAAACTAACCGTGGTTAACAGCACTTGCTGATCTGGCAAGTAGAAAGGAAAGAGGAAGCCAACTGAGGGAGGGACTCAGCGTTGTCGTTCAAAAAAGGGAAACTCATAACATCGGTGTGGGAAGGGCCGAAGGTCTGAGGTACTCTTCCTCAGGGAGGAAAAATTTGGTTACGAGTAATGAAGATAGTGGCTAGGAACGTTTAGAATCCGAAAGGCAACGAGGGACAGGAGGCATGTTCAGCATCGCAGAGTAAAAACTTAACATCAAATGAAACCGTCTGAAAAAATGCTTCCGAAGTTGCCACGAAGCTTAGGAAAGGTCATAAACGGCTGGTGGCGCAATCAAAAAAGAAAGGGAAGTAGATCGGCAGAAAGAGAGTTAAAGCGGGCAATGTGAAGGGGGAGGAACAGGTTCCGGTTATCCGGGTCGGATGGGGGGGTGCTCCAGGTGAATAAATGTCTATTAATATTTCGGAAAAGAAACGTCAATGACCGGAGGAAGGGATAGGAGACGAATATAAAATAGCAGAGAAGAAAGAAGGGAAAAAGGGCGGGTCTAGGGGTTAAAGTTCTTATCCGGGAGGGGTGAGCTTCAATGTGAGGGCATGAAAGCTCCGGGGGGGACCGGCTTCAAGATCCCTGAACTCAGGACAAAAGCGGACTATTAGAGTAAAAAAAAAACCTCCTCTAAGGGCGGGCATTGCTTCCCAGAGGAAAATATCAGGACAGACAAACACCAAAGAGGGACTGATTCGGAGGTGGGAGGGCCAGCAGTAATTAAATAGAAGTCCTCGAGCAGAACAAAAAAGGAGAGGAGGGAAAAATTCTGGAATCTGCAGCAGACTACGTGGGCGATAAGAAGAAGGGCAGAAAGGTTGGACGAAATAAATGTCGCGAGGGGGGATAGGCGTAAGGTGGCTAAAAAAGATGTGGCTAAGGGGGAAAAAAGATAGATGTATCGGAGCGTTCACCATAACATTGGACGAGAAAAAGGACCGGAGGGTCACGGGATCGGGGAAGAAAAAAGCGCCGGTCGGTTGGGGGGGGTTTCAAACAAGAAAAGAAAACGAGCATGGAATCTCTTTCTAATTAAAACAAATTGGGTCGCATGTTCTGTGAGGGCGCGGCTTTAGGCGGGATGCTGGGCTGATAAAAAAGGGGAAGAGGGGGGGAACATTTTGGAAAAAAGCATTAGAAAAAGGGGATTACTACGAGTCGGGAACATCATTAAAAAAAGACCAAAAGAAAAGGAATAATAGGGGGGGAAAGGGGTTGGACGAAGAGTCCCGAATAATGGAGTGGACTGCGGGGGAGGCTTCAAACATCGAAAAAGGGGCATAATATACCCTTTGGGGGGGTATTGGGGGGTTACGTCGGCGAAAAAAAGGGGAAAGGAAATTGACTATTAAACTTAGGAAAACGGCTGGTAGGCTGGCGCAAAGGGACCAGACGAGGGGGAGGCGCGACGTCGAAGGGGGAGGGAAAGGGGAAGGGGGTCAGTATCAGGTGATTCAGGGGGTAGGTATACGTCACCGGTTCATAAGAGGAGAGAGCCGAGGGGATTCTACTCAGGGGAAAATGCAGGTATCAGGGACTTTCGGGGGTGCGTGGCATTCGTCGAGCAACGTAAAATCCATTGGGAAGGCTCAAGCGGGTGATTCCGAATCTCATGTGAAATAGAAAAAAAAAAAGAAAAAAAGGATGGATAAAAGTCAGGACAAGAAAGGACGTGAATTCCACTGGAAGCATGAAATTGGGGGGAACTCGTGTATGAAGCGTCACAAGGCCCGAGAATTAAATGGGGGGGGGAAACCTCGGAAGGCGTGGACTTCAAGATCAACATGATCCACCAAAAAAAACACGTCCGGGGAGGCTACATAGGAAGAAAGCCGGAAGTGACTCCGGATACTACGCGCGAACTAATTCGAACTTTATGGATGAGAATTACTGCATTAGAGGGGAGGGGGACAGGTGGCGGTCCATGCGAAAACTGAGAAGAGAAAAAAAAGGAACTGGAATTCTTTGGGGGGTCAGGCAGGTCTGGCCGATCGGGAACCGAAAAAAGGAGGTAAATCGATGGGGGGAAAAATGCTCAGGCCAACATGAAAAAGGTCCCGCACAAACGTAACTACTATCTTCGAGGTTGGGCTTGAAAAAAGAAAAAACTTGGGGCGTAAATGGCTTTCTTGAGGGGATTGCTATCCGTCTGCAAATCAAGTGCACAGGGGATTGGGGAACAGAGGGATAACGCCGCTTAATATTTGGTGGGTGGGGGATTTGGCGTACGAGAAGTGGGGAAATTAGTAAAAAAGAAAAAACAAAGGCAAAAAAAAAAAAAAAAAAAAAAAAAAAGGGAAGAAAAAAAAAAAAAAAAAAAAAAAAAAGAAAAAAAAAAAAAAAAAAAGAAAAGGGAGAAAGGAAAAAAAAAAAAAAAAAAAAAAAAAAAAAAAAAGAACTCCTAAAAATCAAGTCAACGAAAAAAAAAAACAAAAAAACGTGACAAATCAACAAAAAAGAAAACACACCACAAAGAAAAACAAAAAAACAGACCAACAAGCACAACAATAAAAAAGTAGGTGGGCGGTGTAATTCAGGTGATTGTTGGTGTAGTTTCGTTTATATTGTTGATGGCTGGTCTGGTCGGAGGGGCGGAATGTGTGATTTTATATGTGTGCCGGTCGGCTTGGCTGGGCGGCAGTGCCGCTTTGTTTATCCGGTCCCATTCTCTTAAATATATTTGCTTTTTCCCGCTAAATGCGTGGGTCAATAGACAGCTTCCTACTTAATCTTGGCCTACTATCGTAGTGTTGTAATCCCTCCCAAGGTAAATGTCACGCGAGATTAGTGTTATCGGAAAGAGGCGGCACTGATATGGAGGAGAAGCCCTGCAACGAACACCCTAAACCTCAGTGCTGGGTCGGCATCCCGTGGTAATAGGAACAGTTGTATGCATATGGCCGACCAAATAGTTGGTGAGGACATTAAAGAAAGAAGCGGACGCTACATCATAGCGGCGAGAGGGGAAAGTTCCTTGGCAGAAGGGTTGACGGGACCCTCTATAGTGCGGTGTGATTCTTGGGGTATTAGGGGTCGGAAGAAGAAGGATGGGGGGTATTCTGTGCTCTCAATGAAGAGCGGGGAATGAGGAGGTACCGAGGGGATGGACAAGTTAACAGGAGAGGAGTGTAGGGGGGGGCGGTCTAGAGGAAACTGAGCAGTGAGTAGGGGGCAGAGGGGCAAATTCAAGGGGATCGGGGGAGAGTGGAGCAATAAATTTGATAGAGGGGGGCAGTATTTACGGCAGAGGACGGTGGTGGGGCTGGGGAAGGCGGATGTGGAGAGGGGGAGGGGGGGTAATCAGTGTGTGCCCGATTGGGGGAAAAGAAGAGGGAAGAGGATAACACAAGGAATAACGGAGAGGGAACCGGGGGTGTCGGTATTGGTCGGGAGGGACGGGGGGAAAGAGGAACCAAGACACCAGAAAGAAAAGAAAGGAGTAGCCCAATACGACCAAAAAAAAAAAAAAAAAAAAAGAAAATGGACGTTTCGTTTCATAATCCGAGCTTCGCGGGCGCAGGGCGGTCTTAAAGGGGAAAAAACTCAACTGAGACCAAAGGAGTAGTTGCGGAAACCTCGCAGAAATGTAACTACGACCAGTGTATGGGAAATGCATGTCCAAGAAGGCAGTCCAAAAAAACGGATGCAATATTCCAAGACGTGAAAAAAAAGGACACTATAGGGCGAGGCCACTTTAAGTACCCGCGAGAGTCGAGGTCTAAACCCGCCACCGTCTTTGGAAAAAAGGGGGGGGAAAGGGGATATTTTCCAAAAGGAACAGGGGAAAATGCTCGGAGGCCTTAAAAAGAAAAGGGTGAAAGGTTTCCTGTAAGGAGTCTCATGTCTCTTGCTGTGGGGACTGTATGAAGGGTTGGGTAGGATGCAAGCATAAACGAAAGGTCGTGGGTTTCGCGCGAGGTATTCCTCGCGCTTTTAGCTCAGGGTGGGATGATCAATGCTCAAAAAGGAGGGTGGAAAGGCGAGACGCGTCAATTCTTGAACGGAAAGCAGGCCCGGCTTTCAACTTCTATCTCTGAGTTATGGAAAAAAAAAAGGGGAGAGTCTAGAACAACTCCCGTAACAGATGTTTTCATGGCGGGCAAACCGAAATATTTATGCGAAGGGGGGAAACTCGAGTATTCACGCTGTGCCGTAAAAAAACGATACTCAGAACAGCGGCTTCGGCACAAAAAAAAAGCCACACGATGTTCCTTCAAAAAAAGGAGGAAGTGAACAATCGAAACGAAAAAAAAAAATTGGGGTGGACGCCCGCGAATTCATGGCACTGCAAAGGGGACAGGGTAAAATATAGCATAGGCCAACGGTTGCCAAAAGTCGACAATCAGAAGAAGAGAAGTAAAGAATTATAGGCTATTTTGGCTATTGGCATCCGAGTTCTCGGACTGGTTGGTCTGAATGAATCAAAAAACTTCAAGATGCGACATGGAAGGGAAGGAGGCGAGCGAGTGACGGCACGCCAAAGAAGCCCGTCACAAAGGTTGCTATATAGATGAGCCGCTCTGGCAATGACACCTACAAGGATAAAACAAAAAACGCCGTGCGCTGATAGAGAGCCGGAAAGGTCGGCTTGGGAGGAAAGTCAAAAAACGGGGGGTGAGAGGAAAGGGGACGTCGGCAAGCCTCCTCTAGACGCTCTCGAAATCGGTGAAGGGGAAAAAAGGAAGGGTGACAAGGATCAATGGGCGTCAAAACAAAAACTCGACCGCCCGCACACAAAACTCACGTTAAAACGCCTGGGAAAAGTCCCCACATCCAAAAATGTCTGCAAACGGGGGACCAGCACAGAAAAAAATCCAACGTCGGGATGGGCGCATCCTGGCAGTTATATGGGTGACACCAGTAGAGATTCTTTTGGGCTCTGCACCGTAAACAAGGACATCCGCAAAAGGGAGGGCCGTGGCTGCTGTCAGGTCTTTTTCTTCAATGGGCGGGGGGGGGGGGGGGGGGGGGGGGGGGGGTGTGGGGGAGGGAGGGGGGGGGGGGGGGTGGGTGCTTCGGTGGGTGTGTGGCACGTGCTGTTAGCGCCCGTCTCCCTTAGAGCACGCAGGAAGATCCTGAGACCAATAGTATCAAAACAACCACCAATCCCCATTATCCCCAAACATCAGACACCTGCCGCTACACCCATATCACTAGTGTGCGCGTCTAGGCCGATAGCAGAGAACCATCGTTGATTTTGGTCTGAAATGAAACGAACCATGGCAATCTTAAGGAAGAAATCATCTTTTGCGATTCCTCTAAGGGGACTTGCACTTACGTACAAAGGGTTAGAAAGCTTCCTCTTTCAGTGACAAGTCCGGGGGGGGGGGTGGGCGGGGTGGGGTGTGGGGTGGGGTGAGGGGGGGGGGGGGGGGGGGGTGGGGGGGGTGGGGGGGTAATTTGTCTTTGAACCGCTGAAGCTGATGAGGGCATGCGAACGCTAGGCGCGTTGTTTCAAGGAACCAACAGCCGGCGTACAGAAAAAGGGGCATACTTGGCCTTGGGGTCAAAAAAAAGAGGGGGCTGTGAGGCTAACAGACAACGCAAAAGAGGAGGGAAAAAAAGATAGAGATATGCCGCTCCCATGTGCTGGCCGGTAGGCGGCAGGCAATGCATCACGGGGGATCCTCGCACGCTGCTTAATTCGGGGACGAAACGCGCTGCGGCCTAAAAAAAAAGAGGTCATGAATGTTTTCAAAATCAAGGCAGAGGTGCCAAAAAGAAAATAACTCGTTTCGCGATCGACACAATATTTGCGGAGAGGAAAGAGCTACCAGATGTTGTGTAAGACTGGCGCGGGTGTAATGTGTGAGAAAAAAACATGGGGGACGCAGGGCCGAAATGAAATGAGGGGCTGTTGTGCGGCTGCTGCAAATAAAACACGGATAGCAGAGCCAAATCACCAGAGGGAAGGCGTAGTATGGAAGCCAGGAAGGGGGAAGTCTGGAGATGATGAGAGTGCCATCAAAGGTTGTGCTACCTTGGTTTGGAGGAAGGTTTAAGATCCATCATGCATCAACGTCCATTGGACCTATTGAAAAAAGGGGGGGCGGGCAGGTTCGGTTCTTTGCACGCCCATGGACGACATGGAAGAAAATCAAATTCAGCGAGCAGGCGGTGTGGCCAATGCTGGCGTAACGGGGGAAAAACATGGTTAGAGAGCAGTAAAGCGTCAACTTGGGCGAAAGCAGCTGCCAGCTCAAGCGAGGCCACGTCTTCGTAAGGTGTAAATCAAGAAGAGCAGGAACACTAGGGATATCCAAACTCGCCCCAAGGAAAAGTGCGTCGGGGGACCTAGCGAATATCCACATGCCTCCAGAAGGCTCGCCTCGAGGGAGGTTAGAATTATGAGCTATGTGCTGGAGAGAAGAGGATCAGAAAAACGGGGGAAAAATTAAAAGGGTACAGGCTGCATATGAAAAAGAAAAAAGAAGTTCGCGACGGAAAGGGGGGTCCATGACGGGACGGCTTGTCTGATGCGATGCTAAAGATTGCCGAATCTCTATAATTTTCTAAGGAATTGAGGCTGAACCCTGGGGGTCGACAAGAGAGCCTAGTCTTTATGGGAAAAGAGGAAAGAACCTCGATGGGTGTATGGGGGGGGATATGGGAATCAAAGGGTCGCTCGGTTCCGGGCGGTGCAGGCATGGTAGCGGCAGGGAGGAGTCAGGGGGGGCGTCACGGTCGATAGGGTCAAAGCCTCAGCCTTGCAATGCTGGAGAGGGGTTTGGGGAAGATAGTCTTCCGCAACGGTTGGAATGCTTGAATAGGTCCCCTTCGAAGGGCAGGAAGTAATTTGTCTTGGAACCGAAGGGAATGGGGGTGCGCTTGGCCAGTGGGAGGAAGCGGCTCCTTGGGGGGGAGATTCAGAAATTCCCGCCGGAAGGATCATAGTGAGGCGAAGTAAAACGGTCGGTGACGAAGGAGGGAGGGGTGATTAAAAACCACAACGCTAATGTTTTTAAGAGGGCGAAAGGACGAAACAAGATCATGTACAAAGCAAGAGGATGGGAATTCCGTCAAACAATTAACCAGCATTCATGCCGATGGATCGAATGAACGCTCCTCGGTTAGTAAATTCTAGAACAGGGGGAAAAAGGAAAAGGGGGGGGGGATTTTATCAGAAGGCCTATGTGGCCTTAAATGTTTCCGAAAAAATAGAGCCGAACGGAAAAAGGGCTGAACCGAGGGGGGACTAGGTCGGTGGGGGGGGGGGAGGCGGTCTTCTTCATTAAAAGGGGAAATAATAGGTGGCCTATGGCTGGGAAGGGAGCGAGATGCCGAAACAGGGAGGGCGGTCGTGTGTCTGTGGTGTTTCAACGAAATCAACATGAGCGGGAAGGGACCGTACGAATGTCCCTGTAGGAGGGGGGAAAAAGGTCGGGTGGTTCTCTCGGCTGTGAGGTTACCATCGTGAGTGAGAACGAGACTTTGGGCCAATCCGGATGAAAGCTTGTACGAAAAACGGCGGCCGGAAGGGGGGGGGGGGGAATATATGTGGCCGAAAGGGCCAATATTCGTGGAAAGGTTAAAAGGGGGCCAGGTAAGGAGGCGGGTAGAGGTTGATGCTGAGATTTTGAAAAAAAAGTGGGGGAAAGTAGCAGGGAAATCCCCGGTTGGGGTGTGGTAGGGGGGGAAATACAAATGGAAGAAAAGCCTAATTCCTATGATCAGGAAGCGATCCCCAAAAAAAGAAGGTATGCGTGGACCTGCATGCGGCCGCCACATCTGGTAGCCGGAAGGGTTTCGGAATGGGAAGGGAACTTAAAAAGATGGGTCTTACTCCTTAGTAAAGGGACGAGAAGGGGATGGCTATCAAGTGGTATAGGTACCACCAGAGAGGCACAGGGGGGGGAATCTAAGCACCTGCTGTAAAAGCACACTTAAAAGTCGTTGCTGGGGGTGGGTTAAACGCGGGCTAGAAAGAAAACCTGTGAAGGCATGGCTGCCCCCTTGGTAAAGAGCAACATAGAAAAGTCAGAGCAACAAGCAACACGGTGAGTAGGAAAAGATCTGAAGATATTCGGGGGGAAGTGCAGGGAAGGTGTCACTGTGCCTGGAAAAAAGAAAATTAACTTCCAATTCCAGAAACGAGGGGAGGGGGGGGATTAGCATCAAATGAGACTTCCGTGCGTCAAAGGACGCATGAAAACGAAAGGGGAGCTAGCATGACTATCGAAGGTCAAAAAGTGTATCCTATACGACTGCGAGTTAGGGACCATTATCTTCGGAGCTACGCAGCTAACGGGGGAGAAGGCCAAGCGCTGATTCTTGCAGCAGAGTAGGCTGGGATTATTCAAGGGGGGACGGGCTTAAAAAAAACTTATTTTCTAGCACTAAAGAAACGAATGTGTGTGTTGGGAAGGGGGTGTAGGGGTTGTGAGAGGGGAACCAAGGGAGTGGGGGGGGGGGGGGGTGGTTGGGGTAGGGGGTGGGGTGGAACGGGGGGCCGGGACGTCTACACTTTGGGGGGGGATTGGGGGCAGGGGGTTTGGTGGTTTAAAATCAGTTCTTCGGGGGCAAAAACTACCGGGCCCGGGGGGGTTTCGGTGGGGGGGGTCTTGGGATTCCTGTGGGCGTTTTTGGGGGGTAAAAGTTGCGTGGGGTGATGGGTGGGGTGTTGTGGTTGGGCTTTTGCGTGTGTGGGGGGCACTCTGGTGACTGTTCCGGTGGGAGGGGGGGGGGCATCCTTTTCTTGGGTTGGGAAATGTTTTGGGGATCTTTTGGGTGTGGGGGGGGAAAGACGTTGGTTGGTTTGCCAAAAACTATCTGGCAGTGCTGCCTCTCTTAGAGACTCATCCACAAGGGTACCTTCCCTAAGTCCTTCGGCTTCAAAAATAGGACTTTACTAGGAAAACTCCCAAAAAAGCTCCTCAAGGGGAGGGTGAGGTCTCTTCTCAGCCCAGATCTCACGCGCTGAAAGGGTTCCAGACAGTTCAAAAGGGGTCGGTTTAATCCAATGGCGTCAAGGGAGAGGACATGACAACGCTGGTTAAAAAAAGAACGGAGGAAGGAAAAAGGGCTTAGGCAAAGGGTCGAACGCACTCGGGGAGAAATCGCTGAAACTTCCCAAAGGGGGGGGAGGTGAGAGACTCAATGACATGTCCGCTCTGCAATATCCCAGGGAAGAACCCAAGTGTACGACTTACCGCCATCGCGTATGAGGGTCAAATTTAATGGGAGGGCGCCGAGAAGGTAATTTCTAAGGGGTGAATGTGGGAACTTTTCCGTTCGGGGGGGGGAAAACATCGAGTATAACAGTCGGGGCTCGAGTAATTAGGGGGGAAAAAGCTTTGAAAGGGGTCAGAGGGGAATTCTGGACGTAAACATGGAAGGGTAGGATTAGAGTTGAAGAGCTGGGCTATATACGGAAAGTCTCCAAAAACAAAAAACCCCACACAAACCACAACCCCACCAAACAACCCCCCCAAAAACCCCAAGAACCAAAAAAAAGCCCTCACAACATGAGAAAAAAAAAAGAAAAACAAAAAAAAAAAAAACCAACCACAAAAAAAAATGCGACCCTCGGGGGGAAAAGTCAGGAACTAAGAAGGAGCGCCGGTCTGAGTTGTAGAAAGTGGGAACGGATCATGGTGGCGAAAAGAGAGCATCACCAGGAGGTTCAAAAACCTGGAAGCAAAAAAAAAAAGGGAAACAAATCAAAGGGAATCATCAGGAGCGCCCATTTAGCGGGACCCCCCCCAACAACCCTTTCGTATAGGTGAAAGAACGGTTAGTATTCTCATAAGGTAGAAAAAGAAAAAGAGAAAAGAAAAAAAAAAAAAAAAATAAAAAGAAAGAAAGAAATCAGAAATTATTGACCGCAATTCATTGCTCTCAAGAAAGGGAAATTTAACAATGCATACAAAGGAAAAGTCGGGCTTCCCTATCTGGAAGCGAAAACATAAACTAGTGTACACCTGGACGCTAGCTAGGGAAATCTCAAATGACTGGGCGCTCATTGTCGAAAAAAAAAAAAAAGGGTGTCAGCAAGGGGGAAGAAAAGGGGCTGACATATCGCTAATATATCTAATTTGTGAAATCAGACGGTTTCGTGGAATCGGAGTCGCCAGGAATTAGGGGGGAAGGTTGCAATCTGTCCAGGTCTCTGTACGTTTAAAAAGTCTCTGATAGGAAACGTGGGAAGAACTAGGCCAGGGACTTGATCAAAGAAGAAAGAGGCAGATGGGGGAGTGGAGGGCGGCAAAAAACCGGTGACCGCCCGGAACACAAGGGGGAAGAGCACGCGTGATACCGCTTGATTGCCGTATTGACAGAAGGAAAACCCTTGACGGACTTTAGAAGGATGCGCTCTCCAGGAAGTGTCTATGGGAAAAGGCGAGCACCGGGGGGGGGGGGGGGGGTGGCATGATTGAAGGAAGAAGCCACCAAGGGGGAGAGAGAAATAGAACGGCGAATTTGCGGCGAAGTGTTTGGACTGCATGTCGACAAAAGACCACTGAAAAGCCGAAAAAAGGAAGAAATTGGGGGACACGGACGTGATGGGGGGGAGGTGGGTTGGGGGACGAAGTCGTTTTTGTTGGGGAGAAAATTCTACCGTCAACGCTCCCAGAAGAACAAAAAGGTCCGGACGAAAAATTGCCTACACGAAAAGCTCATCAAAAATAAAGAGGGCACATCAGGTTAAAGATCGTGGTGAACGTGAAAGGGAGGAAGGGTGTGTTTGGGGAGAATACTTATACGCCATATCATTTCTCCGGGAAGTAGGGCGTGCGCATCATGGAAAGCGCGCCATTTTGCGGGAACAAGGAAAAAACGAAAATAGTACAAGCAGATGGGGGGGGAAGAAAAGAGTAAGCCGACAATTTGGGGGAGGGGGGGAAACCCCCGTTGGGGGGAGAAAATCGAGGTAGGGGGGCAGGGAAAAGGGGTGTTAAAAGTCGATGATCTGACTGACTCATCACGGGACTGAGGTGTTCGGAAAAGCGTTTTCCGGACAACCATCGAGTGGGGGGAAACAAACAGCGCGTGTCTGCAAGGAAGAGAAAAGTTAAAGATGGCTCCTGCCGACTGCGCAGGGCATGGCAGTCCGAAAAAAAAAAGGGTAGATAAAGAGAGGAGACTCCAGCCAGTGAAAAGGGTCCGCAAGGAAAATCAGGGGGAGGGGGGAAAATAGGACGCTCTCTTCGAAAGGGCTTTAAAGAATGGCGAAACGCGCCTGGTCGGGTGAAAAAAAGCGTATTCCGAATTTGCAACAGGGGAGGTCACCGGGAAAAACACCTACTAGCTGGTAGTCGCCGCGCAAGAATTTGACGAGGGGAAAGGAAAGATGCCCATATGTTGTACTCATTCCAACGGGGGCACGTTTCTGTACAACAGAAGGGAAGAGCCATGAGCGAAGTGCAGCTGGGGACTTTTGGATGATCTGATCTGCAGTAGCAACAACATTCTTGCAAAGGGGACCGAGTCACAAATATAGGAAAAAAAAAAAAGCCCATCGTGGGTGGGGGGGATGAAGTTTCGGGAGGGGGAGAAATTTTAGTGATACGTAAACTGGGGGAAAGGCGGAGAGAGGGGGAGGCTCAAAAGCGAATGGAACCGGAGCTTTGGCGGGCGGTTCATTCTTGAAAACGAAAAAAAAAAGGGGGGGTCGAGCCTGCAAAGGGAAGGGGTCCTAGATAGAGAGCGCATTGCGGTGAAGAGAAGGATAGCAGAAAAATGGGAAAAGGAGGCAAAGGTCAGGGGGAGGAAACAAGCGCCGGACTGTCCATCTCTTAACTTAGTTTTCTGTCATCAAAAAAAAACGCTGCGGAGAAATAAAAAGAGGGGCGGGGCCTGAAGAGGAGTCCGACAGAGGAAAGAAGAAACGCAGCAGCAGACGTCGAGAGGGTTAGAAAAGTCTGAGCTAGTTCGAGGGAGGCAACGTTTCACCCGAAGCAGGGCAACCAGTCGGAGAAATGCACAAATGTCCAATAGGCCATAATTCCGTCGACTTAAATCGACGGGAGCCTGTCATTGTAGCAAGGAAAAATCCTATGCAGGTATTGTTAAAACTGGCGAGTTGGAAGTGCTGAATAACAAACTTACAGTGGAAAAAAAGGCGTTGGTTCACAAAGAGCTCGGAACAGGGGAGTGTATGGGGAAACCGCTGTTAAGTGTGGAAGGCCCGTGGCAGGTTTCAATACTGGGTGGCGAAAAAAGTGAATACGGGTGTAGTCTTCGGTAAGGGGGCAAACTTACTGACAATACCTTACAGGGAAAATGGATTGATAGAGATCTATACAGGCAGAGAGATTTCCCCGTAAGGGGGAGAAAAAGGGGGGAAAGGGTGCTTTCATATTCAAGAGTAGAGGGGGGGGGTCGCGAAGCTCAATGGTGCTTGTTCACTTCAGTCAGACCGCCCGTCCGAAATGAAGGTAGTCTAGGAAGAAATGAAAACAACTCATAAGGTCGAGGGGGCAGTGCGGGGGAAAAAAAGAGCACATGACATCAAAAAAAAGGGAAGGGGAGGAGGAGGGAAAAAATTAACCAATTGGGTAATGTCCAGTCGAAGTCCTTACGCAGGGAATGATTGAAAAGTCTAGAACCCACTATCAACTACCGTGGTGAATTATAGAGAAAAGGAAAAAGAAGAGCCGGAAAAGGGAAACGACGAGAGAGTAGTGGGAAATCGGGCTGGGAGAACCGGGGTTCCGAGGGGATAAAGGTCGAATGATGCTTTCCAAAAACTATATGCAATTGGAACGAGTAGGTAGGGGTTCGCTAAAACAGGGGAAACACAAGAAAACCGGTCTGGCGGTTGGGTTGAAAAGAAGCGCCCGGGGAGGAGGAATGAGACAGGAGAACAAAATGTTATCTTAGGGCGCGGGTGGAGGAAAAGATGCAAATTCGTGCAGTAGAAACGAAGGCTTTGTGTGGTGGGAAGAAAGTTCCTACAGTACATCTTTAAAAGAGCGGGAGAAAGAGGGGTACTATCCGGGGCTAGTGTCCAAAAATTACGAAAAAAAGTGGGAAACCGCAGGGAAGCGTGAGTGGTTTAAGGGGGTCAAGGGGAAACGCTCGAAGTAAATACAAACGGTTCAGCAGAAATGGAAAGATGGGGGGTGGGATTCAAGGAAAGAATCCAATAGGCGATGAGAGAACTACGTTAGAAAGGGGGGCCAGAAGGAGTTGTAGGGCAAGACCCTTAATTGTTCGAAGGAGGGGGAAAGGCAGGGGATCCGGTAGCAAGAAAACGGCGGAGATAGTTATGGAAGAAGCAATTGTTTTATGAGAGGGGGGAGAGAAAGAGAGAAGCTGCGAGGGGTCTAGTCTTGGCTTTGATCGTTGATCCGAAAAAAAGACGGCCATCTGCCCATGGAGTCCGAGCTGCGATCCCTCTGCAAAAAAAAAAAGAGAGAAAAATAGGAAAAGAAGAAGAGAAACTGAAGAGGGGTGGAAGGAAGGTTCACCAGGTTCATATGCGCACACCAAACCGAGAAACGCGTCAGTGGGTGAAACCCGTTTCTCGCGAACGCTTCAGCCTAACTATCAAAGTATCGATCGAAAAAGAACCTCCTTATGAAGAAGCGCTCGTAAAACAATGCGAGTCTGGTAACATCAGGTACGGCAACGCGGCAACGCCAGGGCGTATACCAGATCGTCCTGGGGAAAGGACGGGGGGGGTCGGGCATTGCCATGGGAAAGGCACCCACTGGTACACTTTTATAAAAATTTCTTTGGGAATTGGGTGGTTGCGAGGGGGAAAAAGGAAGATCACCATACAAACAAAAAAATAATCTC
>Ga0179593_1410449_pt1 | contig 21230 bp, 18 predicted proteins | sample CZODoug2_1_08_16_FD_185931 | JGI IMG/M metagenome (GOLD analysis project Ga0179593, IMG submission 185931) | Vadose zone soil fungal communities from Angelo Coast Range Reserve, California, USA - CZODoug2_1_08_16fungal (PacBio error correction) | ecosystem: Environmental > Terrestrial > Soil >...
GTGAGCGCTGTCTCCAAGAAGTGGTGGTGGGGTGTGGAGAGGATCGCTCATCTGGTATCGAGTGGGCGAAAATACAGCTACAAAATTACGGGGGAAGTCACATGATGAATCAATGGATTTACAAACTGGGGAGGGGGGGGCGTCGGTGTGGAGGGACGTGTAAACAGTCAAAAAAAACTAAGACGGTAACGAGCGGACGAGACGAAGAAAAGCAGGCCAGGGCATGGGCGCCAAAGCAAATTCTGTAAAGATACAACAGTACTTGAAGGAAGGGGAGGAAAAAGCACCAACCCTCCTCCGGCGTCGGGAGGGAAACAAAAAAAACAAAGGATCTAACCGAAAAATAACTCGAGTAAGGGCAAAAGAGGAACGGGCGGCGCAGGGTGCGTATGAATCAAGCAACTTTTGTAATCCAAGGAAAGGAAGCAAGTGGGGTGGCTCACTGCCAAGCTAAGGGGGGGTCTGAAAAGGCTGAAACGCCAGAAACAGACGAATAGTTGGCGACGTCGAAATCAAAGAATAGGAAGCCGGGGCTTGAGGAAGGGACATCAACGGCCTGCGTTAACCGGAGCCATCTAAACGGTGAGAACTGTGCTCGCCAACAGAAAAAGGGTAGAGGGAGGAAAGGAAGGACGTATGTGGATCAAAAAGGCAGGCGCAGCAACGGGAGACAGGGGACAAACATGAAAGACGGAAGAATGGGCGGAAAGAAAAATAAATCATGCGGGGGGGTCCAAACCAAAGCTAGTCATGCGAAAAAAGCTAGAGTAAAAAACCAAGCAGAAACACAGTGAATTCTCAAGGTCCCCTGTGACCGTGCGTACTCAAGGGGGAAAGGACACAAAAGAAAGAAGGGAAAACCACCATCCCCCATAACAGGTTTATCAGGACAACCAAGGCGGAAAAAGGGGCTGGGTTGTATGGGGTCAGAAAACCTGCACCACTGGTAGCAAAATCGATTGTGCACGGAAAAAGAAGACACGGAAGCACATATGATCCTGAATTAGTCACTAGCCAATAAGAACCGCCGAGGAACGATAAGGAAACAACTGAGGAGGTCTCATTGGTCGACCACCGTGTGAGGAAATGAGGTATGCATACGCCCCTGCGTGTCAAGAAGAAAGGTCACGGGCTAAGCTTGGTAGTGCGACGGAGAAGAGAGTTAAAGACGCAGCCTCTTAATAAGGGTAAAAAAAAACCGAGGAGAAGGAAGAAAAGGGGGGGACCTCAGAGGAAATAAAAACCTGAGAAGAGAAAGGCAGGGGCTTGATGGAGCGAACATGAGGAGAGGAGGAAGGGAGGCAAGGTCCCTCTCCGGAGGGTCTTGGTCCGTCAGGAATAAGGGGAGGGGTACGCGGGAGAAGGGATTGCTGATAAAAAAACGTCTCCGGAAAAGGAGGGGGACCCTTTGGATAAGACCCGGGATGCCCAAAGAAGGACGCAGGGAGGCGGAATTTCCCAGTATGGCATCCAAGTAGAATGGAAAAAGACCCATACTTTGGGTGCAAAAAATGGTTATGGGTTAAGAGATTCCAAACTTGAGTGTCGCTAAAGTCCATATACGTCAAGTTTAGATACGAAAAAGGCCGAGGAAACAACGTTCAAATCACAGCGGTAGAACAATCAACTGTGTTTGTAAAAAAAGCATCATACATACTAACCGAAAAAACCAGAAACAGACGCAGCACTGTGCGAGGGAAACAAATAATCTAAGGGGCAAAACTGAAGGGAGTGTTTGGACAAAGGTGTGACTACGAAGAAATCCAGAAGGGGGGGAGGCCTGGACCTCTATATGGTACGCAACATAACCAGGCAAAGAAGCTCACGGGCGGCGCTACAGCCTCTTAACACATGTTGTTTTTGAAACCTGGTTCCATAAATCTAAGTCAATGTAGGGTCAATAAGTTTGGGTTCCCGGTTCAAAGCTGACAAAGGGGGAAAGAAGTTCCAGGTTCAAGCTGGCGAGAGAAGGCCGAAAAAACTTCCGGGTACACCAGGGAGTAAGCTGGTGACACCAAAAGAAATTTCCCCAACCTTCATGAATTAAGTAAAATTGTAACCCAAAAAATAACCCTCGGAAATCTGGGGGGGTTTGGGGGACACAGGGTATCAACCTCCATTAAAGGTCGGGGAAGTCAAGTGAAAATGTTGGAAGGCAAGGAAACGTCCCAACAAACTCTAGGGAAACCATCATGCCTTGAGATCGACGAAGGCCAACGGGGAATACTAAAACAAGCGCCAAATGCCGCGTACAATGGGTCCAACTTCGGAAAGGGAGGAAGAGGAAAGGTGATTTTACAAAAGAGAACGGCCTTCGAGACCAGAGGGGAGGGGACCCCGCTTGAAGAAGGGGGGGAACGGTCTCTCCAACAAGGAAACCTTAAATCTCTCGAACAGGAAAAAAAAAACATAGTGAGGGGGAGGATCTTGGAATGGGAGGGGGGAGGGCATCGCAACGATCGGAAAAAAAAGGGGCGGCTTCAAAAAGGGGGGGGAGGAAGCGAAACCAGCCCCGCTAGATAGCACATTGGGGGAGAAAAATGAATAGTGTAGAAATCAGGAAGAAAAACCGCTGGAAAGGGGAAGAAGGAGAGAAGGAAAAAAAGCTCAGAGGAGGGAAGCAAACTTGGTTTCTTATATGTACAAAAGGGAGGTCAAGCGAAACCCTCGGGGTACGACGCCACAAAAGACGCCTAAGTAGCTAAGGCGAAATCAGAGACAGGAAGACTAAAAAACGTCCGAACCTCTGACCTTCCCAAAGGGAGGGGGGAGAACAGGCCATTTTATTTTTGTTGTGTAGGAAGGGGGGATATAAGAGAGAAAAAATCGGAGTAAATCAAGAGGAAGAATGGGGGGGGAGGGGGGAAAAACGACAAAAGCCCAGCGAGAATTTTGCTGGGAACTGTTTCAAAAAGTATGCAGCACGAGGAGAAAAACTTGCCTTACTCAAAAAAAACTAGGGGGGGGGGAAAAGGAGAGAAAGAGAGAAGCCCAAGGGGGGTCCATCGCGAACTATTGAAACACCTACCAGCCCAAGTAGACGGGATGCGTGTTCGCCCCAAATCCTTCCATGCGAAAGAGGCAAAGAAGGGCTTGATTATTAACAAGAGATAGAAGAAAGAGCACCACACCACCAAATCATAAAAAAAGGAAACGTATGCGCTGGAAAGGGGGGGGAGGGGAGCGGTCGGTTCGGTGTTCGGTGGCCACCACTTAGGAAAGGAGGCCCGTCACAGCGGGGGAAGAAAAGAAAAAAAGAAAAAAAAAAGGAAAAGAAAAAAAAAAGAGAGAAAAGAAAAAGAAAAGGGGAAAAAAAAAAAACACCACAAAACCACAAGAAACAAAACAAAAAGCACTCACACAAAGCCAGAGACATCAGAGACACAGAAATATGAGCAAAACTAATGCTTAAAACATGTTAGGTCAGAAGCACCGAGTGGGGGGTGCGGGCCCAGGGAAAAGATACAGACCAAACTCACCCTTTTGTCAACGAGAACCCAGGGGAAAGACCTCGAAAAAAAGGGGTGAACTCCAAAGGTTTTCAGGGAAGTGTGGGGAGGGGATTATGGAGACCAAAGAAGAGGCCGATACGATGGACCTCTCAATACCGGTGGAAGAAGCCATAAAAAACTTATACGGAAGAAAGGAGAGCCCAAAGCTAAAATGATTCCACTGGGGGTCATCGAAGAAGAGCAGCCCACAACGAAAATGGTAAGAGGGGCGCGAAGAAAAGGCGAGAAGCTGGAAGGGATGGAGAGAGGAAATACAGGAGGGTTACGTCAACCTTCCGGCTCCGCGGGTCTGGACGGAAAAAAGAAAAATACCTTCCTTTCATGGCGGGAAAGGAAAAAGGATACAGGGGACATCAAAGCCTTAACAAATTTCTGGGGGAGAAAGAGGTGTTTTGCGAAAGGGGTTGGGGGGGGTAGTGTCCAGACGTGTGACAGGCGAGAAAGAAGCAGTAAGCTTGTCGCAAAATATGAAGGGAAGTCCTGCATCACAAGGGTGAAAATGGAGTCAAATAAAGGGGCAACTAACATTTTTCCAGATCAGCAAGGGTCAAACCGGTGTAATCAATTAGACAAAGTAAAGAAGGAGGCCAATTTGGAGCCTGGGCAGAAATTAGTGAAGCATAGGGGTACAGACCTATACGAAAATGCAAACACGGGAATTAGAAAGAATCATCACATTTAAAAAAATCCTAAATGAAGCCGTGGGATGGGGGGGGGAACCAGTAATGAATGGGGGTTTCCTTTGATCACATTATTGCAACAGGTTTAAAAAAACATTTCCATGCCATCTTGGGGTTCTCAGCCCAAATCCTGCCCGAGAGCGAAGGTGGACCTAAACAAATAGACCGGCGCACAAGAAGAGAATAATGGATGTGCTCTCCCCAAGGTAGGCCAACGCGGGAAGGACTGATCCTTCTATAAGCTTGTTCGGCACCGGAGCGGAATGTTCAGGAGGCAACTGGAGACGAAGGGGGGTCATGCCGAGAAAAAACTTCATTGAAAAAAAACTGAAAAAAAGGGGGGGGGAGAAGACCAAAACCTTGGGACCTTAACACCCGGCCAAGGGCAGTTGAGACAGGACAGGGGTAAGGACAGAGGCATAAACTAACAAAGGCATCTAGTTCGTTCGCCGCAGACCCTGGGAGAGAAGACGAAAGAAAGAAAAAAACAAAACCCCCCAGAACCACCACTCATTGTTTAGACTCAAAACTTATTCCCAAGAGACTAGACAAAAGGGATTGGGAGACAGAAGAGACCTAAGTCAGCAAAGGCAAGCTCGTGAACAAGTTGATCGGGGGAGCCGCCCCGGGGGGATGCAGCAAGGAAAATCAACCTGGACAGAAGAAAACCTAGCATAGATCAGCAGTAAAAAAAAAAAACCACAGACAGTCGAAGACGGTAGAAGGAACTTGAAATTCGCGGAGAAAAACTTCGTAACAGGGGGAGTGTTTTTCTTCGAGTGGGCCGACGAGGGAAAAACCAGGGCACGCAAAAGTTTTCGTACCAGAAAAGCCGTATGACGCAAACAAAGGTGTGAAAAGAAGAAAAAAATGTGCCTCAAAAAAAGGGGAGACTGACGGGGATTATGGGGTTAGGGATGCGCAAAGAAAAAAAGAAAAAAGTCAAAAGGGGAGGAAGTTCTCAAAAGGGGGGGGACAGAACTCATCCGAAATACGTAAGCTTTATCGGCCGTAGATATTCCGAGAGAAAGAGACAGGAAATACTGGAGACAATGGAAAAAAACCTTGACTTATGACTCGCACGGAGGGGGGCCCCAGGAGAGTCCAAAAGGCCATAATCGAGTAGTGGACCTTAAGCGGAAACCTCCACCGGCATCCGATTTCAGAAGGGGGTTTCAAGGGAGGCAAAATGACATGGTTTAAACGCTGAAGCTGTGAAGGGACGGGGGGAGGTGGGAACCAATAGGTCCAACTCACCGACAGTACGGGGGGAACGTCCGAGGTAGACTCCTTTCCGGAAAGGAAATGAAAGCTGGAGTCAGACGACTTACGAAAAGAGCCTCAAACCATAGGGCTGGATCGAAACCCCGTGTGGAAAGCTTAGGACGAAAAATCGAAAAAGGGGGGAACAGAAGACAGGCACGGGGGAGAGAAGTCAGGTGAGGGAAAAAAAACAAAAACAACTCCTCACGAGAGAAAAGAGAGAAAGTTTGCCCGTCTTAGCCATAAGCAGACCGGAGAACAAACATGGAGAGACTCTGGAAAAAAAAAAAAAAGATGGAAAGGGATTTAATTTGACTGTAAAAAAAGCTCAAACCGAGATACCTCTTTGACAGCTGGGGAAAGAGAGGGGGCTGTGGGCGTCCTCTCCTGAAGGGTGACAAGCTCGGGAGAGGAAGCGGCAAAGTCTAAGAATCTAGAAAAGGGACGGGGGAATGTAAAAAAAAAAAAACAACAAAAAAGGACCGACTAACAATGGCGTACCTCTGGACTAACACAACGTCTTCTACGGTTGTGTAGCCTGAGAGGGAGCCTCCCGTCCTGAACCCGCCATTTACGGTTCCGGACCGATGAGGCCTTGTTGGTCCGTCCCTATTGGGTAATGGGGTAGGAGAGACGCCGTCACGGAGAAGGTTGGAGGAACATCCCGGGCCTTGGTCAAAATAAAAACCCGGTCAGAAAGGCGCATAAGTTGCATGGAACCAAGTGTGCCCAACACGTTTGACCACAGGCAACGACCCCCTCACACCACACCAAAAGCTCATTGACGGGGAAAAGCAAAGATGAAAAGCTGTTCGGAGGGGGGGGGGGGGGTCCTTTATTTCCGAACAAAGCCACCAGCTAAAGCTAAAAAAGGCGGGCATACAAGAATGCCGACTGGGAGGGTAGAACGGACCCACCATAAAGGGGGTTTTGGGGGGGGGGTCCTGAGAGATAGAATGACGGAAAAAATAAAAAAAAAAAAAGTTAACATATGAACGGCACAAAAAGGTGCGCAATGGGGACGCCAGGGAATAAAGAGAGAGCAAGAAGCTCAAAACCTGAGAGAAACAAAAATTAAAAGAAAAGGGCCTCAAAAGAAGCCAGGAATGGCAGGACGCAGCTGGACGTATCCTTCTAAGAGGAGGTCGCCCGCCAGAGTGAAGAAAGTTGGGAAAAAGGGGACACCACCAACCGAACGGAGGGGGGGCGGGGGGGGGGGTGTGAGAAAACGCCAATTTCATAGGGGCTCTGGCAGCGCAAAAAATTCGGGGGGGGTGCAGCAAATGGGAAGTCTAAAGACTCCTCCACAAGCTAGGGAAACGCGGACCCAATCTTAGAACGACCCCGCCTCGGCGAGTTGAAAAAAAGAAAAAAGTCGAAGCAGGGGGGGAAAGAAAAAGGCGGATGGGACACAAAAAGGCGAAAACTTAACGTAAATCGAAATGCTTAAACCGGCATGAAAAAACAGGGGACGGAGAAGCAAAAATTAGCGAAAAACGGGTGAAGGGGAATCAGAAAGGCAGAAAAAACAAACGAAAACAAACGGGAGGGGAGAAGGAAAAGAGAAAGGGAGATGAAAAAGAAAAAAAGGGGTTGCAAAGCGCAAAAAAGGGCACAGACTATACCGGCTAGGTAAAAAATGAGGTGTCAAAGGGTGAGAATGCTGCGCAAAAAAAAAAACAAAGGACCTGTTGGTGGGAAAACAAGCAGGAAAAGCAACACGACATTTTAGCGCAGAAGTAGGGGGGGGCAAAAAAATAAGTGAAAAAGACGACGCTTCGGGACATGAGAAGGAAGGGCATAAAGCGTAGGAGATTCACGCTCGCAAAAAATTACTGAAGCGTGCGTACAAAAAGGTTCGCCTTCAGGAGTGGACTCCCCGCGAGACCCCTCAGCGAACGTGGGAAGGGGGGAACATTGTAAAAACTCTTCGGCAGGGCCCAGGAAAATCGCCTCGGAGTGGGCTCCAACATTGCCATGTGTGCCGCGAATACGTGAGTTGGAGACGAACCTGGACGCGGAACTTCAAAGATCTCTTTAGCGGGCTAGAAACAGACACAAAGAATGCGGGGCATATGATCTGGAGGGACTCAGGGTCGATCAGAACATAAAGCGGACCAGATGGGTGGGGCAGCTTAAAGGAAGCGGCCAATAACAAGCACTCAATATTACAGGGATGAGGAGGGGGATGAAAATGGCAAATAAGAAACCAAACTACCGCCAAGCAAATCTGAAAAACAGTTGTTAAGGGACACTCCGGATAGGGAAATTGGAGAGGGGGAGGCCTGGTCACAACACGTTTGGGTCACTTCGAGACTCTCTCAAAGTCGGCGACGGGCCCAGGGGAACTATGGGCTCTGCGAGGAAAGATGTCAGAAAATAGCTATCAAAGGAAAGGAAAAGAGACTGCACCCAAACACGCATCGGGGTGCGAAAGTCTGGACCCCCAGTGGAGGGCGCCCCTACGTAAAAAAAAAAACGGCAAGAGCCGATTGCAACGACTGTCTACGCTGGGGTTGGAAAGTCCGTCAAGTGACAGTCCTGCCTCATAACGGGCTCAGTCCTACGGAAGTACCCCGGAAAAAGGAAATAAAAAAAAATCAGGAAGAGAAACCGCTTAAGGGGAGAAAACAGGGATGGAAGGCAATGACCATGACAGGCCTCGTAACTTATCATTACGAAGGTGGGAGAGACTGTCGCAGAATCCCGCCTTGAAGAGAATTGAGGGAGTGCAGGTAAGATGTTTTTTATACCCAAGCGCAATCGGAAGAACCACGCTGGGAGGCAAAGTCAGTGGAAAAAAATCGGGGAAGAAAAGGAAGCAAAAAAGCAAGGTTTTTGCCTTGGCCACAACTTTATCTAAACGTGCATCCTGGAAGAGTTGACGAGACGGGAAGGAAAACCTGCACGTACAGAAGGGGCTCCCGTCCCCCAAAAGGGGAAAAAAGCCAGAAGGGGCAAACAGAATTTGTTAGCAACAACCATTCTGGCCCAAAAGCGGGCCAATGGTGGGAGGTGAGGGCCTACGAAAGCGAGACATCGGAAAGAAGGAAGAGTCCCGGGTTTAAGACTTCAATCCTAGAACGCAAATGGCCAGGGATCACTGAGGAAGTCGCTCCAAACTACCGAAAGGACGCGGGGAGAAAAAAAAATAGTGCCGTGACCAGCATGGCGGGTGGAAGTACGCCAATCTTCCACTTGTGGGAGGGTATTGATGTTACTAAAACAAGATTCAGAAAGGTGCCATCAAAGAATACCGCCAGGGCCAATCAACGGGTTGGGAGAAATCGAAATCGTTCCCGTGATGGGGAGACCAAGAGAAAAAAAACAGGGGTCCCCATGCTCGGGCATCTAAAAAGAAAAAAACCACCGAAAACAAAGGGGGGAAAAGTGAGTTACACCCGCGAAATCCAACAACAAAAGCCGCTTCCGTGTAAGGGGTATGGGGGTCCCAGGGCAGGAAGTTGAGGGGAGACGGGAAGAAGGAAAGGTGGCTAGTGCAAAACTCCTCCATTATTCGGGGAAGTCACTATTCCCCAAGGGGAAACTGAGCGGCAAGAAGGAGGGGTATAGAAGAATCAGAGAAAGAATGGTCAGAGGGGAACCCAGACGTTTGGTTTCCCTCAGGGTGGAAAGCCTCTTCAGCACAGGGGAGGTCACTAGGTAAACTCCAAGAAGAAAAAAAGACTCACTTAGCACAAAGAAGAAAGGGAATGACTGCACTTGCCTCTGCAAAATCCTGGTTGCACTTACCGGCAGCACGAAAGCTACGACGCACCACAAGCTCGACCAAGCGCACGGAGCGCCGAATCTCCTGGGAAGCCGAAGTGTTTTGGGTGAGTTGGGGACACTAATAAAGGCCTGGGCTCCAAGGTCACAGGAGATGGAACGCCCAGTCTCATAGAAGACTATGGCGTCACATCAGACGGGGGGGGAAATTGGGGAAACTTGTTTAAAAGGGTTCAATCAAAAGGGAAAACATTCATACTTGGTTGGCAAAAGGGTTTAAAAAGAGTCAGGAGGCAGGCATGTTTTGGAGGGGCGTCGATACGGACGCCATCGGGCACAACAGATAGGAGGGCCCGGAGGCAACGGGGCCAGCCCCCTGCTGCCTGGGATGGCAAACGTTCTTTGTCAACCCAGAACCCTTGCTAACTTGGGGAACCAGGGAGCGGAACAAAAGGGGGACAATGGGATGAACCCTGGGAAAGGGTCGGGAAAAGGAAAGCTGACGCTCAGCAAAAAGGTTACCTGCAGTTCGTAACGACCTGTCCGACGGAAAAATACGACAAAAAAGAGGAACACACCCGACCTGCGAGAATCAGTTAAGGGAATCGAAGAAAACGAATCAACATGAAAAAGTTCCATGCAAAAATCACTCCCCACGCAAAAGGCCGGAAGGGCCCGTTAGAGGAACGACACGAAAAGCACTGTCATAGATGAGAGGGAAATCAGGAAATAGGGACCACCGAAGCGGTTACTATTCATGGGAAGAAAGCTGTGCACATTACTGGGACCTACAGGGGCTAATTAAAATGGAGCCAAAGCCGCCCTCGGAGAAAAGGGAAAAATACAGGCAATGAACACAGTCTGCTATCAAAGTAAAGCAAACGGTTTCCTTATAGAGATGAAATAACGCCCATTAAGCGTGGGAGGTTGGGGGGGGGGGGGTGGGGGGGGGTGGGGGTGTGGGGGTACTATGAACTCCAACTAAAGGGAGTTATCAAGAAGGCAAAATGCCGCCCTGCTACTCCTGAAAATCGTTCAAGAATCTGAACCTAGCACTGGAACAGGGCAGACCCGACAACCCGGAATCAACAGACCTAAATGTTCCCAAGGGGATGGGTGGGTGGGTGTGGGTGGACAAGGAGGCTTAGCTATAAAATGCTCCTCTCATGGGTAAATCTGTTTGCCTACCACGAAAAGAGACGGTGGGAGGGTGATGAAATGCGACCCCTATGAATAACTTGGGAAACTGAGACGTAGAGAAATCAAAAAAAAAAAAAAAGGAGGGAGTGATAAATAAGAATTGGAAATGAAAGAAGGAAGTCCACAGGGGTTTAATCGGCGACGAAGGACCACAGACCAGAAAACTCGTCGGGGGGGATTTTGAGGGAAAAAAGGGATGTCCAGGCAATGCGGGAAGGGAATTGCTTTTTCTTAGCCGAATATAGCCTCTGTCCCCACAAAAGGGGAGAACCCCATCAGATCGACTAACAAGCGAAAAGAAAAATAAAACCCGGTAGCCCACTGGGGCTCGGCTGGGTTTTTATTTTACCCGAGGGCTTCCGCAGGTGAGTAAGGTAGTGATAAGAGTAGGTGATGGCGGGAGAATAATTGCAGGCAGAAGGGGGGAGGAGGGAGAAAACGGATGGTTTTAAGTAATTCAGTGACAAAAATTCCTGAAAAACGCTGGGACAACGGAGACCATGAAAGACTGATCTTGTAAGGACAATGAGGTTTGTCATTGTTATTGATAAAAGGGTCTTGAGATTTGGGGAAGATCACATGTGACACTTAGGAATGGATGGAGAAAGGAGGAAGAAAATGGTAGAAAGAGAGGAGCCCATCAAGAGTACCCAATCCTCTCACAATTGAGATTAGACGATGGAAGAAAAAAAAGAAGGGGTGAGAGAAGTCTTGATCAGCTTCATGGGATTATGTATCACCATTAGGGAGCTAAAGCGTGCGAGGAACCGGAAAAGAGGTAGTGGGCAGGGCCGAGCATTAAACTGGGGGTCGGCAAAAACGGACCTCATCACTACCATGATTCAGGGGATTTGTCGTTAGTATGGAAGGGATTACGAAGCGGGACGGGGTAAGTGCTTGCGAGCACTAAAGAAGGGGGAAAAAGGGCACGGCAAGCACAGACCAAGTTCAGGATGGACTTTCCGCAGGGACTTCTATAAAAAAATGGGTGTCCAAAAAAGGCTAACAGGTCTGGGAAAGAAATCAGCGACAGGCAGGGGAGGGCCCGGTGGGGTTGCACAGCAGTGGTGACCATATCGTGTGATACGAGGTGCTAAGAGGGACCGAGGGCGCAAGTATGAAAGCAGCCTCATGGAAGCCCTTCCTACTAATTAAATTGGAAAAGTAGGAAAAGGTTCCCAGGGAAAGTAGACAACAAAGATTTTAAATAAAGAGACGAGGAGGGGAGACGCCCACCGAAGATGGACAGAAATCATGGAAGTTACATCGTCGAAAGAAAACCGGGCGCCCAGGCAATGGATTTTTAGAAGGTCGGCAAAAAAAAAATCGGCGGGTTACGCACTTTCAATATCGCCTGGAGGTCAGAAGGGGGGAGCGCAGGGGCAGAACCTGTTTCAAAGCATTTTCTTGTGAGGGAGAGAAAAGCCAAAACTTGAGGGAAGAGGCATCCTGATCAGGGGGCGAATGCAAACAAAAGAAATGGACCCTATCAACACAATAAAAAAAAGGCTGCAGGCGCCTCCTAGCCTGAATACCAAAACCTAACAACTTGCATCACAGTATGGGGACACGCGCTAAGGAGTCATCTAAAAACGAGGTCATCGGACGGGTCAAACGACTGGACTCAACGTGAGACCATGATCCTTGGAGATAAAATGGGAGAGTATCGCCCAAACGTCCTCGCCGAAGTAAAGGCTCACAGAATGGATCCAACGACTTGGAAAAGACATCAAAAAAGTTATTCGGGGGTAATGCGCAGGGAAGCACGGTGCATTTGACGTCGATGGGCCGAGAGAAGGGGGAAAGGAAGAAGATTTTGCGAAAGAAAAAAACCCTGCCGGACAAACAATTTGAAAAGTAATTCTTCATTGGAAGACCAAGAGGCAAACCAGGCTTAGTATGGGGGAGGAGGAGAAAGAAAGACTGACACAGTGAAGAATTGCTTCAAAAGCGCCTGCCTACAGTGTCCATAGAGGAGTAGGCGGATCCTCATAAAAGAGTAGTGACCCTCCACAATGTCTCCTGTGACGTATTCCTAAGACCGAGGGACAAAGGAGAAAAGGAAAGACAGAAAACAACATACGACTTTAATGTAGCGACCCTTTCAAACCATCCGCTTGCCTGCCCTGGTTTTTAAAGGAAGCAAAAACATTAGGGGTGAAAATTACTTTGACAGTCTTTCCAGTATCAAACAACCGGTTACAGTCCATTCAGTAAGGGGGAAAAGCATGACTTCACAATTGGAACTTAGATCCGGAATATGAAAGGAGGCAGCAAAATGTGTCATTTAATCGGCGCCAGTGTTTTAGATGTAATCCATAATAGTGTGACCCAAAAACGAGTCTATGGAAGTAGGGGGATAAGCAATCACTCAGAAAACAGGATGCCAAAAATATAATAAAAGGGCCAAACTGGCGTGGCCGGGTCGGGATCTCACTAAAAACCAAAACGGAGGGCTGATACTTACCGGAAACTGGTGTGAATGTGACCAGGGCAAAGGACCGGGCTGCGGACTATGCGAAATCTCTTTTATGATGAGGTTTTCAAAAGTATGTCTGGACAGGGTCAACCAGTTCTTAAGGGTAATCTTAAGGAAAAAGAGACGCCTTCGGACTAATTAGCAAATTCTGTACACGGAACGTCAAGACCCAGGATTCAGGTGAAATAATCAAAGTAAGTGGGGACGCTACGAGGAGACTCGACGTTACGAAAGCAGAGATGGGAGGGGTGGTGGGGTGCCTCCTGACGTGCTTTTAAAGGGGGGCCTTGGGAGAGAGAGAATTCAAGAAAACTTGAGGGACCAGGGGGGGAATGGGGGACGGAATTCACACAGAGAAAAAAGCCCCAAAGAAGTGGCAGTGTTGAAACAGCCAAAAAAAAACTCCAGAGAATCAAAAAAATGATGAACAGCAAAAGGACATGAAATCTTTTGGGGAGGCTTTAATGTGTTTTTTAATTTAGGTTGTCAGCATCCATAAGACCGGGGGGGAAAAAATCAGATAAATGGAGGAAGCGGATTGCCTGCGGGTCAATTGGGGGGGTATGCCCAGAGAAGAAATGGGAGCGGGGAGAAAAAAATCTACACTATCTGACAAAATATGGATTCTGACTTTAAGGACTTGGACGGTTTCTCCCAGGAAAAGATAAAATGAGATAGAAGAGACGTAAAGCCATGGGGTCTTAAACAACAAATGGGAGTAAGTGGGCAAGATTCGGAAATCCTCTAGTGAAAGAAGGTGCTCCCACTATCCTTGGGTAAGGCACACCCAAAGGAGCATATGGGGTGCTTCTCTGAAAAGGAGAACCTGGAAAAATCGTAAAAATTTTCCTCAGCAGTAAAGAAAAAACATTTGGTCCCTAAACATCTGATCTCCAGTCACCTACAGAAGTATGACCACACGACGCATAGCTGGTCGAAAAAGAAGGCAGTTGACTCGTTTGTGGGTAGAACGAGGAAGGCGATACGTTAGAAGAGAAGGGGCTTAAGGACTAAGGCCTACCATTCTGTCAAAAGTTCCATGAAGAGTGAAAGATTAAAAGCCGCCGGTTAAGTAATCAAAAATTAAACCCGTGTAGGAAAAGGGGGATATCAGAGATCAAAAAAACAAAAACTGGAGTAAAGAGGAGATACCCTACATAAAAACTGTGGCTTCTCAAACTGGAGCTCTAATGCTCTGCGGAGGCTGAGTCAAGTGGGTAAAATACTGCAGGACGGGGTAACTAAAAGGGCGCATCCAGCCGGTTCATCTTCGACGGGTCGCAAGAATTTTCACCGGAAAAATAAAATGAGGGCGGCGAAAAAGCGAGGCTTAGCACAACTAACTGGGGGGGGGGGATCCCACAAAATCTCAATGAAGTCAAGGCCTAAAAAACACTGCAGGGGCGGGGGCCGCTCCTCCAGCCTATGGGCTGGGGGGTCTTGTACCTCAAAACGGCATTAAAAAAAAGACGGACGGAGAAAAATCGCCTCGGAGTATGAAATCCAGGAAAGGCGGGCAAGATCCTGTGGATTTCCCAAGAAAAAATTGATGAGGACCGAATTGTAGACCGGGGGGGAAAAAACAGCACCGTCGGAAAGTGCCCGACATGGAAGTTGCTGGAGCGCGGAGATATCAAAGGGCTACAGATGGGGGGGCAAGCAAACAGTAAGGGCAGCAACGGGAAGAAATACTGCACCGCACGCTGATGTCGATCAAAAGGGTTGTGTGAAAGCATTAAGGAAAAAACAAAACCGCGACGCCAATAACGAGGCAGGGAGGGACAATCAGGCTGCTGAATGAATGAGAGGTGATTCTGTTCCAACACGGGCCGGAAAACCGAGCCACAAAGGGACTTCCTCGACTGCAGGGAAAAAACACAGACCCAAAGAATCATCATCCCCAAGTCATCTATCGATCAAAGGTGGGGGGGCACCTTGAGAAGAAGGACACAATTCCCCAAAAAACATCTTGATTCAATCAAGGTCCCCGGAGTAAAAAAGCGAACCCCCCCAGGTCTTTAGAGAAACCGAAAAAGGAAATGCGCGTGAAAATGCTTTCAAGAAGGTTGATCCGTCGACTTCCTCCCGTAATGCAGATGGTCCGCAAGAACACCGCCCCGAAAGGGGTGCAGGCATCACGAAAGAAAAAAACAGGGCATATTCAAGGAACCCTTGAAACTTCTAGAAACTTGTGCTGGAAGTAGAGGGCCCCACCTCGGTCAGTAGGAACTCGCCCAGGTGGGGAAAGAAGGGCATCTAGAATAAACGCATCAGCCTATGAGAGTCTGCTGTGTGAGCCGGAGGTGGGGTGGATTCCACATCATCTCATAATCCGGTTCGTAAAAAAACTTCATCCTGGAGGAAGGAAGAAACGGGGAGGGAGAAAAAGAAAAGAGGACAGAAAGGTGAGTAAACAGCGCAACCACCCAAATAGATTGACATCTCCCTGGTGGCATAGTCAAGCGTGACCGCGAAAAGCCTGGCACTGCGGACCGTAAGGGTAGACACATCAAAGAAAAAGCACGACGGAAAAGTTTCAAAAGACATGGTTAATCATTCAAGGGAAACCCAGGACGGGAAAAGATTGGGAGGAGCTTAAAGTCTAAAAAGGCGGAAAAAGAAATCCAGGCAGAGGACGCTCCGGCCAGCTTATATCCGTCAACACTTCCGGGACCAGGGTTGATTTCCGGTATAGATCGAAAATCATAAGAAAAACAAAAAAAACCAGACCGCCCGGAGACCTTCAGGGGAAAAACGGGGGGGGGAAGGTACCTCAGTAGAAAACGTTGTGTAGTTGAAAGTGAAACCCACCTAACTGGAAGGCCGAAGGTTTGCCTTAAAAATAAACTGTGCAGGGCCTTATGAACCTGTGGGGGGGGGACTCATCGGTCAGAGTAAGCAAAACCAAAACGCCTTGGTGCACTGGGAGCTATTCAACAGAGGAAAATCACCTGAAAAAGGGGGGCTTTTTCCAAATATTCTACACGCACCAAAAAGCACTCAGTCAGATGTCGGGGAAAATGTCCTTGATATGAGAGGGGAGGGTCGAAAATGCGAAAGTTGGCAGGAAACGGAAAAAGACAGGGATCGCGAAGATCCACAGGTGAGTTAGAGGCCATAGAAAGTCGTAGGGGCGAAAGCGAAAGCCACGGCCACTGAGCCGGCAACATACTTGGTATGTCCCCCCGATGGGCTGGGGGACGCTGGGAAATCACGGTCCACGAAGCAACGGGCGGCTGAAAAGGGGACCGGTAAGGGAGCCGTCTCGCATCGGAAACCAAAAACGGGCAAGCCTGCTCCCCACTGGGACGGGGGGGCTGAATCAACCGTGGGTGAGGACAGCCTGACCACAACCCCGCACTATGGAGTACTCCAACCCGCGAGGCACCAAAGGAACTCAAAACCGGAAAAGCGCCAAGCAGATCCTACACAGGCCCCGCGGTTTGGAAATACTTTGGTTCAAGCTAATCCGTTGGAAACCCTGTCTAGGAAAAAAATTTAAGCCCAAGGCCAGGAGAGGGAACAAACTGGGCGAAAAAAAACAATACTCGGTACATGTGAAATTTTTGGGGCCGTTCATCTTAAGGTCAAGGGGGGGGGGGGGATGCATGTCAAGAGGAAAAAAAAACAGGGTCAGCGGAACAGGAAGGAGGAAGTTTCGAAGGTGTCTTTGGCAGAGAGAAGTCAAAGCAAAAAAAAGGGAGACAACACGAGATGAATAGTCACCTTCGGGGGGGGAAAAGCAAGCCCTAGGAAACTGGGGAACTGGAACCTTTCCAAAGAAAAAACCAAAATGGACTGTAAACAGGGGAGGGAGGGGACTAAAGTTTAACCGAAGAAAAAAAACAATTTGGACTGGACCTGGAACCCGGGCGTGGCGCCAACAAGGGCAAAAGCGCGACGGCAAGTGAAAGACGTCCAGACAAAAACCATGAAGATAGACCAGTGGGGAAAAGTTGGAGGTCGGAAAAGATTCCATTAGGGTGGACCTGAAATCAAAAAAGATATGAAAACGGCAGAGGCAGGGCCGGTCTGTGTTAAAAAAGAGCCTCCATGCGAGAGGAAGGCCCGATGCGGAGGATCCCTTCTCTCACAAAGAGAAATCCGGGCAGTACATAACGTCTGAGAGTAATCATGGAATGGAGCGGGGGAGCCCGAAAGGCAAAGCAGGGGAATTGGGACTCTTCCTGGACAAAAAAAAAAAAAAAAAATCGCGAGGGCAAAGTAAATTTTTAGAGCAAGGGGATAAAACCCAGAAACGCCACTAAATTCAGAAAAGATAAAAAGCGGGGAACAAGCGCGCAGGAATCCAAACGCGGAGAAGGGGGGGAAGGGGAAATATTTGGACTACCGCGCACACCTCGGGATAGGGAAAGGAAAAACGGGCTCCAAATAGGAAATAGCCGGCAACAGCATGAAGACGGAAACAGAAGCAAGGACACGGCCCCAGAAAAAAGGACGCCGGGAACATAGCTGCCCGGTGTGGATGGGTGGACGCTGTAGCTAGAACGCGAGAAGACCTAAAGGCCGGACACGCAAGGGGGGAAGTTGTTCCCGCAGCGAACAAGGAATAGGGGAAAACTTTCGGGCCGAAAAGGAAGGAAACCGGGACAAACCGAGACGGAGAGTAAAAACAACCATCGGAAAAAGAAGATAGAAAGCAGGAACGGCCCCTGACAAACCAGGTTGAAAATCACTGGCCGAAGAAAAAGGACCGATTAAAAGCTTCTTAAAAAATGGGCGGTTGGAGGCCCAAAGGACTGCATGAAAACCTGCCAACTGGAAAAACTATGGTCCTTTCGCGAGAGGCAAGGATTCAAAAAACAACCACCAGAAAAACGGGAAACAAAAGAGAACGATTTCACCAAAACTTCGTCCCTCTTGTCCCAAGGGAACTTGGGGTGTCAAGAAACCGAGAGAATGCTGGACTCACGTCCTAAGAAAAAAAAATAGTCCAGAAGGGTGGGCAAGCGATCAAAAACGCAAGGGGTTGGCGTAAGGGAATGCAAAAATCCAGAAAACCACCCCCAAACTCGGTCCGAACTAAAGGGGGACTCGCCCTCTGCTGAGGGGGATTCCGACAACCAGAGGTTGAGGTGGGGAATAAGTTGTAGTGGTGTATTTAGAGATAAGTCAAACGGTGAAGACCTTGGACCGCTCATGCTAAAAGGAAGGCAAGGGGAGCTCCAGGGAAGGAGGAAAAAGAAAAAAAGGGTAATAGAAAGAGAGAAACCAAGACGACCCGGGAAATGAAACCTTCGGAAACCAAGGTGCGAAACATCGGAAAAATTGGGAAGAGGGGGGCACAAAGTAAAAAAGAGGCAACGGAATGACAAACCAAATTAGGTTGATTGCCAGGGGGACGGGGTAGCCCTCAGGTCAAACGCTTTGAATCAGCGGGGGTGCCTGGAAGGACAAGGGGGAAAAACTGCCTCAAAAAAGAAGGAAAAAAGTCCAGACCGGAACAATGACGGGGAGGGGCGGTGTGGGTAGCGGGGGGGGAGTAGTTCACGTTTGCACTGGTCGGGAAAAAGATCAACCACTGGGGGAGGGCTCAAAAATGAAAAAGAGTCCGGCAAGAAAAAAAACATTGTGAAATTCTTGGACGGATTCGACATTGAGTCCGAACAGGAAATTGCACAGAATCGAGAAGGTCAGGTGGGGGGGGAAAAGACGTGGAAGCAGCAAAAGGGACACTTAACTGCAGCCGTTTGACCCAGAAAAGGGTAACAAGAACGAAAGGGTGTACGGGGAGGGGGAGAAATTCAGACAAAATAGATCGAATAAACCGCGACGGGGGACTCCCTCCTGAAATCTGAAAAGGAACCGGTTATGAAAAGTGTGGTCAACAGGGAAGAAAGAGATGTAAAAGTTTTTTAGGAACACAGAGATTGTTCGTCCAAACCCCTATCCTGCAAACAGAAAGGAGGTCGGGGAGGGTCAATGGGAAAACCTCTTCGACAAGGAGGGGTCGACGGGGGCCTGGATTTGACCTGCAAAAACCGGTCGGGCAAACCGCGGGGGACTTTAAAGAGGAAGTAAGGAATCGCTGGAGGGGGTACCAAGGACCGTGTCTCAGCCCAAAGGGGGTTGCGTCAACCGAGAGCGGGGGGGGAGTCTTCAGGGAAACGCTAGAAGGGAAAGACGCGGAAGAAGATGGAGCAAAGTCAAAACTGCGTGAGGGGGAAAGGGACGTAAGAATGAAACTGCATCGGAGTTTCAGAGGGCCTCCAAAGGAAAGGACTGCCCCAACCAATGAGTCGGGGGGGGGGAAACAAATAACGACTTTGTGGGGGACTACGACAACAATGGAATCAATGTCTTGGGGAGTGGGCCTCTCACTCGACGAAAGACTGACAACTCTCCAAAAGTCACCCGGTGGCGTGAGCGACTTAAGAGGTTTGCAGGGGACTAAAACACTTCAAACGCAGAAAAAAGAAAAGGCCATCTAATCACTCCAATGGAAAAGATCAAAAAAAAGAAAGGAGAGCTGGAAGGACAATGTAGGTAAAATAACAGTTAAAATCACGCTTCTGGTTCTTTTAGTCGGGATGACGAGATAAAAGACCCAAAGGCCACAAGGTGGGAAATCAGGAGAACTACTAAGGAAACAAGGTGAAGAAGTCCGGTCCAGTTTGCCTCAATCGGCACAAAAGGGAGGATGAGGGGGGGGTGTGACCGGAGGGAACCTCAACTAAAGAAACCACCGTGGAATAAGAGGCATGCGCCAAACCCAAAATCGACAGCAAGGAGAGGGGTCTCATCGGGGAGGAGAGGCAGGGTTCTGAAAGACGGCAAAGTATCCCGGAAAAATAAAAAAAAAAACCCAGGGCCAAACTTTAAAACGGAGAGCTCGGAAATGAAAGCGGGAGGGAGAGAAAACCCTTCCATATCGCTAGGGGTCGTAGAAAAAAAAAAAATCCACCGGAAAGACCGATTGAACGCGGGTTGGGGACGGGAAAACATTGGCCACTGCAGAGGGCCGGGGGGGAGGGAGGGGCAAAACAGGGACCCAAGGAAAGGACCACGGAGGGAATCTGGAGTGCACAAGGGATGAATAGGAGGAAAAGAAAGGGCTGAACTCCAAAAGGGAATCACCACCGCGGGTCCTTTGAAGCGAAAGGAACGTCGTGCTTCGGACAAGGGAAAAAAATTTCACCCGAGCGCGTGCTTCGGGGGAAGCAACCACATCCGAGGGGAGGACCTTAAGGCCCATATCAATAGAAAAGGCCTTACGGCCGGTGCGCCCGGGGTTCAACAACAAGGGCGATCCGTGCAATCCGGACACGGGGAGGGCAGGTGATTTCATTGGAAGGAAAAAAACCTACTGAAGCCAGCGGTCAAGGGAAGGATGCGGTTGCGCGCGAAAGGCAACGGCGCAGGAGTAGCGAAAATGGGAACAGACGATAATCAGAATTCACAAAAAAAAAAGAAGACCTCTTAAAAGGGAAAAGCAATCGTCGTGAATGGAGGGGGAAGGGTTCACCGAGAATCAGACCAGCCGGTGACTAAGGACTAAATGCGGGTTGTGGGAACCGACTGCTTCGGAAGTTGAATATAGCGGACTTCAGTCAGAAAAGTTGGAGGGAGCCACCGGCCTGGTCGGGAAAAGGTCGAGAAGACGCAAGAAAGAACAGAGTAAGGGGAAACCTTGGGAACCCAGCATCAACCCGGACTGAAAAAGGCTCGAGCAGAAAGCTGCCCTCAAGCATGTCTCAGGGGTACTTCGGGTAGTTTGTGTTGACGGTATGAGGAAAAACAAGAAAAAATCTGGACTACTCCAAGGCCGAGGAAGCACGGGGATTAAAGGGGACAATTGGGGGAAGGCCCCACCATAAAGGGGGGGAACGGGTAGATATCGACCGAGAAAACAGAATTCAAACTGGGGAGGGAGAATGGCAAACCTACGGGTCGCGGGAGGGACTGAAATACATAAAATTCAGGAGAATTCGACAGGACGGAAATCCGCCACCGACGAACGCGGAATGGACATTTTCGAAATCGTGTAGAGCGAGTGAAAGTCCGCCGAAGCCAGGGGGGGTGGAAAAAAGGGAAAAAAACACCGAAGAAAGGTTGTGGGCCGGCGGGGGAAACCTGCAAGAGGAGTTCAGACAAGGAGCCTGTCAAATTTGAGCCGCGCACCCGGTACACCATCCAGCCGAGGCCGCGCACAGAGGTCGCCCCGCAAAGCGCCTTGAAAGAAAATTCTTCGGAGAAAGGGAAGATCTGAGAAAAAGGTAACTGGATGCAACTGTCAAAAGGGAAAGGCAAAAATGCAAAGCAAAAGAAGACAATGAACCGCCGGGGTGAGATCTCAAAGTGCGCACACGGGAAAAACGGGGAAAAAATGAAAAAGAATAAATCGCG
>Ga0179593_1480956_pt1 | contig 21227 bp, 27 predicted proteins | sample CZODoug2_1_08_16_FD_185931 | JGI IMG/M metagenome (GOLD analysis project Ga0179593, IMG submission 185931) | Vadose zone soil fungal communities from Angelo Coast Range Reserve, California, USA - CZODoug2_1_08_16fungal (PacBio error correction) | ecosystem: Environmental > Terrestrial > Soil >...
AAAGGACCAAGAAACACGAATATGGGGACGAGGACATCCACCGGCGCTGGGGAAGACAACAGCCTCCTGTCCAAGAAAAAAAGAGGGGGGGGGGGATTGGGGACGCGGAACGCAATTCGCACACGCAGGGGCTCAGAAAACGAAAAAACAAGGGACGAAACTTTTGGGCAAGCTAGCCTTTGGGAAGCGCTTCACAAAAAAAGGGGGTCCGAAGTCTGGGGGAGCGAAGGGGGAAGGGGCTTTTCGATTGATACAAAGAGATCACAGGCTGTAAATCGATGGGGGACCTCAGCAAAAACCAAAAAATGCGGAAAACGTGGGCCAAATGTCGCAGAAAAAAAATTTCACGGAGGAGCTCAAAATTCGATGGCAAAAAAGGGCGGGCGAGAAAGGGGTGGGGCAAGCCATAAACAGGGAGGGGCAAGAAAAGAAACGGGAAAGTGGGGTGAAAACGTGAGTGTCCAGGAATATTTTGTCCTTAAAAAAGGGGAATATTTGTTTTTTACAGGGCCGACAGTCCGACGCCGTCTCGAAACCATCAAAGGGGGTCGGGAGGGCACACGGTGCTGTGGGAATTGGCGGGGGGGGGAGGGCTGAAAGGATAAGGCCCGGGGGGAACGACTAGCAAGGAACAGAAAACTAAAATTGCCCGAAAACAAAGTGAATTCACCCCCAAAAAAACAACCCCGAATCTAAAGAATATACCAAAATGGGGGCGGGAACTCGCCCATCGAGGGCTAAAGTCCATGGTGGAGTGTAAGGTAAATCAAACAAACAGAAGCGCATGGTTCAGCAACGAACTCAAAATTCAGCGCACTATAAATAAAAAAAGAAAAAAAATCTACGAAACCCCCGCATGTTGACAGAAACGGGGAAGACCAATCAAAAGAGAAGGAGGAAAGTGTGCGGACCTCATAAAAAAACAGCCGAAAGGGCTAAGGGGTGGAAGGAAATTTTGTTTACTCAACCCGTGTGCCTTCGAAAACCCAGTCCCAAGAAGTTGGAAAAAAAAACGCGAATATTGCCGGATTAGAGACCAAGAGGTTTCCACGACAGACATTATACCGAAGAAGGGAAAGGGGGGGGGAGGGCACTAGTTGCGAAAAAATGGGAGGAAAGGGACAGGGCTGGGTGTCTAAGACTAAAACAGGGCCCAAGAGCGGCGCTTCAAAAGAAGCAAAAAAGGGGGGCTTGAGGGTCAGGGGAGAAGGACAAATGTTTTTTGGGGGGAGGCCCTACGAACTGGGAGATGAGGGAAAAAACAAAGGGGAGCTGGTTCCCTGAGCATAAGGGGGGTTCGCCCACGAGCGCAACCGAAGAGCTTGATCACCCTATAGAGGAAAAAGTAGCCACACCCGCAACAACAACAACAACGGAGCGCTGGTAAAAAAAGAAACGTTACGACGAGGGTCAAAAATGGAGAGACAGCTGACGGCAGGGAAAAAAAAACGGGTCAGCAAACTAGAACAAGGGAAAAAAAAAGAGAAACATTGCGGAAGGTCCAGGGGGGAGACGAAAGCTGCCACAGAACAGGTTACGGCACCGCTCTTTGGGCCACGGGATTTGACGGTCTAAGAAAATCAGCTTAGAAAAAGAAAACCCAACCCTCAAGACGAACGGAAATATCGGTAGGGAAAAAATGAAGGAAAAAAAACTATCCTCCCGCCAATGAGAAAAAGAGGTAATATTTCCAGTGCCGAAAAAGCGTAAAAAACTGGGGTGGAACCGCAAGGCCTGATTCCGGTAAGGAACGGAGTCCCGGTAAAAAAGGACTTTTCGGGGTCCATGCGTCCCAAAACAGACAGACCCCCGTGGGAAAAAAAAAGGTAAAAAGGGATGGGGAAGGGGAGGGGCGGGGGAGTAGGAAGGGGATGGGGGGGGGGAAAAAAGAGAGGCCTCTTGATCCGAAGAGGAAAATGAAAGGCGACAACCCTTAGTTTGTGTGGGGGAAAGGGGGGCTTACATTAAAAACCGAAGGCGCCGGGGGAAAGGCTTTCCAAAAGCCGACGGAAATGTTAAAGGGTAATGGGATCGGAGGGGAAAGGGGGGGTGCAGGACGGGGAAATTTCAAGTGCCCCGCAAGAAAAAAAGGGGGCCGTGAAAAAAAAGACACCGGACGATCATTAAACGCAAAAGAAAGGAACCCACAGCGGGAGGGGGGAAAAAAGAGAGCAGTGTATAGGGTGACGAAAAAAATTCGGACTGCCTCGTAAAACAAATAGATGCGGGAAAAGGGTGGGAGGGAAAAAAGGACAAATCCAAAGAGGCATATTAGCCACGATTCCATTGTAGGGGAGAAATCAATTATCCCGAAAAGAAAAAAAGAGCTGAAAATGTGGCCGCGCGGGAAGGTGCCGGGCGATTTTCGGAAAGAAAATGGAAGCACGAGGGAGTGACGAACCTTTGGGGAGAAATGGGATCCTTCAAAGGATCTGACCTGAACCCCCGCAAGAACCGAAACAAAAGCAGATCAAAGAAAATTAGGAAAGAGCTTAAATTTGCTGGGGGCAAAGAGGATCCGCGCGGGGGGAAAAAAGGGGGGAAGCCCAGGTTTGTAGAAGGGAAAGCGGACGCACGGAGGAAAAAGTTCCGGCGGGGACGAAAAGGGTTTGTCATACCCAGAAAAGGCCATTTGAAGTCCTTTCTAACGGGGAGGAACGGGGGTGTCTTGGACTCGGGTGAGGGAGGGGGGGAGGTCCGGTCGGAAGGCTTCAAGAAAAAAAAAAATTTACTGGGCGTTTCCTCAGGGGGGAAATCAAGAACAGAATCCACTTGGGGGCAGGGGAAAAGACGGCAAAGGTCTTTTTCATCGTCTGGGAAGGGGGGGTAGTGTTGTTTGGTCAGAGCCGGCCCTGCGGCGTATCCTGAAAAAAAAAAGGGGTTTGAGACGGTGACCAACCCGGCTGCAAAAGGAAATCTGGGGAGGAACTCGGGGGGAAACGACGTTGGGGGGGGTGCGTATCGGGAAAACGGCATCAGGAGGGCACTGGGCCAGGGGGGCGAAACGTTCTCCAAATGACGGGGGTTTCATTTGGGGGAGTTTGCCGGCGGAAAATTGGGGGGAAGGCGAGTCTGGGGGGGGGAAAATAATGAACTGGCAGGGGACAAGGGAGAAGAGGTGAGCGAATGCAAGTAAAAAACGACCAAACATTCAAAAAAAAAGACGAACGACGTGCAAATGCCACGTAAAGCACAAGTGGTGAAAGGGGGAAAAATGACAACTGACCACCTGGAAGACAAGAGGGGAACAAGGGAAAAACAAAGAAGGTGAACAGGACGACCAAACACCTTCCCCATGAACTCACGATTGGTACCCGTAACTACTTGGGCCGAAAAAAGAGTATACTCCTCGGGAAAAAACAGCTCCGCACACTTTCGAGGAATAGGAGTTTTAAGGGGGAGTTAGAAAGCAACGGGTTCAAATCCAATTCACGGTTGGGGGGGTGCATACTCTGAAACAGTAGGGAAGGAAAGCGGCCGGGAGGGGGAACTAAGGGCATCCTGGCCCTGGGAGAAAGGAAGAATCTATCGCACGACAAAGGAAAGGAAACCTGAAAACGAACCATTAAGGGGAAGAAGCAAAAAAGAAAAGAACTCCAAAAAAGAAAGGTTAGGGGTGAAAGAATCCCCCAGGGAAGGAAAAACCAGCCGGCCTGGCGGGAAAGGCCGCCCAGAAAAGAGACATTCAAGGGGGGGTGAAGTTATGAGCTGGGGGGAAATAAATGGGACTCAAACATATCTCGACGCGCCCCGAGAACGAGGGAAGGGTGGAAGACAGGAAGCGTGAAAAAAGGAAAAACCTAGACGCCCAGCGCGCCTAAGGTTCAAAAGTTAAGGAGGGGGGAGTATTGTGCAAGGGAAGGCGGGAAAAGGGGCACCCGATATACGTTTGAAAAAAACCAATGCCCTTATCCACAAAAGGGACAAAAAATTTTTCGAGGCGATCGGGAAAGCGACGACATGATGACCCCAAGGGGGACTGGCCGAAAAGGGGAAAAAAAAAAACACGCCCGGAGCTACCGGGGAAAAAAAACCAAAAGAATGCGGCGCCAGCCGCGAAAAAAATGACCGGCAGAGTTCATGACCTTATCGGGAAGAAGGTGTAAAAAGTCTCGACTGGGAAAAAAAAAAAAAGGCGAGAACGTTTTCAAAAAAAAAAAGGGGGTCCGCAATCGCCCGACGAAAAGAGGGGGCCACATCGACGGGAGGTCTGAGGGGGGAGGGAAAAGGAGAGAAACTGAAAAATCTCTCGATCGAGGAAAAAAGGACCATAAGCCTTCTCTAGGAAAAAAGGAACTCCACTTGTTTGGAAGGCAAATAAGTAAAGAGGGGGGGCGAAGGAATCCGTCCAAAAAAAAGAGGACATGACAAAAAAAAAGCAAAACCGACACTTCCAGGTGAAGGAAGGGAAGAAAAACCAAGCGCAGATCAAAGGTAGGGGGGAGTCTAAAATCGGCCAATTCAAAGGGGGAATTTGACAGTCTTCCGGGGGGGAAAAGAGACAAAACGCAAAAGGGAAAGTCGGGAGCAAAACTGGGAAGGGGGTTGCACAAAGAAAACTTAAGGATCATCTGTGAGCCGGGGAAGAAAAAGGAATACCCATGTTTTGTTCAAAGAGGGGAGGGCACAGGAAGAAGACAACAGCAATCCCTCAACTGCCAAAAAAACAAAAAAAATAGGGCCGAAGGACGGGGCAAAGGGTGGCGATTACAAAGTACAAAAAAGCCCCTTGTCGGGACAAAAGGGGAAAAAACCGTTCAGTCCCCGAAAAAAGACGCGCTGCCAACGGGGGTGAGAACTCTTTTGTTCCGGGGGAAGAATTCGCGAAGTGTAAAGAGCGTGCATCAGGGGGGAAAAAAAAACTTCGCCAAGCGGGTATAGCAGACGAGAGAGAAGGGGGCGCTACCCACTAAAGGGGGAGACGGGCAGGGACACTTCCATAGGGGGAGAAAGGTGAAAAACTGTAAGGAATCCAGGATAAGAAAGCAGGAGCCTTGTCGTGGCAGGAAAAAAAACCGGCAGAAGAATGTGAATATCCCTTCAGCACAGACAGAAGAGATCGGTAGTAAGCAAGAAAGAATCCCGAGGGACCAAACAAAACTGGGGGGGGGAGTCAACAACAGAGGGGAGGGTTTGTGCGAATTGGCAGTGGAGGAAATTCTATCTAAAAAGGAAACATAAAATCTCCAGACAACATTGTTGCAAGAATTAAGGGGAAAGGCGACAACAAAAGGCAATTGGCTGTAAAAAAATAGGAAAGGGAAGAATGGGGGCCCCGGAGCAAATCAAATTCAAGGCCTCGTAGCTCAGGGAGCATCGCAAAACACAAAAACTCAAAGGTAAAGCACTGCAAGAGGAAAAAAAAAAATGGGGAATGCAGGGATGTGATGTGGACAATGAAAAACTCCCGGAGGGTGAAAAATCCCAAATCGGGGAGTAGCGAAAAGGTGACATTTCGTCGACAAAAAAAAAGTGGGAAAAAAAAGTGTTTAGTTACTAGATCAAGCTGACGGGGGGGGAGCACCCCAAGGGAAAGGGGGACTGGGGCGACGGCCGAAGAAATTCAGTGGTTAATCTTCAGCAAAAGAAAAAGAACAGTACGAGGAATAGGTAGGGAATTATAAAGCTTAGACCCCCTCGAAGGGGAAAAAAGTCCGGCCCGGTGAAACAAGAGTTTCCACGGACGAGAAAGGGTCGGAAGAATGACACACAAAGGGGCGAGTTACTAGTAAAAAGTGGGGGCCTCGAGGCATTCGATCCTCACAAGGGGGGAATAGTAAAAAACATGGGCCTGAAAAAAAAAAATTCGAGCTGGGGAGGGAAAAAAGGTCTTTTGCCAAAGGAAGAGGATCGGGAGGGGGGGATGAGAGCACTTTGGAGTACAGCGAAAAGTTGGGAAGGGAGGGGGGGCCGACCCGGCCGCGAGAAAAATGGGCAGGAGCGGGAATGACCCAATGGAAAAAAAAAAGGATTAAAGGGTGTCAGGAACTCCCCAGGGCGAAAAGAAGGAAAATTGGGAGAGAAACGGCTCTCCTTTTGGGGGAGCGGACCGGACTGATAAAAAAGTTAAGAATCGCCGCCGATGTAGAGGGGGGGGGTGAGGTTCACTTACGCCCCACAGAAAAAAACTTGACATGTGCCACCCTCGAACGGAAGGGGAAAAGTTGGTTTGAAAAAACGTGGGGGGGGGCGAAGGGTGTGCAGGAAAAAAGGGATGCGGTGGGGTAGGGACAAAATGAATACCATGGATAAGAAAGAGTGGACAGGATGAATCGGTCAAAAAAAAAAAACCGGCTAACCCACGGCCAACACTTGGCAGGGTTGACACCGGCGCCAAAGGGCGGAGACCCGAGGGGCGGAAAGAGGAAGAAGCCCGCGGGGAATAGCTGGCTTGTGTTAGTAAGGGAGGGTAGCAGCACAAGGGGGCCTCCAGAGCGAGAAGTAATTCAGCGAGAAAAGAAGAGAAAAATTTGTGGGGGGGGGGGGGGAAAGAACCTGTCTGCGGAAAAAGGTTCGAAAAACTCAAACTAAGGGGGGGGGGAACTGCACTCCAAGTAAGAAAAGGATTCCGGGGGACCGGCCCTGGCGGGAAAAAGGAAAAACTCCAGGGAAGCAACCCTTGGGGATCGAAATCAAAACTCCACCCTCCTCCCCACGGACCAAATCCGAGAACTCAATTGAGGCCGCAAAGGGGAAATGTTCATTTGGAAAAAGATGGCCGGGGACAAGTCTTAGAGCAGGCTCCGGGAACTAGGATTCACCGTCAAAGAAAAAATACTGCGCCCCGGTTGGAAAAAAAGGGGGGGAAGGTTTTGCCGTAACGGAAAACGCCTTTACACTGGAGGAAAAACAGAGTTTGGCGCATGGCGGCCAAAAAGGGGAAACTCGACAAATGGGGAGAGCGGGGAGGGTAGGGAAGGGACTAACCGAAAAAGCTAAGAAAAAAGTCTCCCTGCGCGGTAGGGAGGGGGTTCTGAAAGAGTTCAGTTGAACGGAGAACAGAGAAAAGCACAACACGTCTGAAAAAAAAGAAAAAAAAACCAAAAGGGTTTCCTCATTGAGGAAAAAAAAGGAACGGAAAAGATGACACCCTGGTTCGGAGGCCAGAAAAATCTCCGGCGAGGGAAGACACCGGAAAAATAAAGCAAGAAGGTCGAAAAACGACAGGGAAAAGATGGGGGGGAGGGTTTTCGGAGAAAAAAAGCCCGGTTGCCGCTTCGAAAGATGTAAAAGGACGCGAAGTTAAAAAAATACATCTATAGTAAAAGGAAAAATGGGGAGAAAAAATGGTCAACCGGCAAGGAGGGGGGCTCTATATGTAAAAGACGAGGGGGGGGGGGTTTTTCAAGCCAAGGGCGATGGCAAGGGGTCTACAGCGAGGGTAAAGGACGGATAAGATGCAAACAGGTGTGCCGGGCACCAGGGACAGATATCTTAGCACGGGGGGCAGACAACAGTCCTCCTAAGGACGCAAGCCGCCCAGCCGCAAAAAAGATAGAAGGCCTGGAAAAAAAAAGGGGGCTGAAGGTGCAGCGAAAGCAAGGGAGCAAGAAACGGTTTGGAACGAGGAGCAAAACAGTGGGGCATACGGGGGTGAAGGAAGACTGGAGGCAACCAAAGAAGTGGTATTCGACAGGGGCACAGAGGTGGAAAAAAGCTCAAAAAAGCAAAGGCCTAGCTTTTTGGGACGGGAAAGGGGGAGTCGACCACAGAATTAATGAAAAAAGACGAAGGTCGGCGAAATTTGGAAGGAAAGGGAAGGGCAGAGTCAGCGAAGGGGTGGTAGACCTGGGCTAAGGGAGTCAAAGGGGGCCGATAAGGGAAAAAAGGAAAAGGGTTGTGAAAAGGAGGAAAGAGCCAAAAAGGTGACGGGGTTCGGCACGCGAGGTCAAAGTAGAAGCATCTCCCTTCTTCTGGGGGGAGACTCCACCGGGGCCGAATCCACAAAATGAGATCGGGAATGGAGTTGGTCACACCAAGCAACAAACAGAGGGGTTCAGATCAACGGAACAACAACAAACAAGGGGAAAAAAAAAATGGGAGCATACTGTTACGGGGACTAGTCAGTAGAAAAAGAAAATAAAAAAAAAACTATGATTTAAACCCGGTCGGCGACGCAACAAAGGGAAAGATGGCGCCGCGGGGCAAAAACAAAACCGCCGGGCGCCACCAAAAAGGCCGCTCGTTTGACCAAAAAAAAGCCGCAAAGAGACCAAAAAGAAAACTCAAACGGACCGACCAATGGGGTGAGAGGGGACCTATGTGCGGGCAGGTTAAAAAAAAAAGGGGTCGACCCTTTCAGACCGAAAAGGGTGAAAAAAGAATTCGACGTAACTGGGAAAGGACGCAAAAAAACCCGTGAAAACCAACCTATCAAAAAGAAAAAGCGCTGGTGAAGAAGGATCCAATGAATACTTTCTACATGAAAAAGGGGGTGGCGACACCGGGAAGACAAAAAGGACACTGGGGGAGTACGGAAAAGGTCGATAAAAGTAAAAATGGTAGTACTATACTCATTTCGAGAAAAAAAGTAGCAGAATAGAGAAGAAACGGCTTCTCGCGTAGGGAAGGGTGCGCAATCCATTGCAGCAGAGGAAGGAGAACACCATACCGCATATAGAGTCAAAACCAGCAAACAAAAGAAAAAATAAGATGCAATAAAGGGGATCAGATAAAAAAATCAGAAGGGGACATAAGTCCAAATGAAAGGGTGTATGTATACACACAAAAACCAAAACAAAAAAACCCCCCACGCCCATGCGATACCAAGAAGTGAAAAGACCAAATAGACTTGGTAACTCAGACGGGAGGGGGTTACAAGCCTAAGGAAATAAAAATAAAGGCTGAAGAACACCTACATAGAGGAAGGGGGCGATGCGCCCAGTATATTTAAAACAGTGTTTCTCCTACAGGGGTCCTGTCCTGAATGGGGGGGGAAACACAATCAACTCGTTGTCGGTCAAACTTTGGATACACCAACCGATTTTTTGTCAAAATGTGTGAAAAAACAAGGTTGGGGTGCTGAAAAAAATTGCAAAAAGCAAGGGGAACGGGGGAATCGAGACGTGGAAAATAGAAGGATTTTGTTTAAAGGGAAGCGGCGGGTTCTCGTGGATTTCGAAGGAAAAGAAAGCCTAGAAAAAGAAAAATTTGTTCACAAAAAACGGGCAGAAAAAACACTTAATTAAATCATTGATGGGCGGAAGAAACGGGCAACTGAAAAATTGCACGTCACATAAAAGGCTCTTAGTGGGAAAAAACACGGAATGGGGTGAAAACGGGAAGGGCGAGTCAAAAACGAGAAACTACAATTGGACATCCACAGCTTCAAAAGGGAAAGTCTAGAAGTCTGATGAGGGGGTTGAACCACCAAGGACGGTGTCGGAAAAAAGAACTCACGAGCACCGCATGGCAGAGAATACAGGAAAGGGCCCTACAAAGTTTGGCCCGAAAGGGGTGAAAAAAAAACGAAAAGTGGGAGGGGGTTTCCCGCAACACCCTGAAAAAAACGCAACAGGGGAAAGACCAAAAATAGTGAACCTACGGAGCGAAACTTCAGACAATAGTGACGTCTGTATTTGTGAGAGGGAAAAGGAGGACCATTACCGAGGCACCTAAACGCAGCAGGGGAACGTTTTCAGACACCACCAATAACGCCTCCAAGTCAGGAGGGGGAATAGAGTCAGCAAAAATCCGCCAAAAAAGTGTTGTGACGATCAGAGGGCACCTGGTCAGGGGGGATAGGACGGGTGAAGAGGAATCACACAAAAGACTGAAGAGAGAGAAAGGTCACAGGGAGGAAAGAAGGAATAACTTTTAAATCCACCGAAAAAAGCTTTCGATTAGGAAACACTCCGGTGTAAACGGGGGGGACCAAGTCGTTGAAACTCAGGGGGAAGGGAAGGGAATTGGGAGAAATCACCACAGCAATACATCGTCCAAAAAAGCGATCAAAGGCACTTGAAATAAAAGTCAAGGCGGGGGCGAAAAAAGGTAGCCAGGGTTGGTCAGCAAAAAAAAAGCGCCAAGGAAAAACTTTGAAAAACGAGGGGGGCCTAAATCAAGGGTGTGGTCCTGACATGGAAAAGGGCAGAAGCCCGAAGGAACAAGCAACAACGCGAAAGCAAAAAAACAAATCCAACAAAAACAAGGGGAGAGCGGGAGGTCCGCCGGAACAATAACGGATGAGAGACTCCGTGAAAGAAAAACGAGGGACGGCTAACCTCTGCTGGGCAGCTCCCACAAGCCGCCGTTCGAGATGGGCCGAAAAGAGGAAATCGAACTAAGGCGACGATCGCGGCAAGAATTGGGGTGGAAAAGGGGGAACCTCTAGTACGCCAGGGCGTCGAGTACCGAGGAAGGCCGCAGACAAAGGGTAGACCAGGCTCAGAGAAGGAAGGGAAAAAGATAAGTAAAAAACCCAAAAGGGGCCCGACCTGGATTCCAAAGATAAGGCTATGAGTTCCTCGGAGGACCAAATACAGGTTCCATCTGGCTTGGTGGGTCCAGCCCATGGAAGTAGGTGATGCAAGGGAGCAAACACCAAGGGAAAGCAGGGCCACTTTAAAAAAATCAGGACCTTCACGATGGGGGGCAAAAAAAAAAGTAAAAAAAGAAAAAACCACAAAATATTATCCGATGGGAAAATGGCCTCTAGTCGCAACAAAATAGAGGTTTAAAGAAAATACCAAAGTTTAGAAGATAAAACAGCCGGGGAACAAAAGCCAGTCCTGGGGTTTGACGGGGACAAAAGTATGAGTTAAACTACAAACTCGCAATGGGAAAACTACCCACCACTGGGGAGTCATTAAAGAATTTGCCGTGGGGGGGCCCCCAAGGGATAAAAAGAGAGTCTGACGGCGCTGGGGGGACACGGAGGTCCGATCCAACAAGGATAAAGTAACAGGAAAAGGGGGGCAAAAACAGAGTTGGTACTCCCTTAACAAAGGGGACGTGACCATGTGGTTGACAAGGGGAAAAGTTTGTGCAATGGCAGAAGGAAAAAAAGGCCATCGAACGAAAACGGGTGTTGCACAGAAAATTTTTTGGAGGGAAAACCAAACGATGTGCTTGTGAAAAATGGGGACCGGACCGAGGACCACGCAAAAAAGCATCGGTAGGGGAAAGTGACAAAACGTAAGAAATAAAAACCCCTGTAGAGGGGGGTCCTGTAGGAAGAAGCAAAAAAAACGGGGGGAGGGACAACTTGATCAGGAATACTTAAGGATAAAAAAGATGGCGCTGGATAACAAAGAAAAAAATTATCTCCGAAGAGGGAACGGCACAGGCTCATTTTCAAACCAAAAAAAAAATGGCGGACGACGGAACGAAAACTATAACGCTCTAACCAATACGACAGAAGTGGGGAAAGACACTAAAAACCAACAGTATTTGCTGAAAAGACTAAAAGCCGCAGGGATCAAAACTTCGCACTTCGCAAGAAGTTCCCGGGAGTTTTTGGGGGTGTGCGCAAAAAAATCGGGAAGAGTTCAGCAAAAAACTGAAAAAAAGAAAGAAGAAACAGCGTTTTGGAAACATGGGTGAAGCGCGGGGGGGCAAGGGCCCTGGCGGTTTAAAAGAGGGGCCCCGCACATAAAAAACAAACAGGATCCGGCGGGTTGGCAAACCGCCGCGCCATGAAAAAACTGTGAAAAACAAAAGCCGGGCTCCCGGGGAAGGGGATGGGCGGGGGAAAAGATGAGAAGGTGATAACCCGCAGTGTAACACTCCAAGAAAAAAAAAATGGGGACTCTCCACAAGCAACCAACCGTGACGGATCGAGGGATCGCTGTCAGCAGGAGAAAGATCTTGAAAGAGGGGAAGAAAAATACTGGGCCCACTGTTCGGGGTAGGTTGGGAGGGGAACGCGAAGAAAGACACGTTACTGGGAAATTTCTCCCGAACAATTCAGGCCGGAAAAATGGGAGAAAACGCCTGGCGAATCCGTGGGTAGGAGTTAAAAGAATTCCGTGCAGTAAAAACGAGGTAAATTTGAATATAAAAAAAAAAAAGACTTAAAAAAAAAAAACTGTAAAAAAAAAAAAGAAAATAAATAATTTTGATTAAATAAGTCGCGGAAGGGAATCAAAAACAAACCCCGGACCTAAACGCCAGGAGGGAACCCCCCTTCAAGATACAGGTGGACTGATGGCGACCGACCGCTTTCGATGCGAGAAAAAAGTTAAAGGTGTGAAGTAAAAGATGCCCGGCGAGAGGAAGGCGGCTTAAATTGTAGAATAATGCCATGAAGAAAATGATCCGAAAAAAGAGGATCGGCCTTGAACGAAAAAAAGCAAAAACGTTCGACGGGAATCGGTCCGGTCTCCTCAAGTGGTGGAAGTAGGTAAACACACGGGGGTTGAATCAATGGTCCGAGCCTTACAAGTGGACTCCCGCCTCGAAAAAAAACCAGCTCAAAAGGCCCTGGGGGTCAAGATCCGGGGAGTGCAAAAAAAGCCCAAAAAAGTGAGGAAATAAAAAAAACGGAAAGGAAAGAGAACTACGGGAGGTGGGTTTGAATAATTAAAACCTCCGAGGTGCACGAAACAGGTGGAAAAGAAAGACAAGAATTGTAGAAACGAAACAGGTCCGCAACGCCAACAAGAAGAGCGGTGAAGGGAGCCCCGCGAAAATATGTGGAGAAAAATTGAGTGACCAAGCAAAACAATTGCAGGCTGTCGGGAGTGCGGGAGAGGCGGCCTGGGGGGAAGAGGACCTGGGGGGGCGGCGAAAGATGGGGGGAAGTGATGCTGTGTGGGGGAGTGATCAAGCCCTTATGGGGAGCGGGGAAAATGAGAAGGTCCGGCTTTCCAACTCTCCAGACCGGCACCCAGGCCAAGAGCCTGGGACAAAGACGGAACAGGGAAGGTACTTCATTTCAAGAAAGTGAAAAAAAGGGGTTTCATCAAACAGACCATGAAAAAGCTTGATAAGACAAGGGGCAGAGCAAGGGCCCGGGAAAATGGCCCGAGCCCAAGTAGAGGAGGGAGACAAAAAGATGGGAGGGGAAAAAAACCTTGGGAGAAAAGGGAACACATTGGAAAGTTGGGGGGATGCGAAGCTTAAGCGGTAAAAGAACTTTCACCAGGTGGAAGGGGCTGAGTGGGGCAGGGAATACAAGGGGTTTTTTTGCTCAGGAAGGAAAGGTCGTCCGTGCAAAGGTGGGGGGGGGAAAGGGTGGAGGGGGCGTAAAAAACAAGTCTTCGAGGAGAAAGGAGCAGGGTTTTTCAAAGGAGGACTGAACCGACGACGAAACGGGAGTTACGCGCGAAAAAAAAAGCAAAGACAAAAATAAAAAGAAAAACTAAGCCCTGAAGGTCGCCGAAAAAAAAAGGTAGGGATGGAATGACGCACCGTCGGATGCCCGAAAAAAAAAAAAACAAAAAAAAAAAAAAAATTGTCAGACTTACCGACCTACCCCCCGATCAGAAGGGGCCTGAAACCGGTGATTGAAACAAAAAACGCCGTAGCCTTTCAAAAAAAAAAAAAAAGGACCTAAGAGCCGAAATAAGAAGACTTATCAACACAAAGTGAGGGCAGTAATCCGCCGGGGGAAGACTGAATATTGCCAAAAGGGACAGGGGGGAAAAATGCCGGAAGCAATCCGGCGCCTCCAAAACCGGTCCAAAAGAAAATGACAAAGTATAAAAAATCCCACAACCATCTCTGCAGATGGTAGGAAAAAAAAACCGGCCAAAAGAATTCTGACGGGAGATTCAAAAACATCAAACCTGACGACGAGTCCCAACCAATGGTAGCGCCCGACGTCCTGTGGGCCACTACAGGGCCTTGTCCGCGCCTTAACAATTCATGATTCGGGCAACGGAAAAAGGGTTCGATGGACGAGGGAAAAAAAGGACGAAGAGGAGGGACGTTCAAGTCGAGGGAAACCATCCGTCGCCGTTTGATCGAAAAAAAATCTAGCAAGCGAAGCACCTCATCAGCACGTGGGGGGGGAGGCCCACGGAGGGGGAGGGGGAAAAAAAGCTTTTGGTCACCATATACGGGTAACGCCGGTCGCCGAAAAAAAGTCTTAAAAAAAAAGAGGGTATGAGTCAATAAACAAGGCTTTGAGACTTGGGGGGGTTCCGCCGGCAGCCAGGAAAAAAGAAGGTGATAGTCAAACATGGTACGGGACTTTCCCCAACATGGAAAAGGTTAAATCCTGGTTGCAGGGGGGGGCTGGAGACGGGGGGAAGGACAATAAGGTACAATGGGCAGCCCGAAACAAAAGGAACCAGAGCAATGTTACCACTTGAAACCGCCGAACAAAAAAAAAAGACCCAGCCGCAGAACCGAAGTCCCTGCGGAAAACCCATCGGACGGGGGCGGGGAGAAAAAGGTGAGCCAGGGTCATCAAAAAAAAACCGCATGCGTTTTTTCTGCAAGGACGCGATATAATCAAAAAACCAAAAAGTCACGCACAAAACGCAAGTCTGGACCCGAACTTGAAGACCAAGAAGCAAAAAGGCCGGGAGGGGACCGCCGCAATGGACCCGACAACCGAAGGAAAGCAAGGATGGGGGGGAATACCTTGTGGAAGAAAACACCCAACAGCCACTCCGCGGAAAGATTAAGAGCACTTAATATTGTCGGAGACAACTATTAAAGGCAGAAAAACAAAATCATCTCGACTCAGGAAACAAGGGAAGGGGGACCTATTTCCGACAGCACGCAAGGGGAAAAGTGAGAATAAGCCAGGCCCCATTAGCGGGTCGAAAGAAGAAAGAGCTTATTGAGACTGCGGCACAAAATAGATGGGGGACCAAGGGAGCGGAGCTGGGGGGCTGACGCCCGAGTGGCGTCGCCAAGCCAAAAGCGGCGAAAGCAGTGTAAAAACCTGAGGGGAAATTACGCCAGGGGAAAAAAGGGAAGCGATACAACACTGAGGAGGGAAAAAGGAAAAAAAGAATGGGTTAACCCGTGAGGTAAGAATAGGTGGGATCAACGGCAAAAACGCGCAGGAGGAAAAAACCAAAGACAAAGAAAAACGCAGAAAAAAGTTTTCCAGAGAGAACAGGGGGGATGATCCACATCCCGATTGGTACCGCCGCTCCACAAGGGGGCCCCTTGTCCTACGAAACACAAGGGTCGAAATGACCCACCAGAACGAAAAATGCATACGTTAGGGGGTCGAAAGGTAGCGAATCCTCCGAAGGTTACCCGGCTGGTGTTAAATATTGGGAAGACGGCGAACAGGCTTACAAGGGGGGGGTTAATCCCCCATGGCGGGAGGAAGAAAGGAAGCTCCAGTCGGGATAGGGGTGACATGGCTCCCGGCAAAAGAAAATGCCCAAACTTGGGTATGTCTTGAAACTGGGAAAGGGAAAAAGGCGTGATGGGATTGGGAAACAAATAATGCCCGAGGGAAAAGGAGAGGCTAAAAATCCCTAACTGAGGGTGGGTGGTGTGATGACCTGGTCAAGCCCCGACCTGCGCCGTCCTAGGGATGGGGAAAAAAAACCCGAGAAACGTCGCCAAAAATCAAAACTGTTGGGGGGAAGAAAAGGTACTAGTTGAAAACAGATCTTGTCTGTCCTTTGGAAAGCGAGTCAAAAGGATATTTACCGACCAGGAAAATTCACCAAGGTAAAATGGTAAAGCAGGTATATTGAACCCCTGGCGTGACTGAAAAACCGCCGGAAAAATTCGAAAAGAGAAGGAAGAATTTGGGGGGGGACAATAAGAAACCGGCATGGTTGACAGCAATGGTTATATGCTGAAAAAGAATGATCGAACTGGCGAAAAAAAATGAGAAGAACAGCCGGGGGCTCAAAATAGAATTGTAGGGAGACGACCATTAAAATGTAAATCTGACTTGGGAACCTGAAAAGTGGGAAGAATTTCCCAAATCGTCGGGGCACATCGCCCTGAAGAGGAACAAGCAACCCATCAAAGGAACTCAAGAAAAAGCACGGAAAGGGGTTGAAGGAATGACCAAAGCGTCGAAAGGGTCAAAAAACTGGTAAAGTGACCGAAAGAGGGAAGTAAAAAAAAAAAAAAAAATTGCATCCGTCGGGAGAAGAGTCGGGGGGAGGAGGGGGTTGTCTGACCACGACCGCGAGGGGGGGGATTTAAAAAACTTTCTAACTTGGGGGATGCGCGGTTTAGGAAGGGGGAGCGAAGCGCAACGTTAAACGTAAAGGCGTCCGGGCCCGTAAAAAGGAAGATTGGTCAGAACGCAAAAATCGGATCACCTTGGCGGGAAGGGAACTTGGGGGGTCGTTCGTTCCATCCTTGGGTTTTTGGAAAAGAGAAACCAGGGACGGCAAGGGAAGGGGGAGGTGGGGGACGACGTGTTGGGTGCAAAAAAAAATTCGGGGGCGTTCAAATGAGGGCGGTTCGGTCACGACGTTTTGGGGGGGGGGGAAAGATTGCAAACCGAGGCGGAAAAGAAAAAAAGGCCTGGATCGGCCAGAAAAAGAAAAAAAACGGCTTCCGTGGTTTGGGTAAGTGGGGGGGAAGAGGGGGAGATGGGGGGACAAGTTTGTCTGGTGGAAATGAAGTTTAAACGAAAACGGAAGAGGGGGGGGAAAAAAGCAGAAGAGGAAGAAACCCAAGAAAACCACCATTCCCCCACCACAGCAAAGAAAGAAGGGAAAAGGCAGACGCATGCTTGTCAGACTCAAAAAGAAAATAGTTAACACATCCGTGGGGGGAAAAAAATCCCGCCAGCCATTGAGAAGGCTACAAACGACAAACTGGAACAATGGAAACGGTTAGTACCGAACCCCTTGTCCGCCCCGAATTAGAGGGCTACGTCCAAGGCCGCCGGGGCCAAAGGGATCGAAAAGGTATTTCAAATAGAACGAGTTCACACCACTGTGAAATAGTGTGTGAAAAATCACGTAGTGGAATAGCCTGCATCAGGGGAGTAGGCGTGAGATGGGGGACTGTCACAGAAAATCGATCCAAGGGGAGGACCACCCGAAAGTCAGCAGCAAAAAAAAAAAAAACGCCCCGAAACAACAGGAAAGGGAAAAACAAACACCAAATAAGGGAAAAAATTCTAGTAGGTTTGGGGGGCCGCAAACATGCCAGCCTAACGCCCGAAAGAAGCTACATCCGACGAAAGAAAAGACCTGGGAAGGAGGAATGATCGTGTGTGCCAATGGTGACTCATAACAACAAAGACCTCACGAAAAAAACTCTTCAGTGGACGACAGATAGGAGGGGAAAAGGATCGGAAGAATTCCAGGAATGGGAGGGAAAAAGGCCGGTGGAACAGAAGGAGTGTCAAAGGAAATTGACTCGTTGGGAATAGAGGCCGATTGAACTGGGGCGGAAACTGGGGGACAAGAGTCTTGCAAAATGAAATGGGGAGCCACCACGTCACAGGGGTGGGGGTGGACGCATGGGGAGCTCGTACAGTGATGAAAAAGGAAGAACAAAACAAAAAGGGGGGCCCGCCGAGCCGACCTCTGAAAGAAAACAAAAAACGGGGGGCCTTTCCAGCGAAAGAGAACGTGGTCAAGACTTCTCTATCCGCCGGAAAGAAACTCGGACCTGACCGAACTTTTTGGCCCCCCAGGCTCCAAAAAGAAAGGATAAGAACGGAAAGGAGGTGGCGAGACCCAGAATAAAGATCGTATGAGGGAAATTAAAACATTACCAGAACGCCTTGAAAAAGAAGAACATAGTCTCTCCCTAGGGGACAGAAAAAAGGAAACTCCTTGTCGAATCTCTGCCCAACACCCAGACCGAAAACAGTCCCAGCAAAAAATATGAAATGTGGGGACCACTTTCCGGCAAGAACTGGACACTACAAATTCATAAAAAGAGGGGGCTGAAAAAGGTGAGTCTCCAATGCGTAAGTTCCAAGAACGTTGTGGGGCTGTAGAAGTTACAACGAAGAAAGAGTAACACCAAGACATCGCAAATTTGACAGGAAGGTGCTAAACCGAAGGGGGCCAGGCGCCGGCGGGTGATCAGCACGAAGAAAAAAAAAACTTTTGGGGACGCAAATGGCAAAAAAAAAGAAATCCCTAACTGATCAAAATGGGAAACGATGTCCCTGAGGGGGGTTGGGAAATTTTGCGGAAAAAAAAAAAAGAACGTGGAAGAAAATCGGGTGTAAAAAACCGTGCCGATCAACGAGGGGGGAACGAATCGACTTGGTCTAAAGGGTACACAGGGGAGGGGGGGGGTTCAGGGCCACTGAAATTCATAACGACGTGTGGGAAAGTTGACGCTAATTCTACCCAGCACGGGTTGGATAGGGAGGGACTAGCGCTGGGATCACGATTGGTCCCTCCCACCGGAAAGAAAAAAAACGATCAGGCCGTAGAGAGGCATTCTCGGAGGTTTCGGGGGGCAAAAAATGGGAAAAAAACCGGCTGATAACCGTGGGAAGAGGGCCACATGTCAAGGAAAAAAAAACGGGGGGAAAAAGATTGTGATCAAGCGGGGAACACGGTCCAGGACACACTCTTCCCAGGGGAGCCAATTGCCAATCGGTCGTAAAACCTGCAAAAAAAAGAACTCCACTGTGTGCACGGCAAAAAGGGAACCGGGAAAGCAAAACACGGTTCTGTACGCAGAACGAAACAAAAACCTAAGCCGATGGCCGCAAGCAAACAGAAAAAGTCAGACCGATCTCTAAATCAATAGGACCAAAACGGAAAAAACAGAGTCCTTAAGGGTCAGGAAATTCCAGAGGGGAAAGGGGGAAAAGAGGAAAGGTTAGTGTCAAAAATGCATCCGGTAAAAAACGTCCTCCAATCTGGTGCGGGAAGGACATGTCCGGAAACAAAACCAAGGGGGAGGTGCACGTCGCTCATAAGGAATAGAATCATAAAGCTGGGGTTATCACCAACAACGAACGAGACGAACGATGTGCCTGGGGAACGCAAAGAAAACAATGAGAATGGAACAGAAAAGCCTCAAATTGGAACGCTATTAGAAGGAGAACGAGACAAAGACGAAGGGTGAATCAACAGGGACTTGGTAAAAAACGTAACGACCAGATTCCAAAAGGCAGGCAAAAGAATTAGCCGGATCTAATACTACCATAAAGGTTACTAGCGCTAAAAAAAAAAAGGTCCGCTGGGCTGGTCTCGGGGAGCTCAACCATGGGTGACACGACAGCGAGCTTAAAACCGCATTGACGGGGGAAAATAAGACTGATTAAAAGAGGCTTTTGACAGGCGAGAAGGAGGCAAGGGGGGGGCGCTCGTTTTCGACGGGGGGAAAGAGAAGGGTGCATTAGGCCGGAACGCATCAGGTCCGGGTGCGATCAATGAAATGTTTTCCCGCACAATAGGGGGTCGATGGAAAAAATAAAAGACCAAAAGGTGTAGGCACGAAAAGAGGGGTAGGGGCGGGTTCGGGAAAAAGGTCGAGGAAAAGTTTTTGCCGTGACGATTAATGAGTACAGGGGGACGTCGTGAAAACGTATTTAGGCGGTGGGGACGGTTGTAAAAAGACCACAGCCCCCCGGAGGGGATGGACAACCCTATGACCGACTTGAGAACCGGGGGTGGGTTTTGTACACGTGAAAACATTTTCATACAAAAAATGAGGGCCGGGGGATGGGGGGTACAGTTTAGAAGCCAACAATGATACTCCGCCTAAAAGAAAGGGCGAAACTTAAAAAACGCAGCATCTAACACGGGACAAAGGCATTATGAAGGAAAACAAACCGGGCGAAATCGTTGCAGGCTGATTTAGGCCACCGCGGGAAAGTGGAAGGGGAGGCGAGGGGAGTGAAACTTGTGACCAACTGCGGGGGACTGGTTCCTCCCGGCAAAAGCGCCGGGGAAAGTAGGAGAAAAGGGCCGAGGAACTAATTTGGTGGGTCGTTTGGCAAACGTTCAAAGGGACATGTGGGTGGCGGGCAAACTAGATGCAAACGATCCGAGTCGCCAAAGTTTGGGCCAGGCAAAAAGCGTGGGAATCGCCAGGTAAGCGGGACTGGGTGAAGTTCCAGGGCCGCCACCGGCCGCAAGGGGGGCTGGTCACCAACAACGAACCCCAGAAAAAAGGCGCCAGTTAAAGGAAAATTGGGTAAAAAAAGATGGGGGGGGGGGCAAGGGAAAAGGACCAAACAACCACTTCGTTCGTAACGAACTGATAAAAAATCCACCATTACAAGGGTAAATAACTGCGCCGGTGGCGAGGTGCGGGGGGCATTTGGCCAAGAAACACAAAGACGCGGCACCTTCAGGAGCAGTTTTCGCAGGGGGCGGCCCATGTAACTCAAGGGGGGGTGTAGGGGCCCGGAAAAGGTCAGATAATACCGAAGAAAAGAAGAAGCGACCGGTACCTTGGACTCGGAGGAAAACAGAACGGTAAAGAAAAGTAAAGGAGGGACAGCCGTCAAAAGCCCAATCTGACGGGGGGGGACCAAGGAAAAAGAGCGGGGGGGACCAGGTCAGCCCAATTGGGGAAACGCTTTTAGGGGGCCGAGGACCCAGGGCAAAAAGAGAGGAACGTGAAAATCAAAAAGAAAAACGCCGAAGAGGTTCAACGTTTGCGGAACAAGGAGGACAAGGACTTTCGGCGAAGGTTCCTGACTGTGGGACAAGAATGTAAGCAAAAGTTAAAATTGGCAGGGGGATCCAAAAGCCAAAGGTCAATAGGAATTGGGGGGGGGATCAGAAAGAAGGTGGTTTTTGAAAGACACTGCGATTTGGGCATTTTCTGAACAGCGCAAAAAAAAAAAACCGGATAATCGGCGGTAAGTGAGGTAAGCTCGAAAAGAAAAAAAGGGGCAGTCGGGGTGTACGCTATCAAGCAACGAAGCAGGGGATTTTACTTGCGTCATTGGAAGGAGCGAGGTAGTCCGCAACAAGTGGGTTCGAGGAGAAAAAAAAATTGACGTCTGAAAAAAGTTCCTTATAGGGGGTCGAGGAGGGGGTACGACAGGGGGAGCGGTGGCAAGGTCGGCTAAATCCTGGGGGAAGACGCTGGGGGGAAGAAAGGGGAACAGGCAAGGCGTACTCGTACAATAAAACCATACTTCTGAAAATTCAAAGAGAAAAGATCGCTGACGGGTCGAAGGTGGAAACAGGGCCTCCCTTCCGGCAAAAGAAGGTGGAAAAACGGAAGGGGGAAGGAGGGGAAAGAGCAGAGCAGGGTTGATAGGGACCGCGTTCGTGTACAAAAGCGCCTGCTGAAAAAGCAGCCTCCTACATCCTTGGGGGGGCAGGTGAGAAAAGAAAACTGGGGGAAGGCAAAAGAACAGCTGCAACCGATCTCAAAAGGACAAAAAGAAACCAAGTTTCATG
>Ga0179593_1648868_pt1 | contig 21225 bp, 30 predicted proteins | sample CZODoug2_1_08_16_FD_185931 | JGI IMG/M metagenome (GOLD analysis project Ga0179593, IMG submission 185931) | Vadose zone soil fungal communities from Angelo Coast Range Reserve, California, USA - CZODoug2_1_08_16fungal (PacBio error correction) | ecosystem: Environmental > Terrestrial > Soil >...
GGGGAAGGGAAGGGATGGCGTGGTTTCCCGAACGCCGAAAGGGCGGGGAGGTTGGGGGCTCAAAAAAAGAAACGACAAGGTGCCAAGCTGTATGATGGGGATGGTCATCAGCGACCATCGATGGAAGGGGAACTTGAGGAAAGGAGTACGACGAGGGTGTTACCCCAAAGGGGGGGGGACCTGCTTCTACCTATCCATCCCCGATGGGGAATTCAATCCTTCTTCATGGGGGCTCGGCAGTTGGATGGAGGTATTTCACAAGAAAGGGGGGGTTAAAAAAAAGGTGAAAAGCACCTTGCCTGGGAGGGGAGGGAGGATATGAAAAAGACGATGATCTCCTTTTGGGGGAAGCTCACAAGGCTTTACAGGAGGGGAAAAGAAACTGTTCATACCGTACCAGAAAGGGGAAAAAACCAGAGCTCTTAAGCAAGGACTGACCTTGGAGGATTGATGCGGCATATAAAGTGTTGACATGTGGTTTTTAAAAGAAAGGGGGGGGAAAAACAAGGGGTTTTTGGAAAGGGGAGATCTAAAGCACCCGAGACAGGAAATAAACGTATCTTGTATCCTAGGAGTTGGCATGACCGAGGGGGGGGAAGGGAGGGCAGACCGGACGTTGGGGGAAAAAAATATTCTCTAAAGGGGATGCCACGGCATTCGTGATTCTGGCTGAAAAAGACGAAGGAAAAAGGAGCAACCGTGGAAGAAGTTCGAGAGGGAAACTCTGTAAAAAAAAAAGAATGCTTCAGAATTCTCCAAAAAGAGCTTCTTCCTACTCCTTTTTGGAAAAAAACGCGCTCCGTCGCAGAGGATAGAGAGGGAAAAAGAGGAGGAGGGGGAGGGTCTTCGGCGAAAGAAGTTCACAAGGTAGAAGTCAGAGGGGGGGAAGGGAAGAAAGGATCGTACGTCCTGGCTATGTTAAAAAAAAAAGACCCACAATTTATGCCTTTTGAACCAGTCTTCGAGGGTTGGGAGGGGGGAGGTCCGCACTCAAACGAGAAGGGGATGGGGGAGGGAGGAAAAGGCGACTCAAAGCAGGGGAAAGACCACCACATTCTGCCATTTCTAGGAAAAAATGACGCTGCAACTCCTCTGAGTGGGAGAGATCTCTATTTCACAGGCACCTGGTCTAGAGCGAGGAAAAAAAAAAAGAAAAACAGCCCTTAAACGGTTATCGGCTGCCAGAGGGAAAGTTAATTACTTTCGAAAAAACGGGGTGTGATGAGGATTCATAGGGGGAGAGGAGGGAAAGAGTTCCTTAAACGACGACCATTGAGGTCGGGGATGAATTCCAAGAGAAAAAAAAAAGAAGGGGGTGGCTGTCGTTCACTTTCGAGAGGGGGGGGAAAAGGAGGGGAAAGGGAAACTACTTCAAGGGAAGGAAGATGTAGCCCTCTTAGAGAGCGAGAGGGGGAGATAAAGCACAAGGGGGGACCCCTCTTTGATGCTGTGGAAAGACCAAAAAGGAGGGAGATGAGAAGCGTTTAGTAAAGGGAAACGGGGAACGGCGTGCTTTGAGGGATGAGGAGAATTTTCCATTATGAAGGCAAGAAGAAAGTGAACAAAGGGGCGTTCTTAACACTAAAGGTCCGGGGAAACAAGACCGGAAATTTTGGAAGGGGAGAAATCGGGGGAACCCATGGGCGAGTACTGAACTCGAAGAGGTTCCTCGCGATCAGAGTATTTCCTCTTCCTAATCAACCAGGAGAAGAAAAAGCAGGGGAAGGGCCGAATCCACAAATGAGGGTCAGGGGGGGAAGGAGCGTTATTCAGAAAAAAGAAGGGCGTTCGTGTACGGAAAAGGGGGGGAGCTCGCTGAATTCTATTATTACGAAGGGGGACAGGAATGAAGAGGTTTCTGCGTGCAGAGGAGGAAAAAGAGGACACAATCAAAGAAGGGGAGGACAGACGCGCGGTTTCCTCGAAGGGGTTCTTTTCAGAAACCGTCAGCCCAGAGCAGAAGAGAGAAAAGAAGGAACGGAATTTTTCCGTCAGCGAACTGGCGCGGTGGGGGGGGAAGGAAAGAGTCTTGCCGTAAAAAACATCCCCTACCCCTCTTGGAAAAAAAAACTCAAACACTCGAGGAGGGAAGGAAAACCTCATAAATTGTCGGATGGGCTACATCAGGAGGGGAAAGGAAAGGTAACCAACGTGTTTAATTCTTCACTCATCTGCCGGGGGGGAAAAAAGGGGGGAGTGATCCGAAGAACGACCGACGGAATTCCGAGTATGGAGAGAATCCATTGCGCCTTCATAAAGGGATTCTTGCTTCTGCAAAAAGCGTAGACGCCTCTCTTCCGATGGGGAGAATTCTTAGGCAGGAATAGGTGGCGGAAGGAAAAAGGAACTCTAGGAAAGAAGGAAACCGAATTTTCTTCTTCGTACAGCAGTGTCATCCAAACTACGAAAGATAGGGTCCAAATTCGGATGGCCGCAATCAACAAAAAAAAGAAGAAAGAAAGGTAATTGAACGCAAAAAGGACGAAAGAGCGATTCCTGTCTATTATTCGGAAACTTGCGTAATACAAGCCACACGAGGAGCATCAAAAGGAAGAAAAAGTCCCTGGAGGAGGAGGGGAGATCATAGTCTGGTAAGGGGGGAGCAGTTCGACTTAAGAAAAGCAACGGCCAACAGGAGAGAGAGGGGGAAAAATCTTCCTCGTATCAGCACAAGACAAGATGTCAGAAAAGGGGGAAGGTGGTAGGTCCCAGGGGAATGCCGACTTACCAAAAAGGTCGTGAATCAAAGATTGCAAGATTTGCGAGAAAACGAGACAGAGGATAGGTAGAATCAGGGAAACTTTGTGTCACAAAGCGGCGAAAGCAGTAATTCGGATCAAAAGGGGAACATCGCTGTCGCTTATGTCGTTTTCCAAAGGAAAAGATTGGCCACCTTGTCGTTGATGGCGCGGGAAAAAAGGAGGACGCGTTTTGCGGGAAAAAAGAACCCCAGGTTAAAGGAGGACATCGACATCTCTCCGAAAAAGGTAAAAATAGAGAGGAAGGGGTTTGGTAAAATTGATTGCCGGGGAAAAAAAGAAAAAGGGGAATCCTCTGCTGTTGGATCAGAAGGGAGGACGACATAAACGACAAAAGGGGAAGGGGGGGGGAGGAGGGGTGGACGAGTCGGAAAAAAAAAATCAGCGACAGCTATTTCCGGGGGAAAACGCTCCGTCTTCCGCGCCAAAAAAAATTGGGTTGCGTGACCTGATGCAACCGATCCATACAAAAGAAAATCTGCAATCCGTCGGCCATGTATTCAAGAAGGAAGAAAAAACTTGTCGCTCAAAACAACACTGTACCGACCATTTGTTCCCACCAAGGAAAGGGGGGGGGGGCGGATTAGAGGGATGGAAAAAACATAGCCGAAGGGGTTGGTCCGGGAAAAAGCTTTAAATTCTAACTGCTGGAACCGTACCAGCCTCTGATGAAAACCGCGCGCGAGGACAGAAAGGTGGATGACTTTGAGGGGAGGGTCCTTGTTGACATGTGGGACGCAAGGGTTTTCCATTGTGTAAAAATCCCTCGACAGGAACTGAGCTCGACAAGGGAGGCCGTTTGCAAGAAAAAAAAAGTGGTTTGGGGATTAGTGGAAAAATATGCCAGGGCGTTTTGGGATGCCACGGATGTCGGAGAGGAAAGGTGGACGCAGTCCGCATGAGAAAGGGGACTACATTATTCGATAGTTCCGAAAAGAGGCTCAGAATTCTCACATGAAACTGGGGGGAAGAACAGTTTTTGCCTTGGAAAAGCCCATTAGCTCCTTCGCAGAGGAGAGGGAGAGAGATGCCAGCCCGGTCGTTTCGGAGAGGAGGGAGGCAGCAGAAGTGAAGAAGAAAAGACTTCATGGCGATGTGAAAAAGCAGCACATCCGACAATTTATGAAAAAGAGGAAACATCTTCGAGTGTTTTGGGAGTTGGTAGTGGGTGAAAAAGAGAGGGTCGGGGGGTTTTCGAATGAAAAGGGGGAAGCAAGCTTTCCGGAAATGCTCCATTTCTAGGACAGAAGGGGAAAAAGGAAAATTGATTAGAGACGCGGAAAGAAATAAACGCTGCTGAAGGAGGAGAGAGCGATGCAACTGCACCGTGGAAGAGAAAAGAGCTCTTTCCTCCTTAAAAAGGGCCGCCTGCCTTCAGTAAACTATTAAGGAAAAGAAAAAGAAAGGATCATAATCGAACCGATGGAGAAGTGCTTCGAAAAAGGGAGGTCAGTTGAAAAGGGTGAGGTCTGGCGCGAAAAAAACATCATGTTTGTGGCTGTCGTGAAAGGGGGAGGAGCCTGTTTCTAGGAAGGGAAGACCATGGCCGAGAGAGGTAGCACTCTTCGAGAATAGGAAAAAAGTACTCGCCCATGGTCCCCAGCTGGATCGCGGATTGCGAAGGACGGGGGAAACGGGGGGAAAAGGTGAAAACGGCGTGCTTGCGGTCAGCAGGAAATCGAGCTCACAAAAAGGAGAATTTTCCTATTGACCGCAAGACAAGAAGAAAAATCGGAACACTAACGTCCTTTTAGGAGGGGAACACCTCATCAAGCTGGGAAAGGGAGCCCAATATCGATATCGAAGAGGGCGAACTCGGGAAAAGCGGGGAAAACGTAGTTCCCCTTCCCTAAGCAAAAAAGAAATAAAGTTCACGCACAGCCACAACCTGATTTCGAAAGGGGCGCGCCAAAGATCATGTCGTCGTTTTACGGAACGATGACAGAAAGCTGCGAAAGCTATGAAAGAAAGAGGAGGGGGAGTTATGAAGACGTTTCTAAAAGGAAGGGAAGCATGCGTTCAGGGAAAGCCCCTTTTACGGGAATTTCTGACGGGGGGTCCCTCGACATTCTCACGGAGAGAGTAAATAGAATGCCACAACCCGGCCGAAGAAAAGATCACTTCACGGAACATTGGGGAGGAGCAGTTGGTGAGAGTCTGCAAGGGGAGGGAGCCGTCGAATGACCACAGCCAAACAAGATCGGGAAAAACGACAAAAACTGCCAAAAAGAGAAAGGGAATGCAACCTCATAATTGTTCGTCATGAACATCGCCATGAAGTACCGGAACGGGTGGATGCTTCAATAAATGGGCCAAGTGGAACTGGCTTTGAAAAGGAGAAGAAAAAAGAAATGAGATTTTATGCAATCGGGGGAAGCCTCGTGCGTATCTTGCTAAAAAAAAAAAGGGAAAAAATGCGTCGGAAGCACGCTAAAAAGCTCACTGTTTATAAGGAGAACGGGGTCGGCGTGCACTAGCATGGAAATATCCACGTTGCGCCAACAGGAAAAAGAGCATCCAGATCACCGAATGCCTGGCAGGCCAACGATGAAGAAAAAAAAAGGAGGAGGCCGCAATCAAAAAAAAAAAAGGGCAACGCGAATGCCCAGAAGAAAAGCGATTCCTGTCGATGGATGCGTGAGAAAAAAAGGGGCAAACTTGCGTAAAAACAGGCCCAACAGTGACCCAAAGGAGAGAAAAACCGTCCCTCAAATAAAAAAAAACCAGGAAGATAGCCAAAAAATAGTCTTGTCCGGTTCTGGCAACAAGGGAAGGTAAAGCCTTGTTGCGCGATCCAACGGCCAAAAAGGATATCTCAGGGGAGAGAGCCTCCGGATCCGCCCATCCAGAAAAAGGGTACATGGTCTTGTCCCTCCAAAACACCTTCCTATGCTCCAAAAGGGAAGCATTCCGACGGATTGCAGAAAATGGGGTACTCGAAATGGGGAGAGGTAAATCCCACAAAAAAAAAAAAAAAAAAAAAAAAAAGGGAAGCAACCACTTGGGTCAAAAAAACCGTGCGCAAGGGAAAAACGTACATCGCTGTCTCTGATCCCGCAAAGAGGGGGGGGCACGCCTCGACAAACATCCTCAAAAAAAAGAGTGGATTGCGAACGCGTCCGGATCCAAAGCAAAGAAAAAAATCACTCATCACTTTTTTCCAAAAAACCGTGTCATCGCAATCCTCGCAAGAACAAAAAAGAAAGATGCGATGCACAGACGGAGGGAAAATTGATGCGTTATTGAGACTGTTTGGCTCCGGACAGGAAGGGGGGGGGACAAAGATGGTGAGTATTTTGGAAAGAGAAGGGGGAAGGGGTCATCATCGAACAGCTATAGTGCTCACTTTCGTCGCCCGCTTGGAGGGGGGGGAGACTACTTCTACCTATCCATCCACCTAGTATGATTCTCGCAAGGAGGGGACGACTTCTATCCTTTGATGCCAAAAGGGAAAAAGGGGAGTAAGTTCACCCTTGGACCTACCATGTAGAAAGGGCTGTCTTTTTCTTATACGGGGCCTGCCGATGAGACTCCTGTTGGGCTGAAGAGAGAAAAACAGGACTTTAAAGGAAGAAAATACGCGGTGTCCTAAGCCCGCTCCTCTCTTCAGCAAAAAAAGGGGGGGGGGGGGGGGACGGTTATGCGTCATATTCGTCCTTGGGGGGAACTGACTGGGGGGAAGGGGGGGGGGGGGAAAGGCGCTCGCAAAAAAAAGAGAAGTACTCGCTTTCTGGTAGTCCTAGGGGAGGACCGGGCTAATCGGTTTTTTTGGAGGGGAAAGAGGGAAAAAGATGCCGCGGACAATCGTTGAAGGAGGGGATCTGGCGGCTGACAGGGAAAAAAGAATTCTGTGCGAAGGAGGAGTAATGAAAAGGGGAAACGCCGCCCCGAGTCCCTGCTCAACGATCAAAAAGAGACGGACTCACTAATCCTTTGTTGGAAGGGGGGGAACAAAAAAAGATTCCGCATCGCCCAGCTCCGGCGCAAAAACAAGCTGCATCTGCGTTCGTTCTGCGGGAAAGAGGAAAATTGCGGCAGCATGAAAGGGAAGTAAAAAAAGGCCAGGAGATGTTCAGAAAAAAGGATCGGTTTCAGGCCAAGAGTTGCTTTGGTAGGGGAAAAAAAAAGAAGGGGGGGTCGGGTAGGAGGTGAAAAGGCGACTCAAAGGGAGGGCAGACTCCACCAAATGAGAAAAGTTTCCTTGAATTGATAAAAGGAAACACTCGCCCTGGATTGAAGTTTGGGGGGAAAAAGAAAAAGTGTCTCTAATGTAGAGATGGACCGCAACTTCCCGTAAACGGTGAGCTGAGGGAAAGGGGATTAAGGACGGTTCCTAAAACGTCGTCGAGGAATGGTGCTTCATCGAGCGCAGCTCTCTGTCAGCGGAAAAAGGATTGAGGCCCCGTGGAGACGGGGAAAAGAACAAAATCATGTTGTGTCTGGAGGGGAGAAAGCTATCCTGTTCTCTTCGGGAAGGGAATAAGGAGAGTGGCGATCGTCGATGTAGCCCTTTCCCCCCCTGGGGATAGATATTGGAAAAGGGAAAAACAGCTTGATTAGGGTGAAAAATACGGCAAAGAAAGAAAAAAAAAAGGACGTTTCGTGTTCCTACGAAGGGGAGGGCGGTCAATCATGGAAATCGCTCCAGGGGAGGAACAGATAGAGATTTCCATGAGTGAACACATAAACGCCTGGGAAAAAGGGAGGGAAACTAAAAGAAGGGTCGCATCTCAATTGGGGAAAGAAAATCATCAAGCTGGTGCCCATGTTCGAGTACGAAGGGGCTATACAGCGCGGATCGAAACACGGTCCGCAAGAGGGAACGGAAAACCAGGATCCTTTTATCACCGTCGCAAAGGGAAAAAAGGAAAAGGGTTCGCGTGCAAGATCTGGGCATTGGGGCCACGAACCTCCCATCAGGAAACCGATTACATACGAAGCCTTGCGATCAAGCAAGAGGAGGGGGGAAGAGGTTGCTGGCACACGAAGGGAGACATCTGCCATCTCCATCCGCTCAAAAGGGAACTCGCTGTTCCTCGAGAAGGGGAAGAAAGGATCGCCTGCCCACAACCCTGCAAAGGGCGATAATATAAAGTCACGTGAAAAAAAGGGAGGGAAACTCGAACTGTCTCATTGGGGGAAGAATCTTGGCTCGCCGGAAAAAAAAAGCACAGACCTCGCGGAGCTGAGAAGAAACTACTAAAAAAAAAGAGGGGAGATCTGGGCACGGACACGCATAAATTGTTCTATTAAGTAAATCGCCATGAAGTACCGGAGGGGGGGGATGCTTCACTCATAAGGGAAAACGGACTGCGGGAAACGGAAAGATGATTTATGCAAGAAAGAGCCTCTGGAAAAAAAAGTGGCAAGCCAAAATTCGTAGACGCAGCTCGTAATCGAACGGGGGAGATTGAAAGAAGGAAAAAAAAGGCCATTCCCTCTCGAGAAACCACCGAATGCGGCGCGGAAAGGAAGTGCCGTTGCATCCCAAACGACGGGGGACTCAAAAGGAGGGGGCCGAAATCAAAAAAAGACCGTGATTAAAAAGGGAAGCCCCGCATAGGCTCCCAATAAGAAGAAGGGAGTGAGAGCGACGGTCAAAACCATGGAACGGGCTTAAAAGGGAAAAAAAAAGAGAGGACGAAAAAGTCATCCAACTTATCCGCTGAGGGGGGGAGACTCATATTCTGTTTCCGGGAAAAAAAGCATTTCTACGGAAAGCTGTGGGGCAAAAGATCAAAAAAAAAGGGAGGCATCGGCAGGCTTGTTTGAAGAGGAGAGGGGAAAAAAGGGGACAGGGGCGAACGGTTGGTAACCATGGTCGGAAAATGTTACTTAATTCCATCCACTGCCGAGCGACAGAGAGCCGACGGGGGGGAAAAAAAAAAAAAAAAAAAAAAAAATTTCAGAGGGACATAGGGATGAATAAGGGTAATAAGCAGGTCACGGAAAAAAAACACTTTGGTTTCACAAATCGGGAGGGGGAAATTCGATCGGGGGAGAAAGGGTCCCGCTTGATTGACAAAGAAACTCAGAAAGAGTAAAAAAGTAAGAACCATCTTGCCAAAAGGGGAAAGGGGGGGGGAAGCGGCCGAGCCCAACAGCACGCGATTCGGCGGAGGAGAAAAACGGCACGCCGGTCATCGCAGAGAGGAAAAAAAAGAGGAAAATATAGAGATGAAACGATGACCCGTTTCCGGTTGGAAAGGGAAAAGGAGGGTACCCGAACGCCGAATCCGGAGGGGGGGGGAAGGGGAAGACGTCGCATCACGACCATGGGATTGTGGACTATGCGTCAAAAATGTCATCAGCGACAGAGGATTCCACGTGGGCTATCCGGGGGGGAGGAGAGACGCTTTGGAAAAAAGGGGGGCGTTACCTTCCTTTCGAAGGCGTTTCGCGCAAAAGGAGGAAGGATGTATTCCGACTTTATCCCTGGGATTCAGGGTCTCGGGGGGAGAGTGAAAAAAATGGGACCGACAATTGGGAAAACCCCGTTTCTCCCCTTTCTTTCTTTGGCAGGAAGCCTCTATGATCTCCTGGTTTTGAAAGAGCAACAAGCTTTAAGTCGAACTTGAATTCCCTAGTGCAAAAAAAGAGTAGACCGCGCGACTCTTAAGAAAGAAGGGAAGGGGGATGCGGCATATGCTTCTTGGGAAGGGCAAGGTTTGCATGGTGTTTTGAAAAAGAAAAAAAAGAAAATCGCTCTCGCGTATCTGGGAGAACTAGGGTCGGGAAAGAGAAGAGGGGGGGGGTGTGGGGATGCTTCAGGAAAGAAGAAGAGAGGTTGGGATGCCACTGCATTCGTAGAGGGGACTAGCCGCATGAAGAAATCGAGAGGGAAGGCCGCCCTCCTCAAAGAAAAAAGAGGAGAAACAGTGAGACCGCGGAAGGGCAAGAGGAGAAGTGTTTGCCTTGAGAAGCAAGATCCGCACGCGGCTCCGAGAAGGAGGGGGGAATACTCATCTGCATGGGCGCTCGAAAAAAGTCCTTTCGGCAGCAGAAAAGGTCTCGGGTACTTTCCTTGCGATGATCCATTCAGCCCATAAACCCAAATTTAGAAAAAGATCGACCAGCTTCGTGAGTGGTGGAAAAAAAGGGGTATTAGTGCTAGCGGGGTCGGGTTATGAGGGGAAAAAGGCGACGCCAACTTTCTGGCTCCACAAAGGGAGAGACCCGAAAACCTGGTTCGTGAAAAGGGGGAGGGAAACTTGGAAACGCTCTGGCTGCCGGTTGTGGCAAGGAAAACGCACCCACCAAAAAAAAAAAAAAAAAAAAAACAAAAAAAAAAAAGCCAAAAAAAAAAAAAAAAAAAGTCAAAAAAAAAAAAAAAAAAAACCGCCAAAACCAACAAAAAAAAAAAAAAAAAAAAAAAAAAAAAAAAAAAAACGCCAAAAAAAAAAAAATCCCCCCAAAAAAAAAGCCTCCCCAAAAGAAAAAAAAAAAAAAAAAAAAAAAACCCCCCCACCACAAAAAAAAAAAAAAAAACAAAAAAAAAAAAAAAAACTCCTTCGAAAAAAAAACAAAAAACAATGTCGAGTAAAACGCGCGGTCTGTCCAAAAAGAAAAAAGGAGGGAACGAAGGAAGAAGGCCTCAGAAACAGAGGAAAAGAAAACGTCTTCATAAGAGAAGTCATCGATCTCATCTTCCGGAAAGGAACTTAACGACGCCCTGATTTGAGTCCGTGAGAAAAGAGAAACCATAAATGTTGTGGCTGTATTTCACTTTCGAGAGGGTGGGAGGGGAAGGGATTCGGGAATTGGAACACTTCCTTGAAGAGCGATGTATCCCTCTTCTATATCGATATGGAAAAAAAAGAAAAAAAGCTTGATGAGGTGACAATCCGTCACAAATCGCGGGGGAGGGGGCAAAAAGTACAGTAAAAAGGGGGAAAAGGAAGGGAAAAAAAGGCGTCTTGCGCAAGAGGGGAAAGAGAAAAAAAAAGGAAAGGAGGAGTAAATAGAGAGATTTTCAAGGGGGGGAGTGAACACGTCGTCTGAACACTAAGACAGAAGAAGGGGGGAAGGATTGTCACCTCATCAAGCTTAATGGGTGAAAAAAGAGAGATTAGAAAGAGGAGAACATCGCGGAAGGAGGGGAAAGGAGTGTTTCCCTTCCGAACAACCAGGGGAAGTTGCACGCAGCCACAACATGGAATTCGCGCCACGGACCTCAAACAGGATCGTGGAAGGATGAGGAGAATCTGAGCAAGGAGAGAGGGGACGATTATTACGACTGTTTCTGCAAGGGACTGCGTGCGGCGGCATCGGCCAGCCGCTCACACGGAAAAAAAGGCGGTTTCCTCTACATTCGAGACCAAAGGTTGAAAAAAAAGGAGACCGGAAAAAACCGCATCCAGAGGAAGGGAAGTCGTCTAAAGAAGTCCTCGAACTGGCGCATTTGGTGGAGTGCAAGAGGGAGGTCGCCGTCGAAAATCGACCACCCGAAAAAGAAAAGAAAAAAGACAAGCAAACACAAAAGAGAGGACGGGCCTGCAAACCGCAAGAAAGGAGGGGATTCGCTCTTAACAGCGGAAAAAGGAGAAAACGGGTGGATTCTTCACTCATGCAGAAAAGTGAGAAAAAAGGGAAAGAAGAATGCATATGAGTAAAAAACCGGAGCCGCTTGCGGATCTTGCGGCTCCAGGAAAAGGTAGGGACGCCGCTTCGTCCGCGGTCTCGGAGCAGGAACTCGGTTCGGCGGGCACGACAAAAGTCGAATCCTGGTAGTCCACTTGACAAAAAAGAAAAAAAGAGGCGGCTGCGTCCAAATGTCAAGGAAAAGGAAAGAGACACAAACGAATGAGCTGCATCTTTTTTGAAAAAAAAAAAGGAAAAACAAACCCCGATTAGCCAGTCATTGAAAAATCCAAAAAGAGAAAGGGGACTGTCGAGGGATGCTTGAGAGAAAAAAAAGAAAACCCTTGCTTAAAACAAGGCCCAAGGAAAAAGACAACCGTCATCCAACGGATCCCGCGGAAAAAAATCATATTCTGGTACTGTCGGCACCCGCGGGGCGCAGGACGAAGAAAACGGCCAACCCGGAGGGAAGAAGAAATCGCCTCGTCTCGCGAAAGAAAGGAGGGGGGGGGAAAAGGGTGAACTTAATTTTCCATCCAACTGAAGGGGAGCGGGGACCGAAGAAAGAGAAAAGGGGGGGAGGAGGGGCATGATTTTGCGCGAAAGAGGAGGGGTGGATGGATAGGTAGAAGCAGGGAACCCACTTGGTTGTCCCCAAATCGAAAAAAAAAAAAAAAGTTAATTCGGAATCGACACGCACAAGCGAAAAGAAAAGAGGGGTTTCAAGGGCCGAGGGGAAAAAAGAAGAAACCAGCTTGGCCACCTTGTCGGGGGGGGAAGCAACAGCAAGCGTTCTTCTTCGGAAAAAAAAAGGGAAAAAAAACCTTCACCGCCGGGGCATCGGGCAATATAATCAAAAAGAAGGGAAAAAAAAGAGGCGAGGACCCTGCGGGAAGGGGGAAAAAGGCGTGATTTTCCCTACGCCGAATCCGCTGGAAGGACAACGACAAGGTTGCCAAGCTGGTGAGGATGGTGGAAAAAAATGGCTGGTCATCAGCGAAAGGGGTCCAAAAGAAAGGACTTGCGAAAAAAAAGCCCGCGAGAAGACCGCTTTTGTTAAAAAGGGGGGAGTGACCTGCTTCGACAGAGAGAAAGAAAAAAGGAGCAAACAGCGGCAATCCTCGCAAGGAAAGGAAGGGGGATGCTGGTCGCTCTGCATTTGGGGGGGGCACCCTGGGACCGACCATTGGGAACCTTGCTGGTTGGCTTACTGGTCAGGGGAAAAAAAAGGGATCTCCTGGTTTGGAAGGGGGGGAAAGGCTTTAAACTCAACTGCGGAAAAAGACTATGATTCCCCCAGGAAAAAAAAAAAGATCCGTTGGATGACGGTGAGGCAAATCTGCGGAGGAAAAAAGTGGGTTGGAAAAGGAAAGGGGTTGTCCATGGGGGTGGGAAGAAGAGAAAGAAAACATGAATCGCTCTCGCGTAAGAAAGTTGCATGAACTGGGGGGGGGGGGCGGCAGACCGACTTGGAAAAAGATGCGAGCAGACTTCGGGGAAAGGGGGGCTGGCTGCTGACCTGTGGAAAAAAAAAAGCACGTGGCTACAGTCTTCGAAAAGGGCCCGCCGCCCCTATTCAAAAAGGGAAAAAATGGAGACCTCTGACGAGTCGGAGGACGATTTGGAAGGGGGAAGGAAAGATCCGCAAGCGGCTCCGGGCGAAGGGGAGAAGGGACTCATCCCTGCATTCGTCTGTCGTTCTCGGAGGGCAGGAGTGATCATCACCCGGTCTCGGGACGGAGAGGGTCATGAGCGAATCCAGCAGCACTCACAGAAAGGTGCAAGGCCCAGAAGGAGGAAAAAGAAGTGGGGGGGGGGGGGGGGCGGTGGGGGTAGTAGTGGGGAGGTCGGTTATGTTGGTTCGTTGCGAAAGCTTGCGGCAGCTCCACCAAATGCGCCGCTGAAAAAGAAGAGGGGGATTATAGACTTCTGCACGAACTCAGGAGGGGGAAGGGGGACAGGCTATCTCGTGCAACGCATCCGGGAAAGAGGAAACCGCGCTTCTGTCCGCCCAAAAAAAGGAAAAAAGAACGGCTGCCGATGGCCGCCTGCCCGCAGAACGGTACGAGGGAGGAAAGAGAGAAAAAGATTGAGAGGAGAGACAGCTTCTTCGTCTCGTGGAAAAATTGAGTCCGTGGCGGCGAAAGGGAAAAAAAACAGCATGTTGTGGCTGTCGTGCACTTTCGGAAGTTGAGGGGAAAGAAGGGGGGAAAACTACGTCCTTGCTTGACGGTGGGAGAGAGAAAACGCGTCGAGATCGATATTGTTCCGTGAAGGGAAAAATGAGGTTGACAATCCGGCACAAATTCGAGGGGGAAAATGGTTCACTCTGAGTGAAAAGGCGTGCTTGCGGGAATAAGGCAATCGAGAAGAAAAAAGGAAAAGGGATTTCAAGGATTGACCGCAGAACGCAAAGGGAAAAAGAAAAAGGGGGAGTACGGAACACTAACCGTCCTTTTCGCACATCAGAGAAGGGGGGGGGGGGGTTTGGCTTATTGTCACCTCATCAAGCTGGGGCCCATGGTCGAGTACGGAAAACAAGCGATGAAGAAAGAAAAAAAGGAAGGAGAACGATTTGAAACCAGAATCCTTTTATCACCTCTCAGAGGGGAACACATTATGTTCGCGGGAAAGAAGGACCCTCAAGAAGGTCGTCCGTTTAAGTAAAAGAAAGGAAGAAAGAAAATCAATCAGGTTCAGGGGGAAAAGGGAGGCACCGTCCTTAATCGTTTAGGGAAAGCGGCCAGCCTCTCACCCTTTTACGGGGGGAAAGGAATCGACATTCGAGACACGGTGCGGTCAGAGGATAGGCCCTGAAAGACAGAGGGAGAAGGGAAGCCGTCTATAAGAGGAAAGAGGGTCGTTCCTCGCACTGGGAGAGGAGGCCTCAAGAATCTTGGAGAATCCGAAATCTACCAAAATCTGACCCGCTCGGAAGAACAAAAAAAAAAAAACCTCGAAATGGAAGGGGGAGGCAACCGCATAATTGTCGATGGAAGGGAATGAACATCGCATGAAAGTACCATAAAGGGAAAGAAAGAGGCCGCAATTGAACTGGCTTGATCCAAGCTACACAAAAAGAGGGAGAAATCTGGAAGAAGACAAGGAAAAAAGGGATCTGCGTCTCCATCAGGGGAAAGGAAAGCTCTTCCTCTTCTCAAGGTCTGAAGCAGGACTCGGGGCGGAGGAACTAGCAAAGGAGGAAAGGGAAAGAAAAGTTGCGCCAAGAGGCGGCTGCGTCCAAAGTAGAAAAAAGAATCCGTGGCATCCCAACGACGATGAGAAGAAAAAGGACTGGCCTCAATCCCCAAACATATTCCGGGAAGAAATAGGCGCAAAGATACTCGAGAGCAGGGGAGAGGGGAAGGAGGAGAAGACGTTCAAAACCATGAAAAGGGACACACATTTCCCCAAGGACGAAGGAAAAAAAGTCATCCAACCGTATCCGCTTGCTGAGAAGAGAGCGCTAAGAGAGGGCAAAAGGGCGAGGGGGGGGAATCAGTTAGAGAAGGGAATGGAAAAAAGTGTTGAGCGATCAACCCGCCACCAGGGAAGAAGGGCAATTTCAATAGAAAAGAAATCAAGTTGCGAACGGTGGTAACATTGCTGGGGGGGGGAGAGAAAAGAGAAAGACTTCCGAGGGACAGAAAAAAAGGGCTGATACATGCCGACGTGAAACTATACATCTGGATGGATAGGAGCAACCCACTTTGTGGTCACAAAGCGCAGCACGGGAACTTGCAAAGAGAAAAAGAGGGGGATTGTCGCTGGAGAAGATTTTTCCGCCAGAGAAAATTGGCCACCTGTCGTTTATGGCGAAAAAAAAGGGATTTCTGGCGTTTCGGGAAATCACACATTTGGAAAGGGAGGAGGGGACAATCGCATCTCTCTCAAAAAACAAAAGGGCGATGAACCCGTCTTGAAGGGGGGGGGGGACGTGATTTTCCGAACGCCGAATCACGGAAGGGGGCGCCGGACGCGTCGCCATCAACGACAAGGTGAAATGGTTGGGAGTAGGGAGGAAGGGTCGGGAAGCCGCGAGAGGGAGTGTCGATCCTAATTACTGGGGAGCCGCTTTTTGACCCCAAAGTGGGGAGGGGAAGGAAAAAAAGGCTACCTATCCATCCACGATTTATCTCTAATAGGGAAAGGAGGAAAAGGAGAGCCTGGGATTCGGGGCGAGAGGGGGGGGGGGGGGAAATTAATTTCACACGGTGACACCAGGGTTTACCAGCCAAAAAAAAAAAAAAAAAGAGACACCTTGCTGGATATGGCGGGACGAAAGACAAGCCTGCCAGAGGAGAAAAGGGTGATCGCGCACAAGGAGGAAGGGAGTCCCTACGCGGTGCGACCGGGAAAGGAGACCGCGCGCTCTCAGCAAGCGGAGAATTGACGGTGGGATTGGGGGGGAAGGGGGGTGCCTGGGTGGGGGGGGGAATGTGTTTGACCGGGGGGAAGGGGAGGATCTCTCTCGCTTATCTGGGGAAAGGAAGTCTCGTTTCAATTACCTGCTGAACTGTTTGGAGGGAAAAAGATGACGCTCATCGTAGTGGGGGGGAAAAGCATTCGTGAAAGAGGGAAGGGACTCATCCGCATTCGTGAAAGGATTCGAGAGTGGAAATCTCGAAAAACAGACCCTGCGCATTAATTCAGAAAGAAGCGGGGGGAACGAGCGTCGTCCTACTCAGGGGGAAACTGCTTAGCCGCAGATGAAAAAAAAGAGCAGAGTATCTCGATGGCAGATCATTGCATAAAGAAATCGCGGACAGGGAAGCTTGGCGGAAAGAGGGCCCCGGTCTCGGTAGTTAGGGGGGGGGAGAATCCACACACATCGACAATTTTTAGGGAAAAAAAAAGAACAGCTTCGAGTGTTTTGCGTTAGTGTTCGGAAAGGGGGGAGGGGAACTATTTCGGACGGGGGGGAAAAGTTCTTGCGGAAGCGCCAGTTCGAGAAAGGAAAAGGATTATAGACCGCGGCCCTCGCCATATGGCCGGGGGGGGAAATGAGATCTCTATGAAAGGAAAGGGGGGAAAAAAAGAAAGGGAAAAAAAACCGCGAGGAGCGATGTCCGATGCCGCCGCAACGCAGAGACGACAACTGTCACGTCATAATGAACAGACTGAAGAAGAAGAGTTCGTCTGGAAAAGGGAAAACGGGACCTGAATTGAGGTCCGTGGCGCGAAAGAAAACGGCAACAGTCATTTGTGGCTGTCGTGCACTTGGTTGCTCGTGAAGGACTACTAAGTCGGAATGCAAGAGAAAGAGGTCAGGGAGAGAAGGGGGGGGAGGGTTCCTACTCGCCCATGGGGAAGAAGGAAAAAAAAAAAAAAATTCGCGTTGCGAAAAAAGGGGGGGGGGAAACCGGAGTTAAAACGGCGTGCTTGTGTCAATCATGGAGAAAAAGGAGTAGGCCAAGAGAGAGGGAATTTCCATGATTTGGACACGAAAAAGGAGGAGGGAAAAGAAAGTCCTTTTCCGCAAGAAAAAGGGGGGGGAGGGGGGGCACCTCATCAATCTTGGGGAAAAAGGGATAGCAGAGGGCTACAAGAAAAAGAAGAGTTCCCTCCCGAAGCCAACCAGGTCTTTAAACCGAAAAACAAAACAGGAGGTTCAGCGGTGCAAGAGGGTTCGCGCCATGACCTCTAAAGAAGAAAAACAGACGAGCTGCGCTCGGAGGAGGTCCGATTATGACGACGTTTCGGCACCGTCAGGAATATGGGAGGAAAAAGAGGGGGCAAGAGGCCAGCCTCGCAAAGGAAAAGGGGGAGGGAAAGAACGTCCTGCTGGAAGAAAAAGTTGCGGTTTGCATCGAGATGAAACCCGGCAGCCAGAGGCGAGTGGCCAGATTCTAGAAAAGAGAAGAGGAAGGGAGAAAGGGGTTGATTCGAAGGAGGAATCGAAATCGACCATCCCCTAAAAAAGCGCGTGGAGGCGTAGCAGAAGAAAACTCGAAGCTGGTCGAGAGGGGTCCAGAGAGGAAGAAAATTGTTCGAAAAGGGAGAGTTCGCCATTAACTCGCCTGAAGTACAAAGTGGATGCTTCACTCATTGCAACCGAGGAAAAGGGGGCGTGAGACCGAAGAAAAAAAGGGAAGGGAAAGGAGGAGTATTCCATCGAAGAGAAGAGAAAGCGTGCGTTCTTGCGGAGAAGGGGGAAAGGCACAACAAGGGGCTAGACCGAGAAAAAGAAGGGGGGGATGCGGAGAATGAAGGGAGCGGGGCACGAGCATTCCCGAGAAAAAGAAAGTGAGGGCCACCGAATGCGGCTTGCGTCCAAGAGAGTGGCATCCCAACTACGATGGAGATCTTGGTCCAAAAGGGCAAAAAACAAAGGGAGGAAGGAATTGCAAAGGGAGAAAAAGAAGAAGGGAAGAAGGAGAGCGATTTCCTGTCTAGGGAGGGGGAAAAGGGAAGAAAAAGGCAAACTTGCTTACAAACAGGCCAAAAAGGAAAAAACGCATATGCCTCCTCAGAAAACCGGGAGAGGAAGAAGATCTGGGAAGAGAGGGGGAGGGGGGAGGGACCGCGCGTAGGGAAGTCATTTCGGAAGGGAGTCAAACGGCCAACCAGTATATGAAAGAGGGGGGAAAGAAGCGTATCCTCAAATCCTCAGGTGCGAACTGGTGGTAACAAGGGGTACAAGTGGGAACTTACTTCCATCCAAGAAAAGGAGAGGGAAAAGCACAGATGAAGTTCGGAAGAAAGAAAGGGCGCGAACGTACATCGGGGGGGGCATGTCACTCCAACCCACTTTGTGTGGGGCCAGCGGAATACTCAAAGGGGGAGGGGGACAACGGTAACAGGAGGAGAGGCAAGACACTCGTTTTTCGCCACGAAAAACCAACCTTGGTTCGTTTATGGCGACGAGAAAAAAGGGACGTTCTTGAAAATCACGCATCAATTGGTACCACCGGCACAAAAAGAGAGGGGAAGAAGATCAACAACAACAACGGGGGAGGAAGAAGACCCGGCTGTGCCGTTTTGGAAAAAGAAAAAGAAAGCCCGAATCCTCTTCTTTTGGGGAAAAACATCAACGAAAGTTGGCCAAGCTGGTGAGATGGGGTTGAAAAAGGGGGGGAGGGGGATCAAAGAAGAAGGGGCGAATCCGAATTACGGGGAGACGGCGCCGTCTTGTGAAAAAGAGGGATACCTATCCATCCCGCTTTATCGTTAGGCGAACAAATCCGTAGAAAGGGGACGGGGAGGAGGGGGCGCTCTTCATTTGTGGATGGGGGAGGAGAGGAAGAAAGGTACCACCGTTCTCCCTGGAGGGAAAAATGGAACACTCCTTCCGATGATCTCCCGGTTGAGAGGAAAAAGGCTTTAAATTCGAACGCTTCCCTCGCGTGTCAGAAAGGAAGGGGAAAGAAACGAGCAGCTCTTCAGACAAAAAGGGGGAGGGTGGGGGGCGGCAATATTCGTCCTTTGGGACAAAAAAAAACAAAGGTTTGCCATGTGTTTGACCAGAGGGGAAAGAAGAGCTCTCGCGTATCTGGAGCCTATAAGTTCAGAGTTGCAGGGGGGGGGGGGACGGCAGGACCGGAAGTTTCAAAGGAAAGAAAGAGGAGGGGGAAAAGGCATTCGTGATTCTGCGGGGAAAAAGCAAAGTCGGTGCGGCACGTGGAAAGGAAAGGAATTCTCTTGCCCGGCCGCCAATGAAAAAAAACAGGGAGACCTCGAAGGGGGAAAGGAAGAAAGGTTGCCTTTGCCACTGGGGAGCCTCACGCGGCCAGATGGCCACTCATTGCATGCGGCGTCAGGTTAAAAAGGGGAGGACGCAGGAGGGAATCCTCCACCAAGGCGAGGGGGGGGGGGAGAAAAGGGGAAAATGTTCATGAGCGAATGAAGTATGCGGTTGCAGGCCTCAAATCAAAAGAAAAAGGAGTAGTGCTGCTCCGCCCCCGGATGGGGGGAGTTTCGAAAAGGGGAAACGTTCCTTGCGCGACTCCACCAAAAGAAAAAAAAAACTGTTCCGTGAAATTGATTATAAAGCTGCCGTTTTGTGGGCAGGCGAGCTCTCAACAGAAAGGGCCAAGGGAAACCGTCTTCGGTGACGGAAAAAGGAAAGGAAAGGAGGGACGATGGCCGCCTGCACGCAGAAAAAAAAGAAGAAAACTCGTCATAATCGAACCGAGGGGGGGGGAAGAGCGCATCTTGTCTTCATCGTTAAGGAACAAAAGAAAAGGGGGAAGAGAAGGGGGGGAAAAAGATCTTGCAAAAAGAAAGGGGGGGGGGGGAACTTTCGAGAGGTGATAAAGTATCAGGGGGGAAAAAAACGTCCTTGCGGCCGTTGTGGAAGAGATAGGATATTGGCGTTCCTACTCGCCCATGCCAAACTTTAGGAAAAAGAGAGGGAGGGGGGGCTAAAAGGGAACGGGGGGGGGGGGAAAAAGGGGGTTAACCTGAGTTAAAACGGCTTGCGGAGGGAAAAAAAGGAGGAAATATAGCGATTTCCATTATTTGACCGCAAGAACCTTTTTAACAAAAGTGAAGGGGCCGAAATCCTCAAGTGTGGAAGAGGGGGAAGGGGGGACAATGGGCTAGTAGGACGCGCAATATCGATATCGAAGGGAATCAAGAGAAGGTAACCGGCCCGAAGAACCATTATCCTTGGATCAAAAGAAGAACCCATGGGTTTCTCTTTTCAATATCTGGGGGGGAAGAATCAGTGGCGTCAGGGGGAGAATCTGCGCTCGATGAAGCACTACCACAGGAGGGGAAGGGGAGGGGGGGAACCTGAAGGGGGAAGGCCGTGAAGGCCTTCCAAAATAAAAAAGAAAGGAAGGCGGTACAACCGGCGGCAGGTGGGCTTGCATCTATCGCCAACACAAAAAAAGGAAAGTCTATAATCATGTCAAAAAGGGAAAAAGGGGGAAAAAGAACTGCGCATTTGGGGGAGAAAAGGGGCGTCGCCTTCGAAATCGACCACATCCAAGGAAGGGACAGCACTACTACCCCAGAAAACCCAAGCTGGAAGGGGAAAAAACGCATAAAGGGGAGGAGGGGAGGGAGCGCTCATAAAAAAGAAAGGCCCGACGGTTTTATGTTAAAATCATTAACTTGCTTGAATCGAATTAAAGGGAAGAGGAGTATTCCATCGAAGTAAGAGAGAGGAGCGGTGCAGGATCAGGGGAAAAAAAAAAGGGGAACAAGCAAAAAGTCTTATTACTCCGCGAAGGGATCACTGTTGATAATTCTTGAATTACGAAGGGGAAGAAATAACTCTCGAATAAATGTGGAGGAAAGTGGCGCACACCGAATGCTGCTGGAGGAAAAAAGCCAGAATCACGAATTCTTTTCATCCAAAGAAAAGAACGTTTTCCAAGTCCGTTCGCGCAAACCCAAACAAAGAGGTCATTTCACGCGAAGAAAAAGGAGACCAAAATACGCAGAAGCCGATTCCTGTCGAGGGGAGAAGAAAAAAAAACATGGCACACCTTCGTAAAACAATGAAAAAGGCCCGCAACTCACCTTCTACACAGAGGGGGGAGGGATCGTGAAATAGCTGGTATCGGTCTTCCCAGCGAGCTTTAAAGCCTTGTTGCGGAGAGATCATCGGCAGGCTTGTTGGGGTAAAAAGCCTAAAAAAAAGGGGGGGTAAAAATTTTCGGTCCAGGGGGGGGAGGAAAAAGAGCGAACCATTAATCCCAGGAGAAAAAGACATGCCGACGGATTGAAGAGGAAGATACCATCGTGATGGGGTAAAGAAATTGGGGGGGGGAAAAAAAGCTGCGGAGACGAAGGGGGGCGAGATTTTTTTTGAAGGGACCGGACATCGCTGTCGCTGAGGAAACCGCCTCGTCCACCATCCCACAAGCGAAAGGAGGAGAAAGCGTCCGTAGCCAAACAGCAAGCGGATTTCGGACGGAGTTTGGCCCAACCCGGC
>Ga0179593_1337172_pt1 | contig 21223 bp, 22 predicted proteins | sample CZODoug2_1_08_16_FD_185931 | JGI IMG/M metagenome (GOLD analysis project Ga0179593, IMG submission 185931) | Vadose zone soil fungal communities from Angelo Coast Range Reserve, California, USA - CZODoug2_1_08_16fungal (PacBio error correction) | ecosystem: Environmental > Terrestrial > Soil >...
CAAACGAAGGAGGCTGCTCAAGGGGTCCACCGCGCCGAGTCCAGACAAAGTGTTCGATTGCTGAAGAACTTTTCTGGGGGGGGGCCGCCGGCGGAAAAGCGGGAAAATTGTGAAAAAAAGAGGAATTGGAAAGGGGAAGAGGGCGGAAAAAGCCTACGTGCCACCAAAAAAAATTACTTTAGACCAGCGTCACAGTCAAGGGGCTTCACCAGGCGCAAGCATGGGATCAATTTCGCGGCATCCAAAAGCCAAAATCACAAAGCTCAGAATACTGCACCGTCAGAGGCGTCCGCAACTAGACTGAAGTCGATGGTCGCGGCAAAAGTCGTCACCGATGGAGAGGAGGGGGAGGGTAATGACCACGAGGAAGAGCCGCAGGCCTGGGAAGAGCATGGAAAGTCGGAGGAGTGACTGGGGGAGACGAGTCGATCTGAAATTAAAATGAGAGGTGTGGCCCCGGTTGCGAATAGACACAACGACAATCAAATCCTCAGAAAAAGAAAAAAAGCGTCACCATCACTGTGAGGAGCTCGAAACAGTGCTTGGAGAGGAGAGGGCGCTTTCGTCAACGAGGAGATTTCCGGCGTCGTCCATAAACAGAGCAGCGGTGAGCAATCCAGGATCGGCGAAATCATCGCGGCAGCGTCAGTGAAAAAAGGCGCCAAGTGAAAACTGCGACCCCAGGGACAATCGCCCATGGCACAGAGAGATAACGCCTCACCCAGAAAAGAAAGATTGTGCATGAAGAGCCTAAACAAAGTCACATCAAAGAAATTCTTGGGGAGCGCGTGGACGGAGAAGGCAAGCGGATAAAAGGGAAGAAGAGGAAGCAATTATTTCAACGTCGAGAGCTGGTGCAAACAGAGGCGGGGAAGAGCCCCCAACGCTAGGGCATCTAGAAGAGGCAAAAAAAGCGGCACAGGGCCTTATGTCGATAAAGGAGGAAGGGCAACAAATTTCGTAGAAAAGGGGCCTATAAAAATTAAATCGCAGGGGTGTTCACGACGAACGACGGGAGGCAAAGGTCTTTACGTGTTAGTGGAAAAGAAAAGTCATCCACCGCGAAAGCCAGTAAGGGGAGGAACGGGGGAAACCCTTTTTCTCAAGGGTGGGAAGTGGTGATCAAACGCGCGCAGGTGAAGGAGCATCGGGAGGACCCGACTCCCTTGGGGGAAAAGAAGGGGCAGCGACGAAAGAAGGGGTCGAAGAGACGGGAATATCGGGGCGGAAAATAAAACAAAAAGGGTTGCTCTGTGATCCTCTCCCCAAGGCACAGCAGTGGGAAGAGATATTCCGAGCCAAAGAGAATCAGATAGCTGAGGCGCTGAAAGATCTTGCCAATACGCCTACCGGGCATGCTTGATGAGGAGTCAGAAGGGGTCCGACCCCATGGGAGGGGGCTGTCGTTCGTCATGAGGCAAAAAGGAGAGCAAAGGGTCCCTAAATTTGCATCAAGGTCCAGGACGGGATGGGAGGAACCTCAACAGCGTGATTGGGGCGATCGATCAGAAAAACTTCAAAAACGGCCCTTCGCCGGGGAGGGAGTTTCGAGGATAAACTTGGGGTGCTTCCTTAGGAAACAAGAGGACAAGAAGTTAGACCTCAAATCTCAACGAGAGATGGCGAGGAGCTTAGAAGGGGGGGGGAGACGGGGCAACAAAGGGTAGGCGATGGCGGGTTCAATCAGCCCGAACTAAGGTGAGCCCGACAAAAGGACGATATTTCAACCCTCCCTCAACGCCGCTGTTCGGAAAGCGCAAGAAGAGAGGCTCAAAAGCTAACGGCACTCCGAGTTGAGGACTGGAAGGGTCGGGGGCAAAAAGCCTTCAGATACTGAACTGGCAAACCAAAGAAGCCTCAAGCCTGGCGATCAAGTGCGGGACCGCGCCGGTATTGCCGGGGAGATCGGGAGGTGGCAGCTGACTTGAAGGAAGAAAATGTCCCGAAAAAAATTAACGGGATAAGATCTTAAAAGGGGGAGGGTTGTGAAAGACGTAATGTCTAGCCGCAATGGGGGGGAGGAACCCGGCCGTTTGCAAAAGGATGGTCTTCTTCTGACTTCCTCCGGCTGGCAACATCAATCGACTCCAGAAAGATGAGAAAACAGAGAAAGGTTTCGTGTGGCGTACGCAAGGGGAAAGGGATAATCGGGGGTTGTTAAGGGGGAAGAGTTCAGAATATCGCAACGAAAAGGGGCAGAGGAGGTTGCTAAAAGCAGGTTAACGAGACTAAAAGCCAGCGCACAGCAAGTGCAGGAAAAAGGGGAGGAATGCGAACCGAGTGAGGGGGAAGGGCAAACTTCAAGAGGGTTAAAAAGAAAATGAAGGATGTCCCAGCGACTCTTAGACAAATGCGATTGAATGGCCTTAAGATTGGGAGGGGCTCTCGATGAACGAGAACGGGGTACCCAGACATTGAACGTGAAAGGAGCCCCCCAAAAAAGTTACGAGGAGGGAAAAAAAAAAAAATCGAAAGATTAGAACCGCGCAGACGGAGGATAATCGCTAAAGAGGCGTATGGAGTTAAAGGGGCGCGTGACGTGCGACAGAAATTCTGCGAAGAACCACAGATAAAAAGTCGTAATAGGCCGAGATCAAGCTAAGCCAATCGATTGGGGAATCCTTGGCTGTTGATAAGGGACGGAAAAATACATGATTTAGAGGTCGGAAGAGGTGCGCTGGGGCGAGCAAACGTCGACACTCGCCTCTAAGGCCGCTCAAGGCACGTGGTCCGATGAAAAGCCGCCGAAATCAAAAAAGAAAGGAAACGAAAGGGAACAAAGGTCCATCAGAGAAAAGAAGAAAAACAAAAGGAAAGTCGCCGATCTCGATCTCGTAAGGACCGAAGAGGGAGGGGAAGGGCGATCTGACAGGCTCGTTTGAAACTCAGGCCAAGAGGAAAGAGAGAATAAAAAAAAGAGCAAGCTGGAAAGATCGAAAAGCACTAGAGAGGGAAAGAAGCTCGACCCAGAAGGCGCGGAAGGGGAGGTCTTGGCAGTCCTGCAAGGAAAGGTCTAAAAAACGGAAGATCGGCGATTGCGACGGTTGAGGAGGACCATGCTTTCATAAAAACCCTGAAGCGATTGGAAAACAAAGTTTGCGGGGGGGACCCAGCGCCACAGCGATAAACCGCGGTATTTTGATGGACCCCAGACACGCATCACCACCCAAAGCAGAGGGAGAGAGGGGATCGATCTAGAACGGAAAGTGGAGGTAAGGATGTCGCAAGCGATTGAAGGGCAAAGAAAGATAAGGGGCGGTCAGGTCGCCCGGAGCAAGTGAGATTATCTTAATGGGATCGCTATCAAACTAAGTCGCAATCCGATGATTGTAGGAAGTCAGAATCTAGACCAATGGCTGACAATGAGTTAAGGGAACGCACAAAGTCGCCGGGATATCAAGGGAAAATAGGGTGTTCTTTCGATGGGAACAGAAAACGGCTGGGAACTAGTAACTAGAGGGCAGACATTAGATAATGGACTGAAACTGGCCTGCTGATGCCTCCGAGGAAGGCCAGAGATCGTGAACCGCCGAAGCGCCTGAAAAAGGATCCAGAACATCTTATGCATCAAGAAGGAAGAGGGGAAAAAAAAGAAATCCAAACCCAAAAAAGTTCACCAAGTTTGGGAGTCAAAAAAAAAAACCGGCGCACTGGCGCATATATATCAAATATATACCCGGAGAAGGCGAGGAGAAGATAACCGAAACAAGCCAAAAAACGGAAGGAAAAATCTCCCCTAAAACCCAAAAAGAATGGCGTAGGATAAAACGTAGGAAAGTGGACCGAAAGATACCCTGCAAAAATCGAATGAAATCTACCTAAGCCCGGAACGATCTCACCGCCGAAAAGGAGGGGGGGGGAGGCAACTAAGTAGGGACGAAGGTGGAAAATGGAAGGCTCAGGTAAGCCGAAGGCAAAATAGGGAGGCAAGGGAAAGAAGGAAAGTGCAGGGGATATCAATCAGGTGAAAAAAACGCCGCAAGCCGGATCAGTAGAGGGGGAAAGATCGAGGGATTTGCGGAAAAGAACAAGGGGCGGCGGAAGGAAAGGGACGGGGGGTTCGAAGCCGCTCCGCGGGCTAACAAGCAAATCCTCAAAGAAAAGGTCTTTAAGGGGGGTGGCAAGGCACGGAAGAGGGGAAAGGGCCCTTGTCGCAAGCAACAGGAAAAAAATCACGACAAGATTCAAAAGAGGGACGTGGAGGAGACGCTAAGAAAAAAAAAGAGGGTTCAGGGGCCCCCGGGCACGGCACCAAAAGATGAAGGGACCAATTCAAGCTCGGCCGTAGGCTCATTGGAAAAAAAAAAATCTGGATCCATGGGAGAAAAACAAAAAAACTAGAAACGGAGAAAAAGCAAAAGCAATGACCTCATAGGGTAGGCTATTTCCTGTCTCGGAAGGAGACGTCAAGCGCAGACTCAGAGTAAGGAAACATGGCAAAGAAAGATTAAAAAACAAACTTCTCCACGGCGCAACCAGGGGGGGGGGACAACTCTCCCCTTGGGGAGACGAGAAAAACGCAAACTTTGGTGAGAAAAGAAGATATTTACCGTCGATAGATAAAAAGCAGCAGAAAATGGAAAAGGCCACCTTCATTGATCCACAAGGGGAGGGAGGGAAGAATGTCGAACAGGAGAACGCGGAAAAAAAATCAAAACGTCGTCAAAAAGTCCATACTCACCGGTGTACAGGACCCGAGGAGGAAAAAGTTACTTGGGCGCAGAAAAAAAATAACCGCCACCTCGATTACGGTCAAGGAAAAAGGAGGGGGGAGGAGGAAAAACCGGTACCTGAGGAAGAGCAAAGGAAGGTCAAGGGTAGCATTCGACGAATGGCAGGGCCATCATGCTTTACTTGAGAGGAAGGGAAGGGAAGGGGCTCATAATGAAATAGAGAACACCCTACTAAATTCAAAACGGTCTGGCGGAAGTAAGAGCTCTTGAACATAATGCCGTCTGTGGACCAACGCATGGGGAACGGGGATCAATGCGGGGACGGAGGGATTCAGAGGACAAGGGAGAATCTGAGGTTATGCCCTGCTTTATTCACGGAAGGCATCACACACGCTCGGTGAAAAGTAAGAACGAAAAAAACCCGTGCCAATTGGGCGCGAAGGGCAGTTAGAAAGGCAGGTATTCGCCTGACGCGCAATTACAAGCCTCGAGGCGCGCCAATGACGGGTTTATTCAGAATATACCGAGCCTGCCTTTCGGTGTTGAACTTAAAGCTTGCAAGAAGGAAAGAGGCATTAAAACAAATCCTAGCCTTTTTTGAGTATTTCTTACGGTCATTCAAACGAAAAAAGGGTGAGATGTCGTAGATCAAGCATATTTATCGGCAATCCTGCCTCTTAACGCAAACAGACCAGACTGGCGGAGGAAAGGTAGTCCTTGGCGAGCGGAATCGCCTCGCCAGCCCTATCAGCGACACCAGGAGGACAGCTTCTCTCGGGGAAGGGGGGAAGCTGTACACGGAGGGGAACCGGACCATCGTAGACACAGGCCAATCGGAGGATGCTAGGTTACACGTCCTCGGAGGTACGAGGAAATGCATAGGGAGGGGGTGGGGGTGGGTGTTCTGATGGGAAGACATTTATAATCGACGGTTTGGTACCTGAAGGGGTTAAGGGCGCACCTGCAAGAAACGGACGTGGGTGGAAGTATCGTCGCACGTCCGAGAGAGAGGGGAATCGCTGAAAACACGAAGAATGGTGCCCACTCAATCGGTATCAATAAGATTTGCAAAGGGGCTGTAGAGGCGTTGCCGAGTGTACAGGTAGCCGAAGGGGGCGTGTGCAACAGGAAGAGATTCCTCAACAACAAGGGGAGAGAGATCGATGAAACTACACCGGGGACCGCGGAGACTTTCAAGAGAGGGAAAGCGGGAATGAAAAGCCTACCTGCAAAGTCGAGAAACTTGGTCTTTCAAAAAGGGGGCTCGACAAGGGAAGTGGGAGGAGAATCCTAAGGGGAAAATCACCGTTTGGAAGAAAAAGGGGGCTCCATCGTCACTACAGAAATAGGACCCACAAAAACTGGCCATCTGGGGTTCGACGGGTCCGCCATCACGACCCCACTAAAGAGCAGGACTTCGAGCGGCGTAAAGGGGTCGAAAAAAACTCGCCGATGAAGGAACGATTGGAGGTCGTCACATGGCGGGGGGAGTGACGGATGCAAAGGGAGAAGCCCATGAAGAAGGGAAGATGGTGACTGGGAAGGCGAGAGGCTTAAGGTTCCTCTCTGGATCAAGATATGTGCCAAGGGGGAGTGGGTCCGAAGCAGGCGTTCTAGGAGGAAAATGGGAAAAGGAAAAGGAAAATCAAATATGAAGAGAAGTCATCAATGCTGATTCAGACGAAGAAAGGCGCGGGTGGTCCGCAAGTGGAATCGAAGCAAGGTGAGTTGCCTTCGGGGAGGAATCTGGGACAAAACGAAGGCGTTCAGGCAATCAAATCAAACCAAGTCAACCGCGTGATGACAAGAAGGAGGCAGTCAATTGCGCGGCAAAAAGCAAAAAGGAAAGAAAAATGTGAACAGAGCAACAGCACCGGGACTGATGCAAGGCTGCCTCCAAAAAGGGCCATAGACGTTAAGATCCACCGCAGCGAAAACGGTTAAAGGAGGAAAGGACGGCGAGGAAAAAGGAGGATAAAACGCTGTCCGGAATTCGATGTCACTCTCGAGACATACTGGTGAAGGACAAGACCGGTGGGATTGGCGAAGGGAGGGGAATACCTAATAGGAGAAAGTCGTCAAAAAGGGCCGTAAAGAAGCTGAAGGGTCAACGGCGATACAGGGGAGAAAGACAATATGAAGGGAATATCGAGAAAGGTGGTTGGAAGGAAGAAACGGAAAGGAGGAGGACGATGAAGTTTTACGCCGGGGAGTCCAAAAACAAGGAGTCAGCCCCGCGAACGAAAGGAAAGGGGGGGAGGCTGGACAAAGGGGGAAAAGGGCCAAAGGTGAGAGAAGTGAGTCAACGTCTAAAGGGGGAAGAATAATGTCGAGGGGAGGAAACCGAAAATGGGAGAAGGTGGCAGCAAAATCATGACTCGAGACGGGTAAATATCTATCAGGTCGGAAGAGAAAAAAAGTGAGGTGGAGACGGTGAGACCTCAGGAGGCGCAACAAGGCAGACTTTGTAAAAAAAGGAGGAGGGATAGCAATCCAGACGATGCAGGCTCCTGAGAACAAAAAAAATGGCAGCCAGGAAAAAAATCAGGTCAAAATTCATTATGAGAGCATAGAACGGGAGGACCATAGGGAAAGTGGGCGTTCGTCAAGAAAAAAAAGGCCACGCCTCGCTAAAAGGGGGTCCCTCAAAAAGGGGACCGGTCCCTTGTAATTAAACACACGGAAGGGGGGAGATTGGCGAGCGCCAAATCATGAACGACAGGTGCTTCGAAGCTTATTAAAAAGTAAAAAGAGGGGCGAAAGTAAGAAAAACAAGGACTTGGCAGACGTGCCTCAAGAACAAATGAGACGAGGGGTTTCCTGGGAAACTTAACGCGGACGAGGGGCTTTGTCTGCTTAAAAATCGGGAAGCCCGACACGCAGTTTCTTACAAAAGACACCAAAGAGGTCAAGACCAGATCATCCCTGATGTCGGGGAGGGAGGCAAGATCTGAAAAAAGATTGACCGCGCCAATAATGCATTTAAAGACGGCATTACATGCCTTATCCTAAAAACCAATGGACGAACGAAGAAACAAAGGAACACTCCCGCGCGGTGCCACGAAATAAAGTGAGAAGAGACGCTTGATTTGTGGGAATGAAAAAATGCAGGAAAGGAGAGGGGAAATCTCGAGAAGGGGGATCATGGGAAGGAGCAGAGGGGGGGGGGAGGAAGACTAAGTAGAGGGAGTCAAGGTCTTCACCACGAGGGTGAGGCTGTCTGTAAGGGGGGAGGAGGTATCATGAAGGAACTGGACTCACAGAAAGAACAAAATAATCTGCTATAGAGGAGCCGTGACACGGGGGGCTGTTGGGTTTTCGGAAATCACAGGGGGGGGAGGGGGGGGAGGGTGATAAAGAAACTGCAGCATATTGGAAGGGAGAGGCGTCGAGAGGGCGGGCTGTTTCACGAAAGTATTAGGAGACAGGCGCAGCAGAAAGAGTCTGAATGGCGAACAACGTTTTGAGGTGAAAGATGGTTCGGTCGGGGTGGGGGACCTCTAAGAGGAAACATCGACGCTTGAAACAATGGGGGGAGATTGGGGTGCGCTTGGAAGGTAAGAAGGCGCAGACGGTGGCTAAAGAACGGCCCGCATCGGAGTAAAGGCGCGCAGCCAGGGGGAGGGGGAAAAGGAGAAGACGATCCGATCCTTAAGAAAGAAAAAGAAGGCGCAGAGGGGGGCGATCCACTACAACAAAGGAAAGCAATGCGTGAAAGGAAAAAAGGGAAGTCACACATCAGAAGATAAACCGGAAAAAAAAACATAGAACCAAAGGAAGAGGTGGCATCTCCTTGGAGGTGAGGGGAGGAGGCTCACAGAAAGCCGAACATCTCGGGAGAAGAAAGGGGGGGACTCTGGGCAGAAAAAAGAGCAGGAAATGTCGACCATCAACGCTAAAAGAAAGTCACTCTGTTCGAATCACAAAGGGTACTCAACTCCTGATACCGGGGCGCCTCAGGTCGGGCATTCCGAAATACCTCTCACAGCGCAAAAACCGGGGATAGAAGAGCCGATCTCGATATCGGAACTGCCGAGAGGCAAAGGCGACTCTTCAGCTCGTTGTATAGAATTCGAAAAGATGATAAACAACCTGATATGACACCAAGCAAACAGCTTTACAGGAGAGGGAGCAAAGCACGCGGAGAGGGAGATCTAAAGAGCCAAGATAAGGGAGGATGTTGGCCGGCCGGGTAAAAAAAAAAAAAACAATCAAGTTGCATGCAAAGAACAGAAGAAAATTGCTTTCTGCTTAAGGGGGTACAAAAAGGCAGCTGAGCAGGGGAGAGTGTGCGAAATTACTGCAGAGTGGAGAGCACTCTCTACGCTCAAACGAGACAAAAAAGTATTATGGGAAACGCAACCCAACGTCACGAAACAAAAAAAGAGATTAAATCATGCGGGATAGGCTAGGGGGGGGAGTCTCGGCTATTAATACGGATCAAAATTTGTATGAAGAGAGTCGATTAGCCCAAGAGAAGGGGGATCAGAAACCCACTGCTCCGTGAGAGCGAAGACATTGCAGGGGAAGAGGGGCTGGCTACACGAACTGCTCAATGTCGAATAGATGTCGGGGAATGGTCGTGACCGAGTCAAGGAGAAACAAGGTAAAACTTTCACCATGATCGGAAAAAGCACAAACAAAAAAAGGTGGGAGAAGCTCGATGGGCAAAGAGTTGATCGAGGGTCAAACAACCTTTCGATGGAATGGAGTCACGAGGATCACAATAAAGGGAGGCACGGGCTGCGAACGGATCAAGAAAAAAGGAGAGCGATCCCGATACGAGGAAAACCAAACTCCTCATCCAAGGCACTTATACAAGGGGATCAACTGAAGGAAGAAACGCCACAACCCTATCCCTAAATTCCTTTACAGAAAACCCAACCTTGCGTAAAATGCGAGATAAGAGGGTCAGGTGGATAAAGGGGAAGTCTTAAGTAGAAAGAGCACTAGAACCGTGGGCAAAGGCCGGAGAAGTACGAATAAGTGAGAGATTCCCACGGGAACACTTGAAGGGGAAGTTAGCGAAGGCGAAATTTTAAAATGCCGAAGGAAAAAGAAAAAGGTAAATCCGTCCACAAAATCACGAATCTCACCGGTACCGAAGCGAGCGGGTTTTCCTGAGGAGTGGAAAAGACTGCAAAGGGGGAATGCGGTAAGGGGAGTAAGGGTTGCACATGCCCTGAGGTCAAAGCGGAAGCCGTCCCGAAGGCGGAAAGTCAGAAGCATCGTGTTAGAAGGACCGACCCAGGGGAAAAAGCAAAGATAGATTCAGGGATTCTTGGAGGGTAAGGAGAGTTGGAGTATGGGCTCCCTAACTTCAAAGGAAGGCGGTTCGGCTGCACCTTCGAATAGCAAAAATCGAGCAAACGTGAAATAAAAAAGCAGGCAAGCCAGAAAGGCTTCTCGTTGTCACGTCGCACCTTGAAAGGTCCTTGAAGGTCGAAAACAGGGGGGAACACCTTGTAATAAAACGACATTAAGCCACTTCTAAGGTTTTAAGAGTGAGTTACGAAGCACAAACAACCATCACCGGGGGATTTTCATTTCCCAGAGGCCCGGAGACGCAAAAGCGCAGGGCAATGTCGACCAAGGGAGTTTGCCGGGGCCTAGTGAGAAAGTCATACATTGGGGGGAGGGGAAAGAAGGGTCCGAAGCGTAGGAATCTCGTCTAGGAGGCGGTTATACGCCATTCAAGAGAGGTAAGGGGCCGGAAGCGTTGGCTCCATAATATAGAGACTACATCAAAGAATTTGGCCCAATTATCACCTATTGCAACCAAAAGGAACTAGAAGAACGGATATATTTGACAAGAGATAAAAGAAAGACGGCGCCTTTCGGAGACAAAAACGGAAAAAAGGATGAGAAAAAGGATCCCTTGCTAAAAAAGGAATTTCTCGGCCTCAAAGCCTCTAAGAAAAAACCGTCACCGAAGCTAAAAAAAAAGGACACGTTATGGAAGGAAGAAAAGCGGCACGGTATGAAGCACGGAAAACTTAGCTCGTGCTCACTCACAATGACCTCGGCGCGCCTCGTCGTCATTTAACAAAGATGACGGTCTGGCCGGGGATCTTCAGGAGGTCGAGAAGGAAAAGAGGTGGTAGTGAGCGAAGGGCAAAGATTCAAGAACGTATCCGAGCGCAGAGGCCCTGACGGGAAGGGAGCATCAGGCTTAAGGGGGGAAAAAATCCCGAAAGGAGAAACCAATCGGTGAGGGGAGAAAGATAAATGAAAAGAGCGGGGAAGGCGGCTTCCAAGCAGGGGAAAAAAAACAGAAAAGAAAAGAAAGCTTCTTAGCAAAGGGAGAAAAAAAAATGTCAAGGTTATCGTCAACTGTCTTTTTAAAGGGGAACGGAATGTCCATCACACTCGAGAAACAGAAGGGAAGGGAACTATGCCTAGCAGCAAAAAAGGGGGCATGGCGAGGGAGATTACCTGCAAGTGGGAGACCTGCCAGAGACAAGCCCGCACGGCCGATAATTGTGTCATACCGAAGAGGAAGGGGAAGTGGGGGGGGGGGTGCAGAAAGGCCGACGGGGGAACGGCAAGCGGCAAGACGGAAATAATTGACGAGGGGGCGAAGAAAAAAGTGAGAACAGGGGGGGGGCAAAATCCGGGGGGATATAAAAAAAGAAAAAAGGGGAAAAAAGGGCTTGTAATAAAGGCATAGTGATGAGGGCGGCGACAAGGAAACAAACCTCGGGAAAACCAGGACATACGCCGGCGGGAAAGATTCGAAGCACTTACAAAAAACGCACCTTCAGCGCAGCGCAGGAAGAAGACAGGGGAAAGCGGCTCTTCAGCTAAAGGCCCCGTGGTCACGCGCCGCAAGAGGGGTTGACTAAAAAGAACGTGTCTCAGCGGAGGCGTAGGAAAAGAGGAGTTTGAATAAAAGACGCCCGTGAATACGTTCCAAATCGGGTGGATTGGGGGGGGGGGGGGGAGGCAGAGGCCCGAAGAGGGGGGAAATGCCAGTTGCGCTGAAGGTTGATCATGATTTGAAGGGGGGAGAGCATCCGAAAAGGGTGGTGGAGGGGGGGGGAAGTAGGCGGAAAGACGGGAAAGGGCCTCTAAAAAAAGGAGGGAGGAGGCATCACCCAAAAAGGACCGACAGGGGGTACGAAGGACTTTGCATGCGGAGAGGGGAGAGGGATATATGGACCAGTAAAAGGCCTTGGGTGGGGGGGGATACTCTCAAGGACGATACAGAAACACGGGGTAGGTATAAAAGAAGGGGAGTTCAAATAAAACAGGCGGTTCTCCTAGAGGGGGGGCCAAGAAAGGAATACATAGGCCAGGCATACTTCAAATGTTTGGGGGAGGGGCACTATTGAGAAAGCGGGTAGTTAAAACGAAAGGCGTCGTCTATGCCGTTCTTTCCTAGGGGGCCAAACGCAAACCACGTTACGGCATTACATACATTCATTATGGGCTAAACGACAAGGAAGGAGAATTGGGGAAAGGGGAGGCAGAAAGATCCCACAATAGAGGCTTCATTCGTAAAACAGAGCGGGGAAGGCTCAAAAAGGTGCTCCTCCATCACAAAACAAGGCTCGCGGGGGGGGAGGAGAACCGCGGGGAGTAGAGCTGATCGGGGACCGTGCCATCTAATGAAAAAAAAAAGCCAGATGGGGCCGGAAAAAGGAAGTCCTGTACGCGGATCGGGACGGGGCCGAAAGAGGTAAGCACAGTCCTCTCTATGAAAAAAGATCTGGGCTGGAAGACGCTAGTGTCAGAGCCGGACGTAAAAGAGACACAAATAGAGGAGAAAGACAGATTCAAAAACGGGGTGCGATGCAGCTCTAGTCAAGGACGGTGAAAGATGGAAATTTGAGGGGCAGCATCGAGAAAAGTTAAGTCAGGGATGCAACTAGTGAACAGGGGCAGGGGGAAAAGGGAGAGAAATACCCCGACCAAAAGCAACCATGCGTCACGGATCTAGATCTGAGCTTCAGGCTTGTCAGGAACAAGGTCCGGAACTACTGCGAACTCTTGATCAAAAGAACCAGCCAGAGAAAAGGAGGCCGCCTCAAAAAATGGCGAGGGTGTGTAAGCGAAGGTGTAATATCAAAATAGAAGGCGCATCCCGATAAGGGGAAGTAGATCAACGGTCAAAAAAACCAAGCAAGCTTAGTATAAATGGCAACCGGAAGGTCGGTAAGAAGAGCATGCGGGTAAAGTATCTTTCCGGAGGCATTTCAGACAAAAGCGGGGGGGGAAAAAGGGTCGGGCGGGGGGGGACGCCTACCGTCAGCCTGATCGAAGGTTCCAGGATGCGGGGGGCTACGGAGTGAAGTAGGAAGAAAAGAAGAGGTTCGAAACGGCGATGCAGTAGCGAACGAAGTTGTGACTACTACCAAGTCGTTCATTCAATAAAAAAGGGAGGAGGGGAAATCCAAGTACAAGTTAGTCTAAGAGAAAGCGGGGACAGAGAAAGGTGAGTACCCACGTAAGGAAGGATGGTGGGGAAAGAAGGTGGAAAGACGCGCGCCGGGAGGAGAGACAAGGGAAGACTGTGAAAGAACTCGGGAGAGGGCAGCCGAAAGGCAGGACGTGGGCGGGGAAGTCAGTCGAAGGGAAAAAACCATACGCAAGAGGTCGTGGGGGGCAAATCGGGGGAGCCCTCTCCACAAGTAAAAAAATGGACTTTTTATAAAATATACAGGGAGAAAGCTCATGCCATAAAGGAAGAGAGAAGGAAATCCCAGAACTAAAATCATTAGATCGGAGTCAGGATTTAAGTTCCGCCGTGCCGAAAAAAAAAGAGCTGGCGGTCAAGGAGGCCAACACAAAAAAAGTAAAACATTTGAGATGGAGCGGATGTAGAGTGACCGGGCTCAACGCGTGAGGGGGGAAGGATCGGGAAACAATCATCTACACCTAAAAAAGGGGCCGAATCCGTGGGAGGAGAAAGTCAAAAAAAAAACTTTAATTGGACAGACAAGGGCAAGGAAGAAAGCCCAAAAAACAACCGTAGGCGGAAGCTGGCACGCTGGTGGGGAACACTTGACGCGGGGAGGTGGCGTATAAAAAAAGGGCCCCGAACCGCAAGAAGGGACGAAGGAGAAACGAAAAAGGAGACGATTATTTCATCCAGCAAAAAAGATATCGGAGGGAAAAAAAAACAATCAGAGGAAGGAGTAAAAAGAATGCGACCGGACACGCCGGCAGGACAGCGCCAAGAAACCAAGAAGGGGGACACCTCGGCGTACCGGCAAAACTATGCCGACTAAGGAATTCAACCAAGGGACCAAAAAAGGTTCAACGCGCCGGGAGGGCACGAGATGGAAACGGATTTGGGAAACGAGGTTCACATTCAGGCCAGGCGCAATGTCAGGAAAGCAAAGGAAAAGAAAATGTGTGGGATACGGTAGGAGAGATTATTTCCAGTAGCCTTGTGAAACGCTGGTCCGCAGGGGGAAGGAGTCATGAGAGAAAGAAAAAGCAGCAGAAGAAGTATCGAAGTAACGCCGTTAACGACCAGGTACGTGTGGTCGGTGTAGGGTATTGGAGAGGGGGGGGGTGGGGAAATTAAGAATTTCGCGTCAACGAAGAGGAAGAGTTTGGCCTGAGGCGTGAGAAGACGGCGGTCACGATCTTATGGAAAAACAGCAAGGGGCGGAAGAAAGAAACAGGAGAGGACGAAAAAGTTGGCCGAGTTACCAAGGAAAGTGAGTCTGCAAGGTCTGGGGGGTTGGGAAGGAGAAGAACAAACTCCCACGGCTAAAAAGGCGGGCACGGGGGATCAAGGGGCAAAAGGAGAATTGGTGAAAGATGCGCAGCAACGTGCTGCAGAATGAAGACGGAGGGGCAACGGACGCAACCCGCATCGTAAAAGCGTAAGGCGATCCTTTTCGAAGAAGACCGAGGGGAGAATCGAAAGCCCGGCGCAGCGGAGCCGACAAAAAAAAAAAGGAGGGATTAATTCACCGTACTTGGCAATAAAGAGCCCACCATCCTTAATCGGTGAGATCAAACAACCGCCAAATGCATCTCCTTGGCGGGGGGCCCACTCAGAAAGAAAAGTCTGGGAAAAGGAGGAGATGAAAGTGCGAGGGGGGGGGGGGAAAAAATCACTCTAACAGAACAATTCAGATCGGCCGCTCAGGGACATCTGCGAACATCAATCATCCGGAAACAATAAGAACGGCATGCAAGGGAAAAGAAAGGGGGGCTAAAAGGAAGGAGAAAAAAACAAGAGCATGGGCGTCGATAGCGGAAATCTCTGTCAAGAACCAAGATGTAAAGCTTTAAAAAGGCGTGACAGTTCAGCGCAACAACAACACTTATAGGAAAGAGAGAGAACACTGAGAGCAGAAAAAGAAGGAAAAGGAGCAGCACGATAAAAGAGAGGGGCAAGAGAAGAAATGAGTCTGTGGAGGTCGGTGCTGCCGTAAAAAAAAAGGGGACAATTTCATCCTTCTACAGGGGCGAATAAAGGTTCAGGCTTGAGGCTCCAAAGGAAGGAGACTAAAGGGAAGGAGAGCGATTGGGCGATTTGCGCGAGAGGGGAACCAAGCGCACATCAGAGATCGAAAAAAAGAAACGGGTAGGTTGATGGGGGGCAAAAAAAAAAACCAACGCCAAAGGAAAAAAGAGGAAGACGAGGCGGAAAGCGTGGGAGTCAGCGGGAAGTATTACTTATGGTGGGCAGGGCTTGAGATGTAACTAGAGAAAGGGAATTCAAAAAAAATGACGGCTTCAAGGATGGACCCAGAGCCACCGAGAAATCTTATCGAAACGAAAGCTCTCCGGCGGCACGTGCAATAAAACGGGAGTGGTACCAGGAAATTCTTCAAAAACCGAAAGGTGATAAAAAGAAAGGCAACATGGGAAGAGCGAAAAAGAAGCGCCATTTTTCTAATCCGGGTGCCATTCAGGGGTTCAAACAGAGAGATGAGGGGGAAGGAACTAAAAAAAAAGCGAACGGTGGCTGCTGAGCGCACTTTCTGACTCCGAAGGGATCATAAAATAAGATGTTAACATCCCTCCAGAGAAAAAATCCTCGAAAGAGTCTTCACGAGGAGTCTAAGAAGGAAGAAAAAGACTCCACCCCCGACCAAATTCCGGGATTAAAACAAACGCAACCCGGATTACGGATAGCCCATATTCTGTCTTATCTGCAAATAGGGCATGATGCAAGAAAAAAAGGACAAAAGAAGTCAAAAGCCTAGTTGATAGAGCACCTACGAACATCACCAGAGAAGCTCTTGAAACGGCGGGGACGCACCTGGCCTCTATAAAAAAATAAAAAGGAAGATCGGAACAAAAAAAGAAAACGGGAGACAGCGGGGCGCGTGGGGAAATGAAGGCGGAGGGGGAAGGGAGCAAATAGGGAAAGGGAATTCCGAAGAAGAGGGGAGGGGGGGAGAACACATCGCGTCCGAAGAAGGAAGAATTCGGAGGGCAAATGCATCGGCGGGCGATCGCCTCAAAGCCGAAGTCAAGGAGAGGGATACTATGTATTTGGAGGTAGAAGAAGCCCTGGAAGGTTCAGGGAAAAGATTGAGGTTCACAGAAAACGCCAAACGGCAATAAAGCCACCATCGCCAGACATCGTCCGGTTCTTGAGCAAGTCTGGAAAAAAGCTTGTGAACTTGCAAAAAGGAAGGAAAGCAACACAATCGACGAAAATATCGTCGACCACGGCGAGGGAAGGGAAGATGATGTCCGCTAAAAAAACATCGACCACCATCAACGCGTTCAACTGTCAACAGGGAAATGAAAGAAAGCAGATGCAACATGTGAACAGTACAAGGGCGCGGGCGGGGTCACGGGCCGACATTGATGAAGACAAAAGGGTTCATCCAGGGAAAGAAAGGGAAACGCGATGAACGCATAATCGATGACCTAGCGTATCCTGTGGATAAAGGAAAAACGAGATTCAGCGCCATCAAGCTTCATTGAAAAGGAAAGGGGGGAAAAAAGATCTCTGTGCTCCAAAGGCATTGTGCTATGCCACTTGGGGAGAGGACCGATGAAATCTTTGTGATGGGGTTGCCGCAAAGAAGAATAAAAAGAGAGACACTCATCACCGGGAGAAAGGGCCGGCGGAAGGAGAAAAAGGAGGGAAGAAAGTAAAAATGGGACGCATGCCTAGGAGAAACGGCGCCGTTTGGGACCGCAACAATCTCTACTACGAAACCCGCTAAAACGGGGGACCCAGTAAGAGAGAAAAAAACCGTTCGCGGGGAAGGAGAAGTTCCGAAAAACAGACTCCACCGGCGTAAGGAACGGACAGGCAAGAGACGCGAGTGAACACCACCTTGACCTTCGGCACTATCGAGAATCTAAAGCTAAATTGGTCAGTAGAAGGCAAGGAACAGACGTGAAGTAGAGACAAAGGAAGGCTGACTGGCACGAATCAGTATAGATCGCCCTCGGAAAAAAGTTGGGGGGATTCCCACGCTGGGTTAAGGAAGACGATCGGGGAAAAAGAAATCAGGGGAAAAAAAAAAAACGCGTGCAGCGTGGGGTATAAAGAAAAAAGTAGGCTCCCATAATGTCAACACCGGGGACATGCTGTTTAAGGAGATTTCAAAAAAAAAGCACATACCTCACAGTAGGAGGTTGTAAGAAAAAGCCGCCGGGGCATGCGATGAGGTCGAGGGGGGGCACTGCACCGGGGAGTCGCAGGACCTCACTGAAAAAGAAGAGGGTCCGACGGGTGAAAGGGGCGGAGACCTCCGCCTCGGTTTTAGAATAAGGACGCCTGTAAATCAAAAGCACGAGGAAGAACCAGACGAAGGGTGGGAAAGGTAGGGCCATCAGCAAGGGGAATGTAGTATAAGAATTTTGAGTCCTTCTGCCGGCCTCTTCGAACGCTAAAGGAAAGCCGGGGAAGAAGTCAGAGAGGAGCCTAAAAAAGCCCCCTTCAACTTCACACATCGCCAGCCCGATCATCCGAAAATTCGTCATCGCGCGTATGGATGCCTAAAAAAAAAGCGCGCGGCCGCCATCGGGTGACTACGACAAAAGAAGACGGGAGGGAACATCGGCGAGTTGAGACACGGACAATACGACGGTGTCGGGCGAAGCATCGCTGTGATGGCGGGGGATTTGGATGCAGAGACCGGACCAGTGGACGCAGGGTGGGGAAGAGCAGAAACATGGCGAACATGCCGTAAACGGTTTGGGGCAAAAGGGTAGGGCGTCCCTCGAATCGGCAGCAAGGGCGCGCCGGCGGAGGTCACCAATACTGGGATTGAAAAAGCCAGAGGAAAAGAAAGAGACAGCCTTTAAAGCTTCATTCAACGGAAGGGGGCCGCGAATGGACCGATAAAAAAAAAGTGGTAGTGTAATCTATCTCTGAACAAAAGGAGAGGAGGAAATCGGGTCTTACCACCGGACACCGAGATGCGACTATCAATTGTCCATCTCTTACACAGGACTAAATCGCAGCCGTCAGAGGGGGCTGAGCACTCTGGTTTAAAGGAAAAAGAGTTGTGAAGCAAAGGGAAACAAGAGCGTCGAGGCCTATTTCTATGTAAAGCCCATACAAACTTTTTTAAGGCAGGTACCGACAGGCCGCAGGCAGAGTTGGGGCAGAACACCGCGAAATGGGGCGGATCAAGGTCGACCAAATCACGACCAAAAATAAAAAAAGGATCCGACGTCGTGAAAAGTCGAGGGGGAAAGCAACGCCTAGACGATGCACCGGGCGAAATCAAAGCGCGGGCTCCATTGGAGGGGGAAGGGAGGCCATAGCGACAGCAAATAAGCCGCAGGTGTCGGGATGAGAAGGGGAAGCCGGCGGAAAAGAAGAGGTCTGATTCCGAAGGAGTAGGGGGGTTCCCCAGGAAGGTACGCCTAAGGACGAAACAAAAAATACGAAGCGTCACAAGCACGGGATTGATGCAGCAGCAAGGACAAAGTAGGTATGTGTCAAAGGCGAGGCGGAATTTCACGAAAAGAGGAAAGTCCCGGCCGTCGGAAATGAAAAAAAAGAAAAAAAGCGAGTAGATGCCAGAACACCGCGGGCGGCATGACCAAGATCATCGATGCTGCGGCGGGGTGCGCACGCATGAGAAGAGGAAAAAAAAACGAACTAACCGACCAGAGAAAAGAGGGAAAGCGGAATGCTCGATTCGGGTACACAAGAGAAGAACAGGCCTGGATTCTATTGGGATGTAAAGGGGGGGGGGGGGGGGGGGGGGGGGGGGGGGGGGGGGGGGGGGGGGGGGGGGGGGGGGGGGGGGGGGGGGGGGGGGGGGGGGGGGGGGGGGGGGGGGGGGGGGGGGGGGGGGGGGGGGGGGGGGGGGGGGGGGGGGGGGGGGGGGGGGGGGGGGGGGGGGGGGGGGGGGGGTGGGGGGGGGGAGGGGGGGGGGGGGGGGGGGGGGGGGGTGGGGGGGGGGTGGGGGGGGGGGGAGGGGGGGGGGGGTGGGGGGGGGGGGGGGGGGGTGTGGGGGAAAGGGAAGAAGCAATCCAGAAGATTTTCCGTCTGGGGAAGACGTCGGAAAAGGCAATCTTCTAAAACACTAACGGAATCGCAAATGAGTTCACAAGAAAAACGATGATGGTTAAGAAAGGAAGAAAGGTCGGAGGGGGGCGAGAAGACCTTACCTGATGCGGGCTTAAATTAAATGGCGCTCGTCACCTTAAAAAAGGCTCTGAATTGAGAGTCTACAGAGGCGAAGCGGAAGAGCGCAAGAGAAAGAAGTGGTGTGCAAGTACGGCTCGCAGCCTGAGGTCCGGGGATTGGAAAGACGATAAGAAGTCTCCCAGGCTGAGGGACCAAAAATAGGATACGGACCCCGTGTTGAAAGCGTGTGACGGGGGTGTGTGGGGCGGCAACGCGCGCATATAAATGAAGAATTGAAACTACCTTCCAAACGTGGGGGAAGCCAAATTCTGCCGGATGAAGGGTTCCATCGATCGGGGTAAATTTGCGGAATCACCCTCCAAAGAAATGCGGGAAGGAAGCCCTCTCAGAGGCGGCACATGGGCACGGCAAGAGATATGCGGAGCAACATCGGCATATAGAGGATTGAGGGAGGCAGTACGTGCAAAGAAAAGCAAGATCGCGATGAATAAGCCTGGGCGAAGATAGAAGGTGCCGAAAACCAGGAGAGCGTGCTTAAGGAATGCCAGAAGCCCGGAATACTCAAGTGAACCAAGGCAATGGCGCGTCGAGGAATTTTAGATCACTGCCCACGAAATGATGGGGCGGTCTTGCGAGCGACAAAATCTTCCAAAACATCGCACACAAGAGCGGATCGGGACATCGTGTGCTTGCCTGGAGACAAGGGGGCAATTGCCAAGGGCGCGGGGTCCTTCACCAAGGGATATAACTTTAAGGTAGGAAACGGTGTGCTTCACTTTTGAAAAAGGAGGGCGAGCGGTTGTTAGACCCGCCTAATTGCATCAAAGCATAATGGCCGAAAGAGAAGACAAATAAGGAATAGAAAAACCGAGAAAAAAAAAAGATCTAGCGGCTTTTGGCATGAGCGAATGCATGAGGATCCCTAATCAAAAAAAAAAGCTTGCCGCGGCCTCCTGAAAGAAGGGACTAACAAGGACCGCCGCTGCTGAAGGAAGCTAGATCCTCAACATCCGAGGCAACCCGCCGAGGTAGATCCTTATCGTGCTGAGGTGTGAAGGGACGTTAATCGAGGAAAAAAGGGGGGCTCGGCAATGAAGGGCAAGATCGGCAAGAGGGGAACGACGGTAGGGTTGGGATATCCATGATTGTCGGCGCCCTCAGGGGCCACTTCTGGGCGGGAAAGGGAAGGAAAGGGAGAAAGCCGGCTCACAAACGGCAAACAGAAGCTTTAAATCTGACACGTGAGCGAAAGCTTGGAGAAAATAACTCGACCTAGGGGCTCGGGGTGGGGGAAAATGGATAACTTGGAGACTCTCACGCATCCGCGCTCTTATTGAGGCTGCTTAGCAGGCAAAGTTTCTTTCCAGCTTCTTGTAGAAAGCCAAGCGAGCAGAAAAAAAGTCAACACCCTGAGAGGGGGAAAGCAGTTGGCAAAGGCACAGAGAAGATCTTCAGGGAGTGAAAGAGGTGGCCCCTCGACGCTAGAAAAAGTGAGGACTGTGTGCAGACTTGAAAAGAGAGAGCGAAAACCTGGCGATGAAGCGAAGGAAGAAGAATAGGGGGAAAAAGGGACGCAACCTGTTTGGAGGAAGATCCGCTAATAGGGGTCGACTATCAAAAGGCGAAGAACCTCGAAAGGAAAGAAAGGCGTATGGGAAAAGACAATCCGTGACGATGCAAACATCCTGCTTAAGAAACGTCAACCATCCCTTAGAAGCGAGATCAAACACGAGAACCCTCAGAAGAGAGGGCGGGTGGGATCGTTATGGGAGTCAAAATCAAAGGGAGACATCTCGTAGATGCTGTAGAAAAGAGAACTCGCCGCACAAAATGTCGGGCCCAAGGCCGCTCATTCAAAACCACTCTGTAACATACAAACCTCAACTCATCTTAAAAGACTCATTGAGCCATCAGGAAAGACAAGGAAACGAAAGGAACGGAAGAAGGTCGGAAAGATCGATATCGTGCTGCAAAAAGATGGTAACGCTGAAAAAGATCTAAAAGGTTT
>Ga0179593_1530371_pt1 | contig 21217 bp, 26 predicted proteins | sample CZODoug2_1_08_16_FD_185931 | JGI IMG/M metagenome (GOLD analysis project Ga0179593, IMG submission 185931) | Vadose zone soil fungal communities from Angelo Coast Range Reserve, California, USA - CZODoug2_1_08_16fungal (PacBio error correction) | ecosystem: Environmental > Terrestrial > Soil >...
AAACGCGCGCAGGGAAAAGTAGGATGAAGGAAAGACAAAGGGAAAAAAAGGGGGGAAAAAAAAAGGTTCCCCGATCAACGAATCCGTTCGGCCGAAACTGTATTTAAATGGGGGGAAAGTAAATCCAAACATCTCTCAAACATATTATAGGAAGGGAGAGGGGGAGGGGAACTCGGGTCTCCAACGGAAATGTTAAGAGGAGAAAAGACCTCCGCCCTCCTAAAGTTCGGATTAAATGTGCCGACAGGCCTCGAGTTTACGGAGAGGGGGGAGGAAAAGTATACACTTTTACATCGAGGGGAACGAACATCTCGGGGGTATTAAAAAAGGACCGGAGAAACCACGGTGCTTTTTCCTTTACGAGCTTAGCATAAAAATGCAGGGCTGATCCCGACCTTCAGGACTTAGGGAAAAGAAAAGCAAACCGATGCACCGGGTAAACTCCTACTAGTAAAAGGTAAAAAGGGAAATGCGGATAGCATACGTCATTATAAGGGGCGCTGCCAATTTTAGGCGCAGTGACGGGGAGGAAATGCAGGTTGAGCGGAAGGGGTAGGGTTAGAGGGTCCTCGAAAAGTGTTGGGGGGGGGAGGTCAAGGTTTTCAAGTAAAACGTGACGCGGGAAAAAAAGTCAAAAATGGTCCGCGGGGCTTCCGTCTCGTTCTATGGAAAAGACAACACGATCTCACCAGTGCACTCAAACGTCGGCAGACTAAAGGAAGAGCCCATCAGAAAACATCAAGGGGGGGGAGAGGACTGTTCACTGGGGAGAGGTCTCCTCTAATCCAACAATGGGCAGCAGCCTACAAGCCAAGAAGGGTGAAGTCAGATTCTTTGGTAAAATAGAAAGGCAAAACGCTTCTTTCTCGGAAGGGTGGAACGCAAGGATACTTGCAGTGGGGAGGAGGAAAACCAGGGTCTTATTAAGTGCAGTGATGCACGAGAATGTTGGGACCAGTTCGGCGCCACCGCGTTCCAGGGGGAAAAGGAAACATAATTGGAAAGGAAGTCTCGCGAAAACTAGAAGGGAAGGAAGGGGAGTGATTGGAACGTCTCCCGGGGATACCTGGATCCTTACAATCAAAAAGGGGAGCGAGTCCGACCACGGACGAATGAATAAAAGAGGGTTCCTAGGGAGACCGCGTAAAAGGCTGGAGGCGTTCAGGAAAAGCTGGTTGGCTGGCGCTCAAAGCTGAACACCGTGCGTACCTCTCATTTCTGGAGGGAAAGGGGGAAAAGGAAAGGCTGAGAACATGAGGGAGGGCAGAGGTTTCTCCAACGTCATTTCGAGAATGAAAGAGGGGTTCCTCGCTGGTAGTCTAAAGCTCCCTTTTCAGGCTACTTTGCTTTGGCTTTCTGTTTGGAAAGGGGAGGAAGGGGAGGGACCAAAACTTAAGGGGGGGGTTGCCAAAACTACCATACGGGAGAAAAAAAGACAGGTGCCTTGAGTTTCCCAATGAACATTGTTAGAGCAAGAAGGTACTTTTGATTTTAAAGGGAAGTCTAACTTCAAAACGGGGGGGAAAAAGAAGGCTGTTCCCATGTAATCTAGAAAGAACAACTTGATGAAGAGGGAGGGACCGTAGATAGCCACCCCCGAGGCCCACGACCACATCAGTTTGCCTATCATGGAAAATGTAAAATCAAAAAATGGAAAAGAGAAAAAACTTCCCTTCAGGACAGAAAGTTATCCAGGGCAGTTAGGGGGAAAGAGGGTTTGGAACCTTTGGGTAAAAAAGGGGTCCACAATATCTCCGACGTCACACGCGACCCCTATCTACGCACCCAAACCCAAAGAAAACGGAACCTGGAGAGGGAGGTCATCCCAGCGATGACCCAATTCGATGCTCGACCTGCCTCTACCGTCCTGATCTGTCACCTCCGCCGCCTGCTACACGGGGGAGGGGGAACAGGAAGGAACCACCAAGGCCTAAAAAAAACGGTTTTCGAAAAACTAACATTCAACAATAAAAGGGGAAGATGAACGCCACGGATGAGGACTTCCGCCAGTCTGATGGATCGAGTCCTCCGGGTCTGACTGCTCGCAAAGTGAGGGTTGGGGAGGAATCCCTGTTGTAAGAATCCGCCTGAGAAGGGAGGAATCCGGCTCGACGCATTCCATAGTTGCTCACCAGGAAAGAGGGAGCGGCCCGGGGTGGGTGCAAAATGATAATCTGCATTAAGGGGTGGGGTTCAGAATCCATAGGAGGAGGAAAGGCCGTGACCTGTTAGGGTAGCTGAAGAGCTAGCTAATCGGAGCTGATAAAACGTATGGGGGGGGGGGGGGGAGGGATCTTGACCTGATGGGGGGAGATATCTTAAAAAACGAAAGGCTCACAAGGGGAGGGGTAGGGAGGATGCACCGCTGATTCTTCCGACAGTTTACTGCCGGCACTGTGAATCGTAATCTGGCCATAGAGAAGAGAAGGTAGGAAGGGGAAAAGGTGTCGGGGGGGGAGGGTAGTCTGCGGGGGAGACCGTCCAATAGGGAAAAAAAGGGATCCCTTACAACGCCCGCATACCTGCATTCTCCAAAGGGAATGAGTCCTAATGCGGACCAGCGCCGGATACGTTTGCCTATTAGAAAAGGAAAAGGGAAAATAGTGAAAGGTTGGGGGGTGGGGGTCCAAAAGGGGGGGGAGGATGGGGAATATCCCATAAAGGTCGCTGATTCATTACTGCTATTGTAGAAAAGAGCTGCGAAGCACCCGTGGCTGGCGGGAAGGGAGCAAATCTGAGAACAAAGATAAGAGGGGAGTCTCGTCTGGATCGATACGGTCCATCGATAAACAACCCACAGGGGGACGGATCCGTCAAAGGGTGGCAATCAAAGATGAGTAAAGACGGTCGGAGGGGGGAAAGGCATATCAATTTTTTCACGAGTCCCTCGAAACCAGTCGACAATAAGCATCAAAGGAGGGAGAGAAGGGTTGGGATATCTTGGGGGGGTTTCCGGAAAGTGAAAAAGGGCCATTCCGCCGAATGCGACGATTCCGTTTGGAACGGTAAATCGTTTGAGGGAGGAAAGGGGGAGGGGGGGAGGAAAGTGGATTGGAGAGAAGGTTTTCTAAATAAAAAGATCAGGGGAAGGGACGAACGCAGGGGGGGGGAAATTATAGGTCAGTAAGCCGCGAAAAAGGGTCTTTAGCAGCATACAATGGTGTCGAGGAAAAAAAGGGGGAGGAAAAAACAGATTCCGAGACGTAAGGAAGGGGAGTTCAAAGATGACATTAAATAGGGGGGGGCGCCTGGGAAAAAGGGAAGAATTTTGCACTGCGGTTGCATGTGGGAATTACCCGTTACTAATATGGGGTATAATGTGTTCGAGAAGGGGGAGAAGGGGATGCGCAGTAACAGGAGGCGGGAAATAATGTAAGAGGGAAGGGGGGGGAAAAAGACATATATTTGACTCCGATTTGCGATGGCACCTGGCGCAGGACAACCAGACGAAGTAGAGGAGAGGTGACATGACTTGGGGGGAAGAAAGGTACACATTTGGGGGGGGGAAAAAGTATACCGGTGCAGGAATCGGATTAATTGGCTCAAGGAGCGGATAGGGAGGCATGGAGGTTTCAAGGGGGGCAATGGCTAAGACTTGTGGGGAGAGGGAGAGGGGTGGGGATTTCTTTAAAATGAAGTGAGAGGAGGGAGGAGGACGGTAAAACGAAATTACCCCCGCACCCACCCCACAGGGGGGTAACTGCACTACGCCGCAAGAAGATGTAACAAAACTAGAGCACAACCACCTGAGTGAAAGAAGAGATGGGTTCCCGCAAGTTGTGGACACTGGCCCGGCCAGGGGGCCAACCAGGGGTTGGGAAAAATGTGTACTGGGGGAAAAAGAGAAGGGAAATATCGCAGAAATATCCCCTTGAAGCAGGTTAAAAGAACAGCATCGGAAAAAAAAGGAGGTAGCAAATCCCTCGATGAAAACCAATCTTTGTCTATAGATGAGGAGGGACCCACTTCCATGAGGTATCGTCTACCGGTATAAGGATTCAAAAAAAGGGGGGAGTTTGTATTCTGAAAGGGAGGTCCGGACGATTGGGGTCTGGGGGGGAAAAAAGGGACGGAAACAGGGTGCCATCCCCATCGCCGTCGAAGTCAAATGGGTGGTTTCGGGCCTCTGGCTTACAGCGCATCAGCAAGGGTAGGGAAGGGGAAAGGGAGGAGAGCACAGCTCAAAAGGGGGAGGAACCATTGAGGATTGGAGGAGAACAAAAAAAGAAAGGACTGGGGAAATTCTTTCCGGAAAAAGAACACCCCTCTACACCATTCAGGTCTGATAAAACAGGGGAGAGGAATGCCAGAAGGAAGATTAAGTGAAGACAGTCTTTCGGGCTAGTAAAAGATCCGTATGCACGGTACCTGACACGGGCAGAGGCTGGATAATCCTCCACAGAAGGGAAGAAAAGAAGCACCAGGGGTCGACAGGGGATATCCACGCAAATTCAAGGGGAACAAGTGAAAAGGTAAAGTACCGAAAGTATCACGATTTTTACAGTTTACCGATACGCCTAGGGGCATTCCGGCCTTACTGAATGGGAAAAAAAAAAAGGGATATCCAGAAACATCTCTCATAGGGGTCTTAGGTGAGGGGGAGAACTCCTTCAAAAGGGGGTAACCATCCCGCCTACGAGATTTAGAGGACGGCAAATTGAAGGGGGAAATCGGCCGAGGAGGGGAAGGCGAAAGGGAACTATAAGAATGTCAGCTCCCGGTTGGTGTAGAAAAGGAACGAAACCTTATACGCAAACGGGGCACTCCGCGACTCACTGCTCTACAAGAATCTTATTATCACGAAGGCAGAGGGGGGAGTAAAGGTAGATGCAATAAAACAAGAGAACAAAAGTCGGGGAATGGACCACCCACCTAAAAGGGTATCACGTGAATGAGGAAAAGAAAGAAAATCCTTTAAGAGCGCGCTTTCAAAAATTACGCCAAGGGGGAGAAAAGCAGGGTTTTCTCGGTGCGGTTTTTCAATCTGGTGATCGATTTGGACGGTCAAGGAGAGAAACCGCCGAAGAACAGCCCCCGGAAAGATGACCAGGATTCCTTATAGAAGGGAACCCGGGAAGATCACAGTGGCCCGGCATAACTGTCAGGCAGACTATATCCGCTACGACCCAAAAATGGGAGACGTCAGGGGAGGGGAAAGCGTTTATACATAGATCTAAAACCTTTCCTTTCAAAACTAAACAGGAAGGAAAATGTTATCATCGACGGTGCGTGTAGCCCCAGGAAAGACAAAATTTTCTCGACGGGGGCACCGAAAAAAAAAGAGGAGGGGCATCGGCACGTGGGATAGGTTAATTAATGGGGGACAACAAGGGAGGCGAAAGCTCAAGCGTTGACTTTGAATAGGTGAAATCAGGACTGCCGGAGATCGAGGGGAGGGGAAATCTCAACCACGGGGAGACCTTTTAAAGGGAATGAAAAAATGTGTGACTGGAGAAAGAAGTGTTCCGACCACGGAATATATCAACCGAAAGGGGCAAGAAAGACCGAAATGGTTTACTCTTAGGGGGGAGGAAGAGGGGGTGTTCTGCTGCTACCGATCTGGTAACACAATACGTACCGCTCATGTCTGGGGGGGACGTCAGACGGCAGGACCAGAGAAGAGGTATGGGTGCTCTGGCTAGGAAGGAAAACTTCAAGGACATAATACTGGTTCATCAGAGGGAAAAAGCAGAAGAACGTGTCAGGCATGTTGCTGGTGCGGAGACTGGTTGAAACTTCGGAAACTCGGAGCTCCTACAAGGGGGAGGGGGGGGGGCACGACAAAGACGTGAACAATAAATCCTAACCAAGAGATGATGACATGGAGGGAGTTCAAAAGTTCTTTGGGAGGGAACATTGCTCGGCAAAACGAGTGTGGGGCGGCCCATCGTTGTTGTCTCTATAAAAAACAAAGAGGAGGGGGGGGAGATAAACACCCCAAGAGGGGGTTAAACCTCCATATCGTTAAAGTGCACAAGGGGAAAAAATAAAAGAGTCATCAACCAAGGAGATGCGTAGCCCGGTTTGCTTTAGGTTCCACAAGTACGGTGTGCGGTTACACCGGCACCGGAAGAGACGAAGGGGAGAAAGAAAACCCTTGGTCGCCTAAAAAAAAAACAAGACCCACAACGCTTGGGGGGTTCATAAAAAGAGAGGGAAACCAGTCGAAGATCTCGGACCTGCCCGCTTTCATCGCGAAAAGCCGCCTGCGAGAAGGCATTGGGACTGACGAAAGGACATTGAAAGGCACAGGGAAAGATAGGGGGGAAAAAAGAAGAAGGGAAAGTCCCAAAGATATCCCAATCTAAAAAAGGGGAGAGGGCTCGGCCAGTCGGATAAATATATCCTACGTGGTTGGAGGTAGGAGCCGACCGGTGTATTTGTAAGAGAGGAAGGGGAGAACAGGGACAATACTACTGGGTACATCCACTAGGGATGAGCTAAGGGAAGAAAAAAGAATATGTCTCACCATGAAATCCGGCGCGAACCTGGGGTTCAAAGGTATTCCTTAAAAGGTAATGGGGGGGGGAAGAAGGGGGAAAGGCCACATATGTGCGGAAGGGGTGAATTTAACAGGGTTTAAGGGGTAAGGGTAAGATTCTATCTCCCGTCTGAACCTGTATTGGCCGTCTCGGCGTCTTTCCATTGGGGCGATAAGAGGGTGAAAAAAAGAGAAAAAAAGAATCGCCACAAAAGGGGGCGGGGGGGGGGGGGGGAGGATGCCCGCTGACCGAATTGAAAGGACTGGGATCGGATGATCTGTGCATAGAGATCGAAGGAGCCCGCGGAAGAATTCTTTTGTCCTTTATTCTGGTTAGTGATAAGGAACGCGAAAAAGAAAAGGAAAGATTAACCGAAAAAAAAAACCTGGATCCGGGGACCTAAAAAAGGGGAGGGGGGAACAGCGCGTTATCAAGGAAGGGTGCGCATTCACGGAGGAAAAGTGAGTAATTGGGGGGTTGTTCCAGGGATCACAGAGTCTGGGGATGAGGTCGAGTTATATGAATAAAGGAATAAGTATCAGGACGGCGCCTTGTATAGAAGGGAGAGGGGGAAATCCCCTGTGAGTTAATGGGGAAGTCAGACCAAAAGAGGGATGGTAGGAGGAGGGAAAAAAGGCATGTAGGTTCAGGCGGAAAGAACTCCATGGGAAAGGAGGGGGAAGAAGGAGAAAGTATGGGCTTGATTGTAATTTCGTAATTTTGGTAAAGATCCAGATACAGAAAATCAGCAGCACCGCTGATAAAAGAGGGGGTGGTATTTGGGGGGGGGGCAAAATCACAACCTGGGGCTTCAAGGGGGAGAAAAAAATCGTTGATCGGAAACCGTTAAAGTTGAAGGTCTCCGGGAGCGGCTAGGAGAGTGGTAAATGTGGGTTTGGGCGCGGTTAAATAGAGAAGGGTAAGAGTGATGTCTCAAATTATCGAACTGAAGAAAAGAAAGGGACATGGTCTTCATACGTAATCGATGGTGTGTACAAAAAACAAGACACTGGTAAAGGGGCAAAGATCGGCTAATGGAGAAGAAAGGGGGGGGAAAAAAACAGCCTAAGGGAACCGGGGTGTGGTAAATCCAAAGTTTCCCAGCAAGAGGGTGGAATGTTGTGACTCCGTACCCGGATCTGGTAAGTGTTCCAACAGTGGGGCACGGAGGGGAGCACGCTACGGAAGAAATAGGCTGATGCCAGAAGGGGAGGAAAGGGGTTCACCGAACCCAAACCATTATTTGACAAAGGGTTGAACTGGGGGAGAAGCAAGGGGACACCACCATAAGGGTCGGAGTAGTACTGACTTTGAACGAGGAAGAAAAAAAAGGAAAGGGTGGGGAAAACATCAGTCTAAAGGAGGCCTAATACTGGAGCCTCTTAATAGAAAAGGAGGTGGGTGTCATCGAGGTTCAAGGATACAGCTTGTTTCGATTGACCGATGGGGAAATTGGGTTAATGTAAGGGATGGCCTGGATAAGGACCCAGGGAGAAAAGGAAAAAGTTTAACACTAAATGGAAAAGGTCATTAAAGTGAAGAAATGGGGCTACCATCACGTGAAAAAAAAGGGAACAAGGAGCTTTTGAAATGGATTGAAAAGGCCGCCGAGGCAAGAACAGGGGGGGGGGGGGGGTCAAGTTGAGTACGGCAAATAAAGAAAAAAAATCCAAAAGAAGAAAATGGGACGCAATTACTTCCAGGGGGGCGAACCACTCTTAAAGAAGAAACCCTAGGGGAAAAAAACTCACTCTATGCCAAGTGTCTAATCTGCGAGCCCACGTCCAGAGATTAGGAAAGGAGAATGTGAAACCCAAGCAAAAACAAAGGGGAGGGGGGATATTAGAACGAACAGTTCACCTCGAAAAACGGAGTGGGTTTTGGTTTTTGTGAAAAAAACCAGGGGAAAAGGTCGGTCTACAGGGAACGAACAATCGCGGTGGGGGGTTCGGGGAAAGACGGACTTAAACGCCTCAGCCTGTATTCTTCAATTTTAGGCGAGGAACAAGAGGCGCAACACAGGGGGAGGAAAACATATACAAAAGGCCGTAACGAGAACAAAACATGCCAAAACATTAGAACTCTGGACGGCCACAAAAAACAGAAGAAAATACAAGACACCAGTTTCGAAGAAAAGGGAGGAAAGTATGGGGCCTGGACTTTATCTCCGTCATCGTCGGGCTCGTAAAACGATACGTATGCACGGCTAAAGATTTACCTGTCAATAACCGGGCTGGATAATCCCAAGAGTGGAGAAGAAAAGATCAGCTTCTGGGGGCAACACAAAAAAATGACAGGAAGGGAAAAAGGTGATCTCCGATCCGGAGACTTCACGATTTTACAGGTTGGCCATCCACGATCAAAGGCGTCGCAGGTAGAAGGGAAAAAGGGGAGGTTTAAATGTGAGTTGGTCATAAAAACCTCTTCTCGAAAAAATAGGGGATTCCGGTGGGAGGGATGAATTGTCGCTCGCAGGGCTATCAATGATCGAATCCCATCCAGCCCGCCTAAACTCATAGGTCAAACCTGCAGGGGAAGAAAGCGCCAGGCCGGGAAGGGAGGGGAAGGGCAAAAGCTAATGGGTCATCGAGGCTACCAGAATCCACGACTTTTGTCCTAAATAGGGGAGGACTTAAACCACGGATTGAGAAGATCTCATGAACGAAGATCCGCAAAGGGGGACGGAAAGGGGATGGTATTACCGGAACGAACATCACAGAAGGCTGTGGGACAAACACTACTCTCACTGTATGCTTGGCGATAATAGCACGTCATTGAGAAAGTAGCTAAGCAATGTGTGGAAGAAGGGGGAAATGCAGTTAAAGGGAGGGGTGGATTCTGGGAATCGAGTCAATATACTAACCGGACCGACTAAATAACCACCATTCTGCCGGCGGGGCGTCCAGGTGCACTGTCGGAAATACAACGAAGATCAAACAGGGAAAAAGAGAAACTGAAAGGAGAAATCCTAAAGAAACCAGAAGGTCTATAATCACAGGGGTTTGAGAACGAGGGGCTGACGCCCTTGTCTCCTCTACCTTCTTATCGCCAACATAAGAATGAACTACTAACGCCGAAAAGGTGAGACAAGCGAAGGTGAAAAAGAGGGCAAACTGAAGAAAAACTAACCATGGGAGTGGGAGACTGAAAGCAACGAAGCAATCGTCAGTTGCCGGCTTCAAATTACTTATGAAGTGCAGGAAAAGTTGACCAAGGGTCGTCCTCCAGGACAAGGAATGGTTATCAAGTCTGTTGTAAGAGTAAAAGCGGGATTGAAGGAAGGGGAAGGGGGAAGGTCTTCGTCAACGATTGTACTCCATAAAAACTGTCCTGTCTAGAAAAAGGGGGGATCAGACATGGGAACATCAGGGCATCAAGTGCGAAGAGCGGCGGGGGAGCTGGGGACTGGGCGCTCACCGAATGAAACAACCGGGGGCGGCAAGAGGGAAGGTCTTTTCAGAGTACGGACAATGAAGTCTCAGCAGGAGGAGGGGAGAGGGGAGATAACGACGGCATGGGAAAGAAAGATTAAACCGTGGACGGATATGACAGAAACGTAACCTTTTGTACGTTGGTTCGGAGAAATCTGACGGAGGCTACTTACACGGTGCCCGGGGGGGGGAAAAACTTCAAAAAAGGAAAGTGAAAACTAAAGCATAAAAATGAATAAAGGTGGTCCGGATGACTTTTAGATTCAACATGTCTTTGATTTTTACATGTGGAAAAAAAAAAAATACTGGAACTTGGGGGGGAAAAAAAAAGGAAAGGCGGTGCCCACTAGGGGTTGCGGGGTCAGCAACAACACGGAGGAGGAGAAAATAGTCTAAGCCACCCCGTTCCCGCCATCATCGTTTGCGCATGAACATTTACATCAACGATGGGGATAGACTTCAGGAAGGGAAAAGAAAGGAGCAGGGTGCATAAGGGGGGGTTCACATGGACCACTGCACCGTGTAGATGCCGCGCCTCCGGCAACCCACATTTCTCCGCAACCGGAAACGAAAAGAGGAAGGAAAAAAAGCGTGGGGGATTAATAAAAGCTGATGAAACCAGCTGTGTAAAAAGACGTGAAGATCGCAACCAGGCAAACGCCGCGAGCCTTCATTGGGTCCGTACGACGGCCCTGGCGCGGGCACACGACGTGGTAATACGTTAGGCCGCAGACACAAAAAACTAAAAAAGGAGGGCACACTTTAAAATGAGGCTTACGAAGGGATCATATAAGGAAAGAAGGAGGACGTCTCCAGGACATTTTTGTATTTAAGGATAGTACAAGGTATCCCTGAACTACGGTGAAGAAGGAAGGTCAGCAATGGAAGAAAAAGGCTCTATTCAGAAAAGAGGGTGCGACAAGAAAGGGGGGGGCGGGGGAGCGGGGGAAAAGTGTCAATTATAGGAATGGAAACTTCATAGATTGGACAAAGGAAAAAGGAAATGGGAGGGGGTATTCCGCGCTAATGACCTTTTGTTTCGCGAAGAGGAAAGCTCAAAAAAGCTGATAAAAGGGGTGGGCGGCGTCGTAGGCTGGCTTCCATTGTTGGGTCGAAAAGATGGGAAGAGGAAAAAAATACTGCGGGGCCCCAGGGGTGGCCAAAGGAGGGAAAATAGTCTGAAGGGGAGGGGGTAGCCGGGGACTGGTGAGAGTTATGATTCCCGGAAAAAGCTAGAATCGAAGGAAAAAAAGGAAGAAGGGGGTGGTACTTGGGGGGGGGGGTGCACGTTAGGAATAACCAAATGAGTGCACAGATTAATCAACGCCCGCATAACCGGTTGAGAACAAACGATAGCATGGGCGGGAAGAAAGAAGGGAGAAGGGGGTTGCTTGATCGAAGCAAAGGCTCAATGAGTTGGGGGGTCCAAGCAAAAGACGTCGGGCTGAGGGGGAGGGAGAGGGAAGATCCGGCCGGCCGGTCGGAGAAGTACGGGTTTAGATCTCTCAGGGAAAAAGACGGGTCAAATCTGGTCTCGTGGGAGAACAAAAGAGAGCTGGGGCTAGCTGACATAGCTATAATTCCGCCATCGCCGTCAGCCGAGAGGTCAGGAAAAAAAGTGCCATTAGCCGCGTAGGAGGAGGGTGGGAGGGAAGGAGAAAAAAAAAGGGGTTGAGAAAAAACTCTCTAATGAAGACTCAGCAGACCGCTGATCATATTTTTGTCTCTTGGGGGGGGAAAAAAATATTTAAACCGTACCAATGAAGGAAGGAGAAACGATTCTTTGTACGGTAACACGAAAAGAGGGGAATTGTTCACTGGGGGAGATAAGGTCTAATGCAGTTTGGAAGAGGGGCAAAAAGATTCCCTGAAAAGATTGGAGTGGGCAACTCTTGAGGAGATGACCAGGAAGCACTGTGGGGGAACAGGGACAGGGTCAGGAGCCGGGGGAAGACGTATAGGATTGGGTAAATCCCGACGACTGGGGAAACTAAAGGATCTGGAGAAAAAGGAGAAGGAAACGGGGTCGCCGCCCTGCATTGTAGCGTTGTTGGCCTGGCCCGTTTCCAGACTTCCACCCACCAATGAGACTGGTCATGGACTCCTACCGCGTTGGAAGGATGGGGTGATGAATAAAGGTGGCTCTCGGGGCAAATTGAAAACCTAAATAAGGAGGAGGGGAGCGTGTAATTAAGGTATTTGCAAGCCATTAGGTGGAACGCGAAGTGAGAGGGCCCTGTCCAAGTTGACAAAAGAAATAAGGAGGAGTAGGGGAAGAAGGGGGGGGCCTAGGTCAACAAAAGGGGTTTTTACAAGGCCATGGAAGGGAGAGACGAAGACGACCCTTTGTCATAGGGGAAAGTCGAGGTTGGCAGGTAAGCAAAACAGGGTTATAGGGAAACGGTTGATTTTCCAGGTGTTCTTGGGGAGGAGTCATGGATGGAAAAAAAAAACTGGGTCGGAAGAAATTCTCAATAAATTTGGGGAGAAAAAAACAGCAGAACTGAAACACAAAGGAGGAGGAAAGGAGATTGGGTTTGCAAATGTGGGGGACTGCCGGAGGGAAGAAGTTTGGAAATTTTCGTTTACGGCTAAGGAAAAGAAAGAAGGAAACTGGTGCACAGCAGCTTTCAAATTAAAAGAACAAGAGGGAGGAAAACTTGACAACTCGATGATGAAGTCTATAATATTCGTAGGACTTCATCGTATTACGCTAGATGGAAACACAAACAGGGGGAAGGGGGGGGGGAAGACTTAAGGAAAAAAAAATTATTCAACCTGATTGTATGGGGGGGGAAAAGGACGACCAGTTCAAAGACAATTCGCGAAGTCAAAGAGAGTGTGGTTCGGCTAAGTTAATTACAAGCGAGAAGAAGGGGAGGGGGAGTATTCCCAGTGCGTATCCAGACGCCCCAATTTCTGAAAAATCCAGGTCTGGGAAAAAAGAAAAGGGAAGTGCGGGATTAGGGACGTCCCAGGATACACGCTACCATGCAGCGGCTGATCAAAAGGTTTCTGCACTCGGCCCGATCGGCCGGACTGTAAGAAAGTCGTCGGAGAAACACGTAAAACCAGATCCAAGAGGACAAAGCTAAAGACCCCGTCCCTGTCCTATTTCCGAAAGATACTCAGGTGAGAATTCAAAGGGTAGACTTACATTGGCAGAGAAAAAAAGGCAAGGAAAACAGGACGAACCATTAAAAGTAGCCCAATGAGCAAATTTGTAAACAAAAGGGTTCACCGATACAACGCAATCGTCGCAGTCCGGGCCGGAACTGTTTTTTAAAGGGGGAGGTATCAGAAAGAGAAAAAATTTACAAATGAATTATTTCTCAAGGGGACTGCCGGGATCCGGAAAATGGGGAAAAGAGAATCCAACCGCCTACTGCAGATTCCAGTAAAGGCAAATGGCTCAATCGCGTTTTACGTGAAAAGGGACAAAAGCGGTAATACTCGTAAAAGGAAAAATCTCCGCAGGTGGGGGGACGGGAACATGACAAGAAAAACGCTTTCCGCCGACGATCTTCTTACAATACATAATCAAGACGCGTGTCCTGGATATACCCTAACGGAAAAAAAAAAACAACTCGTCGTGGAAAAAGGTGTACCACAAATATACAAGAATGCGTATCCAATGGATATCAACCGTCCGCCAGTTTTTGCAGGGACGCAAGGGACGGGGGGGGGAAAAGAAGGGGGGTTGGAAGGGGCGGGTAGGAAAAGGGAATAGGGGGGAAAAGATAGGTTGTAGGAGGTGCCTTGGGATCACTAACAGCCAGGAAAAGCTGCACGTCCGTTCTGGCTAGATCATCACGATCCATAAAACCAGGCCCGAAGAACCTGGACGCAGAAAAAAAGAAAGAACCTTCCCAAAAAACTATACTACCCAAGGTCGGGGGGGGGAGGGAAGTGGCTCAACCTCTAATCTCAAAAACAATGGCAGTCAGGCCTACGACGCCCTCCAATACTGGTTTCAATACGGGGAGTATGAAAGAGGGAAAAGAAAAAGAACGGTAGTTCAATCAAAAAAAAGCAGCACAGACTTTATTGGAAGGGCCCAGTTTGCAAGGAGGCCTAGAATTTGGGGAACAAAGTTCGGCACCGAACCCTCGGGGAAGGGGGGGAGACCTGGTGTAAAGAAAGGAGGACCGTTATATCTAAAGGGTGGTGGTGAACAGGGCAGGGCAGGTCGGTTTATAAAGGGGGAAACAGACAAAAATAAAAATGTCCGCATCAAGGAACCCGGAAAGGAGAAGAGAAGAAACTGACTGGGCCATGAAAGAACCTCATCTGCGGGCTGTGAGTAAGCTGTTTAATTTGGGGGCTGCTTGGGACCAAATCGATCTTAACAAAGTGGCGGCGAAAGAGAGGGGGATTTTAAATTCAGAAAAAGGAAATGCCGGCTGCATGGAAACTTTGATAAAGAAGGGATCGGGCGAAAAAGTCATTCAAGCGTCTGGGGTCATCGAATGACCTCAAGCGCACGGTCAGACGTTGCGGGGGGCGGAAAATCGGGGGGGAAAGAGGGGGGGAAAAGGGCGACTAAAAGGGGCTGGTGTAGAAAAGACGTGAAAACATAAAAAAAGAACCTGGCTACTGAGAAAGTAAGTTAGATTCAGTATTAGTTTGATTTCAGTGGACAAGAGAGGAAAACTATGAGTTTGAATTGGACAAATGTGTTGCTTGAAAAGAAAACAAAACGGAAGGAAGGAGAAGAGTAGCCACCCCCTTGTCAGCCATCATCGTTGGCCGAGGGTGAAAAATGTAAATCAAATGAAATTGAAGAAGAACATCGGGACAAAAGGGGAAAGAAGGAGACAGGGTTCGGATTGAAGAGGGGTTGCGTTCAGGAAGTTAAAGCTTAAGCGAAGGAGAAACCAAAATATGTTCTCAACGCACCCGCCGTCCCAGCCTGACCCGTGAACAGAAGGGAATACCAGCGAAGGGAACCAGGAGGGTGAAGAAGCTAAAAGGCGGCGGGAAGGGAACGGAAGAAAAACTGAAAGCCTTCATGGCCGTAATTTGAACTCACATCCCAAAAACTTGGGGTCAGAGAGGGGAAAAAAAAACGCACAAAACCAGCTAAACGAATCCCGGATGAGGTACTGAACCGAAAGTCTTAGTAGAATAACCGTGTCGGAGGGTGCTAGAAAAAGGACAGGGGGGTTTGTTATTTACAAGGTCTCAAAACTTGAAATGTTAAGCCAAGACGGGGAAGAAGGAAACTCCTGGCGAGAATGCTTCAGAGAGTGTGATACCAAAACATTTAGTCAGAACTTGGGGTGTAAAAGGGAAAGAAGGACTTCACGTCAGAGAGGGGAAAGCCGGCAAAATGAAAAAATTGTATGTGTCTGCCGTCGAGAGACCTGGTTAGATCTTAACAGTACTCACCTGGCTGAAAAAAGGGGGTTGATGCGGCTTAGGCCTGAAGTCCCTTGTTAAATCATCTGGGGCGAAAGAACGTGGGATCTCCCAGGTGATTGGGAGTAATTGAAAGATTTCCAGGAAGCAAGAACATGTTCTGAAATGGGAAGGGGGGAAGGAGGGGGGGGATGATCTGACAATACAAAGACGAAAAAAGTTATCAAGGGTGGAAGTTAGTCGAGGTAGTAATAAGGACCAACAATATTCACATATTGATACCACCCCGCATAACCGGCATTTCTCCCACGGCCGAAAACTGTCGGACCGAGCCTAAATGAAGTTTGGCTAAAGTTATCACCGGGGGGGGGGGAGGAAAAGGGGAATCCTGAAGAAATGGGGTCCAACATCCCAAGAATCGGAGGTTAATCAGAAGGCCGGGGAAGATTTATTACTGGTATGGTGAATAATCGAATTAAGGGAACTCCCAACAAAAAAAGGGAGGAGGGGATTGGAGCTCGGTATCCTCGAAACGGCTGGAGAGAGGAAAGTATAAGGAGCCTCGCCGTCCCGCAGGCGCTGTCGGAAAAATGGTTTGCATTTCTCCTAAAGTAAGGCGACTGGTTAGGGAGAGAAAGGGGGGAGGGGGAGCCTCTAGACAGCGAAACCTCAAAATAAGATATGGTGGGATTTTTTTCATGATAAAAATTAAAAAAGTTACAAGGGAATTACTCTCAGAAAGGATAGTTGGTATAGGGGAAAACGAGGTAAAAAGGTTGAAGTACAGTATCTTAAAGGATTATTTAAAGAACAAAGGGGGGGCTCGGGGGGGCAAAGATCAGAGATAGTGGATGACTCTGGGGGGGTTCCGGACACCAGGGACAGGAAATTTTTCAAATAAGAAGGATACGTAAAGTGGGAGGAAAAACTGCACTGGGGGAATTCCTAAGGGGGAAAGGGAGAATGGGAGAAACTGGGGGTGATCAAGACGCTTTTAAGCTTGGGTTTCTTGGTTCCAGAATTTTCCCACAATAGGTTGGGGGGGGGGGGGGGGAGAAGGTACAATGAGGGGGGGGTGGGATGTTTGAAAAGCAGTGGAGACAATAGGCTCGACGAAGTATACGGCTTATTCAAAACTAAGTGGAACCCACCCCAAAGAGAGTTGAAATTGGTATATTTGCGATGGACCGTCGACGCCCTGGGACACCAGACAAGAAGGGAATGGTACCTTAACCAGGTCGAGGACAAAACTGACAAGGGGGGGGGGGGGGAAAAAAGAAGTATCCTGTAACTGACTAGGGGGGGTGCTCGCCGGTGACATAGGAGGGAAGAGGGGGGGGCAAGCTAATAACTTGTTCGATGGGCAATTTTGAAATTGGGACTTTCGGGGGGCTTTGCCTGTAGAAAAAAGTAAAAGAAAGGGCCGCAAAAAACGGGGTGCCGGCAAGAGGAACAAAGGGAATAACATGTGCTAAAAACCCCTCTCTCTCAAAAAAGGGGAGTCTGGGACGAGAGAGAGGGGTAGGGCAAGTATTTGGGGGGAGTAAACTGCCTTTAGGCCAGAAAGGGTGGGAGGGACTTGGAACTAATATCCCTTCAACGTAAATGGGAAAAGGAATTTAAAAAGAAGTTGGGAAGAGGAAACTTTTTAGTACCGTCCACTCGAGAAGAAGAAGTGTTCTATAAGATCGGCCGACCCCGTCCCTCTAACCGGAGAGGTCCAACCAAACTTTCATTGTAAGGAGGCAACAAAAAGGTGAGGTGAACCTCTAATACAGAGGGGGGAAGGGGTACCAGATTGATTGCCACTCGCCAATAAAGGGGGAAAAAGATAGGGGGTGGGTTCGCAGAAAAGGAAATTAAAGAGCATCACCTTTATGTCTTCTCATCGCAGCAGACGGCAACTGGGGGGACGAACACATGAGAAAAAGGCTATTTACCGTAAGGATAAACACCAGGCTGGCAAATTTGAGGAAGAAAAAAAAGCTGACCATGCAGGAGGGATCCATGGCTACGCGACAGCAAGGGCGTATAAGGGAAACGAAGATCGAAGCAGGAAAACACTCAGTAACGGGAAAAAAAAACCCAGAGGGGGGAAGAGGCTTCAAAGATCCATCCCAGGGAGCATATCACGATCCCGGAAAGGGCACGCGCAAAAAACTTGAGCGAGGGAAACCATTTATACAAGGTAAGAATAAGGGAACAGGCAACGATTTGAAAGGGTTTAAAAAAGAAACGCAGCGGGAACTCACTAAGCTGGAAGGGTGAAATTGAGGCAGTTGAAAAAAAAAAAAACATATCTCCACATATAGGAGCGGTGCTGCTGATGGTGGGTTTGAGCGGGAGACCGGAAAAAAAAAAAAAGGAAAAAAGGGGGGGTCAAGACAAGAACACGCAGACGAGAAAGGAATTAGTCATGCAATGGGGGCTAAGAAAAAACTTGGGGACTGAGAAGGAAAGAGGGAATAATTTCATATCGACTACCATCTCTCTTTGTGGTCTAAAATGCAGAACAGGACTAAGGAAGACGGTCGTGAAGCCGCGATCGGAAGAGAGGAAAATCCAGTATGATACCAGAACGGACAGGGGACGGGTGAAAATATAAAGAAAAAAGAAGCAACGAGTAGCATTGCCAACCCTAACTCTTCGCCCTGAATGAGAGAATGGAATTCCGGGAAAGATCAAGGAGAGTAAAAAATTTTAGGCGCAAGGCCGATAACAGGTGGAGGGATGTGTCTGTGATAGGGGGGGGGACGGCGAACTTATTACTACCGCCACCACACCGAAATCGGGGACGGAAGTAAAAAAAGAGTTTTTAAAAGGGAAGGAAAAAGAGCCAAGATATAAAGGAAAAGAGACCTTTCGAAAAGAGAACGCAGCGAAGCAGAACTGGTGCGAAGGAGTTGGGGGCGCTGGTAAAACACATACCTCTTCAGAACATGTCAATCCGGGAGAACTACGAAAAGCGGGGGGGAAGGAACCGGTGAAGTCATCTGACAACCCGGGTCAGGTAGAGACAGGGAAGGGCACCGAACAATCGCAGTTGCGGCAGGAAAAATTACCTTATGGGATTGAGACCGATAAGGGGGAACAAAAAGGGAAAAAAAAAAGCCCGCGGTCACGGTGAGCACGGGGGGATGCAGCGACCACCGGAAGAATCCTCCGGATACGGGGCGGAACAGGTCGGCAGTCAAATGTGATATGTAAGAGAAGAAAAAAGAAAAAAGGGGAAGGGAGCAGTCCGAAAGTTACAGGAAGAACTGCCGAGCAGGTAAAAAAACGCAATCCGTGCGGAAGCGCGAAAAAGATCTCGGGGGAAGGGGGCAGGGCGAAGGGAGCACCTATCTTAGAAACGACGTGACCAGCGAGGGGTGGTGACGGGAACCAGTAAGGGTAAATGAGAGTTCAGGGAGATCATTCAGGGGGGTAGAAGCGATGTTCGAACTATGAAAAAGGGGAATGGGGGATATTGAGGAAAAAACTCAATCTAAACTTTTGCTTGGACGGTGAAAATTGGTCGTAGATCTTGGTAGTTCGGGGGAATAGGACGAACTTTGGTGTGTAAAACGCAAACGTACTTTAACCGAAAGAGAACCACGGCTACGGATTTTTAAAATTTTAGTTCAAAAAAAAAAGGAAGGAGGGGTTGGTGACAGGTCAATCAAGGTGGTTGGTGGGACGGAAGAGAATCACACAAACCGGAGGGGGGGGGGGGGGGGAAAAGGATAGAGCCACCCCCGATGGGCAAACGCAAGAATCATTTTGCCGAATGGGAAAAAAGAAAGAAATAATGGGGGGAATCGAACAAGGAGGAAAGAATCAGTCCCTGTGCAAAGTTATTCAGGGGGGGGTGAATGTTTGACAGTGGGCCCCAGTCCAACATAAGCCGCGTTCCGCCGTCCAACCCATTTCTCCTAAACCCAGCCAGGGGGAACAGAGAAAAAGGGAGAGGGGAGGCAAAAATACACAAGAATAGAGGACCAAGGGAACCATCGTGAAGGTCAAGGGAGCACCGCCGAATCAGGAGAACTTCAAGGGGTCAGGGTCGCGACTCATCCCTTCGCGGGGAAAAAACGCAAAGTTTGTCTTTTGAACCATTCCCAATCAGGGAAAGCTTGAAGACGTAGGGGGGGTGCTCTAAGAGTCTTAGAATATTACCGACGTGGGGTAGGAACGGGGAGACGGATTTTTGGGGGTAAAGAAGGGGGTAAGACCAATTGAACGAAGACTGTTCCAGCCAATCCTCATCCGGGGGAGAGATAGGGAGAAGCACAAGTCAACGATAGGGAAGCACAAGAGGGAGCGGCGCAGTGAAGGTGGGATAAGAAACAAGTTACCTGGTGGCCGGCAACTGCCAGATTAGGTAGGGGAGTCCGTCATAAATGTTTGAGAAACGAGACGAAGAGAGAAGAACGGAGATGAATTAAAACTGGGGCTAAGGTTCCTGCTAGGGGGGGGGAAATGAGGTAAAACGAAAAAAAATGGGGGGGGGGCGGTCGGGACCACCATTTTGGGGGTATATGAATGATAAAGGAAAGGGACAGACAGGGAGTGGCCTTGGTTAATGGTTATGGCCAGAGAAGAAACGATTGAAGCAAGAGGGGCAGAAGGGCGGGGGTTCTTGTAGTGGCGGTGGTGATAAGGGAACGCCGCCAAGTCAAAAGGGAAATGATACAACGCCAATAAAAATGTCTAAAACTTCTGCGTCCTAAAGGGGGCGGGGGAAAAAGGGGAAGGGGAGAATTATGGGGACTTCTCATTCACCAGCTATAGTGGGGGAGGGGGGGGGGGTCCACAAAGAACTCCCCGACCGGACGGGGAGATTCTTAAAAGGGGGGGAAATCAAGCCGGCCGGTCGGAGAAAGTACTGAGGGGTGTAGGAAAGAGTCGTCAGGGAGAAAGGGGGAGGAGGAAATTGGGTTCGCATCGTTGAACACACAAATCAAATTTTAGGAAGGGATACGGGCTGCCATACCGGGCCGGTCAACAGCTGAGCAAATTGCAGGGACGACGTCAGGCGGAGGAGGGGATTTATGGGGTCAGGAGGGTTGGCAAGGAAAAAGAAAGAACAATAGACATGCAGCAGCACAACAATTATATCAGGTTGGGGGGCATATAATAATGTAAAAGACAGTTCAGGCCGAATTCGACTATTTGAGAAACGGTAAAATCGGGTGGAATCAAAAGATGGTCTACTTTATAAATTTGAGGCATGGTTTTGCGCGGGGGACAAATGATAACAGGAGAGTCGGGGAATATGCGGCACACGGGGGTGGATCTTATCCGAGGGAATTGTAGAAGAAGAAATGCTCGGGTTTACTAGCCGACGACATAAAGGCAATCCAAAAACCAAACAACCCCCCCAAAAAACACAAACAAAAAAAAACCAACCAAAAACCCACCAAACCCACCCAAACGGGCAAAAAAAAACGAGGTAGAAAAAATGTGAGCAGACGAGGCATGGTAGTGGGTGTCCGCCCTGGTCCCCTTCCATCCAGAATGCGGGTGGCATGTTTTTTCCTACCAGGGAAGAGGGTTGTAGGGGGGAAGAAAGTGGGGGGTAGAAGGAGGATAGGAGACAGGGAGAGACATACAGGATGGGTGCGCTTGGAAAGTTGAGGAAGAGTTTGACTGTACCGAAAAAGAGTGGATATGTCAAAGGGGAGCCCAGGAACCCAACCATAAGTCGAGTGGTGAAAAAACTGACAGTTGGCAAGGGGAAAAAAGATTCAGGGAAACGTGGGTTGGGTTGAAGACTTGAAATAGCAAGGGATTTATTTCTCAAAGGATAGCAAAGGAGTGATAGAGGTTGGGGGGGCGATAAGCTTGAGATTTGCGGAAGGGGGAAGGCTTTTCCAGGTGAAGTCTTGGGAGGGAAATGGTCCTTATAAAGGGGACAACACATGGTTCCTGAACTCTGCAAAAGGTGAGAAGGAGGAAAGA
>Ga0179593_1292788_pt1 | contig 21214 bp, 21 predicted proteins | sample CZODoug2_1_08_16_FD_185931 | JGI IMG/M metagenome (GOLD analysis project Ga0179593, IMG submission 185931) | Vadose zone soil fungal communities from Angelo Coast Range Reserve, California, USA - CZODoug2_1_08_16fungal (PacBio error correction) | ecosystem: Environmental > Terrestrial > Soil >...
GTGAGGGGATGTATGCACATTCACGGGGAAGGGGGGGGCGGTGATCTTTTAAGCTATCTAAGCAAGGTGAGCGGGGGAACTCTGGGGTGCGGAGAAAAAAGGCCCGTATCAGGGGGGGTGGGGAAGGGGTCCTGAGTAAAAATGGGGGAAGGGAGGGGATCCGCAGGAACGCAGCTTCAAAGCAAATTGACTTAAATATAGTGAATCAAGAGGAGGAACAGCTGGAGGGGGGAAAATAGAACTTTGCGAGCCCCCGGGAAGCTAACGGGGAGGTGAACGAAAAAAGAACGGCCGCCTGTTTGGGAGGCTTCCTGTTCCTGCGTCTCATTAAGAGAGGGGACCTCAAAGAAACCCTAACCTCAACAAAAGGGGTTCTGCCGGGGGGGGAGGGGACGGATCTAAAAAAAGAGAGAGTGGGGAGGGAAAAAGAAGGACACTCGTTGGATCCCAAAGAAAAAGGATAACCATTATATTGGACATAGTCTTGGGTCTAGCAAAAGCGATCAGGCTTTGAAAAGGAAAGGGCAAAGGAGGGAAAAACGCGACAGCTCATAAGAGTGAAGGCCTTTCATCCTGGTTGCTGTGCAAGAAGGTGGTGGAAACAGAGGGAATTGCAGGATTAGCTAAAAAGAGTTATGCGATACCAAAAAAAATGATGAAAAAGGGAACTATGAGAAGTGGGGGGAACTGGCCGTTGGACCGGCAACTGACTTAGAAAGAACTCAGTACGAAAGTGGCGGATTTCACGTAAGCAGGAAAGTGGAAAAAGTCCAGGCATCGCCGGAAAAGGGAAATGAAAGGAAGCTCGAAGGAAAAGATAAAAGGGGGGAACTTTAGGGATGAAAAGGGGGGGACCGGACAGGCGGTCTCTGATCGATCAAACTAAAGAAAAAGGTGAGGATTTTCATACCACCCCAATTAGGGAAGCGCGTGCACTAAATAACATACTGGAGAAATGTGATCAGGGGGGGGGGGGGAGTGAAAAAGGAATCCAGGGATTTCGAAGAGAGGAAGAAGATCCCAACGCGCAATGTTGTGGGGGTCCGAATAAACGGAGAAAAGAGTAAAAGAAAACAACCGGGAAACAATGGAAGAACGGCCTGCCCAAGAGACCTGAAAGTCCCCCCTACGTGCCGTTAATTAACAAATTGGCAAATTGACGATCACGCGCGGAAAATCGAGGAGGAAAAATGAAAGGGGAAAGTAAGAGCAAAGAAAAAGCCAACATTCCGCGACCGCAGGTTGGAAAAACTTTGGGATCAACTCGCGAATCGGGGCTTTGGGCGAACGAAGGCGAACACAAGTGTCAGAAAGCGAAGATTATCAAAAAAAGAAGCGCAGTGGGGGAAGGAAGGGGGGCGTGCGAGGGGAGAGCAAGAGAAAACAAAAGAAGTCGGCTCTAAGAATTCAGCCGGGACCAGAAGAAGAAAAATGAAGGGGGGGAGGGGGTAAAGACACACCCGCTCGAAAAAAACGGCACAGTGTGCCACGCCAGCTTTTAGAGAAAACTTCAATTTGGAGCCTGCCGAGAACAACAAGAAAAGGAGAATCAGAAGTCCTAATCGAAAGAGGCGGGGAGGGGAAAGGGCAGGGTTACGAAAAAGGGACGGGGCCTTTGGTGTCATCTTCGCCACTGTCCTGGGGGGAGAGCGTGGCAGAAGTGCGCCCCTTTCGAAATAAATTTGTGGGGCAAACCCAGGGACTTTGGGTAAATTTAGGGAAGTGGTTCAAAGGAGAAGGGCTGAGGGGGGAAGGTCACTGACAGTGAAGAAAGAAGGGGAAAACTTTCTGGGAAACTTGAGGGAAGGGAAGCTTTCATTCATGAACCTAGGATAAAACCCGGGAGCAGTAATCGGATGAAGAGACAAAAAGAAATGTGCAGCTGGGAGGCTTGAAAGGGGGAAACATGAAGAAAGTCTGGTACCAAGGAGATTCAGAGAGGGAGGAATGTCGACCTGCTCCTAGGGAAAGCAACACACAAAAAAGGAGGGTGAGAGATGATAGAAGGGGAAATTCCGGGGGGACGACATCGACCTCCACAAAAAGAAAGCATAGGGGTCGCCATAAAAGGGGGGGAGGGGAAAAAAAAGAAAGGGAGAAAAAGGAAGCGGGGCCGGTTCTCGTCCTCAGGCTCCAGTGAAGAGAGGTAAGGCAAGAAAAGAGCCGTACAAAAACTTGGGAAGGCGTGGAGGACAAACACGGAACGATTAAAAAACCTCAAGGACACGGCTCCTAACAGGGGAACTCCCCCAAAGCAATTCCAACAAAAAGGGAGGGTTTCCCCACAAAGTATTACTGAGAAGGGGAAGGGGGAAAGCACTGCGCTCGCCTATTCTTCATCAAAGGAAGCAAGGGCACCGCTGTAGAAAATAACAGGACCCTATGGAAAAGCCCTAGGGGGCGAGGAAGTTAGGAAGGGAGGACAATCCGTGAGGTGGGTGTTATCGAGCCATCAATTTTAAAGGAGGGGGGAAAACCCTCGGGGGCATGTGTGGCCAGGGTGTCGAAGAACTGGGCCAGGCTTTTATTATGAGTGGTTGAAAGGAGGGAAAAAAAATGGGAACACTAAGGGAGGGAAAAAGGGATTCAACGTCGTAATACGTGGGACCAGCTAAAAAGGGATACAAAAGAGAGACAGGGTTTTTCTGCTTCAATGGAACTGAAGGGGGTAGGAACGGGTAGGGGAAAAGCCGATGAAAGCGTTTAAAAGGGCTTAAAAAAAGGTTGCGGGGGGAGAAATGCTTGTCGCGGCAATTCGGAGGGGTAGAGTTGCTATTGCAGCGGAAGAAAGCAGCTTTGGGCATCCTCTATATTTCCAAACGCGCGTGCCTAAAGGGCCCCAAGAGGGGTGGTAATAAAAAAGCCGGCTTGGCGGGATGGTCCGGACTGGGTACGCACTTGTTAACTCCTCCATTGCGGAATAAGGTACGTAGCCGTACAGCCGAGAGGGAACCACAGTGTTGAGAGTGGGGGCTCTTTAGGGAGATTAAGCCTCTTGAAGGGGAAAAGGGCGGCAACCGGAGGGACACGAGGGGGAGGGATAAAAGAAACCCCAGTCGGCCAGATTGCTGGCTTTATCAAGAGTCGCGGGGGGTGATAATTTTCCGGTGCGAACCTTAAAATATCAATCCTCAAATTGTTTCGAGTTGGCGACCAGAAAAAATCGTAACAAGCAGTGACGGGACGTTTTATCCCCTCAAGTTTGGGAGTGGGAGGGGAATAGGGACCGCCTGAGCTCCTTAATAGTCGCAAATTAAGTGGCGCGAGGGGAAAAACTTTAGGGGTCACATTCGTCTTCAGGGGAAAAACTGGAAACTCTGGCAAGGAAAAGGGATCAGAAGGGCTGATTTAGGGGGTCCAAGTGTGGGTAAAAAGGGGGGGAAAACAAGAAATCAATTAATTAGTTTCATACCTTGGTATTTAAGTGGGTATAGCTCTCGACCGGTGTCTACGAAAGAAGTGAATTCAAAGGAAACACAACGGCTTGACAGGGGAAAAAAAAAGTCTGCGAGCTGATCACCCGGGAGGAGGAATCATGCGGCGCGGGGCAATACGGTACATAGTCCAGCAGGATCTTCTATCGAAAAATTTAAAAAACTCTTCAGGGATCCGTGGGACTGTTTAATGGGGAGAAAACAGGAAGTGTCGCGTTTGAGAAAGGTATCTCCTGAGGCAGGCCAGTTCAAGCCACAAAAACGGGTCGCCGTGGGGGGGGGAGTGGCAGCAACAGCAGTCAGAAAACTGAAAAAGCGCAAGCGAAGACAAGGCCTGTCCCCGCCGACCGGAGGTAAGCGTCGTTCTGTTAGACGAAAAGGGGAGGAGGACCGGGGGAAGAGACAGAAAGGGGGCCCCGCGGAGGATCTTCTCTTCTGAAAAGTGATGGACAGCGTTTCACTGTTTGGAAGGTGTAGTGGGGCCGGCAAGAAAGGAGCCAAACGAGGAGAAAAGTAATTGAACAACCCGGTAATATTCCTTACAGGGCAAAGCAGGGGGGTAAGGAGTTCCTGTTGACGAAACCGCGAAGAGCTCAAAGAAGAATGATCAGACGCCAGCACCGGACCACACATAAAATTTTCAGTCCTAAACATGAAACAGCGACGAGAAAGAAAAAATGGGAGGGGGGAAAAGGAATAAAATATGGTGAAGTGGTCGTATGCACCAAAAATGGGATGGTCTGTGGTTACTGGAAAGGCGAACGGACAAGGTACAATCTTGAGAGGGGGGGCGTGAAAAACTCGAAGGGGGAGAAGAAGAATTTCACGGAAGGGGAGAGTACAGGTGGGGAAGCAGGAATGAGCCGCGTGGAACTGAGTACAGGAAAACATCCCATTTGAATCGTAACGGTCATCACTGGGTGAGAGGCCGCGATCATAAAGGTTAATCGAACTGGGTGCTCGCCCAGGGAAGAGGAAAGGTCCACGTGTTAAAAAAAAAAAGAAGAACGCCTGCCTTGGGGGAGAGATGCCGCTGCGCTTGGCGAAAGGGGGGAGGAATCTGCATACCTCAATAACACTACAGTACCGAAAAGGGGGAGTGCCTGGGGAAGGAGAGGGGAATCTGGCCGAGAGGGAGGAGATGTGCTACAAATCCCTGCCAAGGCAGGTTGGGAAGACCCCAAAGTATAAAGGAAAAAGATTTTTTCAAAGAGACGGGCGCTCGCAGCGAGAGGGGGGGAAGAGGATGGTCAAGAAGTACTTACAACACCGCGACAAACTAAGAAGGGAAAAAACTGGAGGGAAAAAGCAGTGTGCCGGCAAAAGCGTTGGGGCTCGGAATCAGTCTTGGGAATGCAATGTGTGCACCGCGAAGTCTGAAGAACAATACACAAGAAGGGGAAGAATACAATATTGAAAAAGGGGGGGGGGGACCGGCTTGGTACCAAAGGTTTTATAAAAGTAAGGAGAAGAGGAACCAAAAAGGCAAGTGGCCCGGATTGAAATTGGCCACGGGCTTTTGACTCTCCAAAGTCCAAGGACAAATCAGAAGGGGGTTATAAAGGGAGGAGGGGCAGCGAAGAAGGACGGAAAAAGGAAAGGAAGAAGCAAAGGTTGAGGGGCCTCAAAGAGCAAGGAAAAAGGGAAAAGGGGAAACTTCGAGCAATAGAACAGGGAAAAGGTGAGTGAGCCCAGAGCTCCCCCTTCATCTCGAAGGGGAGAAAGCAGAAAAGCGTTCTACCGGGGGGGGAAAGGAGGGAAATAAATTCCAGCGGAGGAAGGGAAGAAGACTGAGAGATTATCACCAAGAGAGAAAACTGGTGTGGTGCAAGCTCGGAATCTTACAAACCTGAAAGGACCGCGGACTCTTCAAAATCTAACCACAGTGAACCAGAAAGCAATCCGAACGGAAAGAAAGGGTAACAAACATCGTGCAAATGTGGGAGAAGAAATCTTTAAAGATCGTGCGGCAACATAAATAGACTAACTCTACACGCAGAATGAGGCTAACCCAGGCATGCAACCTTTGGGATCAGAAAGGGGAAAAAAGCAATAGGGCTTGGGAGAAACGCCGGCGAAACAAGACTCCTAATGATACAAAAATGCGAGAAGGGGGTATCTCCCTGTTGAAGGGGAAGAGCTGGGGGACAATATGACTACTAAAGGGAAGTCCGTACGAAGGAAGTGTGGGGGAAATTCGCAAGCAGAAACACAACAAAGAATCAGAAGGGTCTAGAGAGGACACCAAGAACATGTTGCAACAGAAAAACATGGGGCTCGAAAGCTTCAGTGAGGTGGGCTCACAGGGCAGCTACAAAAAGTCAAAAGGGAGGGAAAAAGGAGAAGTCACGGAACTTGAATTTCTGTCCGGGAAGGGTGTTTAAGGAGAAGACGGGCCGGAGTTTCAGCTTCTGATGGACTGAGTCCGGCGCGTGGGGCGAGCGTCAATACCCTTGAGAAGATGTGGGGTAGGGGGGGAAAACCACGACCCTTGGAGAGTTGGAATTGGGGCCGGTAGTTCCCCTGGACGTGCTGATTTTTGAAGTCCAACGGAAGGTGAGCAACGAAACCACTGATGGTCAAAGCTTTCACAGGGTCGAACATCTTATGTAGGGAACCCAAGGAACAAACAGCTAGGGAGGGGGGGGGGAAATAGACTCGGCACGCGAATGTGGGCAAAGGGTAACGTCTTACAAGCATTGATGACAGCTGAAAGGGCAGTCCGACGAGTGTTTAGGAACCGGAATTTGACAAATATGCTCTACAACAACAACACCTTAGTATTTAGGAAACCATAGAGAAATCGGAGTCAAGTCAGGGTATCCATCTCAAAAGAGGAAAAACGACTTGGGGACTGGAACAGCACACAAGTGCGGGAAGAAACCATCCGGCCAATGAGGAGGTGCCGGTAGCGTCCCAGAAGAATTAAGGTCCGTCTCGAGGTAAGACAGCTTCCCCGATCAACAGAAATGGCTGACCAGAACGTGGGCCGTCTTTGAACACATAAGGGGAAAAATCAACAACGACTAAGAAAGGAAGAACCTTCCCTAAGGAAGAAAAGAGTAAGGGGGTAGGGTTCCCTCCCAAGTATTCGAACGTGGTCTTTAGCACATCTCCCCTCATAAGGGAAAACTAAGAGGAAAAAAAAGTCGGGCCCCGCGGGGGACGAACGCGGAAAAAGGGAACCGGTATCTTCTCGGGGACGAGAAGAATCCGTTGGAAAAAGTGTTGTCGGATGAGCAGGACATCAAATTGAATCGGTCGAAGCCCGCTGGTCCATGTGGGCACAAGGGGGACCGGGGGGTCAGAGAGAGGGACCGGAGAAAGGTGAAAGCCGATGGGTAAAAGGGTCTCGAACGAAAACAAAGTCTTTATAACCAAACATTCGACCACTGAGGTCCCTCTTGGTATACAAGCTTCCAAAGGATCCAATTCTGACATTTTTTGGGAAGCTAGGAGGCTGTACTGCAGTTGGGTCGCGGGAGAAAAAAACCGATTCGCGTTTGGGGGAAGATTATCCGCCCAAAGTTGAGACACTAACGGGCGCGTCATGAATTGGGGTCGAGTTAGAACTCAGTAGTAAAGCAAGGCTGGGGAAATCGCATAGGGAAAGAGGGAGTTCGAGAACTTGCACAGAAGTGGGGGGGTAAAACAAAGCAGTCGGCTGGTCGTGATGGGGAGGCAGGGGGTCGCGGGGCAGAGTTCTCAGTTCGCCCGAGGTGTGGGATAGGAGGAGTGCTCCGAGCAGGGTGAAACCAAAAGGGACGTGTGGGACTTCTATATCATGCTCATCGAAGCCATCCGGTTACCTCGAAGGTAACCCCAAGGACTGACCACTGATAGGGGAGCTATCGCCGGATTCAGATACTACGAAAAAAATCATCCTCACTGGTTGAAGAGGGCGCCGGAGGTTTCCCGACGCCTTACGAGGGGCACTATTGGGAGTTGGCCGAGGGGAAGCCGTCTTCGCGTGCCCTGAGAAATGTCATACCCTGCTGGCGTCTAGGGACAGTTAAAGTGAGTCCACTTTAAACGCGTGACTTAAAAGGGAAAAGCGGCACTCACTAGAAGGCTTAAGGAGGAAAAGGCAGTTGGAGAAAAACGTGTAAACCAAGGAAGACAATTGAAAAATGCAAATAGGGGGTCCAAACTTGTCTGTCTGGGAGAGACTGGAGAGACCCTGCGCAGCAAGAAGGGGACGAGGTCAAAAAAACTGATTGCCTGAAAAAAAGAGAACAGTCGCCCTAGAAGACGACCTGTCATGCTGATCTTGAGGCGGCTCGTGGGGGCAAGGACGCTGAAAGAGGTCGAAACAGCAGAGCAAGGAGAGGGTCCCCCCAATAGGTCATGTAAACTTCAAGGAGTCTTCTCCGTTGACATGGGGAACCCAACACTGGGACGGGGGGAAAGGGTTGGGCGCCCCATTATATCTAGGGGAGTCCAGGAGGTAAAGGAGAAAAAACCTGGTCAACGGGATGGTTGAGGGGGAAAAAAGGGCAGGGCCAGCTTCCTGAAAGTCGCAGAAAAAGCATCAGGCAAAAGCTATCACACCGAAGCCAGGCGGGGTATATCCGTTCAAGACAGTGGAGGAAATGACAGGGGCGATCACACCATGGTCGAAATTCCCCGCCTTATGGAGGGGAGGAGCATTCTTCCAAAAGGGGGGGTAGAAGGGGAGGACTGAAATTTCAGGTTGGCAGTTGCCCAGGGCAGAGTGTGGAAAGCCCGAGGATCATGTCCTTGGAACCCGTATTTCAAGGCAGGGAAATCCATGATCCGAAGGAGTGAAGAAAGCGGAAGGGGTAAAATTTCTGAAAAGGCATAAGAAGAGCATCTGCAATTCGAACAGAAGGGGAAAGGGGGGCATACCTGACGGAAAAAAGTCGAGAAAAAAAAAAACAGAGGGATGGAGGAGAAAGGGGGCCTGTGGGAATTTTTCTTTCTGTGGATGAGAGGGGCAGAGGACGAATTCGTAGCTGGAGTCAATGGCAATCGGGCGGGGGCTGAAATACATCAGCAGGCTATCCGGAGGGGGAAGGGGGGGGAAGGAATGGTACCACCAGGGGTTCCAAGGGGGGGATAACTCTTGAAAAAACGAACGCAAAGGGAAAGCGTGGAAGCGCAGTTCATCACTTAAGGAAAACTATCATCAGGAGGGAAAAAGGGAAGGGGGGGCGCCCCTGAAAGAAAAGAGGGTTAAAAGAACGAAGAACGCCCTGCGGGGGGGTTTGCCTGCCGGAGCTCTGGGGGAGAGAATGTTCGGAATGGATAAAGAAACAAAAGCACCTCGGAATGGGTTGACACGTGGTGAATGGGGGAGGGTCTTGGAATCAGTGGCCTGATCAGAAGGTATATGTTGGAACGCACACAATGCCCATGACCTTCGTGGGGCAGAACCAAAAGTAGAACGAGGACAAAATGAAGATTGGTAAATAATTCTTGGGCGCGACTCAGGAGGGGAAGGGGGGCCCTGGAAGGTACTTGAAAAGAATAGAATGAAAGGGTCGTGAAATAGGACTGGCAATCCTTTGGGGGTGGTCAGGGGTCCGGGGGGGGGGAAACCGAATTCAGGAGGGTGAGCTCCGTGTTACGAAGTCTGAGTAAAAAAGACATAACAAAAAGAGGGGGGGGAATACATAAGGGGCTAATGGTATTGCGGGGGGAGGTGGACAAACGGTTGGAGACATTCCCCGTCCGATATAAGGAAAGAAAGTGGCGTGCGAGTGAAAGGTCAATGGGAGGAGGGGGATTGGACAGAAAAAGTTCAAGGGAGAGAAACATCGCGCAACAGGGAGACAGAATAGCAGAGCATCTACATGAAAGGCGGAAGGATATTCGAAAAAGACAAACTGGGAAAGGGGATCAGAAAGGGGGAAGAATAGGGTAACGCATCTGGCGCGCAAGAGAAACCGGTGGGGAGCCAGAGGGGGCCACTTCAGAGAGGATGCGATCTCATAAATACCTTGGCATGACAAGGGGGGGATGAATTATGGAAGGGGAAGGGAAGGTACTCGAAGAGATAAAGGGAGAAATTAGGAACAAAACGCACCTAAGGGGTGTGGTGAAAGCTCACGGGGATAATCTTACGACACTGGGGGCAAGGACCTCAAGTGAGGGAAGAACTTGCCCAAGCTTACTCAGAAGGACATCAACAGAAAAAAAGCACTACTTGCAGGGGGAAAGAACAATCTTTGCACGTGGGGGGAATCGACGGTAAATGAAGAGATGATGACAACTGCTCTCTCCTATGGGGGACAACGAAGGCCGCGAAAAAGGGAGGGAGAAACCTGGGGGAGACAGTACAACCTAATAAAGAATTGGACAAACATCCGGAGAAAGCATAAATCCGCCCGACTTGATCAAAAAGTGGAGAACTAGGAGGGTATCTCCTGATGTCTCTGGGGGGGGGGGCAATATGCGAACGAGAAGGGAGGAAGGAAAGAAGGGGGTGCAGTGAGAGAAGTAACAAAGCCGACCATGGGCGGTGAAAGCAAACCCAACAGGAATTGGTGCACAAAAGGTCCAGAGTGGGGCCGACAGAGGCAATTGAATTAGAGGCATAGAGAAATCAAGGGAAGAAGAAAAGGTAAGATCAAAAGAGGCAAGTTCCAGCTGGGAAGGTTCAACGAGAAAGAGGGGCGGCCTTTTTCAAAAGGGAGGGAGGCATTTCATTAGTCCGTGGACGGTGCGGAAGTTCTGTCAAGACCTGGGATTTTGGGGGGGGGAGGGGCAAAAATACAAACTTTCTCGTGGGTAATTTGCCTTTCAACGGTAGTAAACGGTTAGAACTTTCCATTGAAAGTTTCATGAAGGAAAGGAAGGCGCACCGCCCAACTTGCAGGGGTCCGCTTTGCTGGGATAGGAAAGGGAGGGGCATAACTCGAAGGGACGGAGAAGTAAATCTGATGACGAGTCAACCCGAAAAAATGGGCAAGATGGTTTAATCTTCACCAAGTGGAGTCGAAAGGAAAATGGCGGTCTCGGAGGATTCGTATTTCGAACCTGGAAGGGAGACGGAGATCTCGCAAACAACTGAGGAGGGGGGGCAAGAGGATCGGAGCAATGCAGGTTCGGACATAAAACTAACTACGATAAGCACTCTTGGGGATCTGCATCGGGGGGGGCGGGAAAAAGAAATCTCCAAAGAGGGAGGAGAGTCCAATCCGAGTCGGACGCTCGGGGGGGTCAATGACTAGGAAATCCGCCCGACCACAGAACGCGGACCGAACTTGGGGGGCCGGAGGGGAGGGGGGGCCTTAGGGGGAAAACATAAGAACCGCAGACGAAGAACTCCCAGCAAAGAAAAGTAAAAACGACGAACGTGTGGTAAACCACCAAAGTATGGTCCCGTTTATTGGAAGCACAGTCGGGGACCACGCTGCCAACCTAAGAAAAAAGAGGAAGAAGGCAGGGCAAACGCTGGGCAAGGAAACACAGCAGAACAACTGCACCAAAGGAAAAGAAAGAGGGAGTACTTAGGAGGAGACTTTGACTTTGGTGGGGGGATTCAACTAGGCAAGAAAATGGAAGAGCTTTCGACCCAACTGGGCCTGGGCCCCAGGTTTCCTGTGGGGGTCGAGCGAGAAAAGAAATGAGGAGAGTGGCCCAGGCGAGAATCACAAAAACTTGAGTATCGCCTACAGAGGAGGAGGGAATCTGGGTATACAACGAAGGAGAACTATCACAAGGAGATACCATCTTAAAGGGGGGTGGATCAGAAAAAGCGGGACGGGCTGCAAGGTGTGCTACTTCTTCGACAGAAGGTCTCTGTGGGGATCCATTCTTCGCCCAGGCCTGCGTTGCGCACCTTTTCAGTGTATCTTCTGGCTCTTTTAGTAGGGAGGAGGATGAAATCGGACGCACATCGGGGGCAATCGAAGCTTCACAACACCACACACCATCGCGGGGGTCAGGGAAAGGGGCAAAACAAAGGGTGGAATAAAAAAAAAAACGCAAAGAGGGGGGAGGTGGGCTGGATGTCCCTGGTAATCTTGGCAGCGTAAAGAATGGCGGCAGAGTGTCGGGTAGGAGGACGACACGAGCTGTGGAACCAACAGGTTACGCGGGGGGGTAGAGGAACTATAAGGAGACGGCCTCCTGATTCCGGTTAACCGTCCTCCAGGTCGGAAGCGTCTGGGGCTGAGACAGGAAGAAGGGCGAGTGAGGACGCGAGGAATGACCTGCATTACCGAACGTTTGGGAAGCCTTGGCTCGAGAAGAAGTTACCAAAATGCGCTTAGCAAACATCAAGTGGGCTTGGGGCAATCTTCCGCCTTAACTTCGGACGGAGAGGAATATATTCTGAGAAAAAGGGCGGCGAGGTCAACACACCTGGGGAATTGAGGTCCACTTCGCTGAACAGGTAAAATGCCACGCCAACTTCAACTGAGAAGTCAGATTCGAGACTAGGAAGGTGTGATAAAAAACGGTGGAAAAAGCAAGACCTCAAAGGGAGGAAACCGAAGGGAGGGGGACATGTTGTCTGGTAAGAATGCGCGCCCCTAAGCGAAAAATCACGGATGGCCGAGTTGGCCACCCCGGAGTCATAAAAAAGAGAGAGTCCCGCGGAATCACGCCGCCAGTATGAGAGGAAAGGGAGCGCTTGGGGAAATTACTCGCTTGGGAAGCGGCCGAGGCGCGAAACTACCCAACGACTTAGAACTCGTTAGGCGCCTTCTCAACGGGGGGGTAAATTTGAGAAAAAAAGAAGTTTCAGGCTGGGGGGGAGAACAATTATCCTATCTGAGGGAAACCATAGGACAAAGCATACGAAACCCGTCATAACAAAAACAGGTCGCCGTAGGTTTGGCTGGCAGAAAATCAGTCCGAAAATGCTCGCAAAGCTCAGGTCAGAGGGAAAACAACCGCGCATGAGGTATCCAGTACGTGTCTGGGTACCCGACCAGTTTTAAAGGGAAGGTGGGAGAGCAAAAGGGGCCCCTCAGGATGATCAAGCTCTAGGCACGGAGACCAGGCGAAAGATTTCAAGGTGTGAGGGAAGTACGGCGGTAAGAAAACTAGAGCAATTAATGGAAACCCGTAAGGCCGGGCCGGACATCCCCGGGAGAGGCCGAGGCTGGGAGGCCCCGGGAGGACAAAAAAAAGCGCAGATGTATTGACTAACGTATAAGATTAGCTCGCCCAAGGGACTCCTCCACAAACTAAAATTTACCATTTCCGAAAACGGAATAGATAGGAAAAAAACACAAAACAGGGAGGGGAAGGATGAAAGAGAGATGATGGAAGGGGGAGGAAAAAGGGGGCTTTTCTTTGGGAGGTGAAGTTGCAAAAGGCGATGGAGCGGGAGCAGTTACTACGGCCCTGGGCGGGAAAAGATAAGGCTATCCATTAGGGGGACGGCCGGGAAACGTTTTCATGAAAGGGGGAAAAAGAATCTGGGGGGAAAAAACGGAGACGGGAACGCAAAAAGGTGAAAATGAGGGTTAAATGTAAAAAATTGGTTAAGAAACGGTGGGGGATAACCCGTACGTTATCGAAATGTGGCTCGCAAACTGATAGAAAATGGCGGGTGTACCAACCCGAAGATAACTACTCGGCTGGGTTGCTTCCTTAAGTCTACTTGGTCTCGTCAGGGGTAAGGGAGGTCAGTTTACTGGAAAACCCAGCCACCATGACTATTCAGAAAAATTTTGGGCTGGGCATTGGGAATCTCTTAAATGTCGTCGACAAGTGTTGGCCGGGGGTTCGTTTCTTGGGGGATCCAGTGGTGAATGCAATATAGGGAGCGGCGCAACACCCCGGAAAAGTACTTTTATGGGATCAAAGACATTAAAATAGAACTTTCGTGATCGTTTTTAATAATTGGCCGTTTAAAGGCATCATCCTTCGCGCCGTGGGATGTGCAAGGTCGGGAGGCAGGCACGTGCACCAAGCACCGCAAGAGAATGACTGCGGGGGATACGCAAAGATCATGATGTTGGACAGGCAGACGTGTGTTGAAATCGGCAATTCAGCTTATGAGCTTACCCAGTGCACGCAGCGTTATTCTCCACTCATCCCTCGGCTTTGGAACTACCGATGTTATCCCAAATGGGAGGGTCTTTGCACGTCTTGAAAGTTGATACAGCAGGGACTCCGAATGGAGTACGAAAGGGAGGCAGGGGGGGACCATGCACTGGCCTCGTAATGGACACTCAATGGAAAGGGGTACATGGAAGGGACAAATAAATTATCCTAAAATACCATTAATCATCTAAAGGAAAAATTCGGAGATTAGCAAATAAAAAATTGAGGGGATCAAAAAAAAGAGATGACAAAGGCTTTTACACTAGAATCGAGCAATAGAAAAAAGGGAGGATTTAGGACTGAAAAAAGGGGGAACCAACTTATGAAGCTTATCGCTAAGCATAAGCTGGCAAGAATTTTTTACAGTCGGTAAAAAGGGGAACGTACGGGATGCGTCGAAGATCGGAGAGAGAAGGATCCAAAAATCTCACTGGTTCACGGAGAATCTAAAAAAACCTCGTGCCACGAATTTATTGAAGCCTGTGAACCAAGCGTAAACAACCATCACCCAACACAGGCCGAACAGACTGAATTGGAGACAAAAATCGGGGAACTTATAAGAAAAAGCAAGGAAATCTGTGAGGAATCGGGCACAAAAGGAGGCGTTACAAGAGAAACGACCGACATGCCTCTAAACCAGTTCTCAACTGGGGGGAATCAGCTGGAAAGGAGGGCAGGGGATGGGTAGGAAACGCGGGAAACCGTTACAAGAAGACGAAGGGGACGGGGGACCAAAAATGAAAAAACTTGGCGACAATACCCGCTTTTATACTAGGGTACGAACGAGAAAAAGTCGTTGAGATAAAAGGGGGTGTCAGGGCGAGGAAGGGGGAAAGAGAGCAGAAAAAGAATGGATGTCGATCCCCACACTTAACCATTTGGAAACATCAAAAAGAGGTTGGAGCTAACAGAGAAAAGTGATTGCGACAGGGGCATCGACAAAAAACCGTTGGAAGAGGAGCAATTAGAAATAGGGGGGGCAGGGGATCGGGCAAGGTTCCGCTAACGGGGCAACGAATTTTTGGGTGTTCAGGAACCTGTACGCGGGGTAAAGGCGCAGTGGGCCATAGTTCGGAATCCCGTTAGCATACTGTGGTAGGGGAAAAAAGAAGTGCAGCGTTGGGAAAAGGGAAGGGCCGGGTCCCCCTGGAGGAGCCGTCATGAGGGGGAAGGAAGGTGCCGCAACAGCCGGAATGTCCTGTCCGCTGCAAAATTTCTCGATCGTAACTGGCGAAACCTCTAAAAGCTTAAAAAGACAGAGTAGGAATGGGACGAAGGGGAAAAAAAGGCGGAAATGTGGAAGATGGGGGGAACGCTTAGAACCGCAGCAATTAGGGCCTATTACCAAGCGGCTCAGCTGGATTTCAGAATGTAACTAACAGGGTGATTGGCTCAAATCTCTCTCACAGACAAAGGGAAGGGGGGGGGGGAAAAATCTCTAGATCGGAGCAGTTCAGGACAAAGCGTAACTAAAAAACGCGAGAAGCTCCTTTGTTAATAGGAAATCAAAAGGGCGGGGCAAAACATGCCACAGGGCCGTGACAAGGATAGGACCAAGCCCTAAGACTGCTCACGTCCTCGAGGGCACAAGACAGGTAAGGAAAAGAGTACATAACGTGGGAAAGCTGGGCGGCACGTTCTGAATCCATCAAGCTCCTCCGGGGAATCCAAGAACTCAATTCAAAAAGGGGGTTAAAGAAAAAAAGTAGTCTACATCGATCCGGGGAAGAACACGTCGCAAAGAAGGAATGCTAAGGACAGCGCAAGACCGGGTAAAAAAAGGGGAAAGGAACGGAGTAGCGGACAAGGAAGAACTTCAATCGTTCTGATTTGACTTCTATTACATTCAAAGAGTGTGAACTGGGGGGGGAATGAACGGAAAAAAAAGAAAAGGGGGAAAAGTTCGAGCCCCAGCGGGTCCTGGGTTCCAAAAGGGGAGTGGGGGTAGCGATACCTCCGACTGTAGGAAGAGGATGTCAATTGAAGATAAAAATTTAAATCGCCTGACCTTAAACGGCAGGTACATCTTTTAGACAAGAGAAAGGGAGACCCCAGATATACCAAAAGTAGGACGCATGTGGGTGGATCAAGATCGGCGGCGTTAGGGAGGAGGGGGTTTCGACAGAAGGCGCCAAGCAGGAGGCAAAAGGTTGTACAGGAGCCCAAAGTTTATCAAATGCGGGTAGCGGGGAATTCGCCGGGGTAAAGTAGGTGGCCGCCTTATTAAGTCGACGACTGGGGGGGGAAGAATCGATAAATGGTCGCTGTATATTCCAAAATTGTTTGTAAACCGCACGTAGGGCGGGGCGGTGATGGAAGAAGGGGAAGGGAAAAACGCGTAACTAAAGGAGGTGGGCCCGGTGTCTTAAAAAGTACACCAGGAAGTGAACAACAAAGGGGGGTGCGCTGGTGGGGGAGACTTATCGTATACACCCCTGTATTCCTTGGACAAAAGTAAGAACCAGGGCAAAAACTTGCAAGGCAGAGGGGGGGCAGGAGAAAAAGAAGGGGGGCTCCTTCGGAACTAAGACTCACTGGGGGGGTTTACGACAGGGGAGCGTCAAAAAGCGGGAAAAAAAGCCGTGACTGAGCCCCTCAATGGGCTTTGGTCAGCCTTCAGCCTTCTTCGCTTCTGGTCCGGATGACTGCTCCTGGTCGCAGGAAGGGGGAAAAAAAGTGGAAGGCCAGGGTCGCGGCAAGGGGGAAACTGGCCACGAATCCCAGCCTTGCAAGAGGTACGGCTTATAGGAGAAGGTGGGGAATAAAAACGTGAAAGAGGGGCCCTCAAATGGGCTAACTAGGAGTTGCAAATCCGGGGGAGGTCTTGGTATCTAAGGACGGTCACTCACCTGGAGTCTACAACAGAGCTGAATGACCGAGTTGGCCAAACACAAGGATTAAAAAAAAACATCAGATCAAAAAACGCGTGAGCACATTAAGGAAAAGCTGCGGCGAGGTTTACGGGTCTCTGCCAAGCTTCGGACAGCAAGTAAGAGGAACCGTGCGAGCCAAACAAAAGAAGTATGGGAAAAGCGGAAATGAGCCACGGGAGAAAATTTTTCGGGGGGGAAAAACCAACGAATTGGACAGCTTTTGGCGCACATTATCATCTGATAATCAAATTCCAAGATCAAAAGCCAACAGTGAACGCACAGGAGGGGGAGGGGGGTCTGTGAGAAAATTCAAAACAGGGACGCAAAGATAAGAATGCAAGCGTCACAAAGTCGGAAAGCTGGTGGAGGGAGGGTTTCTGGTAAACAGGAAAAAGGTAGGGCAAGGTCAAGCGACCATTTCACGGTCAAAGGAATAGGATGAGATGAGGACAATGATAAAGGGTTACTCATTTCAATTGGTCGGTGTAAGTCCTCTGAAAGCACTGGAAAAAGGACCTGGAAAACAAAGGGAAAAGAGGAACCTGCGAAGAGAAAAGCAGGTCGGCGTTCAGCACACCCCTAGGAAAGGAGTTAAGGGGAGACCGCAGCACGTCGCACGAGGAAAGCTCCATAAACACAAAAGGGTTAATCGACAACCTCTTAGAACTCAAAAACGGGATTATTTGGAAGGGATCGATCGGGAAGGGGGAACTGGATGAATCAGGTTCTGGAAAGGTGGGGTGTGAGAGGGGAAGAGACATCGGAGAGGGGGGACAATTTAAGGCGCGACGGGGGACGGAATACAGCGAACGGATAGAAGGATTCGGCCGTTACGGGTTTTTCCCATTAAGTGATACAAATCTTTGTAACGCGGCTAAACGAAAAACAAATTGAAAGAGGGGAAAGGGCGCTCACGTTGAAGAGAAGATGAAGCAGGAGGGGGAAATCGAAACTGAAAGACGCAAGGCATCTAACGGGGAAATGAAGAATAAAAAATTCGGCGGTTTATAGCTGCCTGCAAAGTGATTGCGTTTCGGGTAAAGGATGAAGAAAAAGCCCCATCCAAGAAAAAAAAGGAGAACATGTTTCCCACTGACGGGGAGGGAGCTTGTAATCTGGGATAGAATTAATTGGGCGCAAAACAGCCAGCAAGGAGTGGGGGCCTAAAAATGAAAAGGGATAAACGTGAATAAAGAGTTTTTCATAGAGTGGAACGCGATAGCTTGCTCTTGTGCAAGCGGCACCTGCACCAGCAAAAGACGAAAATGAAGGCTGTGCCCGACGGAAAGAGAATTTGATGGTGACGGCAAAAGGGGGGGGGAACTCACGCATTCAGAAGGTGAAAGGGAACAAAGGGAGAAGGGGTCTGATCCCAATACATAAAAGTAGAACTAATATTTCGCAATTTGCGGACGGCTGTTTACAACCAGGGTTTGAAGACAAAGGGGACAAGGCTCCGAAGAAAAGAAAGGAAAGTGCATGGAACGCGGGCAAAGTGGAAAGGGGGGGGAAAAGAGGAGGTGGGAAAAGATACAGCTCCGCATCAAAATGATCCGAAGACAGGCACGTAAGGCTTAAGAGGCGAAAGCAAAACTGGGAGCAATCTCAAGGAAAGGGAGGGGGGGGCAGTATCGATCAAAGGAAACAGGGGAGTATGAGGACTGGGGGAACGACACAGGATCAGAGGGCGCTAAAAAGAGTGTCATACCTGGATAGTAAAGCAGATGGTTGACGATGGATATTATCCCAAAAGCACACTGGTGGGGGGGAATCGCGGAGAGGAAGCAACAAAGGGCCGCATAGGGGGACTTAAAAAGATTGATACCCTCACCAGACCACCTGCGGGTAAGGGGGGTCTTACAAAAGAGGGGCAAACTTGACACTAGCACGCGGCGGAAAAAAAGGAAAGAGGAATAAGAAATAAAAATAGTAGCAGCATCCGTCCGAACCGGCGACCTCATGCACAAAGGGGGATCAGCCTGTAAAGAAAGCGGGATGGGGGGCGAGCCGTCGAAAAAAGTGGAAGGGAAAAAAAGCAACGAGGGTCCAATTGCGAACTTTTGATCGAAGGAGGACTTGGACAGGTCAATAAAAAAAGGGACGACAAAAAGGAGGGACCGAATAAATAAGGGTGTCAAAGTTCATAACAGGGAAAACAGCGAAGCCTACAAGAATGAGGCTGAGCGACTACCCCTGAACATTTTTCAACAACGGAAGCTGGGGGCTCGTAAAAGGAGTCACTGGGGGGGAAGTTGCCTCCCGACACCAAATGAGGAAAAAAGGGCATAGAGAGACGAGGCAGGTTAGTAGGTGGTCAAGGGGGGAAGGATAACAAAAAAAGGGAAAGCCTTTTGGTAACGGCGTCTTCATTAGGGCAGGCGTTGGCTAAAGTTCGACAATCCCGCGTAGAATAATTTTTGCTGGTCAACCCTCAAAGGGAGCGTGGAATTTGATTCAAGGAAGGGAAAAGTTGGAGCTTTCAGATTGTACAGGAGAAGACCGTGACGGAACCGCACGGACGTTTGTCCGCTTTCTGTGAGTTATATTCGGCTCTATACGGGATCAGTAACAGTCTGCGGGGACTATAAAAGGCACGAACGGCATGGGGCAAGCTTGTGAAAAAGGAGGCACACCGAAAAGGGATCTTAAAATAGAGACTGGTCTATGACTCACCGAATTTGAACCAAGCTCTCAAAAAAAACGGGGGGAGGGGGAGACCGAGAGATAGAGGGGGAAGGTCAGGGGGATAAAGAGGGGGAGAAGCGAAAGAGGGGGGCTTTGGAGGTATCAAGGGGGGGGGGCTCCCAGATTGAAAAATTAGGGCATTGCAAGGTCAGCGGAAAAATACCGAGCTGGAAAGGGTTCATCACAGATTTCAAGATACAACTCAAGGCTTACCAGAAAAGGGCAAAAGGCTTGGGGGGAAAGGTCCGAATGAAAAAAGAAAGCTGCAGAAGCAAGGGTCAAGAAACGCCCGAAAAGAAAAAAGCCAGGGGAGGGTTGACCATACACACTGGTAATTCGGAACCGGGGATTCCCTTCTCGACACTCCTTCCTAAGGGGAAGAGGGGGAAGATTAAAGGGACAGGACAAGAGTGCTGAAAGTGAAAAAAGAAGGGCACTAAGGTGTCTCCGATTAGGAGTTCAAAAAATGAGGAAGAACGGGGAACGGGGGGGGTGGATGACACAGGGGCAATCAATTAGTGGACTTTCGAGCCCATCGGGTGAGGGGTTCCTTTTTTGTCTAAAAAAGCTGGTTGCAAAGAATTGAAATGGTACTGAGGGTTGGCAGGGGGACCGGCGCGAAAAAAACGGAGGGGTAAGAGGGGATTAGGTCGCTTCATCTTTACAGATACGATCCAGTATAGACACTAATGGCTGCATGGGGGGGGATCAAATGCTCAGGAGGGGAGTGTATAAGGGGGTTCGAAGTGGGGGGGAAGAGGGGAACAGAAAAAGAATTAGCGTGGGGGGGTACGTCCCAAGGTGACAGGAAAACAACGGTCGAGGGTCATTTCTTGTAGAGGTTTCTTCAGACTCTTCGTCTACGACAGGGTCATCCTCGAGATGCACAGACGAGGTAAAAGAGAAAATTTGAACCATAGGGGGGTGTGGGGGCACCTGGTCTGTCTTGTCGGTTGGCATGCTGTCCGCTTTTGCAATTACGAAAGGTGCGGAAAGATGGTTTGAGTAAGCGCTTTAGCCAGCTATTGAACAAAAAAAATGTGCAGGGGGGGGGAGAAAAACGTATAGAAAAGAGAGGGCAAGACCCGCCTTGAATCCTGTGCCGCCTGGAGCCCAGGTCTGGGAAGACGATCTTGCAAGAGGGGAGCAGGAGAAAGGGGGGCACTTTAGGGACGAAAAGACGAAATGGGTTCGATTGGAGCGATAAAGCTGGGGTAAAGAAGTTAGTGATGTGATCACCTCAGTTGGTGGGGTTTGCTCGAGGAAGGGGACCTGAAAAACGCTTAAGGGAAGGAATAGGCTTCGCAAATGGCTTGGGGAGAGGAGTCAAAAGTGAAAAGGTGGGGGGGGGGGGGGGGGGAGGGGGACACTTTCAAAAGTCCAAACTGAACGGACACCGGGGGCACTTCCTACGTCTTCGTAGGCAGGACAGTTAGAAAAAACGGTGAACTCAAGCAATCACATGGAGAAAAAAAGAATGTTTACATCAAGGGGGTCTGGTAGGGGGGTATAAGAAAAGAAGCGCGAACCTGGGAATCAAAGGAAGGACGAAAGTTCCACCCCAATGGGTGCCTGCAAATCATGATCACCACAGGAGAAAAGTAATGATGAGGAGGAGGGCGCGGGGAAGTAAAAAAGGGCCAAAGGACACAGAGAAGTCAGCGCAAAAACGGAAAAATTCACTGGATCCTTCATGGGGGAGAAAGGAACCAACCCAGAAGGGAGGGCTGGGGACAGAAAAAAAGAAAAAATCGGAGCATTAAAAAAAGCCAGAAAGTCACGTCCCCCGGAGAATTCGCCTTAGTGGGGGGGGGGGGTATTGTCAAGGGCAAAAAGCGCAAAAAAAGGAGAGGGAAGAGCAAGCAGCAGAGAAAAAACGAATCAGGAGGGTAGATTAGTTCTGGTAACAACGGAACAGGGAGAAAAGGAGCGAACAGCCGGATTCCCACGCAGAGAATCTGGCGTCTGGCGAAACTTGAATGACCGGCGTTCGATTTCACAAATGTTGGGAACTGGTTAGCGAAGCGAGGGGTTCCCACTCACGAAGCAAAGGAAGAACTGGAAAAGGGTCCTTGTCAGCCTTAAGCCTTAGCTTGAGGAACGACCGGGGGAGAAGTAAGTCAAGGAAGACACAGGATAAGTCGTGGGGAAAGGGACCAGCGAGCATCCACAGAAATGTGAATTTCAGAAACGTAC